>ERZ780218.22-NODE-22-length-153200-cov-5.327134_pt1 | contig 153200 bp, 135 predicted proteins | sample MGYA00510975_ERZ780218 | MGnify/ENA primary metagenome ERZ780218 (study PRJEB29588, sample SAMEA2152063) | human gut metagenome | biome: human gut; feature: human-associated habitat; material: faeces | place: Denmark | collected 2008/2010 ... | reverse complement strand
GAAAACTATAATATTTATAAAATCCTCGGTATGCCGCAATGCAGACACCGAGGATTTTTTCGTTACAAAAGCTGCAATGCCCCTCATTCCGGGCTGTCCGCTTTTTAAAATAGAATACAGCTAGCTTTTCAGATTTTCAAGCGCGCTTATCAGAAGTTCTTTATTTTCAATTGTATCATACCATTCGGTTATTTTGCCCGAAAAATTGCTTTCATAGTAATAAAACCAATCGTCAAATTCCGTATAAACATTGTCTTCATTAGTGGATGGAAAATCAAGTGAAAGCTCGGTGCTGTCTGAGTATATCATGATTTTTCCGTCCATTTGCTCTATATGGTGAACACGATGGATAATTTGCATTGTGGAAAAGGAAAGCTCCATTCTTTCGCTGATGCGATCGTACATCCATAAACCTTTATTTTCATCCATCTGATAACCGCTGCGGACTATAGGCGAAACAGTGACGATCCTTCCGTCTTTTAAAAGATAAGTTTCTGTATCAAGTATCTCTTTCGACTTAATATCCCTTTTATGTGCCCGTTTTTCAAGCGGCGCACCGATTATACCCAGCAAAAATGTAAGTATTATCGATACAAAAAAGAGCATCAAAAAAAACATCAAAGTATTCGTCAATTTATTATTTTCTGTTTCATAGCATATAACAAATAAAGATATCACAAACAGAAAAGAGATCCCCGCAGTAACCGCTGAAGCTTTCATAATCGTCAGAAAGACCTGATATAAAGTTTTTCTCTCCAGCTTCTCTCTTTCAACAGGTTTTGAAAAACGCTCGCTTTCGGGATAAGAAAATTTTTCTACGGCATTTGCCATAACCCATTCGTAATCGTCGCACGGCGTCCGGTCAATTATAAGGCACTTATTATCTATCATTGCTTTTACCTCGTTATATATTTTATTGGATTATATCATAAAACGGCAAAAAACATTAGTTATATGAGTAAGCTTCCGGTAAAATTTCATATCCGGTTCGATAAGCCAATGCCGCAGTAAAGCATTGCTGTGCTTATGCTCTGACATTACATGGATAATCGGATCTGATCAAGGCATAATATTAAAGCTATAGTTCAGTATTGTCATGTTTTCACCGGTCAGGCGGCTTTCCGCCGTCTCGGAAACAAGATAAAATTAATATAGAAACGGAGAGTGCGGCAATGAAATCAATTTGGTCTGCCAGCGCCGAGCCTGATGAATTTCCGAAGCTGGAAAAAGATTTAAAAACAGAAGTGCTGATTATAGGAGGAGGAATTGCCGGTATTCTTACGGCTCACCGGCTGCACAGTCAGGGCGTAAATTACGTTCTGGTTGAAAAAGAAAGGATATGCGGCGCAACGACCTGCAATACCACTGCCAAAATAACCTGTCAGCACGGGTTTATCTATCAAAAGATACTTAAAAGCGGCGGTGCTGAAAGCGCAAAAATGTATTTGCATGCTAATAAAGCGGCGTTTGACGAATACGCAAGGATTTGTGAAAAAATAGAATGCGATTATGAAGCAAAAGATAATTATGTTTATTCTGCCGATGAAAGAAAGCTTGAAAAGGAGCTTTCGGCATTGGAAATAATAGGAGCCAACGCCGAGCTATGCCGTAAGCTGCCGATACCTGTTAATTATTCCGGAGCGATAAAGTTCAAAGATCAGGCGCAGTTTAATCCTTTAAAATTCATCAAATCAATATCTAAAGGGTTAAATATATACGAAAATACTTTTGTCAGGGAAATGACGGAAAACTCCGCCGTTACAGATACCGGAAAGATACATTACGACAAAGCAATAGTCACAACTCACTTTCCCTTTATCAACAAGCACGGAAGCTATTTTTTAAAGCTTTATCAGCATCGCTCATATTTTATAGCTCTGGAAAATGCTCCAGACGTCGCAGGTATGTACGTTGATGAAAATAAAAAGGGATATTCGTTCAGAAACTACGGAAACTTTCTGCTTATAGGAGGAGGCTCTCACCGCACGGGAAAGAAAGGCGGAAACTGGGAAGAGCTGCGGCGTTTTGCCGACATACACTATCCGGGCCTGACCGAAAAATACTTCTGGGCAGCTCAGGACTGCATGAGTCTTGACGGGATCCCTTATATAGGAAATTATTCTAAGAATACGCCGAATTTATATGTTGCCTCAGGCTTCAACAAGTGGGGAATGACAGGAGCGATGACGGCGGCAATGATACTGAGCGATATGGTCATGGGAAAGGAAAATGAATATGCCGGAGTTTTCGACCCATCCAGAAGCATAATAAAACCGCAGCTTTTTGTAAACGGTTTTGAAGCCGTGACCAATCTGCTTACAATTTCAAAAAAGCGATGTCCTCATCTCGGCTGCGCCCTTAAGTGGAACAGGGCGGAACATACATGGGACTGCCCATGTCACGGTTCAAGGTTCACCGAAAAAGGAAAAGTTCTTGAAAATCCGGCAAACGGCAATCTTAAGAATTGTGATCTTTAAAGCAGAATGTCAGATCTAAGCGTATAAAAAACTCCCGTAACTGCCTGATAATCTGGCAGTTACGGGAGTTATATTTATTGCTTCGCTTTTTCTTTAGGCGTTTTTCGAAGATATCTGTATGCCGACTTGTACTGTATATAAACCGTTTCAAATTCGGCGTCGCTCATTTCTTGTCCTCCAAAGCAGGTTTTTTCAAAAAGCCTTGCTGCCGGTTCGAGAGAAACCTGCCTTTTTTCATCGGCATATTTTATGATCATATCGGGAGTATACGCAGAAAGGTCGTCTTTTGAGGAGTATTCCAGAAGCCTGATAATATGACGGTAAAGCAATATTATGCGTCCCGAGCCCTTTGTAAATCTAAGCCTTATCCTGAAAAACAGTTCAATTATTCTATCAAGCAGTACAATAAAAACAATAAAGAATACAACTCCAAGGAAAATCAGTATCCTGCTGAAATACTGAGCGAATACCGCAAAGCTGAAATTCGACTGATTTGAATAATCCACCATGTATCCGGGCACGGTAGGATCAAAGGTTATCCATCCCGCTCCGGGAATATAGACCTCGACGAAAGCATGAGCATGAGCGTCACGGACCGCAATCGTTCCGGAATCGGTATATTCATAAGCGGCAAATCCCTCCACATATCTTGACGGAAGCCCGCAGATCCTTGCCATAAGAGTCATCGCCGTGGCATAGCTTGTACAGCTTCCCGTTTTGCTTTCAAAAACAAAATAGTCGATTGAAGTATCGTCAGGAACATATTCCAGATCGTAGATATAGTCGTTATCCTCAAAATAATCGCAAAGTGCCTGAGCCTTTTCAAAATCAGTACTGCATCCGCTTGTTATTTCCAGAGCCAGCGCCTCCAGCCTTTCTGAATACTCGATTCCGCCGGTATTGTACTCCACCGCATTCTGATAATCTTCCAGCAGGCTTAAATCAGGCAGATCATCGTTTAAATATGCCGCCCTGATCAGACTAGAATAATCCTCGCCGCTTATTTCAAGACCCTGGGCGTAAGAAACAAAATCGTCGGTCTGCGGATAATAGTCCATAGTATAATCATAGGTTCTGTCCTGATTATACAGATATATCTCGCCGTCCGAATTCATAAAGACATTGGTTCTGTTGGCATCTCTGAAGCCGTCGGAAACCGCACCCAACGGAGCGGCGATATAGGTTGCGCTGAAATCGTCGTCAAACACCCTGAATTTCGATTTCAAAATGCTGTTTTCCTGGTCAAATTTATCTGCAGTCAATCCGTATTCTTCATATTTTCCCGTTTCCGCCAAAGTCCTGAGCGCTTCATAAATATCCTTTCCGCCTATCGGAGAACTGGTGAAATAACTATAGTCGGAGTATTTATCAGAATTTCTGTTTATGCGCCATCTTTCGTTTGAAAACTCATCGAACGCCTGACGTCTTAAATAATACACAGGTGCTTTGTAATCAGATTCAAAATAAAACAGGATCTGACCTGTAAAGCTGCCTCCGTATCTCGGCGACGAAACATCGCTCAGCCGTGAATAATCCGCCAGTGCATCGTCTGTGTCGGCGGCGTCAAGATCGAAAGCCGTGGCATCCCGCTCCAGTCTTGACTGAACCTCCGGTTTGGGCACAACCATAGCGACAGCGCCGCAGAAGGAAACAAAAAGCGCTATTGATATAACATATGAAAGGTTCATTACCACCTTTACGTTCTTATCTTTCATCGCCAGCTGGCGGTTGTGAACCATAACCGCCAGAAACAGAGTGATCAGTACCGCAACCTGAAGATCCGTCATAGGCTCGGCACGCTTTGCGTGAATAACAAATGGGAACAGCACGCAAAGCATAGACCCCAGGCTTCTGTATCTGACCTGGGTAAAATAATAAATTACCGATATCAGAAAGAAGCCGCCTCCGGCAAACAGGGCATAAAAGTACTCCAGAACAAATCCGGTGTTATTCCGGTCAAGATAAAACCAGTCCACAAAGAAAATATTGCTGTATTGGCTTCCCGCTCTCAGCATAAAGCTTGCAAAGAACATGACTGCAACAAATACCACCGTATACACTAAAGCGCCTATGTATTTCTTGCTTTTCAGCCAGTCAAATACAATAAAAAGCACTGCTTCTGCAATAACAAACAGCATTGTAAAAACCCATGCCCGCTCATAATAATAGCATTCTATAACGTCATAGGCTACCGCAGCTCCCAGCAGAATCGGGAGAATATATTTTTCAGCCTTCTCCAGAAGGAGATTTTTGTATTTCATCATATTATTCATAGGCAAAGTTTACAGCCGCCGGTCAGACGTCTGAAATCTCCTCTTTAATAATTATCCGAACCTCTCTCGTAAGTGCGCCTAAACCGTCTTTTTAAATTCAAAATCAGACGTACATATCCAAAGATTATCAACGCCTGAAAAGCCGCAGTTTTCATGAGAAACAAAAACTGCGTCCTTTAAACCGAAGATCTCTGACGCAAGATTCTCGTGCTGTACGTCCGCCGCCGTAAAGCACACTATTCCGCCCGACTGAACCGCCTCAGCAGGTATACGCTCAGACGGAGTTACAGGTGAAAACCACGACAGCTTTTCCTGTAAGTCCAAAATATCTCCCGCATTTTTTATATTTACGCAGTTCCATTTGTCCTTGTAATAATAAACGTCGCTTTCCAGCCCCTGGGACGCCAGCATAGAAAGCATCGCAAGGCAGCCTTCTATCACGATATCAAAATTTCTGTAATTATCTGCGGTCATATTTTCAAATTCGGGGATATCAAGTACAAACACCTGACTTGTAACGGCAAGCTTTTCGTCCAGCCTTACCATAAAAATATCACGCTTAGAGGAAAGCTTCCAGTTTATCTTTTTGATCGGATCTCCGGGAACGTATACCCTGTGATCGTATCCGGGAACGCCGGTAGAACCTACGGCGGTCTCGGAGGTTTCCTCCTCGGTATCGTCAAAGCCTGAATTTTCTGAAGTGGTTTTTAATATCTCCGGCTGAACTCCCGTATCGGGAATTCTCGGCAGGATACGTACCGGGTATTTTCCATTCTCCTTTTCGCCGTCAAAGACCAAAGCCGAGAATATTCCCAAAAAATCCATAAGCCGTATCCTTTTTATTTCAACATAAGACATACCTGAGCTTACCGCCCTAAAAGGAACGGTGATCTTCTCATAATTCATGGACGCAAGCGCAAGCCGGTATACCGTCTTATCCTCAGCCTCAAGCTGCGGCGAAAAAGAAAGCTCCGCTTCGACAAAAGGCGTTGGCAGAAAAGTTCTTTTTCTCAGCTTTACAGAAACCTCAAGAATGTCGCCTTTGGACAGCAGCTTCTGCGAACATTCTACCTCAAAGCTTATCTTCTTTCTGAAAAACAGCAGTATCAGCTCGGAAAATATCAGCGCCGAAACAAGTATCAGCCCGATCATTATTCCTCCGCTTCCGTCTATAAGAACAGCAATTGCCACCGCAACGGCAATGCAGAACAAATACGCTATAAAATGCTTCATATTTGCAATCATGCCCCGTTACGGAGCGTTACTCCTTTCTGCAGCATTTTGCACCGCTTTTCGACAGCAAAACTTCTTACGGCGTTTTCAAGCCTTCGTACCTCCGTCAACAGGAGCGCTTACCGTCATGGCTATCTGCTCCATAGCCTCCTCATTTGAAGCAAAAGCAGATTTTCCCTTCGGAGAAAGCATAAGCCGGTGAGCCAGAACGCTGGACATGACCGCCTTTACGTCGTCGGGAACAACATAACTTCTTCCCTCAACGTAAGCGTACGCCTTGGAAGCTTTGAGCAGCGCTATGCTTCCTCTTGGAGATACTCCCAGCTTGACATAGTCCGAGCTGCGAGTCGCCGTTACAAGATCAATAATATACTGCTTTATGCTGGGAGCAGTAACTGTCTTGGCAGCCTCAGCTATCATATCTTCAACATCTGAAACGCTCATAACCGCCGAAACGTTTTTTATATCAGAGCCGTTCTCTGCTCTCTCCATTATCTCAAGCTCCTCGCCCGCAGTCGGATAGCCCATTGAGATCTTCATAATAAATCTGTCCATCTGTGCCTCGGGAAGATGATAAGTTCCGTAAGTTTCAACAGGGTTCTGAGTTGCCAGAACCATAAAAGGAACCGGTAGGTCATAGGTTTTTCCGTCAAGAGAAATCTGATGCTCCTCCATTACCTCAAGCAAACTGGACTGAGATTTCGGCGATGCCCGGTTTATTTCATCGGCCAGCAGAAAATTACACATAGCTGCGCCCTGCTTATATTCAAGCTGCCTTGTTTCGGGATTTATCATTGAAAACCCCACAATATCCGACGGCATAATATCCGGAGTAAGCTGAATTCTGTTGAATTTTCCCTCCACCGATCTTGCAAGCGCCGAAACAAGCTGAGTCTTTCCCACTCCGGGAACGTCTTCTATAAGAACGTGACCGGCGCACAGCATTGAGGCAATAACCTTTTTTATGGATTCTCGTTTTCCCACAATGACCTTCTCTATATTCTCTATCAGCAAACTCACCTTATTGTCCATATGCGCCTCTCCTTTTTTACTTTTCTTTTATTTTATCATTTAAAGTTAACTCTAGGTCAATACCTTTATGAAAATTCTGTAGCATTATACAAAAACAAAAACCGAATTTTATTTATTTCACACAAACCATTAAGACAATACCGCATTATTACAATCAGACTGTACAAAATCCCCCCGCGGATTGACTTAAGCTAATTATACCTTATATCATGCATCGTGTCAACAATATACAATGGAATGGCAAGGCATTCGGTGAGCCGAAAATTATTAAAACATTACCGCATAATTGCTTTTTGTATCGCCCTAATATATAGCTTTTAATATGATTTTGAGCTTTTATGCAAGAAACGCTCCGGCGTCAAAGCTCGAAGCGTTTCTCAAAATAGATGATATAAAAATATTAGTGAATATCCTGATAAAGTCCGATGTAAAGTTTAGCGGATTTTTTCCAGCTGAAATCTTCCTTCATAGCATGATTTACAAGATTGCCCCATTTCATCCTGTCGTCATAATATACTCTTGCTCTTGTGCAGGCGTCAAGCATATCGTGAGCGTTGTAGGATTTAAATGTGAATCCGTTTCCTCCCGGCGCTCCTGCGTCGTGGATCGAATCCCTCAGTCCTCCGGTTTCTCTAACTATCGGTATAGTGCCGTATCTGAGAGCGATCATCTGAGCAAGACCGCACGGCTCGCTCTGCGACGGCATAAGGAACATATCCGCTCCGGCGTAAATTCTCTTGGAAAGCGCGGGAACAAAGCCGATAGTAACTCCTACTCGATCGGGATAACGATAATGCATCTCTCTGAAAAAGTCCTCATATATCTTTTCACCCGAACCAAGTATAGCAAACTTGTATCCTAGTCTGATAATATCCTCAAAAACGTATTTTATAAGATCCAGTCCCTTATGGGAAACAAATCTTGTTACAATACCGATTACCGGTTCCTTTCCCTGAGCCATTCCCAGCTCGCCCAGAAGCTGCGTTTTGCATACCGCTTTTCCGGACTTATCGTTCAGGCTGTAATTTTTTGCGATATTAGGATCCGTTTCGGGATTGTACACATTCTGGTCTATTCCGTTAAGGAAGCCGCACAGCTTATACTGCTTATGCACAAGTATCCTGTCAAGACCGTGGGAATACCACGGGTCAAGAATTTCCCAAGCATAGCTCGGTGAAACGGTAGTTACCTTATCCGCAACCTCGATAGCCGCTTTCATAAAGTTAACATCACCGTCGTAAGAAAGCAGATCGGTATGATAAAGCGGAATACCCATCAGATCATTGATTATCTCAAGACCGTAGCGCCCCTGATACTGAATATTATGAATAGTGAATACCGTTTTAATGTCCTCATAACCGCTCTGATAGCGGTAAAAAATATCATAATAGACCGGAACCAGAGCAGTCTGCCAGTCATTAGCGTTAATTACCTGCGGCTTAAAGTCGATGTATCTCAGCAGCTCCAGCACAGCGCGGGAAAAGAAGATAAACCTTTCAGCGTCATCGTAAAAGCCGTAAAGACCGTTTCTTGCAAAATAATACTCGTTATCGAGAAGATAATAGGTAACTCCGTTGATATTGCCGACAAAAACTCCGCAGTACTGGTTTCTCCAGGCAACCGGAACTGTAAAATTGGTAAGATAGGAAAGCTGGTCCTTAAGTTCCTGCTTTATCTGTCCGTAATACGGAATTACAACTCTGCAGTCATGACCTTCGGCGTTTATAGCCGCCGGAAGGGAACCGGCAACGTCGGCAAGACCGCCCGAGGCGATATAAGGCAGCGCCTCGCTTGCCGTATATAGAATATTCAAAATAATTCCCTCTTTCTTTTAAAGTTTTAAACTTTTATACCGAAGCGCCCTTTCCAATATACATCGGATAGCTCGGAGCGCTTGTAAGTATATGGTTTACTCCGATATTAACGTTCTTATCTGTAATAAGATATGTTATCTCAGAGTTATTTCCGACAACTGTCCCCTGCATGAGAACACAATCCTTTACCTTAGCTCCCTTGCCGACCTTAACGCCTCTGAACAGTATAGAGTTTTCTACCTCGCCCTCAATAACGCAGCCGTCGGCAATAAGCGAATTCTTCACACAGCTGTCAAGATCATATTTAACCGGAGCATTATCGCTTACCTTTGTATAGATCGATCTCTTGGGGAGATACAGCTTACGGGCGTTCTCAGGCTTGAGAAGCTCCTGATTCGCCTTAAAATAGCTTGCAACGCTTGTGATCTTGCTGAAATAATCCGAATACTCGTAAACCTTTATATCAAGCTCATTGCATTTCGCCTGAAGGATATCCTTTTCAAAGCTTATGTTTCCTCTTGCAATTGAATCAGAGATCATATCAATGAGGAACTTCTTGCTCATTACAAAAATATTAAGACTGGCGGTGCAGGTTCCGCTTATATCCGGCTGAATCAGCACCGATTTAACATTTCCTTCGCCGTCGGTGTTTACAACGGTAGACTGTTTTATATCCTCGGAATTATAAATTCCCGTATGAGCTACGATCGTAATATCCGCTCCGCTGGAAATGTGCTGAGAAAGAATAGGCTTAAAATCCATATTCGTAACAACATCGCAGTCGGACAGTACAACATATTCTGCCATTGAGTGCTTGATAAAGCTCATAGCTCCGTAAAGCGCTTCGATTCTTCCTCTGTAAAGCTTGCTTTCAACATTTCCGAACGGAGGAAGAATATAAAGTCCTCCTTTTTTTCTTGAAAGATCCCACTCTCTTGCCGAGCCAAGATGGTCCAGCAGCGACTGATAGTTTGACTTTGTAATAACTCCGACCTCGGAAATTCCGCTGTTGACCATATTAGACAGAGGGAAATCTATAAGACGATATCTTCCCCCGAAAAGAATAGAGCCCATTGTTCTGTTTTTAGTCAGATCGCCTACCGCCGTATCATGCATATTCGCAAAAATAAGGCCAAGCACATTACCCATATTTACATCCATGTCAATCCGTTCCTTTCCTACATATCTGACGAAATAATCGCCTTCGGGGCAACGACCGATCCGTCGGAGATGTTTATATTGTGTCCGACAACAGCAACGCCCCATGTGTCCTTGTCGTCTATGTTTTCAGGCCGCGCGCCTATGTGAGCGTTTTCTCCGATAACGGAGTTTTCTCCCACAATTGCGTATTCAACCTTTGCGCCCTTCTTAACTACGCAGCCGGGCATCAGGATAGAATCGTATATTTCAGCGCCTTCCTCAACGACAACACCCTCGGAGATCATCGAAAATTCAACAGAACCGTCTATAAAGCATCCTTCGGTAACCATAGAATTCTGAACCATTGCACTGCTTCCTATATACTGCGGAGGAAGTACAGGGTTTCTTGAATATATTTTCCATGCCGGATCGTAAAGATCGATAGGAATATTAGGATTTATAAGATCCATATTAGCTTCCCAGAGGGAATCGATGGTTCCTACATCCTTCCAGTAACCGTCAAAACGGTAAGCTACCAGCTTTTCACCGGCGTTCTTCATATCGGGTATGATATTCTTTCCGAAGTCCTTGCTGGCATCCTTATCCTCTTCATTTGCGATCAGATACGCTTTGAGTTTTGACCAGGTAAAGATATAAATACCCATAGAAGCAAGTGTGGAACGCGGGACCTTGGGCTTTTCCTCAAAGTCTATAATATTGTCCTCCTCGTCGGTAATCATGATACCGAAGCGCGAAGCCTCTTCCTTGGGAACGTCCAGAACGGCAATAGTTGCGTCGGCATTCTTAGCCTTGTGATACGCCAGCATCTTATTGTAATCCATTTTATAAATATGGTCTCCGGAAAGAATTATTACATATTCCGGATCATATCTTTCAATAAACGCCATATTCTGATAAATAGCGTTTGCCGTACCGGAATACCAGTCTGCTCCGGACGCCTTCTGATACGGAGGAAGAACGAAAACTCCTCCGTGAATACGGTCAAGATCCCACGGCTGACCGTTTCCGATATATTCGTTGAGTACCATAGGCTGATACTGCGTCAGAACTCCGACAGTATCGATACCCGAATTGATGCAGTTGGACAGCGGAAAATCAATGATACGGTATTTTGCGCCGAACGGCACCGCCGGCTTTGCAACCGTCTGAGTCAGAGCGTAAAGGCGGCTTCCCTGTCCACCGGCAAGCAGCATAGCTACGCATTCCTTTTTGTTGAACATAACAATTCACCCACCAATATAATATTTTTTCATCTATTTTTCAGCCGGACTATTCGGCTGCGGACTTACTTTTCTTTTTCACAGAAGTCTTTCTTTTCGTCCCGTCGCTTTTCTTCTCCGTAACGGATTTCCTTGCTTTTCTTGCCGGCGCTTTCTTAACAGTAAAATACATAACCGAAAATGCCGGAATATCTATACATACAGAATTATCGAAACCGTGCATGGGAACAGCCTTTGACTTAACGGTTCCGTTTACGCACGGCGAACCGTCGGGAGAGGTTGAGTTTAGCACCTCGGTATAAGAACCTTTATAGGGAACTCCGAAACAGTAAGAGGTCCTGCCGACCGGAACGAAATTGCATACGACGATGATCTCATTGCCCTTTCTGTCAAAACGTCTGAAAATTATAATGCTCTGCCTGTAGTCGTCGTTGGATATCCAGCTGAAGCCTTCCCAGGTAAAATCATTTTCCCACATCTGCGGATGATCAAGATAGAAATGATTGAGAGTTTTTATAAATTTCCAATAGTTGCGATGATTCTCATACTCCTCTATCATGAACCATTCAAGGCCGTTTTCATAGTCCCACTCTCTGAACTGAGCGAACTCTGACCCCATAAACAGCAGCTTTTTGCCGGGATGAGCCATCATATATGCCATAAATAGCCTTGCCTGGGCAAACTTCTGATCTACATCAGCTCCGAACATCTTGTTTACAAGAGAGGCCTTTCCGTGAACCACTTCGTCATGGGAAATAGGAAGAATAAAATTCTCGGAGAAAGCATAGAAAAACGAGAATGTCAGCATATCGTGATGAAACGCTCTGTTTATAGGATCCATTGCCATATACTTGAGCATATCGTTCATCCAGCCCATATTCCACTTGAAGTTAAAGCCCAGACCTCCGTCGCTTGTAGGCTTTGTTACCATAGGCCACGCCGTAGACTCCTCGGCGATCATAAGGGTTTTAGGATTCCGTGCAAATACCGCTTCGTTAAGCTTTTTAAAAAACTCGATAGCCTCAAGATTTTCATGTCCTCCGAAAACGTTCGGAGTCCATTCTCCGTCTCTGCGGTCGTAATCAAGATACAGCATTGAAGCGACAGCGTCTACCCGCAGCCCGTCCACATGAAACTTTTCTATCCAATAAAGCGCATTTGAAATAAGGAACGACCTTACCTCGCCTCTTCCGTAATCGAATACCCTGGTGCCCCACGCCAGATGATCGCGCTTTTTAGGATCGGCATATTCATACGAAGGACCGCCGTCAAATTCAAACAGTCCTGCTTCGTCTCTGGGAAAATGAGCCGGAACCCAGTCGAGTATAACTCCTATCCCCTCCTGATGGAACATATCTATCATCTTCATGAAATCGGCAGGAGTACCGAATCTTGAAGTCGGTGCATAATAGCCTATTCCCTGATATCCCCACGAACCGTCGAAAGGATACTCTGCAAGAGGCATAAGCTCGATATGAGTATAACCCATTTCCTTTATATACGGAATGATCTGGCGGGCAAACGAAATATAGCCCATATATTTTCCGTCCGTACAGGACTTCCAGGAATTCAGGTGGACTTCGTATATATTCATAGGAGAGTTATAAATATCCTTTTTCTCCTTATCCCTGATCCACTTTCCGTCAGACCATTCGTATTTGTCAATATCGTATATTTTGCTTGCGGTAGACGGGCTTACCTCCATATGAGTACCGTAAGGATCAGCCTTGAGTCTTGTTTTTCCGTCGCAGCCTTTAACGGCAAACTTGTAGGCATCAAACTCCTTAAGCCCCTCGATAAACGTTTCCCACACCTCGGTGCTCGCAATCATCTCCATGGGATTTGCGCTCTCGTCCCAGCTGTTGAAATCCCCGACAACCGAAACCGACTTTGCCTTAGCCGCCCATACTCTGAAATAATGTCCCTCTCTGCCGTCTTTCTCGCCCTTATGACAGCCGAGAAATTGGTATGTCATTAAATTGGTCCCCTGATGAAACAAATGAAGCGGAAGCTTATAATCTTCCGGTATTTTATTAATCATATCAACCGTCCGTACCTCCGTAAAACGGAAGGCATTTCTCCTTTCGCCGTGTTGTTTTTAACGCTTGTACGCCGCTCTGTGAATACTGAGCAACCAAATTTGCGGTTTGTGAAAAAAGCCTCCGGTTCCGGCAAATTTCCACACCTAATGGGAATTTTAAATATAAATATTCCCATGATTTTATTTTAACCCATTTTAAACGCATTTGCAATACTTTTAGTTATTATTTTCAGTTTATCACATATTTCAACACTGATTTTTGTGCATTTTGACGACACTTTTTTACTGATCTATAAATCTATTTCCTTACATCAACATAAATGACCGCAATTGAAATATCGTCACGCTTTCCGCCGTTTTTAACATTCATAGCATACTCGCCCAATTTCTGCGCGATTTCAGCGGGCTGTCTGATCCCTTTTTTCAATATTGACGAAAGCCTTCTGACAGTGCCTTCTCCCACCCCGTCGGAAGACATTATAATGATATCTCCCTTAAAAAGCTTAAAACTGCAGCTGTCCGGCACGCATTCCGCCAGTATACCGGCGGGAAACGCCTGTCCTCCTATAACTTTAAAGGCTCCGTCCCGGTACAGATAAGCCGGGGCTGCTCCGGATTTGAGAAACTCAGCGCTTCCCCCGCACAAATCAAGACGCAGCAAGTCCAGAGTGGCAAAGGATTCTTCCCAGCCTTTTACTCTCAAGACCGAATTTATAAGCCGATGAGCGGTAGCCATTGAAAATCCCGCCTTTAAAAGCCTGCACGCAAGACTGACCGCAAACATCGAATCAAGTCTCGCCCTCTTTCCCGTTCCCATTCCGTCCGAAAGAATAACATATTTTTCACAGGCAGTAAGTTCGATCGTGTCCAGAGTATCGCCGGAATATTCGTTGTCGCCGCTGGACGCCTGAAAGGTTCCGGTCTGTATCTCAAAATCCGGCAGTTCGTTGAATGAAAGCTTGCTCACATTATCTACCTGAGTAATTACGGGTATGTCAAAATCATTTTCTGCAATAGAGCTTATTCCAGTGGTAAGCCTTACAAGATCACCTTTGAACTTTGCGGTAAGAAACACCTCTACTCTTTGAGTGCTGTTTTCATCTATATAAACGCACGCCTTGGCGTTAGGATATCCAAGCTGCGCAAAATAATCCCTTACCTGAGCCGAAAGTGAAGGATCGACCGCTCTTACCTGACCGACCCTGTATGAAAGGTCGCTGAGCATATCCTCCATAGATGAAAGTTGCTCCGTCAGTATCTCCCGAAGCTCCTTGACTCTTATATTGTCAGCCTTTTCAGCTAGCAGATCCTTATATATGTCGTTGAAACCGCCGGTAAGATCAGATACCCTGCAGCACATCGGCAGCCGATTTTCCACATCCATTTCGCTTATTCCGTTATATTTCATAACGGTCTGCTCAAGCTTTTCAAAAGCCTGCTTTGCCGTGCTGCGCGATTTTTTCCAGCACATTGCAAACATCTGACAGTTTCCGCAAACCGCAGCGCATACTCTCACTTTCAGATCGGCGTTTTCAGCTTTCTTATCTATTGCGGCGGATACCAGCGCTATCTGTCCCCGTATATCCCCCAGCGTTTTTGAAGCGAAATTAAGCCTGGACGAAGCTGTCTGACCCACAAGGTCCACTGAATTGCGTACCCCGAAGAATCTTGCCGCCGTTTTTTTCAGCAGTGATACCGGACATGCAATAAATATCACAGAGCCGACAAGAAGATCGGCAAACATAAAAAACGTGTCTGAATTAATGCCTATTGCCACAAGGCTTATCAGTGACGTACCGATAAATACCAGAACCGCAGCAAGCGCTCCGAACTGTACAAATGCCCCGCAGATCAGTCCCGACGTTGCCAGCAGCAGAGTGTTTCCGGCAAGAGACGGACTGTAAAGCAATATTCCGCAGGTAGTAAGCGCTCCGACTACAGCGCCGCCTGCCGTCTTATATTTTCTCACAGCTGCCAGCAGAGCGAACGCTCCGAATATCCTTCCGGCATTGATGTAAGGCAGAGGAACGGCGGCAAGGGTCGAAACGGTCATAATATAAAGAATGGCCGCAAAAACTCCGTTAAGTCCGCCGAGCTCAAAAACCCCCTCGCAGCGGTAATTCTGCTGAACCGTTTTTGCTATAAACACCAGGCATCCGCCTATCAGAGCGGTTATCATCCGCAGCGACGCCGTATAAGCATCCGCAGGCACGGCAATTGACATAACGCAGCTGAACAGTATCATCACGCCCGACGTAAGCAGACTCATGAAAACCGGATTGTCCTTACGGCTGTCATGCATGACAGTAAGCCTTATCCCGGCAATTACCAGAATGGAGCAAAGCTGTATTATACCATTTTCAATATTGCCGAAAATTATGTAGCTAAGTGCCGAACCAAGAAAGGCAGGAATTATATATCTGCCTGAGAACACGGCTACCGCTACGTTTACAGGCGACGGATACCCCATTATTTTACCCAGCGACGCCAGAAACGCCACTGCCGCAGTAAGAATACAGCCGATAACGTTTATGCTCCTTCCGGGAGCGCATACGTCCGCCTTTCCCTTTATTTTCAACATTATTATCACCACTTCCTATATTTTGCACGGCTTGAATACCAATATCATAACAAAAATATACGGCATAATATGTCATAAATAAGGGAATATTATAATATTTTCATCTGCACAAAACGACAGCAATCGTTACTGCAAATACAATGCGCTTATATTCGACGCAGATCCGTTCTAAAGACCGCACATGACCCTGAGCTCCTCAGAAAACCTTATAAGCTGCTCCATCGAAAGCTTTTCGGGTCTCACGCTTTCATCAAGACCGGAACGCTTTACCGCCTCGGCAGTTTTCGATTTATCTATGCCAAGCGAAGCCGAGACCGAATTTATCAGAGTCTTTCTTCTCTGAGAAAAAGCTCCTCTTACGGTTTTAAAAAAGAATTTCTCATCTGTAACCCCGGCAGGAGTGTTTTCCTTGATATCAAACCTTACAACGCAGCTGTCCACATTAGGAGAAGGCATAAAGCTGCCTCTGGATACATTAAAAAGAAGCTTAGGCTCTGAAAAGTAATTTATAGAGACTGTAACTGCTCCCATTTCTCTTGTGCCCATTTTTGCGCACAGGCGCTGCCCTGCCTCTTTCTGGACCATAACCGTTATAGATCTTATCGGAAGCCTTTCCTCCATAAGCCTCATTATAACGGGCGAAGTGATATAATACGGAAGGTTGGCGCATACCGCCACCTCCAGCCCTTTAAACTCCTCATCTATAAGCTTGTGAAGATCTACCTTCATTATATCGTCGTTTATTACCTTAACATTTGAATACTCCGAAAGGGTTTCCTCAAGCACAGGTATCAGGCGGCCGTCGATCTCAACTGCAACGACCTTGTCAGCTCGTTTTGCAAGCTCGTTTGTAAGAACTCCTATACCAGTTCCTATCTCGATTATCCCAAAACCCTTCCCGGCGTTTCCCATCTGAGCAATCTTCGGACAGACCGTCGGATTAACAAGAAAATTTTGTCCCAGCGCTTTTGAAAACGTAAAGCTGTGCCGCTCAAGAACGTCTTTTATAACATTAATATTAGAAAGATTTTCCATATTGAAGTTCTGTTCCTTTCGCACGGATACTGCTTGATCCATAACAAATTATTATTGTTTATTTTAACATGATATTTACAGTTTGTCAACCAACAAGAAATATTATTTTTATTTCACACGGTTTATTTTTTATCCGCCGGGAGAAGATATAAGTACGGGATATTTCCCGGGAAATTTTACGAAAGGAGCGTTTTCAATGGATAAAAGGAATTATTCCAACGGTCTTGATATGCCTCTCGGACTTGCCATGGCAATGGCGCAGAATCCTCTTGCAATGGAGTATTTCTCCAGACTCACATCTGAACAAAAGGAACAGCTTATATCAAGCACTCACAAAGTACGTTCAAAGGAAGAAATGCACAGCCTTGTTGAAAACATGACTGACGGCTCGCTTAATGCTTCCGGCAGCATATATACCGACAATATGCCGCCAAGATTCAATGTGTAGTGATTTTGCACAACAAATCGCCCTTTATTTGATATAAATTTTATATAATATAGTGTTGAAATTTCTATATAAATATAGTACAATATTAATGTAAGGTTCTATGTTCTGACGAAGTAAAGCTTTAGTAAAACAAGACGGAGCCGGACTTTACTACTATTTTGAGTGTTTTCAGGAGGAAAAGGAATGAAAACAGCTGCTTCCGGAAGAACCGTTTTTTCCTTGTGTTTCTCTTATATTTCACGGAATATGTCCGAATCTTTTGGACGTGTTCTTGTTTTTTCGCACTCAAATCATATTTATAACTGCAAAATTTAAAACTGCAACGCTATAGTTGCAGTTTTTTTCTTGACCGGAACAGCGATTTATGAGAGAGCGTTTTTGCAGCGTGCTTTTATCTCCTGGATCGAACCGGCAATATTTATTATGCTCAGTAGGAGGATGCTTTATGAAAAAAGTTGCGGTCATTATGGGCTCCGACAGCGATTTTCCCGTAGTCAAGGACGCTGTATGCGAGCTGAAAAAATACGGAGTTCCTGTAGAATGCAGAGTAATGTCGGCTCACAGGACCCCGGAACTTGCTTCCGAATTTGCTTCAAATGCCAGAGATAACGGCTTCGGAGTTATAATATGCGCTGCCGGAATGGCGGCTCACCTTGCCGGAGTTATTGCGGGCCATACTACCCTTCCCGTAATCGGGATCCCTATCAAATCTTCTACTCTTGACGGACTTGATGCGCTGCTTGCAACCGTTATGATGCCTTCGGGTATACCTGTTGCTACCGTGGCGATAAACGGTGCGAAAAACGCGGCAGTGCTTGCGATACAAATGCTTGCGCTCTCCGACGACGCTCTCAGCGAAAAGCTTTCTCAGGCAAAAAGCGAAATGATCGAGGGAGTAAAGGCAAAGGACAAGGCTCTTCAGGACCAGATCGCGGCGCTGTGATCAACTATTTTATAAGCAATACATGGACACGCTTTACGTCCGAAAAATGCGTCAGCTTTAACGGGTTCACGGCAACATAGGTATGTTAGCAAAGTCGGACGCCGCTGTCTGTTTCATAGCGCAGGTGTTTGCGGCTAAGACGGCAGAAATCTGCGGTACGCCATTTGTTACGAAATAAAATTTGTATATTTATTAGGAGGAATCATAAATGGAAAACATCGTAAAAACTGAACAGCTCTACGAGGGCAAGGCAAAGAAAGTATTCGCAACCAACGACCCTGATCTTGTTATAGTTGACTACAAGGACGACGCCACGGCTTTCAACGGCGAAAAGAAAGGCACTATCATGGGCAAGGGCGCTATCAATAATAAAATGACTAACCTTATGCTGAGCATGCTGGAAAAAGAAGGCATTCCTACTCACTTTGTAAAAGAAATAAGCGACAGAGAAACCATCGTGAAAAAGGTTGAGATCGTTCCTCTTGAGGTTATTGTAAGAAACGTTGCCGCAGGAAGCTTTTCAAAGAAGCTGGGCATAGCCGAAGGAACTCCGCTTAAGCAGCCTACACTTGAATTCAGCTATAAGTGCGACGAACTTGGCGATCCATTTATAAACAAGTACTACGCCCTCGGTCTTGATCTTGCCACCGAGGAAGAGATCGAAGACATCACAAAGTACGCTTTCATGGTAAACGACTTTATGGTTAAGTTTTTCAAAAAGGTAAACGTTGATCTTATCGACTTCAAGATCGAATTCGGAAGATTTCACGGAAAAATCATTCTTGCCGACGAAATATCTCCCGATACCTGCCGTTTCTGGGATTCGACAACTCACGAAAAGCTTGACAAGGACAGATTCCGCAGAGATATGGGCGGCGTAGAGGACGCTTATCAGGAAATGATGAAGAGAGTTACCGGCGCCGAGCTTTGATTTCGGAAAGAAACATACCAACATTTTGACACATATTCAACCAATAATATTTAATAAGAGGTTCTGCTAATGTTTGATTCTATACATGAGGAATGCGGTGTTTTCGGTATTTATACCGATAAAACAAGCGACGTTGCCGCACAGACTTACGTCGCTCTTTACGCCCTCCAGCACAGAGGGCAGGAAAGCTGCGGGATCGTTGTCAACGACGACGGAGTTTTCAGATATCATAAAAATCTCGGTCTTGTAAATCAGGTGTTTGACAAGGATACGCTTGCACGGCTTGGAAATGGCAATATCGCTATAGGTCATGTGCGCTATTCCACCACCGGAAACTGTAACGCCACCAACGCACAGCCGCTGGTGGTACGCCATGTCAAGGGGCCGCTGGCTATAGCCCATAACGGCAACCTTACAAACGCCCGGAAGCTGCGTGAAAAATACGAAAACAAAGGTATGATATTCCACACCACAAACGATACCGAAGTGATCTCATATGCCGTTACCGAAGAGAGGCTTAACGCTCCGTCGATCGAGGCGGCTGTGGAAAGAACAATGGACAAGATCAAAGGCGCATATTCGCTTGTGATAATGTCTCCCACAAAGCTTATAGCAGTAAGGGATCCGAACGGCTTCAGACCCCTTTCTCTCGGAAAGATCGACGGCGGCTATGCAGTTTCTTCGGAAACCTGCGCCTTTGACAGTATAGGAGCCGAATTCATCAGGGATATCAAGCCGGGGGAAATTGTTATTATCGACAAAAACGGACTGCGCTCCGTTGAAAGCCACTGCGGCAGCAAGGGTACGATATGCGTTTTTGAATATGTATACTTCGCCCGTCCCGATTCGGTAATAGAAGGATCCAGCGTTCATAAGGCAAGGCTCCGGGCAGGAAAGTATCTCTGGCGGGAGCATCCTGTTGACGCAGATATAGTTATAGGCGTGCCTGATTCGGGACTTGACGCCGCTCTTGGATTTTCACAGGAAAGCGGAATCCCATATGGAATAGGTTTTATTAAAAACCGCTATATCGGCAGGACTTTTATTCAGCCGACACAAGCAGAACGCACCAATTCGGTAAAGATAAAGCTGAACGCCATATCCAATACTGTAAAGGGCAAGGGAGTCGTTATGATAGACGACAGTATCGTTAGAGGAACCACCTCTGCAAGAATAGTAAAACTTCTCAGGGACGCAGGCGCAAAGGAGGTTCATGTCAGAATCTCATCTCCACCTTTCGTTGGTCCATGTTATTTCGGCACGGATATCGACAGCAAGGACAAGCTTATCGCCTGCCAGATGACAAATGAGGAGATATGCAGGCATTTAGGCGCTGACAGCCTCGGATACCTTAGCGTTGAAAGCGTTCAGAAGCTTGCGGGCAATTCCGACTGCGGCTTCTGCGTGGGCTGCTTTAACGAAAAATATCCCATAGAAGTTCCCAAGGAAATGCCCAAAGACAAATTTGAATATAAAATATCAGAGAAAAAATAGGCGGTTTTCAGGGTAATAAACCGCTGCGAGAATACATCTTGAAAGGAAATTATTATGAACAGTTACTCAAACAGTTACAAGGAAGCCGGTGTTGACGTTACTGCCGGATATAAAGCGGTAGAGCTTATGAAGCAGTACGTTGCCCGCACGATGACAAGCGGAGTTCTCAGCGGACTGGGCGGCTTCGGCGGTCTGTTCGAGCTTGATATGACAGGTATCTCAAAGCCTGTTCTTGTATCGGGAACAGACGGCGTAGGCACAAAGCTTAAGATCGCTTTTCTTATGGATAAGCACGATACTGTCGGAATTGACTGCGTTGCAATGTGTGTAAACGATATTATCTGCTGCGGCGCAAAGCCTCAGTTTTTCCTTGATTATATCGCGGTCGGCAAGAATTATCCCGAAAAGATCGCTAAAATAGTTTCCGGCGTAGCCGAAGGCTGCGTTCAGTCCGGAGCGGCGCTTATCGGAGGAGAAACTGCCGAAATGCCCGGATTTTATCCTGTTGACGAATACGACCTTGCCGGCTTTGCGGTAGGCGTTGTGGACAAGGATAAGATACTCAAGCCCGACACCCAGAAGCCCGGCGACGTTATGATCGCGATCAAATCAAGCGGCGTTCATTCAAACGGCTTCTCGCTTGTAAGAAAGGTATTCACAGTAAACGAATCAAACCTTGCAAGACATTATTCCGACCTTGGCACTACGCTTGGAAACGTTCTGCTTACGCCTACGAAGATATATGTCAAGGCAGTAATGAACCTGCTCGACAAGGTTGCCGTAAAGTCAATTTCACATATTACCGGCGGAGGCTTCTACGAAAATATACCAAGATCGCTTCCGAATGGTCTTTCTGCAAAAATCGAGCGTAAGGCTGTTCAGGTGCTTCCTATTTTTGATCTTATCGCTCAGACAGGAAATATTCCTGAAAGAGATATGTTCAACACCTTTAATATGGGCGTTGGAATGACGGTAGTTGTAGACAAGATCAACGCTGACAAGGCAATCGAGGCAATTAATGAGGCAGGCGAAGAAGCTTACATCCTCGGCGAGCTTGTAGAGGGCGACTACGGCGTTGTTATCTGCTGATATAGGTTATGCAGCAAAGCTGTAAACGCAATATAGTTTAGAAATCAGTTATGCAAACTTTTGTTTGCGTTCAAAATTATATAATGGAGTAGTATTATGAAAAATATATGCGTTCTGGTTTCGGGAGGAGGAACAAATCTTCAGGCTCTTATAGACGCGCAGAACCGCGGAGAAATCAGCGGCGGCAGAATTACCTGCGTTATTTCATCCAAAGAGGGAGCCTACGCTCTGGAAAGGGCGAAAAACAACGGAATCTCCGCCAGAGTTATACCAAGGAAGGAATATTCCGATGTTGCGGTATACACCAAAGCCATAACAGACGCGCTTCTGGAGGAAAAAGCTGATCTTGTGGTTTACGCCGGATTTATGACGATCCTTGATGAGCAGATAGTAAAGGCTTTTCCTTACAAAATGATGAACGTACATCCTGCGCTTATTCCAAGCTTCTGCGGTAAAGGCTTTTACGGACTTCACGTTCACGAAGCGGTACTTGAAAAGGGCGTTAAGCTTACCGGAGCGACCGTTCATTTTGTAACTGAGGTCTGCGACGGCGGTCCTATTATAATGCAAAAAGCTGTTGCGGTTGAAAACGGTGACACACCTGAGGTTTTACAGAGACGTGTAATGGAGCAGGCGGAGTGGAAGATACTCCCTCAGGCTGTTTCGCTTTTCTGTCAGGACAGGATCACCGTTAAGGATGGAAAAGCGTATGTGGATTTAATGGAGGTAAAGAAATGAAAGCACTTGACATTTATAAGGAATTAAAAAACAACTCCTACCCCGGAAGAGGAATTATTATCGGAAAATCCGCTGACGGAAAAAAAGCTGTTACCGCTTATTTTATCATGGGCAGAAGCGTGAACTCAAGAAACAGAGTTTTCACCGAAACGGCTGACGGTATCAAGACCGAAGCGGCAGACCCATCCAAGCTCACAGACCCGCATCTGATAATCTACTCCCCTGTCCGTGTTCTGGGCAATAAGACTATCGTCACCAACGGCGACCAGACGGACACTATCTATGAGCTTATGGACAAGCAGCAGACCTTTGAGCAGGCGCTGCGTACAAGAGAATATGAAGACGACGCTCCCAACTACACCCCCAGAATTTCCGGAATCATGCACATTGAGAACGGATCATATAATTATGCTATGAGTATTCTTAAATCCGCAGATGGAAATCCCGACTGCTGCGAGAGATTTACATATACTTATACAAATCCTCTGAACGGCTTCGGACATTTTATCCACACTTATATGGGCGACGGAAATCCGCTGCCAAGCTTTGAGGGCGAGCCTAAGAAGATCGAGATTCCGAACGATATGGAGGAGTTTACATCAAAGCTCTGGGACGCGCTTAACGAAGACAACAAGGTGTCGCTGTTTGTAAGATTCATTGACATTGCCTCCGGCAATGCGGTATCTAAGATTGTTAATAAGTACAGCAAATAAGGGGGTATAGTTATGCCGAGATTCTCCGTATGCGGCATTGACTGCGGTAAATGCAGATTCCGAACAGAAATGAACTGTGCAGGCTGCAGGGAGAATAAGGGCATGATGTTCTGGGGAAAATGCGATATATTCTTTTGCAGCAGCAATGATAAGGAACTTGACCACTGCGGTCAATGTGAAAACTTCCCCTGCAAAATGCTCAAAAATTTTGCCTCGTCAGAGAATCCCGAAAGAATTGATAATTTAAAGAAATTACGAATACAGGAGGAAAAATAATGGCTAACGAAATGCTTTTAAAGTACGGCTGCAATCCTAATCAGAAGCCGTCCAGAGTATTTATGGAAAACGGTTCCGATCTGCCGATCGAGGTTCTCAACGGCAAGCCCGGATATATCAACCTGCTGGACGCTTTTAACGGCTGGCAGCTGGTAAGAGAGCTTAAAAAAGCGACGGGAATGCCTGCGGCTACGTCTTTCAAGCACGTATCCCCTGCCGGTGCGGCAATAGGCAGACCGCTTTCGGATACGCTGAAAAAAATCTACTTTGTGGACGATCTGGGTGAGCTTTCTCCCCTTGCCTGCGCTTATGCAAGAGCAAGAGGAGCCGACAGAATGTCGTCCTACGGCGATTTTATCGCGCTTTCCGACGAGTGCGACGTATGTACGGCAAAGATGATCCAGCGGGAGGTTTCCGACGGAATAATCGCTCCGGGGTATACCGATGAAGCACTGGAAATTCTTAAGTCAAAAAGAAAGGGAACATATAACATCATCAAAATCGATGAAAATTATATTCCGGACCCTATCGAGAGAAAGCAGGTTTTCGGCGTTACGTTTGAACAGGGCAGAAACGAGCTTGACATAAACGACGAGCTGCTGTCCAATATCGTAACCGAAAACAAGGATATCCCTCAGGACAAAAAGGACGATCTGCTTATCTCTCTTATCACTCTGAAGTACACGCAGTCCAACAGCGTATGCTATGTCAAGGACGGTCAGGCTATCGGTATCGGAGCAGGACAGCAGTCGAGAATCCACTGCACAAGGCTTGCAGGAAACAAAGCCGATATCTGGTGGCTCAGACAGCATCCAAAGGTTCTGGGGCTTCAGTTTGTTGACGATATCCGCCGCCCCGACAGAGACAACACCATCGACGTTTACATCTCAGACGAATATATGGACGTTCTTGCAGAGGGCGAGTGGCAAAAGCTGTTCAAGGTCAAGCCGGAGGTATTCACCAAGGAAGAGCAAAAGGAATGGCTTGCTAAGAATACAGATGTTTGTCTTGGTTCAGACGCTTTCTTTCCCTTTGGCGACAATATCGAAAGAGCCAGAAAGAGCGGCGTAAAATACATTGCCGAACCGGGCGGATCTATCAGAGACGACCATGTTATCATGACCTGCAACAAGTATAACATGGCTATGGCATTTACGGGAATAAGATTATTCCATCACTAATCTTAATTTTATAGAGGAGAGTTTTGTTATGAAAAAACTGCTTATCGCCGCAATGGCGGCATCACTCGTTATGGCTTTCACAGGCTGCGGAAGCGACGACGAATCATCAGAATCAGAAAAGGAATCAAAGGCTTCTGTAACATCTTCGGCAGCTGAAGAGGAAAGCTCCGCTGAGGAATCTGAAGCAGAGGAGTCTTCAAGCGAAGAATCTTCAAGTGAGGAATCCGAGGTTGAATCCGAAGCGGAAGAATCGGAGGCGGAAAGCTCTGCCGCAGATGATTCTGAAGCTGACAGCCCGGATAAGGGACTTAAAGACGGAGTTTATACCGGAACAGGCTACACGATTAATGTAGATGAGAATGTCTGGTCTGACGTTTCCGAATCGAATTCAATGGTTGACTGTATGTTTATGTACGCCGGCGACGTAACTGAAAACGCAATGTTTGCAACCGCAAACTTCAACGTTGTGGCGCAACAGGCAGGTACGCTGGGCTTATCATCACCATCTGATTATGCTGAAATTGTAGAGAGCCAGTACGACGCCATCGACGGCTATAATGTTACCGACACAAGCAACGTTACCGTAAACGGAATGGACGCTTGTCTTATTGAACTGACTGCCGAACAGAGCGGTATTGTTATGACAATGAAACAGGTTATTCTTATTGAAAACGGCTATGTTTACGCTATCAGCTACGGCGCTGAGGAAACCGTGTTCGATTCTCTTGAAGAGAACTTTAATACGGTTGTAAATTCCTTTACAATTATCTGATAGTAACCGACACTCACTGAACGCCGTGCAAACGGCGTTCAGTGATTTTATATCGGACGCCAATCAGAGTGTGTCCGGCTTTATGTGAACACGCTCCGGTATGCTGTTTTGTTTTATCAAAAGCTCGGAAAGGAATGATTGTAAAATGAAAATATTAGTAGTCGGCAGCGGCGGACGCGAGCATGCAATTATCAGAAGTCTTGCCAGGTCGCCAAAAGCCGAAAAAATTTACTGCACACCCGGAAACGGCGGAATAGCGGCTGACGGAGCTGAATGTTTCGATATTTCCGCAACGGATATAGACGGTGTTGTGCAGCTTGCACAGCAACTTGCCGTTGATCTGGTAGTTGTTGCACCTGACGATCCGCTGGTTATGGGAATGGTAGACGCTTTGCAGGCTAAAGGCTTTATGACGTTCGGACCTAAGAAGAACGCTGCGATAATTGAAGGCTCAAAGGTGTTTTCCAAGGATCTGATGAAAAAATATAATATCCCTACGGCAAAATACGAGGTATTTACAGACAGCGAGTCTGCAATAGCCTACGTCAAGGAACAGGATACCTATCCCGCAGTTATAAAGGCCGACGGTCTTGCTCTCGGAAAGGGAGTTATCCTTGCTCAGAACGAAAATGAAGCGATTGAAGCTATCCGTTCAATGATCGACGACAAAAAATTCGGAGAAAGCAGCTCAACGATCGTTGTGGAGGAATATCTTACAGGCCCCGAAGTTTCCGTACTTTCTTTTACGGATGGAAAAACCATGGTCCCCATGCTTTCTTCCATGGATCACAAAAGAGCCTACGACAACGACGAAGGTCTGAACACAGGCGGTATGGGCACCGTTGCACCCAATCCCTACTATACCGAGGAAGTCGCAAAGGAATGTATGGAAAAGATCTTCATTCCTACAATGAACGCTATGAACGCCGAAGGCAGAACTTTTGAGGGCTGTCTGTATTTCGGACTTATGCTTACGCCGAACGGACCTAAGGTCATTGAATACAACTGCCGCTTCGGAGATCCGGAAACGCAGGTCGTTCTTCCTATGCTTGAAACCGATCTGGTTGATATAATGGAGGCTATTTACAATCACACCCTATCTGACATTGATGTGAAATGGAGCGACGGCTGCTGTACCTGCGTCGTAATGGCCAGCGGCGGTTATCCCCTTTCTTACCCTAAGGGTCTGGAAATATCCGGACTCAACAGCAAAGGACAGGTTGACGGCTGCGAGGTTTTCCACGCGGGAACAAAGCTTTCTGACGGAAAATTTCTTACAAACGGCGGACGGGTACTTGGCGTTACCTCTAAAGGGCTCACGCTTAAAGGCGCTATCGACAACGCCTATGCCGGTGTTGCAAAGATAAGTTTTGAAAACGCTCATTACAGAAAGGATATCGGTCAGAGAGCGCTGAAAGCCTTGCCTTCAGATCCTCTGGACATGGAATACAAACAGGATCTTGAAGATTATCTTGAGGAAAACGGCGTCTATTTGAGACAATAAACTTCTCAGATATTTTTTCAATATAGAAATTAAAAAGCAGGTCGGCAGACTGCGCTTCGTTTTACGAAACAGCAGCTTGCCGAACCTGCTTTTATCATTTGATACAATGAAAGCTTTTACTCTCAAAAATCACGGCTTATTTCCACGCAGCTTTCACCGGTAAGTTCGCAGCTGAGCCTGTCCGGCTGTGAAAATCCGGCATAAAGGGTAAAGCCGGTTCCGTCCTTTCGCCTTTTTCCGCTTACGTCCACAACCATAAAGCTGTCGTCGGGAATTTCAAGCTCCACCGCCCTTTTCTCTCCTCTCTTAAGATTGATCCGCTTGAATCCGCAAAGAGAATAATTCGGTACCGCAAAATCACTGCCATGGATCTTTACATAAAGCTGTAAAACCTCATCGGTATCACTGCTGCCGTTATTTGAAACGGTACATACTGCCTTTCCATCCGAAAACGTCAGGCTCTCGACCTTGCATTCCGAATAAGTCAGACCGTAGCCGAACGGATAAATAATATTATCACGAGCATAACGGTAGGTTCTGCCCTGCATTGAATAATCCTCAAAATCAGGCAGTCTTTCCGCCGATTCATAAAAGGTTACCGGAAGCTTTCCCGACGGCGATATATTTCCGAAAATAATGTCCGCCAGCGCTCTGCCGCCCATTGCTCCGGGATACCAAGCATCAATCAGCGCATTCATCTTATCGGTACCTACGTTTACACAGCTGCCTGCCGCAAGAACTATTATTGTCGGTTTTCCGGCTTTGATCACCCTTTCGATCAGCATCTGCTGCGACTTGGGAAGTTCAAGATCAGGCTTGTCGCCGGAAGCGTAGGAATTTCCTGTATCGCCCTCCTCTCCCTCCAAAGTGGCGTCAAGACCAACGCAAAGAATTACAACATCCGAATTCTCGGCGACCTCCTCAGCTTCCGACAATCTGTCATAAGGAAGTGCAAGGCTTTCGCATCTGTCATTATACAGGTGACAGCCCTCGGAAAAATAAATCCTTCCGTCGAATTGCTCTCGTATCCCCTCCAGGAAAGTAACGCAGCGCGACGAAGTTCCGCAGTAATTTGCGTAAAGCACAGCTCTGCTGTCGGCGTTCGGACCTATTACTCCTATCGTTTTGATCCTGCTCTTATCAAGAGGAAGTATGCCGTCGTTTTTCAGCAAAACCATGGACTTCTGAGCTATCTCCAGCGACACGGCGTTATGCTCGTCACAATCGATCACGTCAAACGAAATATCATCATATTCGGTTTTCGCTCCCATTCCAAGTTTAAGACGTATCTCCATAGCCTTAGCCGCCGAACGATCCACATATTCTTCCTCAAGAAGTCCGCTCTGTACCGCCTTCATGGCGTGAATGTAGGTATTTCCGCAGTTTATATCACAGCCTGATTTTATTGCCAGAGCGGCGGATTCCTCAGCCGTGGAGGTTACCATGTGGCGTGTGTGAAAATCTCTTATCGCCCAGCAGTCGGAAACAAAATATCCGTCGTAATTCCATTCGTTATACAGAATATCCATAAGGCGTGACGATGCGCAGGCAGGCTCTCCGTTCACACGGTTATATGCTCCCATTACTCCCTGCACTCCGGCTTCTGCCAGCTTTTCAAAGGCATAAAGGTACGTTTCTCTCAGATCCTTTTCACTGACTTCGGCATTAAATTCATGACGAACCGCTTCCGGTCCGCTGTGAACTGCAAAATGCTTTGCACAGGCAGCAGTTTTAAGGTATTCGCCGTTTCCCTGCAGTCCCTTGACAAAAGCCGTTCCCAGCGCCGCAGTCAGAAACGGATCCTCACCGTAGGTTTCGTGACCTCTGCCCCACCGCGGATCGCGGAATATATTAACGTTCGGACTCCACATGGTAAGTCCCTTGTATATATCATTATCGCCCCGCTTATGAGCGTAGTTGTATTTTGCCCGTGCCTCGGTCGAGATAATATCGGCAGCCTTAAAAACCAGCTCCTCGTCGAAAGCCGCCGCCATTGCAATAGCCTGAGGAAAAACAGTGGCTGTTCCCGCTCTGGCAACGCCGTGCAAGCCCTCGTTCCACCAATTGTACGAATCTATCCCAAGACGTGGGATTGCAGGCGAATCATATCTGAGCTGAGAGCATTTTTCCTCCAGGGTCATCTCCGATACAAGACGCTCTGCCTGCTCTTTAAAGCTTTTCACAGCCAAAACCTCCTTATGGTTGCATCCAAATCACACGTTAAACCTGAAAAGAACTATATCGCCGTCCTGCATAACATATTCTTTACCCTCAAGGCGGACAAGTCCCTTTTCCCTTGCACCCGCCATCGAACCGCAGTTCATGAGATCGTCAAAAGAAACTACCTCTGCACGGATAAAACCCTTTTCAAAATCAGTATGGATCTTTCCTGCCGCCTGAGGCGCTTTCGTACCTTTTTTTATCGTCCACGCTCTTACCTCCGGCTCGCCTGCCGTAAGGAATGAGATAAGCCCCAGCAGAGCGTAGCCCTCCTTTATAATACGGTTAAGTCCGGAAGTTTCAAGCCCCAGTTCTCCCAGAAACATTGCTTTGTCCTCATCGTTCATATCCGCAATTTCAGCTTCGATCTGAGCGCATATAGGGAATACCGCGCTGCCCTCGCTGTGTGCGATATCGCATACCGCCTTATAGTGAGGATTTGAGTCGATATTGTTTATAAAATCGTCCTCGGACATATTTGCGGCATAAATCACCGGCTTTAACGAAAGCAGAGGCGTTTCCCTGAGAAGCTCCATCTCGTCATCAGTCATTTCAAATGCTCTTGCCGGTCTGCCCTCCTCAAGATGAGCCTTGAGCATTTCAAGAAAATCCACCGCCGAGGCAAGCGACTTGTCGCCCTTCATTGCTTTTTTGGTTCTGTCCAGCTTTCGCTCGATAAGTTCCGCGTCAGAAAAAACCAGCTCAAGGTCTATAGTTTCAATATCCCTTGCCGGGTTAACGCTTCCGTCAACGTGAACGATATTGTCGTCCTCAAAGCATCTCACTACATGAACAATAGCGTCGACCTCACGGATATTTGAAAGAAACTTATTTCCCAGTCCCTCGCCCTTGGAAGCGCCCTTAACAAGGCCGGCAATATCCACAAATTCAAGGGTAGCCGGAGTAAACTTGACCGGATTGTACATACCTCTCAGTTTTTCGAGCCTTTCGTCGGGAACAGACACTATTCCCACGTTTGGTTCAATTGTGCAGAACGGATAGTTTGCCGACTCCGCTCCCGCATTTGTCAGTGCATTAAAAAGTGTTGATTTGCCTACATTAGGCAGACCTACCATACCTAGCTTCATAGTTATTACGCCTTTCGTAAAAAATTATAAGGGGCTGGCGCCCTTTCACTTCAGTCTACAGGACGGTATGCCGCCGATAACAGGACAACTCCGGCAATCCGGCGGCAAAACCGTTTAAAAGCCGTATATCAGAAAGAATACGACTGAGTTTCGTCCTCCCATAGCTCCTGGTCGTCGTCATCGCTGAAATCATCAAAATCCTCCGGAACAAAGCTGTTGCCGTTATAGCTTCCGATGATCATTCCCTTTTTGGCAGGAGCGAGAAAATATCCTGCCACAGCTCCAAGCAGAAATGAAGCCAGCAGCGCCCACCAATTGATCTTTCTGTTTTTCCTGTTTTCATTTTCCATTTTATATCCTCCCGTCTATAAACAAAAACCGCGTGCTCCTGTATTTAATATTACTCAATGGACTTCAGAGATTCCACCATATCTATCTTCTTAAGCTTGAAATGCAGCACCACATTAACGACAGCGGCGAACACCATTGTAAGAAGCGCTCCAAAAAGGTACGCCCACCATACAAGAGAACGGTTAAACATTACTATATCTATCTCGGTTGTTATTACCACGAAATAATGCAGGATCTTGCCGACCGCCAGACCAATGGCTATTCCTATAACTGCGGAAATAATATTTTCCCTGTAGATATAAGCCGAAGTCTCTGAGTCGTAAAAGCCCAGGACCTTTATAGTCGCAATCTCCCTCGTACGCTCTGTTATATTGATGTTTGCAAGATTGTACAGCACTATAACGGCAAGCAGTCCCGCACAGAAGATAAGCAGCAAAACTATTGTATTCAGACTGTCTACCGAATTTAAAAATCCACGGCTGCTGTCGGTCTTGGAGGTGATACCCAGAAAATCCTCCGAGTCGCTTATAAGCCTTTCCTTGAAAGCGTTTTCGTCCGCTCCGTCGGTAAGCTTTATATATGCAAGATTAAAAACAGGTTCTTCCCCGTAAAGCTTTTCATAAAGCGCCGGTGACATATATACATAATGCAAAGCGTAATTTTTTACCACAGCGCCTATCCTTACGCTGACCTTGTCTTTGTCGTCGGAGAATATCTCAAAACTGCCGCCGGTTTCAAGATCAAGCATTTTCGATAGCTTTTCGGTAATGATTACCTCGTCGTCCCCCAGTGTGCACTCACTTCCGCCGTCAACACTTTTAAGCTGTATATAATCATTGAGCAGCTCCTTTTCACTGGGAACCACTACGCTTACAGACTGAGAATTCTCTCCGCTTTCAGCCGTTGACTCGATAAGACCAAAAGTTATACGGCTGTCTATTTCCTCAAAGGCCTCCAGCTTATCTGCCGGCGACGGTGTTTTATCAAGACTGTCCTGGTTCATGACTACAACGGCGTCATAATCAAAAACCTCGTTGAACTGCTTGTCGGCGATTGATTTTATTGAATGCTTAAGTCCGAAGCCGGTCACAATCAGCGCCGTACAGCCGGCAACTCCTATCACCGTCATAAAAAACCGCTTTTTATATCTGAGCAGATTTCTGACAGTCACCTTTGCCAGAAAGTCAAGTCGCTTCCACACAAAGCCTACTCTTTCCAGAATGACGCGCCGTCCCGAAACAGGCGGCCTCGGACGCATCAGCTGAGAGGGCTGAGCTTTCAGCTCTCTTATACATGAATACACCACCGCCGAGCAGGTGCAGATCAGCGATACAGTCATACAAAGTATCATATAAAGAGGCTTGAACGGCGTATCTATGCTCGGAATATTATACATTATCTTATAGCTGTCGTAAATTATATAAGGGAAAACCTGAAGACCGATAGCCGTGCCTATGCAGCTTCCCATAACCGCGGCAAGAGCCGCATAAATCAGATATTTGGATATTATCCTGCCGGACGAATAGCCCAGCGCCTTGTAGGTTCCTATCTGTATTCTCTGCTCTTCCACCATTCTGGTCATAGTTGTAAGACAGACAAGGGCGGCAATAAGAATGAAAAATACAGGAAATACCTTGGCAACGGCGTCTACCTTTTCGCTGTCGTTCTTGAAGGAGCTGTAATCCGTGCTTGAAAATCTGTCCGACTCGTAAATTTTCAGCTCCGGCAGGATTTCAAGCTGATTTCCCGCAGCGTCGATCTCAGCCTTTGTCTGCTCCAGCTGTGCGGAATATTTTTCATCCGCTGTTGTTTCTCCGTCGTTTCTGGAGCTGATAAGCTCGTCAAGAATATCCAGCTTGTCCTGAGCCTGAATAAGCTTAGATTTCAGCAGATAGCCCTGCGCCGAATCCTTATTGCTCATTGCGTCATACTGAGCCTGAAGCTGCTCCAGGTCTGAGGTCCCCTGCTGCTTCATCGCTTCTAGAGAGTCGGTGTCTGAGGACAGGACCTCCTCAAGCGTCTGCGCCATGACCTCGGCGTTTTCGATTTCCGACTGAGCGTCGGATCTCAGCTTGTCATATCTGGACTGAACGCTTTGAGTAAACGCCTCAACGGCTTTATCTTTCTTTTGGTTTACAGCGTCGGTATACTCCTGTGAAAAAGGATCGTACCCGTCAAGCCCTTCAAAAGTTATGTACAGCTCGCTGTAATAATCCAGCACGAAATCCTCTTCGGGTACGATTATATAGCTGTTAACTGTGCCGTTTCCTACGTTTGTTGCGTCTCTCTCATATCCGATATACAAAGGCGACGTTACTATTCCTACTATCTCAAAGGTATCGGTCGCAAAGGTATCGAGAATATCCTCGTCCTCAGCAGGAGCTGCGAGAGTAAGCTTATTTCCCACCTTAAAGGTATCCGGCGTGGACATTTTCACCTCAACCACGCATTCGCCGGATTTCTCCGGCATTCTTCCTTCCAGCAGTACAGGGCTGTTGATACGGTTGGGGCTTTCGCCGGAAACCTTTGCATTATAGGACATGACCTTTAAAACGCAGTTCTGATTTTCGTAATAATAGAAAACGTCCTTGGAATAGCCCGGAAGAGCGCCCTCTACGCCCTCGGCGTTTCTTACAGCCTGAACATCCTCAGATTTTATGCCTATATTTGACATAAGCTTATAATCCATCAGATTATTGTCAATAAAATACTGCGAAGCGGTATCTATCATATCAGGCATTGTCGCTTTGATTCCCGAAAAGAATCCGCAGCCCAGCGCGATAATAGTAAAAATAGAAAGGAACCTGCTCATCGAATTCTTAATTTCGCGTACAGTGTCAAGCAGCAAAGCATTTTTCATTTTTACCGGCTCCTTTCCGTAAAAATTATTTTGCGTCTACAAATCCGACCTTGCGGTATACCTTTGTAAGGATCTTCTGGGTGATCCTTTCGGCTCTCTGAGCGCCGTCAATGTAACATTCCTTCAGATAAGCCTTATCGTTTATAAGCCTTGAGAACTCGCTTCTTACTGGCTCTAAATGATCGGCGACCGCCTCTCCGACCGCAAGCTTGAATTCTCCGTAGCCTTTGCCTGAAAATTCAGATTCTATCGCGTCCAAGTCCTTTCCGGTAACCGCCGAATAGATAGTCATAAGATTATTGATTCCATCCTTGCCCTCGGCATACCTTACCTCAGCCTCGGAATCCGTAACTGCTCTTTTGAATTTGCGGATTATAGTGTCCTTATCGTCAAGTATAAGAATACAAGCGTTGGGATTATCGTCAGATTTGGACATTTTCTTGGTCGGATCCTGCAGCGACATTATCTTAGCTCCCGCCTTAGGTATATACGGCTCAGGCAGGGTAAAGAATTCGCCGTAGCGCTGATTGAACCGCTGTGCGATATTTCTTGCAAGCTCAAGATGCTGCTTCTGATCGATACCGATAGGAACAAGATCAGCGTTATACGCAAGAATATCGGCTGCCATAAGCACAGGATAGGTAAACAATCCCGCATTAATGTTGTCAGCATGCTTTGCAGATTTATCCTTGAACTGAGTCATTCTGGTAAGCTCACCAAACTGCGTAGTACAGCTGAGCACCCAGCTAAGCTCAGCGTGACACTTATTATGGCTCTGGAAAAACAGTATGGACTTTTTAGGATCGAGTCCGCAAGCCTGAAGCAGGGCATACGCCTGCATGGAATTCTGTCTCAGCTTAACGGGATCCTGTTTTACCGTTATAGCGTGAAGATCTACTATTGAATAGACGCAGTTATATTCATCCTGAAGCGGTCCCCAGTTCTTTACTGCGCCAAGATAATTACCCAGCGTAAATGTACCAGTAGGCTGTATACCGCTGAAAATCAGTTTCTTATTCTCGCTCATCTCATTCGTCCGGCATCCTGAACATAAGCTTACTGCCGGACTTCCCTCCGTTTCTTAATTGATTTTATTGCTACGCCAACTTACCATCGTTGATCTGCCATGAACTGCCGCCGGGAACCTGGCAATCAGCTGAATCCGGCAGATCTGCGCAATTTTGCTGTCAAAGCAATATTAATAATACAAAATAATACTATACGTTTTCCGATTATACAATGTGCTATATTTAATTCAGCTCGTCCTCGGTCCCGCTGTCGTCAACACCTATTCTGCGCACATCGAAAACATACTTTACCGCTCCGATAATAAACAGTGAAGGAGCCGCAATAAGAATATATATCACTACATTCTCGGAAAAAACCGCTCCGAACAGCATAATTGAAAGTATAGCCGCAGCGTCAAGTGCGATAAAGCATAAATAGGTCCTGACCGCCGAAAGCGCAGGCACGGGATCTTCAGCTCCGTTTTTTCCGACAAAGCCCGTAAGCGACGGTCTGAAAATCAGGACAAGAAACACGATTGCGGCAGCTATGCTTATGATACCGTTGATAACAAAAGAATTGCTGTTTACATCAACTATATTCAGATAGATGAGAAAACAATCGGCGGCAGCGCATGAGCAAAGCGCGAAAATCGCCACCGTCGTCAGAACGATCTGCAAAAGCGTAAAATTGACCTTCATAATACTGCCCGCGGACAATCCCGGCGCGGACCTCCTTCCGGTTTTAATAATAATCTAACAACCCGTCATATCATATGAATTTCGGGTGCTTAGGATAAACTCACCTTATCCCAAGGTTCTGCGGCAAAGCGGCGTCCTGTAATTATGCGCTTTATCTTAATCTCCGAACATTTCCTTAGAAAGCTTGCCCACCATTTCACAGCCCTTTATGATCTGTTCATCCGTAGGAGTGGAGAAATTGACTCTGAATGAAGTAGTCTTATCCGTTTCGTTGATCATAAACGCCGTTCCGGGTACCAGAGCCACCTTATATTCCTGCACCGCTCTGGAGCAGAAAGACATCATATCGCAGTCGGACGGCAGAGTACACCAGATAAACAGTCCGCCCTCGGGCTTTGTGCAGGTCACCTTGCTTGAAAAATTCTTTTCGATCTCGTCAAGCATAAGCGAGCATTTATGCTTATATATCTCTCTTAGAGAGGCAAGATGCTTATCCATATCGCACTTTGTAAGGAACTTATAGGCCAGGACCTGGGCCCAGATATTTGAATGAACATCAGCGACCTGCTTGCATACGACTATTTTCTGGATTATCTCCTTGGGTCCGACAGCATAGCCTACACGTATTCCGGGAGCCAGCACCTTGGAAAAGGTACCGGAATACACTACGTTCCCGCTGCTGTCCATGCTCTTGATCGACGGAATATCCTCACCGGCAAATCTGAGATCGCCATAAGGGTTATCCTCCAGAATCACCGTATTATATTTTTTTGCAAGTTCAAGGACCGCTTTCCTCTTTTCAAGGCACATCGTCTGACCTGTAGGATTCTGAAAATTCGGAATCAGATATACAAGCTTTACCGTTCCGCCCTTCAGCACATTCTCCAGCTCCTCAAGATTTATGCCGTCAGGATCGAGAGTAACGCCGCACAAATTTACATTATAGGATTTAAAAGCGTTAAGCGAACCTATGAAACAAGGCGCTTCACATACAAGCGTATCCCCTTCATCGCACATAACCTTGGCGGTAAGCTCGTTTGCCTGTTGAGCGCCGCTGGTTATGATAAGCTCGTCGGCGTCCGGATTGAAGATACCGTCCTTTTCCAGACGTTTTTTCAGCTCGTTTCTCAAGGGCGTATATCCCTCGGTAACGCTGTACTGCAAAGCAAGAATAGGATCCTCCTCAAAAATCTCGGCGGAAAGCTTTGTAAGAGTTTCAACAGGAAAAGCCTCGGGCGCGGGATTTCCGGCGGCAAAGGATATGACCTCCGGATCGGCGGTAAATTTTAATATCTCTCTGATAGCGGAAGCCTGAAGATGAGAAACCTTGTTTGAGAAATCATAATTCATTATAAACATTCCTTTCGGCAGATCACCGATCTGCAATAAATATTCTGACATTTTATTATAACATACTTTTCCGAAAAAATAAAGACCTTTTATGCTTTTTAATTGCATTTTCACTGATAAACATTTTTTGTATTCTGTCTACCTGCAAAAATAAAAGCAGCCATATATCCGGCCATACCGCTGCTGCAGAACTTCTGCTGAAATCGGTTTTGAAAAGCTTGCTGTAATAACGTCCGACAGCTTGTCATAAAATAGAAAGAGTAAAAAAAGCGGAGGTATGTGTTTTGAAAAAGCAAAGTTTTCTCAAAGGGTCCGCCATTCTTATGGGAATGGTAATAATCACCAAAATTCTGGGGCTGATGTACAAAATTCCGCTTACGCATATGCTGGGCGGAACAGGAATGGGCTACTTCTCCAGCGCTTACGCAGTTTTTACGCCTATATTTGCAGTAGTCGTTTCGGGAATTCCCTCGACAATATCTCGCATGGTGGCGGAAAACTATGCCTTCGAGAGATACCGCAATGTACGGAAAATAAAAAGAGTGTCCATGCTTATGTTCAGCACTCTGGGGATGGCGGCGTCACTGCTGGTAATTGCTATGTCAGGGCTTCTTTCCTCAGGATTAATCCATGAGCCTTCGGCGGTATGGTCTCTTATAGGCGTTGCTCCTTCGGTTTTTCTCGGTACTGTCATGTCGGTTGAAAGAGGCTATTACGAAGGGCTCAGAAACATGATTCCAACGGCGGTATCCGAAATTGTTGAAACGGTTTTTAAGCTTATTTTCGGACTTGGATTTGCATACGCGGTAATGAATTACGCAGAAAACTCCTTTTATCAGACAGGCGGCTGCTTCGGACGGTTCTGCCGTACGATAGACGACGCCAGAGCGGCAGCTCTTCCGTTCGTGACCGGGGCGTCCATCTTGGGAGTATCGCTGGCTACCGGAATAGGCTGCCTTTACATAATTGTTTCAGGAAGGATACACGGCGACGGGATAACCCGCAGGATGCTGGAACAGGACAGATCTACGGACAGAACGGCTGCGCTTTTAAAACGCCTTATCAAATACGCAGTGCCGATCGCCGTAGCTTCGGTAATAACCACGCTGACAAATATGATAGATTTGATAACTATAAATCCCTGCCTTTCAAAAGCGCTTGAAAAAAACGGCATGCTTTTTTCCGATCTTACCGAAAGCAGTCTAACTGCCCGGACGCTTCCCAACTTTGTATACGGCTCATATACCGGACTGGCGGTCACTATATTCGGACTTGTTCCCACGCTTACGGCGATGTTCGGCAAAAGTATTCTTCCCAATCTTGCAGAATCATGGGCAAAAAGAGATCACAGCTGCATACAGAGAAATCTATCGGGAATGCTTTTTATAACCTCTATAATAGCAATACCGTCTGGAATAGGCATAAGTCTTTTATCAAAAGAAATACTTGAATTTCTATACGGCGGAAGAATTGACGAAATAGCCGTATCGGTAGTTCCGCTTACGATACTGGGAGCGGGAGTCATATTTATGGGTATATCGATACCCTGCTTTTCAGCGCTCCAGACGATAGGAAACGCAAGGCTTCCGGTAATCATAATGCTTGCAAGCGGGGCGGCAAAGCTTATTTTTAACATTATTCTTATACCTGTCCCGAAGCTGAACATATGCGGCGCCGCTATCTCTACTGTAATTTCACAGGGCATAATCTGCATATGGTCTGCTGGGGCGCTGCTTAAAACCTCCGGGGTTAAAATAAGCGCGAAAGAAATTTTTGTAAAACCTCTTTTTTCAGGTATTCTCTGCGGGGCAACGGCCAGGTTATTATATGATGTGACGTCAAATTATCTTCCTTTTGTGCTTAATCATCGTATTATATTGCTGATATCCATATTTGCAGGTAGCATAATGTACTTTTTTTCACTGTATTTATTGTGCGTTTTGCCGAAAAAACAGATTAAAGCTTTTTTTCATAAAAAAATTTATAAAACCTATTGAAATTTTTTTTGATTTGAGTTATGATTATAGGGTATCCTTTGGTTTGCAGGGAGGTATTCAAGACCATGCAGGACAATATTAAAAACATATTGAGCAAGGAATCTTACAATGTTTATGACCTTGCAGAGATAGTCAGGATACTCAGAAGCGAAAACGGCTGCCCGTGGGATAAGGTCCAGACTCATCAGTCTATCCGCAAAGATTTTCTTGAAGAGGTTTATGAAGTCATTGACGCCATAGACTGCGACGATCCTCAAATGCTTCGGGAGGAGCTGGGGGACGTGCTGCTTCAGGTCGTTTTCCATACGGAGATCGAAAACGAAAAAAAGGTATTTGACCTTGACGACGTAGCAAACGACGTATGCAGAAAGCTTATCGTAAGGCATCCCCACGTTTTCGGCGAGGTAAACGCCGATAATGTTGATACGGTCCTGAAAAACTGGGACGCTATCAAAAAAGAAACCAAGGGGCAGGAAACGTATACCGATACGCTTAAAAGCGTGCCGAAAGTATTTCCCGCTTTAATGAGAGCGCAGAAGCTGGGTAAGCGCGCAAAACGTGCCGGAATGGATTTTGCCTGTGCCGAGGACGCACTGAAGGCTCTTGAGGATGAGATAAAAGAGCTGAAGGAAGCTGTTGAAAGCGGTAAAAGCGACGATATTGCCGATGAGCTTGGCGACGTTCTGTTTTCATGCTGCAATACGGCAAGGCTTCTGGAGCTTGACGCGGAGGAGGTCCTTACGGCGGCAAGCGACAAATTTTTATCACGGTTTGAGCAGACCGAAAATTTAATAAGGCAAGACGGGCAGGAAATGAGTGCCCTGAGCATAGACGAGCTTGACGTCTACTGGCGTAAGGCTAAGAAGTGTGTGAAGCGATAGTCTGCTTCATAGGCAACGCTTTGATTTAAAGCTCATACATTTCGTTAAAAACAATTTGGAGGTACTGAAAATGACAAAGGCAGAATTGATCAATCTGATTGCTGAAAAAGGTGAATATTCAAAGAAGGACGCTGAAAAGGCTCTTTCAACGGTAATTGATTCAATCAGCGAAACTCTTGAAAAGGGCGAGAAGATCTCTCTCGTAGGTTTCGGCACATTTGAGGTTCGCGACAGAGCGGCTAAGGAAGCTATCAATCCTCTTACAAAGGAGCCTGTACACGTTCCCGCTAAGAAGGTTCCCGCTTTCAAGGCAGGAAAAGCTCTTAAGGAAGCCGTTAACAAGTAATTTTACAGCGGAAGCTTTGAACCTAGCCTGATCCGGTTAGGTTCTTTTTTATACAGACGATCGTAAAAGCGTTTATAGCTTTCCCCTTTTCTGTTAAAGCAAGATCATAAACAAAAATAAGGAGAAATGCAAATATGAGATTAGACAAATACCTGAAAGTCACAAGACTTATAAAAAGGAGAACCGTCGCCAACGATGCCTGTGATGCAGGAAAGATAACTGTAAACGACAGGGTTGCCAGAGCGTCTTACGACGTTAAAACCGGAGATATAATTCAAATAAACATGGGACAGAAGCCGCTTAAGGTAAAAGTTCTTAGTGTTTCGGAGCACGCAACCAAGGAAACTGCGGCTGAGAATTATGTTGTAATTGAATAATCAGATAAAGCAAGAAGCAGACTTCCGTATGTTACGAAGGTCTGCTTCACATCTATATTTACTTCTCATGCATGAACTGCTTATGTTTTTCCTCATACTTATGCTTAGTAGCAAGCCCTCCTCTGATATGACGTTCCCGCTTATTTTCCTCCAGAATTGCCTTTACCTGCTTATACAGCTGAGGCGACGTTTTAGGCAGTCTGTCGGTAAGATCTTTATGTACCGTTGATTTGCTTATCCCAAATTCTTTTGCTGTTGCTCTGACGGTAGTTTTGTGGATAACCATATACTCCCCCAGCACCACTGAGCGGTCCTTATCTGTTTCTGTCATCTATCTCACTCCAATACTTATGGTGTTGTATTAGAGTGTATGCACATGAACGCCGGTTTATGTTTGTCCCTCGGATATTGCAGAATTTATTAAACCTTTTCCTGTCAATCTGATTCTTATAAACAAGAAACACGCCTGCATAGCAAAAGTATGCAGACGTATTGATCTACTTTTTATCAAAGCTAGGATTGAAAGCATAGAAATTCTTAGAATCCAGCATATCCTGTACCATGCGAAGCCCTTCGCCGAAGCGCTGATAATGAACGATTTCACGTTCTCTCAAGAACTTGATAGGATCTCTTACATCCGGATCATCGGCAAGACGCAATATATTGTCATAGGTCACTCTTGCCTTCTGCTCTGCCGCCAGATCCTCGTTCAAATCGGCAATTGCGTCTCCTGTAGACTGGAACAAACTCGCCGAGAACGGCACTCCCGAAGCGGCTATGGGATATATTCCGGTAGTATGGTCTACGAAATAGGTGTCAAATCCGCTTTCCTTAATTTCTTTCATCGAAAGATTTCTGGTCAGCTGGTACAATATTGCGGACACTATTTCCATATGAGCCAATTCTTCGGTGCCTACATCCGTCAATATAGCCTGAATCTCTCTGCAAGGTGCGGCATAACGCTGATTAAGGTATCTCATCGAAGCTCCGACCTCGCCGTCCGGACCGCCCAGCTGGCTGATTATGACCTTTGCAAGCGCCGGATTCGGGTTCTTGATGTTAACGGGGTATTCAAGCTTTTTCTCATACTGCCACATTAACTTTCACCCCTTTCCCACGGAAACGGCGCAATTACCCATTCCCATCTCTTGGAGCTGTTCGATGCGTTTGCTGTGAGCGGACCGAACTTCTCCTCATATTCCCTGACGGCTTTATCATATTCCGCCTTGTGCCGTTCAAAATACTCAAGACCGCTGCGGCAGGTCGGATGACTGTCCAGATATAAGTTGGCTTCGACCAAAGCAAATGTACAGGCCTGTACCTTTCGCATCAAACGCTGTTTTTCAGACATTGCCACGCCTTACCGCCTCCTCTCCGATAAACGGTTTATCAAGCGAAGGGAAAACTGTTCCTCTGGATAGTCCTGCGTCGGCGTCATACGGCTTTTCCCAGCTCTGAAACGGGACGTATGCCATGGCTACAGGCGTATCTGACGGAAATGCACCCTGCGGCATAGGACAGTTTTTGCCCATACAGGGTCTCAGGTCCTCCGCATCAAGGATTTTTCCCAGCAATCCGCTTTCCATAAAATCCATTATTCAATCACTCCTGTTACTTGTTCTGTATCCAATGCGTAACACTTTATTATATGTCCGAAACGGTTTTTCGGTTACGCAGGGAATATCTGAATAAAAATATTTCTTCAGGTCAGAATATAGATATAATTTTCAAGGAGGTTTGTTTAATGAAAGTTTCCATCGAACAAAGCGGCTGTATAAGCTGCGGATTCTGCGTGGGATCGTGTCCCGACATTTTTGATTTCGGCGACGATGAAAAGGCTGTAGTCGTAAAGCAGCCGGACGCTTCCCTTGAGGAGGAAGCAAGAAACTGTGCGGAAGGCTGTCCGGTATCGGTCATCTATATCGAGGAATAATCCCAAAAAATTTCTTCAATAATAAAACGCAATAAAAGCGGGCGGAACAGACCTCATATACGATAAATACGTAGGGAATGTCTGTAACCGCCCGCTGATTTTTAAAAAGCTGTTGTTAAAACTCAATATTTTCTTTTTTACAGAAATTCTTTAACGTCTCCGACAAGCTTCTGCTCTGACTTTATAAGGTCTTTGGTTATTTCGGTTACTTCCTGGTCGGCTCCGGTATACTGATTAAGATACCTGTTAAGGTTTTTTACGCCCATATTGCATCCGTCCGTAAGAAGATCGGCGATCGTACTGTCGGAATTCTCAACTGCAAGCTTAAAATTGGTCTTCATCCATGACATACTCTTGGCTACAGGATGCGGTTCCTTAGTGCTTTCACCGTACTGATTAAGAAGCTTATGAGTCTTATCTCCAAGACGCTTATGAGTTTCCCTGCATTCGGACATTACTTTTTTCAGCTTTTCGTTTTTTACTGACGGAAGCATTTCGTTCAAGGACTGTACCCCCATCTTAATTCCTGCGTTACATTCCGTCAGCAGCCTTGTAGTATCGTTACTGGCCATTTTACAACATCTCCTTTCATTGTAATTATACCCTTTTTAAATACATATACTCCTAAAAAAAGACTGCACCGCAATAAAACGGTACAGTCTTAAATTTAAATATCTCTTTTATTTTTCAGATAAATTACCCGTTCTTCTTTTTTACAGCCGCTGCAGCCGCAAGGCAAATAATTGCCGCCGCTGAAATTCCGCCTGCTACTGATCCCGTTTTAGGAGAAGAATCGGACGACTTTGTGCCGGAAGAGGACGTGCCGGAAGAAGATGCTGAAGACGCTGTGCTTGCAGTATCGGCTACTGAAGCTGTGTCTGTTGCCGACGAAGCATCGCCGTCAGAGTTATCGGTCGACGACGACTCTGAATTGCTTTCAGAAGCAACGTCCGAATTTGACGTTCCGCTGTCTGTATCGGAAGATACGTCGGACGGTTCATCAGATGATACGTCAGACGAAGGCTCGGACGAAGAGGAAGAAGCTTCGATCAACTCAATTTTAAGATTATTTCCACTAAGTCCCCAGTCCTGAAGAACAAAAACTGATACTGCGCTTGCATCCAGCTTTGTAGCCGCAACAAATTCTTCGTATGTCATTTCAATAACCTGCTCTACTCCAGCACCGGCAGACGGCAAAGCGGGAGATGAGGCATCCTGAAGCCAAGTACCGCCCTCACCTTTACCTGCAAGACCGATTGCTCCCCAGCCTTCCTGACTTGTTGCAGTAAAGGTAAATCTGAGCTTCGCATCTTCTTTTCCTGCACCAAGACTTTCCGGAGTAAACTCAATGCCTTCGCTTGTCAGCTTATCATCATATACAACCGTTACACCCGGCTGAGGATCAACCGCCGAGGAATCGTCAGGCGTGGATGAATCAATTGTTGAAGAATCATCAGGCAAAGACGAATCAATTGTTGAGGAGTCATCAGCTAAAGACGAATCATCAGGAGCCTCTGAAAGCGGAGAATATAGTTCAATCTTTACTTTACCGTCTTTTATGCCAAGATTATAATTATAAGCCGAAGTACCATTTGCGTAAAATCTAAAATGCTTAACAGCATAACCAGCCTCTTTGTTATCATCAGTTACTCCTGTTGGATAACCGGTTTGAGTAGAATGCCACGTCGCTTTATCAAGGATGTCAGCAATTTTTATATCTTCAACAATTTCTTTATCGGCTTCTGCATAAGTGGATATATATGCTGATCCTCTTGTATATTTATAGTCACTAGAAAGACTATCACCATAAATAATCTCTCCATTAGAAGTTAGAGGAACTCCATTATTTATAATCAAAGTATAATTATTGGAAGCAGCCTGTAATCCGCTATCTGTAAAAGTAATTCTAAAAAATTCTCCATTTTTGCCGCTTGAAGCAGGATATTCATCAATTCCGGTTAAATAAAATCCATTTGCTGATCCATGACCTGCAAATGTAAAATCAATGACCTGTTTTTGATAATATGTCACACCGTCTACTTCTGTGGTTACAATATCTTTAACTGAGTCTTCAACTTTAATAACATTAAGACCAGCATTAGGATCATCAGCGGAACTTAAAATACTACTGCCTATCGCTGAACCCGATGCTAAACAACCTGCCAGCACCGCAGCCAGCAAACGTTTTAATTTCATATTTCATAACCCTCCATCTAATATAATTAAGAAATGTATACATTTCCTAATATTATGATATCATTTATCTTCCATGATTTCAAGTCGTTTCTTGGAAAAAATTCGATAAATACTCCACAAAATTTACTGTTAATTATTGTGCAAATAATATAGAAAACGATAACAAACCATATTTTTTCTAAAAAAATGAGACCTGCCGGTTAAACAGGTCTCATCTTAAAATTCAGCTAAACGGTTTATTCAGCCTCAGTTACAGTCTCATCTGTTGGTACAGGAAGTACCAGGTCTATGGTGCATACCGTGTCATCCGCCAGACCCCAGTTCTGGAAAATGTATGTATCTACAGGTGAAGTGATTCCTGTGAATGTAACAAATTCCGCATATGTTGCCGTCCAGGTATTTGGCTCTGCTTCTCCAACAGAAGCCAAACAGTTTGTTCCCACATACCATTCGCTTCCATTGCCGCAGATACCAACGGCGGCTTCACCTTCTTCTCCTGAACCAGCATAAGTTACCTTGATCTGTGCGCCGGGAACAGTTGAACCAAGCTGAATAGGCGTAAATGTCGCCTCGTTGTCAGCAAGATCGCCTGTATAAAGGTTAACGGTAACTGAAGTCGCATCAGCCTCTACCGGGATAAGAAGATCGATCTTGAAGTTGGTATCGGCTTTAAGTCCCCAGTCCTGGAATACGAAGCATTCGAGGTTATCGCCTACTCCGCCAGCCGCTACAAAATCACTGTAGGAATATACAAGCGTGGAGGTAACATTCTCTCCTTCAGAAGCAAACGACTTATTTTCGCTCTTCCATGTCCATGTTCCCTTTTCCTTGCCTGCCAGTCCGACTGATCCCCAACCTGCGGGATTAGCCGATGTGTAAGTAAAGCGTATTTTTGCACCGTCGATATTCTTTCCAAGCTCTCCCAGAACAATATCAACACCGGTTGAAGTAAGCTCTCCGTCATAAACCGGAACCTCAACGAAATGCTCAACAGGAGTTACAAGCTCGATAAGGCAATCTGAATCCTCTGCAAGTCCCCAATCCATAAATACATAGCAGCGCACATCGTTGCCTATGTCGGCAAATGTCACGAAATCCTCGTATGCCATTTCCACAGTGCTTGTTGTTTCAGCTCCCTCCGAACTGAAAGCGGGATTGTCCTCCGACTGGAGCCATGTCCAATCGTCGTCGTTTGCCTTTCCTGCAATTCCGATAACGCCGTAGCCCTCTTCGGACGCCGAAGTGTAAGTAACACGGATCTTCGCACCCTCGATACCCTTTCCAAGCTGCAAAGGAGTAAGTTCCGTATTGTTCAAAGGACCGTTATGAAGAACTGTAACGTTCTCCTCCACTTCTGCCGGAACGTCGGGATCTGTGGGATCCGTATCCTCCGCGCCTGCCGCCATCGACATCATGCTCAGAGCCAAGGCGCTCATCGTCATTGCTGCCAGCAATTTTTTGATTTTCATCTCAAGACCTCCTTAATATAAATTTACTGGATTATTTTCTAATCCATTTACATTATATCATATTATTCCAATAAATTCAACCATATTTGAGCATTTTTTTAATAAAATATTTCACAAATTTACGGCCACACAACTGTATACTTTGACAAATATTTTGATTAATTAGCACATTTTGTTATATTGTATCGATTAAATTACATTATACGTCATTTATTTACAGCATTTTGTATGAAAGTATTAAAAGCAATGTTAAATAATTACATTTAACCCGTTAGCTGCATAAAAAATAATGTCCGAAAATCAATTCGGACATTAAAAATTAATATTCAATACAACTTTATCTTTTTATTTATTTTCTTTTTTTCATTACTGTAACTGCCGCCAAACTGATAATCACCATTGCAGACAATCCGCCTGTTACGGCTCCGGTTTTTGCATTGGCGTCCTTTGTGCCTGAAGAAGTACCGGACGATTTTGAATCGGACGAAGCATCGCTTTTATCCGCATTTGAATTGCTTTCAGCCTGCGATGAGCTGTCTGCTTGTGAATCCGAACTGTTTTCAGAATCCGATTTACCGTCAGACTCGGACGAACTTTCGTCGTCGGTAAGCTTAACAAGTGCAGAAACAGCGTTGTTAAGTTCTTCGGCTACAGAATTGATTTCGGAAATCGTGCTCTTATCAGTAAGAGCGTCCACTTTATCCAAAGCATTCTGTACCGCTGTCCATGAATCTGAAGTATAATCGTCTTTATTAAGCGCTTTTGCAGCTTCCAGTGCCTCGCTGAGAGCCGTTCTGGCTTCGGTGGTGTCCGCAATCTCCAGCGAATCTACTGCAGTATTTATCGAAGCTGTAGCGTCATCGATTTCACTCTGGAGCAGGATTTCCTTTTCCAGCAAAGCCTTAGCTTCAGAAACCGCATTCTTTACTGCTTCAATACTGTCCGCAGTATAATCTCCGTCAATAAGCTCCGCCAGCATTTTTTCTGTTTCGTCCACAAGCTTCTGCAGATCTCCCTTAGGATCGTTTTCCGGGATTCCACTTACTGTAAACGTAATTTCGATAGACTGCTTGCTTGCCATAGCCGCAGGATCGATCGGAGGATTATCCTTTGTCGAGCCGTAATCATTGTATATTTCTATACGATAATTTCCATTGCCCTCAAGATCTCCGTACTGAATTTTAGAAGCGTCAAAAGCTACTTCATTTCCGTCTACCTTGATCGAATCCAGAACCGCTTTGATTTCAGGATAATTTGTTACCGCATTAATCAGATCTACATTGAATACAAAAGCTTCTGTCGTTGCCTGTGCAGACGTATCAATTTTTACGGTAAACGTGCCGTTGCCCTCAAAGGTTTCTGTTATATTGTACTGCGGCCACCAGCCGGTGTTGTAGAACTGGATCGTACAGTCAAAAGAAGGCATACCAACCGGAGCGATCTCCAGATCGTTAATAGCCTTGTCAAGGGCTTCCGTAGCCGAAACTATAGCGGAAGCTCCCGAGTTTTCATTGTCATACACTGTTTTAGCGTTTTCAAGAGCCTCAGTTAAAGTCTCCCAGGTGCTTTCGGTATAATCCGTTGAAACCAGCGCTTCACCCCTCTGAATAGCGTTATAAAGCTCTTCTCTTGCCGCAGTCGCATCAATTTTTACGAGAGCTTTGATAGCATTACGAATCTCTTGTTCAGCCGCCTTATACTCAGCTGCTGTATGCAATGTCAATCTTGTATAATCAGTATACTTTGTGTATACGTTTCTCAGATCCGCTACACTAGCCTCAGTATAATCCTCGCTGTTGTTGCTCCATATATTATGTGCTTCATTGTAAGCTGCCGCAAATCCGCTTTTGTCAGCAGAATTTATAGTTATTTTTATAACATTGCTGACTGCCGAATTATAATCGTCTGTTTCCGCAGTAACTGCGCGCATATAATAATCTCCTGGGGATGCGGAAGACTGCGGAACGATCTTACCGTCCGTATCAACGCTTATACTGCTTGCGGTAGTATTAAAATTCTCGCTGGCAGAAAATTGATACGCTACCTGCGCTCCGCTTGTGTTCTCGTCAACTTTGACTGTAATATCGCTTTCGCCGTATGTCATCGACCCGGCGCTGGCACTGATTTTCAAGGTGCTGTCGGATTTGCTGCTTCCGCCCAAATCAACTATTATTTTATCTTCACTTATTTTTCTTTTGATGAGTTCATCTTTTACAGTATCATTAGCAACATGCCAAACCGCATCAGCATTATTGTTTCTAATATTTGTAACAGTTGTTTTTAATTCGCTGCAATAAAGATAAACTTCTTCTAAGTTTGTCGCAGATGTCAGTGTAAGCTGAAAGTATCCAGTATATCTTACAGTCAGTTTCTTTAAAGCCTTGTTTGGCACAGTAACTTTATAGGGATTATTATCTGCAATAAAAGCAGCTGTTTGTTTTACATCAGGTATTTCAAATTCAGTTACATTTTCACAAGAATAAAATGTTGAACTAGAGATAGCAACCGGCAGTCCATTATATTCTGAAGGAATAGTATAGCTTTCCTTATCACGATAAATATCATCTGTTATTGTCATAATGTAATAACCATTGTTTGCCGAAAGCTCATAGGCATACATTTCAGTATCAGCGGCGGTAGGCAGTACGCCTCCGCAAAGCAAAATCATCGCACTGGTCGCAGAAGCGACCAGGCGATGAATGAACTTGATTTTTTTCAAATCAAATCACTCCTTATGAATTGAATTATGAAGCCGTAGTATTATATACCGACATGATATCAGAAATAATGGTAGAACCGGTTGAGGTAACAACATTAAATCTTCTGTCGATAAGTCCGGAACCGTTATCGTTTACTCCGATAACTCCGTTATCCCAGTAAGCTGTGGATACGCTTACATTTGTAACTGCATCGGCTTTCTGATTGAGAGTCTTGTTGAACAATGCAACATTGCTGATATTGTTCTTGAAGTTTGCACAATACTCTCCGATGAATACAGGGTAGCCCTTGTTTGTAACCTTAGCGATCTGAGCCGCCATGTAATCCGCACCGTATTGACCGTTTACATCCCACGAGCTTGTTCCGTACTGATTTAAAGTAAATTCATACGGATCATAGTAGTGAACCGAAAGGATCAGTCTGTTTGTTGTAGAATCATCTGGCATAACAAAAACTTCTTCTTCAAATCCGTTATCCGTCAGATTAATATCGGTATTGTAGCCCGTAACTATAAGACAACGGTCGTCGTTACTGTCATTTATTCCGGTTCCTCGTACCGCATTAACAAACGCCTGATTCAGATCTATAATATTCAGATATGCGTTTTCAAACTCGGCGTCGGTAAGCTGAGATCTCTGATATTTTCCGCTTAACATGAGCTCGTTCATGCCTTCAAAAATAAGCTGCTGATTATAGCTTGCAAACCTTTGAGCAATTTCTGTCCACATAGTGCTGAACTTAGATTTTACTGCTGCAAAATCACTGCTTGAATTATCAAGGCTTATGTCGATCCATTTTCCGGTAACTCCGTCGCTGCCGTCATGATGAACGTTAATGATTACATAAAGTCCGGTATCCAGCGCTCTGTCTACAACTGCCTGAATTCTGTCGAGATAATCGTCGTTAACGTCGCCCGTTGAAGATACCATATTCATGTAACTCACAGGTATTCTTACGCTCTTAAAGCCCTGAGCCTTTACCGTCTGGAACAGCTTTTCGGTTACGACGGGATTTCCCCACTTTGTCTCTCCGACTGTTCCGTTATCGTCTACTGAATCAAACGAATTTCCGAGATTCCAGCAAGGAGAAAGATTTGCGTTAATGGTGTTTGCAGTCTGTCCGGAAACACTTAAAGCGTTGCCTTCATGATTGTCATAAATATGAATTCTCTTCACTGTACACTGATCGAAACACGCAGCAAACGAAGTGACATCCTCAGTAATTTCGGTAGTATAAGTATAGGTACCGGTTACGTCAACATTCGGATAATTCGATACAACAGGCGTTCCATTGACAAGCAGTTCAGCCTGAACATAATTGTTGGGCGCCGTCGTATACTCGACAGTTACATCAACTGTCGGATTATCAAAACCGTTTACAGAGAACTGTGAAACGTCGATATTCCATTCGTTTGAGGTAACATAAGCTCCGGATCCCTGAACCGTCATCGTTCCGCCGGTTCCCTTTACCCATGAACCGGTGATCTCAACCTCCGCGCCCGGAACGACTGCGTCAATGTATTCGAGAGATACGATAGATACGCTAGTATCTCCTATTGCACCGGTCTGAAGATTGATACCGTACGGAGTGCTTCCTTCTGCAAGCTCTCCTTCAATATCTTCGATAGATACCGTAGCAGTATACTCTACTCCTACCTGCGGATCTGCCTGACCTACCACAGTAGGATTCCAGCCGCCCCAGTTGGTATCAAAGACGAGAAAATCAAAGGTATCGGTATAATCAACATCCTGAACGACTCCTTCGTTATCAGTATAAGTTCCGTCAGAGTCAAGACTATTATACTTATATGTAATCTGAAATGCGCTTTTTCCGTAATACGCAGATTTCATATAAGTATTGATATACGTTCCGCTGCCCGTATAAGTACCCTCGTCAAACGCGGTCACTCCCGCCGCTGTCACCATTGTGCAAGCCAGCGCGGCCGCAGAAGCCATGCTGATAACCTTTTTTACTATACTCATTTACAATAAACCTCCTTTTCACTATTAATTATTGTCCTTAATAACTTACAGCAAACTAAACCATCGGAATCATCCTCCCTTTCTATTATATTAATGACCTTGTAATGTATTCGATTACAATTATCAACGAAATTAAACTGTATAAGAGACGTAAAGGACACTGTCTCTGAAGCATTTTACTCAGCCATTTACTTTCTGTAAGCTATACTCTGATATTAGCACATTCAACCATATTTTTTGCTAAATGGGTAAAAAAATCTGTTTAAATGGTATAATTGGAAATCATAAAACAGTTGAAAAAACAAAAAATCAGTTTAACTGCATTATCCGACATTGGTGTACTGATGTTCAGATATTTATCAGCCGTTTTTTTACTTCATCCTGACGATTACGGCTTACCGGCAGTTCTTCTCTTTCTTTTCCGTAGACATAAACCTTATTGTACGAGTACTGCTCTATATACCTTGAATTCACCAGATATGATTTATGTATAAGAATAAATTCACTGAAACAGTCCTGCTTCATTACCTCTGACAGTCTTCCGTAAATTTCGATATTGTCGTTAACAGTATGAATAATAAGACGCTTGCCCATGCTTTGAAGATAGCGTACCCGGGAAACCATAATGATATTTTCAGTTCTGTCCTTTATAAAACTAAAGCGATGAAAACTGCCGCATTTTTTCTTGACATACCTGTCCAGCGTATTTAAAACAGCCCCGGGTGTTACGGGAGTCAGAATAAAATCAAAAGGTCTGAACCTTATTGCGTCACAAGCGTCTCCCGCTTCGTCGGATACAAACACCAGTTCTGCTTTTTCATCTCCATAAAAATTTCGTATTCTGCCGGCAAGCTCAATTCCGGAAAGCGATGAATCGTAGCCGGAATACCCGACATACAGGATTATCATATCAAAGCGATTAAAATCCGAATATTCCGCATCCAGCGTTTCACACTTTTCAAAACAGCTGATCTTTAAGTCTATACTGTTTTTAACATCATAATCAACCAGTCTTTCTTTTATGAATCTACTGTCACAAATATTTTTTCCGATGACAGCTATCTTTATCATATCAGCACTTCCTGTAAGTATTCAGAACCTGTCAAAACAGGGCCTTATATAATTTTATTAATAATCCTCTTCCTATATTAATTAACACCTATTAAAGCCAAAAAGTGCAAACGATTACAAGATATTTTACATTAATTGTTCAACTGCACAAAAATTTATGCAGTTTTCCCGGCAAAATACACAACAAATTAAATTCAATAAAAAAGCCAAGCCGAAAAATGTTCACACATTTTCGGCTTGACTGTACAGCTTAAAAATACATTTTATTAACAGGTTTGATCCAAAAAAGTCCGGATATTATTTCATATCTTCAACAACAAACGGAAGCTCCACTACAAAGCATACTCCGCCCTCATACAGATTTTCAACATAGATCTTACCGTTACACAAATCTATTATACGTTTCACCAAGGCAAGACCTAGTCCGTTCCCCTCGGTCTTTCTGGAATGGTCTCCCTGATAGAATTTTTCAAATATCTTTTCTTTTGCATCATGAGGTATACCTATTCCGTTGTCGGAAATCCTGACGGTTATATTGCTTTCAGTCTGATAAAGCTGAACCTTTATTTTTCCGTCAACAGGAGTAAATTTTATTGCGTTATTGATAATATTCTGCCATATCTGACCCATAAGATCTTCATTGCCGTAGTAATAAATGTCGTCAAGAGCTATATCCAGACTGATATTCTTCTTTGACCACTCCGGCTCAAGCATAAGAATTATTTTCCTTATCTGCTCGTCAAGCGAAAACCTTGTTTTGCTGCCTATGGTGGTCTGATTTTCAAGCTTGGACAGATTGAGTATATTCGACGCCAGCTTTGACAGTCTGACTGTTTCATCAATAATTATCTGCGTATATTCCCGTCGCTCGCTGTCAGATATCGACTCGTCCTGAAGCAGCTTGGCAAAACCTTGAATAGACGCCAGAGGCGTTTTGAATTCATGTGAAACGCTGCTTATAAAATCGCCCCTGAGAGTTTCAATACCCGAAAGCTCCTCCGCCATCCGGTTAAAGTTTCTGGTCAGCGTACCGTATTCAGCATCCATAGATTCCCGCACCCTGACAGAGAAATTTCCCCGTGCGACCTCCGTCGTTGCCTTGTTCAAATCCCTTATAGGCTGTAGTATCGTACGGCTTATAAAAGCGGTAATAACGGTTCCAAGTACAATGCAGACTATAAAAGCTATAATAACTATAAAGTTTACGACCCAATAGATATTCTCCTTAGCAAAGCTGTTTATTTCTATTATTTCTCCGTTTACAGACGTATATGCCGTTACGTTGGGAAGGATTCCCGGAGATTCAATAACCGTACCCTTTTCCTCGATCTCCTGGATAAGCGCCGGATCGCCGCTGTCGATCTTATTAACTGAAAATGAGCTGTTGGTGCAAAGGTTGACGATCTCATCGGCAGTATATTTATTCAGCTTTTCCAGCTCGTCCATAGAAGAAGTAACAGATCTGAGCTGCTGCTCTGCATTGTCCTCCATTATCGGACTGAAAATAAGCAGCAGAGCGGATATTGAGATCGAAGCGGAAACCAGCATAACCACAAAAAACATAAGCGCCAATTTAAACTGTAAACTAGTTTTCAAAGCTCTCCCCCCGGTCCGTATTAATCTGACAGTTTTACTGCCTTATATCCAAGCCCTCTTACCGTTACTATTTCAAAATCATCGTTTCCGTTATATCGTTCCCGCAGACGCTTTATATGAACGTCTACCGTCCTTTCATCAACTTCTTTTTCCATACCCCACAGCTCGTCAAGCAGCTGACGTCGGGTAAAAATCTTATTCGGGTAGGACAGCAGCTTGAATAGCAGCATAAATTCCTTCTGCGGTATTGTTTCGCCCGGTGCTCCGTTAAAAGATACCGTAACCGCATCGTAATCAAGCGTACAGCTGCCTACTGACAATGAATGCTCGGATGCCATTTTCGCACGCCTGAGAAGCGCTCCGACCCTTAGTATCATCTCGTTTATATCTATAGGTTTTACCATATAATCGTCAGTTCCCGCCATAAAGCCCTTCTGCTTATCCTCAAAGCTTTCCTTTGCGGTAACCATAAGTATCGGAATATCATACTTTGCCTGTCTGAGCTGTCTGGTAAGCTCATAACCGTCCATATTCGGCATCATTATGTCCGAAATTATCAAATCAATATTTGTCTTTTCAAGAACATCCAGAGCCTTTACGCCGTCCTCCGCGATAAACGGAACATAGCCGTTTTGCTTTAAAGCGGCTGACATAAGCCTGCGCAGACTTGAATCATCCTCTACTACCAGCACCTGAAACATAACTGATCCACTCCCTCTGATTGAGTCAGTCCGTATAAAAACGATACTGCTTTCCAATAATATATCAGAAATACGATTTCCCCGATTTAATTATATCAGCCAATTGTGAATCTGATATTAAGCGGTTCAGGCAACTCTTAACAAAAAATTAACAAAATCAGCAGACTTTGATCCGAAAAACCGCTCTGAAATTCATATTCGGTTCACACAGGACTGTTATTATGTAATTGTCAGCAAGGGACAGAATAAACTATGGTGTCTTCCGTTTATAAAAAACGGTTTTGACAGCTGATAAAACTTAAAGTTCAGTCCGTAGTTCACTTCCCTCAAGCGATTCCCCAAGTCGCATATCATAAAGGTTCTGCACTTTAAGTTTTATCAATTGTCAAATGCTGATGGAAATTTTCCCTTTCATAATTCTATAGAAAATTAATGCTCATTACAGCCGATAGTAATGAGCATTAATTTTTTAGCTGCCGCAAGCAAATGCCTGAAATATGATAAACCGCTAAAAGCAATATATAAGGCAATGCCGCATAATCATTGTACTGCACTGCCCGGTTTCTTTATATAGAAATCCTGGTCCCGGATACTAGTTGGTTCCCTGTATTTCTGCCAGAAGATGATTTTTAACGCTCCACAGCTTCTGCGACAGATCAACATAATAGGAATGAGGATTTTCAAAACGCTTTATCTCGTCCCACAAGGTATCTACCTGCTCTTTGCAGTATTCGCATATCCGTGCATAAGGCGGTTTTTCATATACAAGCTTTCCGTTTCTGAAAATCTGCTTCTGAAGCTCGACGGCATTGAAATTTGAGATATGTTTTTTCTTCCATGTGTAGGTAGGATCAAATATTACAATATCTCTGCTGTCATCTATAGCTTCGTCATAAACGCAAAGCTGATCTGCAATAGCCATACCGCTGTCCTTATCGTACAGTCTGTACAGCTTTTTAAAATGAGGAGTGGTAATTTTAGCTACGTTCTCCGATATCTTTATTTTAGGAACTATCTCACCGTTTTCCTCAACGGCGGCAAGTTTGTATACTCCGCCGAAAACGGGATGTGATCTGGAAGTTATAAGCCGCTCGCCTACGCCGAACAGGTCAACCTTCGCACCCTGATATATCATATCTCTTATAAGAAACTCATCAAGGGAGTTGGACGCAACGATCTTACAGTCGGCATAGCCAGCTTTGTCAAGCATCTGCCGCGCTTTTTTTGACAGATAGGTAATATCTCCTGAATCTATGCGTATTCCCTTTGGTCTGAAGCCTTTTGGCTTGAGTACGTTGTCAAACGCTTTGATAGCATTGGGAACTCCGCTTTTGAGCACGTTGTAGGTATCAACAAGTAGCGTTACCGAATCCGGATAACATTCGCAGTAGGTTTTGAATGCAGAATATTCGTCGTCAAACATCTGAATCCACGAATGAGCCATCGTTCCCGTCGCCGGAAAGCCGTATAGCTGATCCGTCAGCGTACAGGCAGTAGCGGTGCAGCCCCCGATACCCGCAGCTCTGGCTCCCAGTATAGCTGCGTCAGCGCCGTGAGCGCGTCTTGACCCGAATTCGGAAACCGCCCTTCCGTCGGCAGCGCGCACTATCCGGTTCGCCTTAGTTGCAATGAGCGACTGATGATTAATTATAAGCAAAAGATAGGTTTCAATAAGCTGAGCCTCGATCGCAGGCGCTCTTACCGTAATGATCGGCTCATTGGGAAATACCACAGTTCCCTCGGGCACAGCAAAAATATCTCCGGTAAAGCTGAAATTCTCAAGATACTCAAGAAATCTGCCGTCAAATATGTTTTTGCTTCTCAGAAATTCTATGTCCTCTCGGGAAAAATGAAGATTTTCAATATAATCTATCACCTGTTCCAGACCGCAGGCAATGGCAAATCCGCCGTTATCAGGGATCTGTCTGAAAAACAGATCAAAGTAAGTTATTTTATCCTTCATACCGCTGACAAAATAACCGTTGCCCATTGTAAGCTCATAAAAATCACAGAGCATTGTGTAATTAAGCTTTTCCATATTATCATTCCTTTCTTTTACGGTTTGCTACCGTTATCTGCATACCCTCAAGAACGTCAAAGCATTTTTCCTGAAGCTCCTTGTCAAAACTGTCGGTACAACTGGCATCCACTGTTATTTCTGCCTCGGGAAGCGCAGCTTTGACCATTATCGCATTGGAAATAACGCAGATATTTGAAACAAGCCCTACTATCTCAACGCTGTCATAATTCTTTTGCTTTAAATATTCCGCCAGCTCCAGGGAAGGAAAAGTATTCTTCTCAAAAACCATGTCGCACATTAATCTCTGCTTTCCGGTCTTACCGTAAAGCTTATGTCCGTCGGTTCCCTTTATGCAATGCGGTACGGGAAGCTTTCTTCCCTCCTGAGTTTGCAGATAATCATCGAAATGAGTGTCGAGAGTAAAAGCCACATTTCCTCCCTCGCGCCTGCATGACGCAATTTTTTCGGCTATGAGGGAATCGAGCTTTTCGGCTCCTTCAAACCCCAGAGAACCGTCTGCAAAGTCCTTTTGATAATCCACTACAAGCAAAAGCTTCATAAGTATTCAATCCTTTCAAATCGGAACGGAAAATTAATGCGTCCCGCTAATTACCGAGTAATACCGCAGTATCGTTATGCGATGCTCTAATTCTGTTTAAGCGAAAATTTTGCTGCATACTGCTCGATTTTTTCTTCATAATCCGCTGGGCCGTTTTTATGCAGCCTGTCAAGATATTCGTGTTTTTTCAGATTGTCGTAATGTACGTTTTCGGCAATAAGGTAGACAGCTATATTGGAGCAATGATCCGAAATTCGTTCCGCATTGGTAAGTATATCAAGAAAATTTACCGTCATTTCTATACTGCATACGCCGTTTTTGGCTCTGTCGATATGAACCGATTTCAGCTCCTCAACAAGTCTGTCCACAACCTCCTCCAAAGGCTCGACCGAATAAGCGGAATTCATTTCTCCCGTACTTGCCGCCTTAATTGCAAGACTTATTATCTCCTCAACAGCGTCGGAAACCACATTAAGCTCAGACATTGCACGCTCGCTGAATCTCACTTCTTTTTCATACATCAGCTCAGCAGTTTCCATTATATTAACAGTATAATCTCCTATACGCTCAAACTCCGAGATCAAATGAAAGAGAGTTGTTACCGTACGATTTTCGTTTTCATTAAGGCCGCAGTCGTTAAGCTTTATCAGATATGAGCCTACTCTGTCCTCAAGACGATCGAGCAGCTGCTCACGCTCGTTTATTTTATCAACAGTCTTTAAATCATATTTATCAAACAGCGTTCTGACCGAATTAAAGTTTTTCTGAGCATAGATCCCCATCTGTACTACAGCCTCGGTAGTCTGCGCTATGGCTACGTTAGGCGTTACAAGCAGTCTTTCGTCCAGAATCTCCTCCTTTGAAAAACCGACGTCCTCGTCCTCACCATTCTTTCTGTCACGGACAGTAGCGACGGCAAGCTTTTCAAGAACAGTATAGAACGGCAGAAAAAGGATCGTTACTACTACATTAAAAATTGTATGGAAATTTGCAATGCTTCCCGTATCGAAAACGCTGTTCCAGAAAGGAAGTCCGACGGTATACTGCAAAATATAAACTGCTATCAGAAATACGATAGTACCGATCAGGTTAAAATAGAAATGTATCATCGCCGCTCTCTTTGCGTTCTTTGAAGCGCCGATACTTGACAGAAGCGGAGTAGCGCAGGTCCCGATATTTGTTCCCATTATAATGGGAAAAGCCGCCGCAAAGCTTATGATACCTGTTTCGGACAGCGCCTGAAGTATACCTATAGAAGCAGCGGAGCTTTGGATCACCGCTGTAAATACGGTTCCGACAAGCACTCCGAGAATAGGATTTTTCAGCGCCGCAAATAATGATTCAAACTGCGGCATATCCGCAAGCGGAGCAATCTTCTCCTGCATAAGCAGCATTCCTGTAAAAAGTATGCCTATTCCGATCATTATTTCTCCGGCTGTTTTGACCTTATTGCGCTTTGCCGTCATGATAATAATAACTCCGGCAACCGCAAGAATTGCTGAAAAATTAGACGGCTTGCAAAGCTCAAGCAAAAATCCGCCGCCGCTGTCGCCCTCAAGGTTTGCAAGGCGCAGGATCTGTGTTGTAACAGTCGTTCCTATATTAGCGCCCATAATTATTCCTACCGCACCTTTCAGTTTCAGCAATCCTGCGTTCACCAGTCCTACAACAATAACAGTGGTCGCAGAAGAGGACTGAACCGCAGCCGTTACAAGCGCACCGAACAATATTCCGGTAAAAACATTGCTCGACATCCTTGCAAGCACCTTTTCCATAAGACCTCCGGAAGCTTTTTCAAGCCCCGAACTCAAAACAGTCATTCCATACAGGAACAGAGCCAATCCGCCCGCCATTCCCACAATATTAAATATATCCAAGCTATTATCATTCCTTTGCTGATTTTACTTACTCAATAAGAACTGCCGCCGCGCCGTACGGCAAGCCTGCAGGAGCCCGCCTTCCTTGATTGCTTTACCGCTTAAATATGATATGTAATCCGGTGCAAAAACACAAGCGTTGCGCTTTATTACGTAAACAAAGCCAGAGCCTGCATATATTTCATATGCGACTCTGACTTTTATATTCAATATTTTCCTGCAACGGTAAGACGGTTAAGCGCACGTTTAAGCTTCTGCTCCGCACGGTCAAATTCCTTTTGACTGTTATAATTATCCAGTTTTTTCTGTGCGGCTTCCCTTGCTCGTTCGGCGCGCTCAACGTCGATATCCTCCGACCATTCAACGGTATCGGCAACGATCGTTACCTTTTCCTTTTCAGCCTTTATAATGCCTGCGGAAACAGCTGCGGTTCTGTAATCTCCACTGTCCGAAAGGACCCTGAGCGGCGAAGGAATTATATTTGCAGCATACGGAGTATGCCCTGCAAGAATGCCGATATTTCCGGCTGAAGTCCTTGCAATTATCTGCCGTACGTCTCCGTCAAAAAACACCTTTTCGGGAGTAATGATCTTTAGCCTGAATTTCCGCATAAATAAAACTCCAAATCAAAATTTCTGTCCGTAACCGTTTTAACAAGCGGCAAACCATGCTGAAACGGTTATTTGGTATTATCAGTCCGGTTTGCCTTTTCAACGGCTTCGTCGATAGTTCCCACGAATAAAAAAGCCGATTCAGGCAGATCGTCGTGTCTGCCCTCGATAATTTCCTTAAATCCCCGTATAGTTTCTTTAATGGGAACATACTTGCCCTGCATACCGGTAAACTGCTCGGCAACAGAGAAGGGCTGAGAAAGAAACCTCTGTATCTTTCTGGCTCTTGAAACCGTAAGCTTATCCTCATCGGAAAGTTCGTCCATTCCCATTATAGCTATAATATCCTGAAGCTCCTTATATCTCTGCAAAATAGACTGGACCTCTCTTGCAACCTGATAATGCTCTCTTCCCACAACCTCAGGAGAAAGTATTCTTGAACTGGATTCAAGGGGATCTACCGCAGGATAAATACCAAGAGAGGAAATGCTTCTTGAAAGCACCGTAGTAGCATCAAGATGGGCAAACGTCGTTGCAGGCGCAGGATCGGTAAGGTCGTCCGCCGGAACATAAACCGCTTGCACGGATGTAATGGAACCCCTTTTCGTTGACGTTATTCTTTCCTGCAAGGCTCCCATTTCTGTTGCAAGCGTCGGCTGATAGCCCACCGCCGAGGGCATTCTTCCCAACAATGCTGAAACCTCGGAGCCAGCCTGAGTAAATCTGAAGATATTGTCTATAAACAGCAGCACATCCTGCCCTTCAACATCCCGGAAATACTCCGCCATAGTAAGCCCCGAAAGTCCTACTCTCATTCTGGCTCCGGGAGGTTCGTTCATCTGCCCGTAAACCAGAACGGTTTTATCTATTACTCCCGACTCTATCATTTCGTTATATAGATCGTTGCCCTCACGGGTACGCTCTCCCACTCCGGTAAAAACGGAAATTCCTCCGTGCTGCTTGGCAATATTGTTTATAAGCTCCATGATAAGAACGGTTTTTCCTACGCCTGCGCCTCCGAACAGACCTATTTTTCCTCCCTTAAGGTAAGGAGCAATAAGATCTACGACCTTTATTCCGGTCTCAAGCACTTCGTTTGACGCTTTCTGCTCCTCGTAGGACGGAGGCTCACGGTGTATCTCCCATTTTTCCTCGGTCTGAGGCGCGGGCTTATTGTCAATAGGCTCGCCGAGAAGATTAAACATTCTGGACAGAGTTTCTCTGCCCACCGGAACCGCTATCGCCCTGCCTGTATCCACAGCCTCTACCCCTCTCACAAGTCCGTCGGTTGAGCTCATTGCTATGCACCGTACTACATCGTCGCCTATATGCTGGGCTACCTCGACGACAAGCTTTTCACCGTTGTTGTCTATTTCAACCGCATTGAGCAGATCGGGCAGGCTGTTCTTGGCAAAACGTATATCGACAACGGCGCCGACAATCTGAACTACCCTGCCTTTATTTAATTCTCCCATCTGACTGACCATTCCTTTCACGGCACGAAAGCGCAAAGCCGCCTTCACGCAAGTCAAAAATAATTATAACCCGTATCATAATATCCGAGCGCTCATTTTAAACGTTTTCCGTTCAGCGCAGGACGCAAAGTCCGTCATTCATCTCTGAGCGAGCCTGCGCTTATTTCGTTTATTTCCTGAGTGATCTGCGCCTGTCTTGCCCGATTGTAAAGCAGCGACAGCTGATCTATCATTTCATCGGCGTTGTCGCTTGCCGATTCCATAGCCGTTCTTCTTGCCGCCTGCTCCGAAGCATATGAATCTACGATAGCCGCATATAGCGCTCCGCAAAGATACTGCGGAACAATACCGTCGAAAACCTCCTCCGGAGAAGGATCGTATTCAGTCAGCGAACTCGTTTTCCCGCCGCCGTTTTCCATATGCTCGACTGGAAGCAGCGAAACCTCTACCGGCTGCTGAGTGAGCGCGGAAACAAACGTGGTATAAACAAGCTCCACCCTGCCGAAATCACTGCATCTGAACCGAGCTATTATTTCTTCGGCAATATCCATCGTTTCATAAATGTCCAGACTTTCGGCAATATTGTCATATCTTCCGACAAGGTCATAACCGCGCTTATCAAAATATTCCGCAGACTTTTTTCCGATCGCCATGACCGAAACCCTTTCATTATCGGACTCAAGCTTACGTATACGCCGTTCCGCCGTTTTCAGTACGTTTGTATTGTATCCTCCGGCAAGTCCGCGGTCGCCGGCGATAACTATAATCAGCGTTGATTTTTCAGACTTCTTTTTTGTATATACCGACTTAAAAGTGCGGTCGCTTGAAATGTCGCTCATTATATCGTAAAGCGTTTCAAAAAAAGGCTGAACCGCCAGCGCCCTTTCCTTGGCCCGCCTGAGCTTGGAGGAAGCCACCAGCTCCATCGCTCTGGTTATCTGCTTGGTGCTCTCAACGCTTCTGATACGGCGCTTTACGTCTTTCATATTAGCTGCAGCCATAAAAGCTCACGCCCCCTTCAGAATCTGCTGTTACCTGCAAGACCTTATTATATCCTTTTAGCAGATCTTATCGAAAACGGTTGTTACTTTGATTTTAAAAACTTCTCAACAAATTCGCCGAGTGCATCCCTAAGTTGGTTTTCTGTTTCCTCAGTCAGGTCCTTAGTCTCAGAAATTGATCGGATTATATCCGGATAGGCCGAATCAATATGATCGAACAGTTCCCTTTCAAATTCCTGAACATCGCTTACAGCTATCCTTTTAAGAAAATTATTGACCGCCGCATAGATAATAACAACCTGATGTTCTACCGAAAGCGGTGAATTTCTTCCCTGCTTGAGCACCTCGACGATTCTCTCTCCCTGTGCAAGACGCTCCTTGGTATCTTTGTCAAGGTCGGATCCGAACTGCGAGAACGCCTGAAGCTCCATGTACTGAGAATACAGCAGCTTCAGCGAACCTGAAACCTTTTTCATCGCCTTTATCTGCGCAGAACCGCCGACTCTGGAAACGGAAATACCCGGATTTACCGCAGGTCTTACTCCAGAGAAAAACAGCTCCGATTCAAGGAATATCTGTCCGTCCGTAATCGAAATAACATTTGTCGGAATATATGCCGAAACATCGCCTGCCTGAGTTTCAATAATCGGCATCGCAGTAATTGAACCTCCGCCGTAATCACTGTTAAGACTGCATGCTCTTTCCAGCAATCTGGAATGAAGATAAAAAACGTCTCCCGGATAAGCTTCCCGTCCGGTAGGTCTTTTCAGCAGCAGCGACATAGTGCGGTATGCAACGGCGTGTTTTGAAAGATCGTCATAAACGCACAGCACGTCCTTGCCCTGAAGCATAAAATGCTCTGCCATAGCAACTCCGGCATATGGCGCAATATACTGAAGCGGAGCCATTTCCGACGCAGTCGCTGAAACTACGATTGAATAATCCATCGCTCCCGTTTTTGACAAAGTATCCACTACATTTGCTACTGTCGAGCGCTTCTGTCCTATTGCTACATAAATACAGATAATGTCCTTGCCTTTCTGGTTTATTATAGTATCCAGTGCAATAGCGGTCTTTCCCGTCTGCCTGTCCCCTATTATCAGCTCACGCTGTCCTCTGCCTATAGGGATCATTGAATCTATAGCCTTGATACCGGTCTGAAGCGGACGGTTTACCGACTGCCGGGTTATAATTCCGAAAGCCGGACTTTCAATAGGTCTGGACTCCTGGGCAAGCACGGCTCCTTTTCCGTCTATAGGCTTTCCCAAAGCGTTCACTACCCTGCCTATCAACGCCTCACCCACCGGAACGGAAACGATTTTTCCGGTGCGTTTTACCTGGCTTCCTTCTTTTATTCCGTCGTCGCTTCCGAGAAGAACCGCTCCGACAAAATCCTGCTCCAGATTCAGCGCCATTCCCAGCGTTTTATTTTCAAATTCAATAAGCTCGCCCGACATACAGTTATCAAGACCGTGAACCCTCGATATTCCGTCGCCTACGGTAATCACCGTGCCCACGTCCGCAAGCTCGATCTTTGAACGGTAATCTCTGATCTGCTGCTTTATGATTCCCGTTATTTCATCAGGACGTAATTTCATAATCAAGCTCCATACCTTTCATAAAGTATAATTATGCCATAACCGAATCAATCTGTAATTTAAGCTTTTCAAGCCTTCCCCGAACACTGGAGTCTATTTCGCAATTGTCGTATCTTACTACGATTCCTCCCAGCAGACTTTTATCCGTACTTTCACGCATAATTATCTTCTTTTCAAACGTCTTTTCAAGCTTATCTTTAAGCTTTTCTTTAAGTTCTCCGCTTAACGGCTGCGCAGTTATTACCGTAACCTCAAGTATATTGCTGTCCTTGAAATACAGCCTTTTGAACTCATCGCATATTGCCGGCAGATACCTTGCTCTTCCCTTTTGGGTCACCACGCAGAAAAAGTCAAGCACAAGCGGAGAAACGCTGTCACCAAACGTTTTTTCAAGCACCGCTTTTTTCTCCTCAGCGCCGATAATAGGAGATGCAAGCAGACTCAGAAAATCTTCGTTTTCAGAGAAAATTGTTCCGCACATCTCCAGTTCTTCAAAAGCTCCGGCGCAGTTTCCCTGCTCCCTGCAAAGCTCAAACATTGCGCTTGCATAGACATTTTCCACACGTTTTACCATTACATTTCACCTACGCTGTCGATAAAGCTTTCAATAAGCCTTTCGTTATCTTCTTTGCTTATTTCCTTTTCAACTACGGCCGACGCCGCTGAAATGGCTATCTGCGCTATCTCGTCCTTTATCTGATTAACAGCAATTTTCTTTTCCCGTTCTATTTCCAAGCCGGCGCCGTCAATTATACTCTTAGCTTCCTGTTTAGCCTCGGCAATGATCTCGTCCGAACGCGCCTGAGCCTTCTGCGCAGCGGTCCTGACCAGCTCGGCCGATTCCTCCTTAGCTCTTCCAAGCCTTTCGGTATACTCGGCAGCAAGCTGATCTGCCCTGCGCTCTGCGGCGTCCGCACGCTTATAGCTTTCTTCTATATCATTTTTGCGGGCTTCTATAATATTGTTGACCTTGTCAAACAGAAAATGCTTCAAAATAAGAAAGAGAATAAGCGTATTGCAAAGCGTAAGAACTATGGTAGTCGGATCAATCGACAGAAACTCCGTTACTTTTACCATTGCCATCAAGCTTTCCTCCCGCCCCTTAGGGGTACAAAATCAAAACGCTCAAGTTTAAAGCTTTCCGAGAAACGGATTTGCAAACATAAGAATAAGCGCCACTATAAAAGAGTAAATACCTGTAGACTCAGCCATCGCAACGCCGATAAACATCGTTCGGGTACAGTCGCCCTTAGCTTCGGGCTGTCTGGCAATCGCTTCAATGGTTTTTCCGACTGCGTAACCCTCGCCGATACCGGGGCCTAAACCTGCTATCATAGCCAGACCTGCTCCGATAGCCGAACATCCTAAAACAAAAGCTTTTTCAGTCATAATAAAATCCTCCGTTTTTTATTTAGGCAATACCACACAGTGATTACGTGCAAAGCCGTCATTGCAGTATTTCCTTTACTTAACGCAGCAAAGCATTGCCGCTTTGATTTTTCCTGTTTTCACAAGAATCTTGTGCGCATTATTCGTAAATTTGCCGGAACAGATACTTATTCCTCCTCAGCAGCGCCCGAAATATAAACCATTGTAAGCGTCGCAAAAATATATGCCTGAATACATCCTGAAAACAAATCAAAATAAATCGACAGAACCGCCGGCGTGAACAGCTGCCCCAGACTTATTACAACGGAACCAATGGAAAAGGAAATGTGCAGAGCCGACGACAGCGCCCCCAAAGCGCCGTAAATAAGAGATGTGATCACCATTCCGCCGGAAACGTTGCCAAACATACGGAACGCCATTGAAAGCGGAGTTGCAACCTCGCTGATCAGATTCAGCGGAAGCATAACGGCGAACGGCTGGGCAAAACCCTTTAAGTATCCTCCGAACCCGTTGGTCTTTATTTTATAATAGGTTATAAGCACAAACGTCATAAGCGCCCATGTAAGCGTTACATTAAAATCGGCAGTCATTGAACGCAGCCCCAGAAGGCTTACCAGAGCACCCAGCACAGCGTAAACCAAGAGCGTAGCGATATACGGAGCAAACTTCATGAATCTGCTTCCCATAGATTCCTTTACCGAGTCGTTTACAAAATTTACAAAAGCCTCGGCAATGATCTGCCGCTTCTTATCAGGAATTTTTTTCAGACCCTTAGTGAGCCATAAGCATAAAAACAGAACAGCCAAAATTATCAGCCAGCCGATAACGATCGTTTCAGTTATATCCAGTCCGCCGAATACAGGGATAGTAAATACGACCCTTGGGCCTTGTCCTATCGAATCCATACCGCTAATCCTTTCCGAAATAATTTTTCCCCGTAAGCGCGTCAAAGGACAGCACCGCCCTGGGATAAAACTGCGGGATCAGAATCCCGGCAGCGCTGAACAGCTTAAGCTCGAACGCCGCAAAGCACAACACAAAAAGCCCGGAAAACCGCACCGTATAGCAAAAAGCCATAGTATGCTTCGCCTTTCTGACGGTCATGTCTACCGCCCTGGTTATGGTTCTTCCCAGATACCACAAACACCACGTCATATAAATAAATCCTATGATAAGCCCGGTAAGCTTCCGCCAGTCAAAACCGCCTATCAAGCAGATCAAAATCAGTACGGAATTAAGCGCCAGCATAGGAGGAAGCATTTTTTTATACAGCGTACTTATATCATTGCTTGGGGTATTTTTGTCAGTTTTATTTATACGGCGCATATTAGTAATATATCCCTCCGCTGTTTGTTTTGAATGTCAGTCTGATTTATCTTATTATAACATTTCAGCCTTTGAATTAAAAGTGAAGAAAATAATCGATACATTATTTTTACTATTTATAAAAATAATGTTCATAAATTTGCTTGCAATTACTTATTTTTTCAAATAAGAGGCAAGTGTGAAATTCAGTCACCTAAAAAACGGCGAACATATTGACAAAAAGCCTGTATATAACGGAATTTGGACAAGCCTGCTGTGTGAAGAAAGATACTAAACAGCCCCCAAGTTATAAACACCTCAATAAAAAAGGACAGCCTAAGCTGTCCCAGAAAGAATATGTGTTTCCGGATTTATCGGAGGATATCGTCAACTACATCCTCTGCCGTACTCAAGCCGTCGTCAATAACGTCGGCAACATCGTCTCCAAGGTCGTCATCCCTGCTGTCATTTCTGCTGTCGGTTCTGCTGTTATCCGTAGCCTTGGACGTGGTTACCGTATTCCTTGACGTTTCGGCTGCAGAAGATGTTACTGTAGTATCTTTAGCTCTGGATTCATCTGATGACGTTTCATTTTTATTCGAGCATGAAGCAAAAATAAGCGAGCACGCTGCGATACTCATAACAGCTGCAATAATTTTTTTCATAATAAAAATCCTTTCCGTATTTATTATTGCCAAACAAATTGACTAACAATATTATTGCTCGCGATTTCCGTTTTATGCATTATTTTTCTGATCAAAAAATCAAAAATCGGAGAAAGCTGCGCCGTCTCCGATAAAATTTTTAATAAAATTTATTTTTATGCTTTATAATTATGACTACCACTATTGCTACTAAAGCCGCTATAAGCACCGCTACAACAATGATTACAGGATTAAAACCGTTTTCTTTTTCAACGCTGCTGTCCGGCGATTCGCTTAATGTATTGCCTTTTACCGCCTGCTTTATAACGTCGCCGGTATTGGTCACCTTGGCATTTGAATTATAAGTGTCAAGAGTTTTTATCTGATAGGTATTGTCCTGATCGTCCTTAAAAGGAGTAATTACAGTCACATTATCAAGATAAAGAACGTCACCCTCATATGCGGCAGAAACCGGGACCTTAAGAATTATTCTGGTCGTATTTGAATCAGACGGAATCGTTACAAACTGCTTTTCATATCCGTTGACATTTGACGACATATTGAATTTTATTGTTTTAATAGTATTTGACGTCATCTCACCGTCCGAATTCTCACCGAAAGCATAAACAGAATTATCAAAAAGCAGATCCTCGATATTAATATTGAATCTTGCATAGAAGTTCAGCGTACATCCGTCAAAATTTTCAAGTCCGAACTTATCCGCCTCAAAAAGAATGCCCATTGCCGTTTCATTGTCGGTAGCATAATCCGGAACCGCAGTTAAATTTGCGGAAAGCTTGACTGCCGCCCCCTGATAAACAACGTCCGATTCCTTCTTGATTGTGTAAGCTCCCGATTCGGTATCGTCCACAACTCCTATAAAATCGCTCCAGTCGTCAGAGTCAAAAGCAAGAGTCGGGGCGGAAGAATCTGTCGTCATATTGTCCGCAGGAACAAAATCCCCGTCTTTATTTTCAGAAGCATATGCCGGCATCGCAAATAAAACAGCGCTTACAGCCAAAGTTATAATGCATGACAGAATTCTGCACTTTTTCATCTGGATAACTTTCCCCTTTCATTACGATTTATTATATGAAAACGTATACATCATATGTTTTTATTTTATATCATTTCAAAGCATTTGTCAACACCGGCGTAAAATTTCGCATAATTTATATAAAAATCTTCCTAAAGACTGTAATAACAGATATGTATAAACCAGGTGCGGCAGACCGGAACACATTCCGGTTTACATATGCGCACCAAAATAAATCCGGACGGTCAATATTGCTCTGCATAGATAATCAGCTTTGCTGTCCGTTTTGCAGTGACAATCATTGTCCGTCCGTTTCTGCTTTTTTCCTATATATAAAGTTTTCAGTAATACATGCAAATCAGCATAAATCAATAGAACTTATTTTTATGCTTAATTATAACGACCACAACTATTGCGCCGAGAATTACTACCAGAACCACTATAACGATAATCATAGGATTAAAGGAGCCCTCGCTTTTCTCAGCGCTGCTGTCAGCTTCGGAAAGAGTTTTTCCCTGCTGCTGGATCTTTACGCTTTCAATGATCTCCTGCGGCTTGGCGTTTTCATTATAACCGTCAAGGTTTTTAACGTACAGATCCGCTCCGTTATCCTCAAGAGGAGTAACGATAGAAATATTGTCAATATAGAAAATATCGGATGTCACCTTTTGCATTACGGGAGTCTGAAAAACGATCTTGGTAGCGCTGGCGTCTGCGGCAACGGTAACCATTTGCTTTCTGTACTGGCTAACATTATCGTTCAATATCGTATCATAAGTAAGCTTTACAGGATTGTTTGCAAGATGATTATACTCATCGTCTGCCGGAAAAGCATAAACGGAACTTTCCATCAGCTTGTTTTCCGTATCTGTTCCCATACGGTATGTAAAAGTAATAAGGCAGCCGTCAAAACAGCTCAGACCGAAATCTTCAGCTCTTAATTCGATTCCGGGAGTAACAAACTCAGTATCCTCGCCGGAAGCTTCCGGATTTACAAGATTACCGTCGGCATCCCTGACGCTTTCTCCGTAATTATAGTATTTTCCTGCCTCTATTCCTTCGCAGTCAGAATACACCTTCAAAGACGCCCCCTGATAAAACGTATTAGTATCCTGACTCATTTTAATGCCCATGGTTTCTCCGTCGGCAGTTAAATGAACATACTTTTCCCAATCGGAAGTATCAAAAGATATGGTGGGCATAGAAGCATCAGAGGAAAGCATTTCACTATCCGCCTTGAATTCGATTATTTCTTTCTCTTCCTCCGACTCAGCGCCGACGGGCAAAGCCAAGCAGCCAATCAAAGCTACGGCCGCAGAGGCAACACAAAAGAACCTTTTTAACAGCATAAAAACAGCCTCCTATATAATAATACTTATGCATCCCTTTCACGCACAACATAATATTTTTATTTAAATTCCGCAAAATAATTAAATCGTTACTCATTATTTATATGCTAACTAAATAAACAGTATATTAATATTTTACACCAATATAAAAATATTGTCAAGTCAAAACAAATACATTTTCTTGTTGTAACACAATTGTAACTATAACGGCGCACATTGACATTATAATTCCGGCAAAGAGCGAAGCCGTTTGACTTGCATTATATAATATGATATAATCTTGGTAACATGATTGCGCAGGTGAAAAATATTGTGGATCGCATTTTCATTCGGGTCGGCGCTATTTGCCGGAGTTACCGCAGTTATTGCAAAAATCGGAATAAAAAACGTAAATTCCACTGTTGCCACAGCACTGCGGACTATTATTATTCTGATTTTTTCATGGCTCCTGGTTTTCATTACGGGCACATTTCAAGGTATTAAAGATATTCCCAGCAAAACGCTGCTGTTCCTGATACTATCCGGACTCGCTACAGGAGGCAGCTGGCTGTGTTACTTTAAAGCCTTGCAGCTGGGCGATGTAAATAAAGTCACTCCTATTGACAAATCAAGCACCATACTGACTATGCTTCTTGCATTTATAATTCTCGGGGAAGAGCTTAGTCCTATAAAAATCATATGTATGCTGCTTATCGGAGCCGGGACATATCTGATGATAACAAAAAAACACTCGGATAAAAACACCGTGGGAAAGGGCTGGCTTATATATGCAGTATTGTCAGCTTTTTTTGCAAGCCTTACGTCTATTCTCGGAAAAATCGGAATCAGCGGAATAGACTCCAATCTCGGCACTGCGATAAGAACAGTTGTGGTTTTGATTATGGCATGGGTAATGGTTTTTGTCACGGGCAAGCAAAAAGAAATCAAAGAAATAACCAAAAGCGGAGCGGCATTTATCTGTATTTCCGGACTAACAACGGGAATGTCGTGGCTGTGCTATTACAAAGCCCTTCAGGACGGTCCGGCAAGCGTTGTAGTTCCGATCGACAAGCTGAGCATTCTTGTTACTATTATATTTTCGTATTTTATATTGAAAGAACGGCTTACCAAAAAAGCTTTGGCCGGCCTTGCTATGATAACCTTAGGAACCCTGCTTTTAGTAATATGATAATTATTTATACACACCTGCGGGTGTGTATTTTTTTGCAGAACATACTGTACGGATACTTTAATAAATATTTGCACAGTATTTTCCGGATCAGCATATATGCGTCCGCTTTAATTTTTACAAATGTATCACACAGTCAAAACAGAGTTTTCTCATTGACGTATTATAATATTCATATCAGATAACCGGATCGGCAGATCTGTTTCCAAAATATATCCTAAAATTTGTAATTTAACCCCAAAAACCATTCTTTTCGATAACATCCGAAGCGTCCGAAGAATAGGTTCTGACGTTTCGGGTAAAATATACAGCGTATCAAAGCGGCAGTTTATCGCCGGTTTCAATACGCCCTGATTTTTCAGACGCTTTTTAGTACCGGAATGCTTTATATTGTTGATGCAGAAAAGAGGAAACAAAATGAAATTACAAACACATTTTATTATAGCGAAGATTGCGGCTGAAAAAGCCGGACTAACTGCAGTAAAGAAAACTGTGTTCTGCATTGGCTCGTTAATTCCTGATCTTTCTCCAATGCAGTTTATACACCGCCACTTTTACCGCCAGTCAGGCGAATATATTATGAAAAAGCTTGAACGGCTGTCCGGCAAAAACTCGATTTTTTCGGTTCTTGAGCTTGGAAAAGCAGCGCACTATGTCAGCGATTTCTGCTGCTCTGTTCATTTCAGCGGAGAAATCGGAAATGTCCGCCGGCATATTTTATATGAACGCTGGCTTAACCGTTATGCAGCTAAAAAACATTCCTTGCTGAAAGCCGAATGTTCTGCGCTTATTGGCTCACGATCGGTAGAGGACGCTCTGTCGGAATATTTTCGGAATGAGAAATTCAATTTCCATACCGATTTTATATCCGCTGTAAAAGCGTGTACAGCAATATGCGAAGCGGCAAAAAATACGGAAAATATTTTTATATACAGCATTTCAGACGAGTGCGTGGTTTGACAATTTTTCTGCTTTAATTCCAATAAAATCATTTTTTCTGAATAAAAAATAAAACATTTTATCATCCCCTTGAAAACAGAATCACAATGTGCTATAATGATGTAAAAGCAATGGCGCTCTTATATTATATAAGAGCGCCATTGCTTATTATTTTGAAAGGATGGATATATTATGGCATGCTTTTTAGTTCCCGCTGCCGAAGCGATCGTTACAACTGTAATTGCAAAGGCGGTAAAATCTCATGAAACCAAAATCAACGAAAATTCAAAAATCAAATCCGCAGATGATAAAATCCCCCTCTCTAAAAAATTAACAAGATTGTCCGGATTTCTGTGGGGCGGCTCGGGACTCCTCGCCTTCGAGCATCTCTGGCACGGTGAGATTTCACCGGTATTTCCGTTTCTGACCGCCGCAAGCGATCCGGAAACGATGACTCTGGCCCTGCATGAAATGGCGACTGCAGGGACTTCAATGGCGGTTATTGTAACGGCGTTCTGGGCTGTGCTCACCTTTGCTGCGGAAAGGATAGTAAAACGCCGCCCGAAGCAGCTTGAGGAGGGAGCGTTATGACCTTACTGATTGCATTTACTGCGGCTGTTGTCGTCACCTTCGTATGGTATTCAAGTCCTAAAGCAAGAAAAATGAACATAGGTCTTATGTGCTATATGTACTGGGGAGCTTCGCTTATGTGGCTTGTGGACGCAATCTTTGAATATTCAGAGCTGGGAGCTGATTTTTTTGCTCCCGCGGCTTCCGATATGTTAAACGACCTTTATCTTGGGCTCTGCGCAGTTATCCTTGGACTCATAGTGTGGATTGCGGTGCTTCTTGCAAAGGACCCCGATAACGTTGTAAAAACCGCTCTTAATAATACAAAGCGCCGCTAAAGACTTTAGACAATCGGTCTGACCAAGGCATATAAATATTTTTAACGGCTCTGATACTCGATATTATAACTTTATCCGCAATGCCGGAGCTTTATACGGCGGCATTGCCTTCTAAGGAGGAATTCAAATGCGACTTGTTCCGAGAGAACAGGACAAGCTGATGCTTCATTATGCAGGTATGCTGGCAAAGGACAGAAAAGAACAGGGTCTGAAGCTTAACTACCCCGAAGCCGTGGCGTACATAAGCATGATGGTTATGGAAAAGGCAAGAAAGGGAGTCCCCGCCGCCGAGCTTATGCAATACGGCACCAAGCTGCTTACCGCCGACGATGTTATGGACGGCGTCCCCGAAATGATACACGAGATACAGATCGAATCCACCATGCCGGACGGAACCAAACTTGTTACTGTACATAATCCTATTAAAGGAAACGGAAAGCTCCGTCCCGGCGAATTTATCGTAGAAGAAGGAACTATCGTCCTCAATGAAGGTACGGAAAGTATTGAGCTGACCGTTTCAAACACCAGAGACAGACCCGTTCAGACAGGCTCTCATTTTCACTTCTTTGAAGTCAACAAAGCGCTTGATTTTGACAGGAAAGCGGCTTACGGAATGAGACTTGACATACCGGCAGGCACTGCGGTAAGATTTGAACCGGGTGAAACGAAAACCGTCAGACTTATTCCTATCGGCGGAAATCGCATAGGCTGCGGACTCAACGGACTTGTAAACGGAAAAATTGACGACGAACAGGTTAAACAGGCAGCTTTTGACAAAGCGAAGGCTCTTGGCTTCAAGGGGGCGTAGACAATGATAGAAATTTCAAGAAAAGCTTACTGCGATATGTACGGTCCTACCGTAGGCGACAGAGTAAGACTCGGGGATACCTCTCTCATCGCAGAAGTAGAAAAGGATCTTACCGTTCACGGCGACGAGGCGAAATTCGGCGGCGGAAAATCTATACGGGACGGAATGGGACAATCATGCAGGGCAATCGACAAAGAATGTCTTGACACAGTTATAACGAACGCTCTTATTATTGACAGCACCGGAATAATCAAGGCTGATGTAGGAATAAAAGACGGAAAGATCGCCGGTATAGGAAAGGCGGGAAATCCGGACATTATGAACGGCGTCAGCGAAAACATGATAATCGGCGCTTCCACCGAGGCGATTGCAGGCGAGGGGCTTATCCTTACCGCAGGCGGACTTGACACGCATATTCATTTTATTTCTCCCACTCAGATAAGGACGGCTCTTTACAGCGGAATAACCACAATGATAGGCGGCGGAACCGGTCCTGCCGACGGAACCAACGCAACCACCTGCACTCCAGGAGAATTCAACATTCACCGTATGCTGGAGGCGTCGGAGGATCTTCCTATGAATCTAGGATATCTCTGCAAGGGAAATTCAAGCGGTATTGCCACATTGGAGGAGCAGATAAAGGCAGGCTGCATAGGACTTAAGATACACGAAGACTGGGGCTCTACTCCCGATGTTATAGATCATGCGCTGACGGTTGCCGATATGTACGACGTTCAGGCTGCGATTCACACCGACACCCTTAATGAAGGCGGATTTGTAGAAGACACGATCAATGCCTTCAAGGGACGAACCATTCACACTTATCATACCGAGGGAGCAGGCGGAGGACACGCTCCCGATATTATCAGGGCCGCGGCATTTCCCAACGTGCTTCCCTCATCCACAAATCCCACTATGCCTTACACGACAAACACTCTTGACGAGCATCTAGACATGCTTATGGTTTGTCATCATCTTGATAAAAATGTACCTGAGGACATTGCCTTTGCAGATTCGAGGATACGTCCTGAAACAATAGCGGCGGAGGACGTGCTCCATGATATGGGTATTTTTTCGATGATGAGCTCCGATTCCCAGGCTATGGGAAGAGTAGGCGAGGTTATCACACGCACATGGCAGACTGCCGATAAAATGAAAAAGCAGCGCGGTCATCTTCCCGAAGACAATAAAAGAAACGACAACTTCAGGATCAAGAGATACATTTCAAAATACACCATCAACCCTGCTATAACCCACGGTGTTTCGGAATATGTAGGCTCTGTCGAAGTCGGAAAGATAGCCGATCTGGTACTTTGGAATCCGGCCTTTTTCGGAGCGAAACCCGAAATGATAATCAAGGGCGGCTTTATTTTCGCCTCAAAAATGGGAGATGCAAACGCGTCTATTCCTACTCCGCAGCCTGTGGTTTACACCGAAATGTTCGGCGGTCACGGTCTGGCTCTTTCAAGTACCTGTTTGACTTTTGTGTCAAAATATGCCTATGATAACGGCATAAAGGAAAAGCTGGGACTGAAAAGGCAGGTCGTACCGGTCAAAAATTGCCGCAACATCTCAAAGGCCGACATGGTATACAATAACGTATGCAAGGACATTAAGGTCGATCCTGAAACCTATACCGTTACGGTAGACGGAGAGGTCATCACCTGCGAGCCGTTTAGCGAGCTTGCCCTTGCTCAAAGATATTTTATGTTCTGATAATTATAAGGCTTGCCCTGTCTTTTTCAGGAAGCGAAAGAAATGCAATCAGCTCTGCCGCCTCGGAGCGGCATTGGCTGCGATATAACATACTGAAAGGAAATGCAAAAATGATAACGGAAAAAATCATCGGAAATCTCGGAGAAACTTCCCCGGACGTACCTGTGGATTATGTAGAGATCGACTGGTTTGAGGCGGAAAAAAGAAGGATACGCAAAACTACCCAAGGCGGTCGGGATATAGGGATCGCAGTTTCTCAGAACCTGAGAGACGGAGACATTCTTTACCTTGACGACAAATTGTGCGTTGCGGTAAAGCTGACAAGCTGTCCCCTGATAAAAATCCGCGTTCATACCATGCAGGAAATGGGACGCCTGTGCTTTGAGATCGGCAACCGTCATCTGTCGCTGAAAATAACCGACGACAGCGTGCTTATACCTCATGACGAACCTATGGAAAACCAGCTGAAAAAGCTTGGCTTTGACTGTGAAAATATCGTCGGGCGTTTTGACGATTTTATAGTCTGCAAGGCGCACGGACATTCTCACAGCCACAAGCATCATCACGAACACGGAGCTGATTGATTTGTACAACACCGCAGAACTTATGAAGATCCTGCAAATATGCGACAGCCTTTTTCCGGTCGGAGCGTTTACGCTTTCAAACGGACTTGAAACCTATGTGCAGAAAGGGATCATAGACTCGCCTGAGGATCTGGAGGAATATCTTGATTCGTATATTACTCTGCTGCCCTTTAACGAGCTTGGCGCCGCCGCTCTTGCATACTGCTCCGACGAACGAACGCTTATAAGACTGGATGAGATCTACACAGCGGCGAAAGCTCCTTTTGAAATAAGAAGCGGTTCGCAGAAGGTAACAAGACGATTTTTCAAGATCTGTGACAGCCCGGAACACAGCGGTGCTGCCTTGTATAAAAAACTTATCGCAGAGGGAAAATGCTTTGGGCACCAGTGTATCGCCTACGGATTATTCATGAAGGATAATTCCGTTTCTCTGACCGACGGACTCTCTGTATACGGCTATTCCATCTGCTCAGCGATCGTAACCAACTGCGTCAAACTTGTTCCTCTCAGTCAGATCGCGGGACAGAAAATCCTGTCCGAAAGCTTTGACAGGATTTCAAGGTCGGTAAAGCTGGCTTCGGAGGTTTGCGCCGAGGACATCGGCATCGGCGGAGCAGGCTTTGACCTCAGAGCAATGCAGCATGAAAAGCTTTATTCAAGACAATACATGAGTTAAGGAGATCAAAAATGAGTTATGTGAAAATCGGAATAGGCGGTCCCGTAGGTTCGGGGAAGACCGCCCTTATTGAAAGACTTACCAGGGAAATGTCGGACGAATATGACATCTGCGTTGTAACAAACGACATTTACACCAAGGAGGACGCTGAGTTTCTTATAAAGAATTCATGCCTGTCAGAGGACAGGATAATAGGCGTTGAAACCGGCGGATGTCCTCATACGGCTATCAGGGAGGACTGCTCCATGAACCTTGAAGCGGTCGATGAGCTGACCGCAAAGCACCCTAACGTACAGATAGTATTCATTGAAAGCGGAGGAGACAATCTTTCAGCAACCTTTTCACCGGATCTTGCCGACGCTTCGATTTATGTCATAGACGTAGCACAGGGAGAAAAGATCCCTCGGAAAGGCGGTCCGGGAGTAACACGCTCGGATCTGCTCGTTATAAATAAAACCGATCTTGCGCCTATGGTGGGAGCGTCACTGGAGGTAATGGCTGCCGACTCAAAGCGAATGAGAGGCGATAAGCCTTTCCTTTTTACAAATCTGATGAGCCGCGAGGGCGTGACCGACGTTATAAAATGGATCAAAGAATCCGTACTGTTTGAGGATCTGAAATGAACGGGATACTGAATCTTTCCACTGTCTTTGACGGAGAAAAAACAATAACCGAGGACATGTATTTCACCCCTCCGTTTAAGCTTTATTCTCCTTTTTATGAAAACGGCAGAGCAAAATATATCTCTATGTGTGCAGCGGCGGGAGTTCTTGCAGACGATAAAAATGAAATATCTCTTGAAATAAACAATCGCTGCAAAGTTATTTTTACCGATCAGGGCTATCAAAAGCTTTTTAATACCAACGGAAAAATATCGCGTCAGTACCTGAAAATAAGCGTAGGAGAAAACGCGGAGCTTACATATATGCCGCATCCGATCATGACATTTGCAGGCTGTGATCACCATGCCGAAAGCAGAATAGAGATCTGCCGGTCGTCAACACTGGTATTTTCTGAAATATACTGCTGCGGCAGAACGGCAATGGGAGAGGAATTTGCACTGAAGCGTTTCCGCTCCCGAACCGAGATCGTTATCGGAGATAAACCGGATTTCATAGACAACACGCTTATTGATCCGAAGCTGTTTCCAGTAAAGCACAGAGGCTTTTTTGAGGGCTTTACCCATACGGGCTTTATGTATATATACTCTCCCGACCCGGAAAGACTCGATCTTGCAAAAACAGCTTCGGACGCAGAAAATGATACCGAGCTTTGCTTTTCACGGCTGCAATGCGGTCTTGCCGTAAGAGCTTTAGGCTTTTCAGGGGAGAATATCTACGGCAAATTTCTCGGTATAGCGGATAGGGTAAATAACCGAAGCGTATCACTATAGGAATAATATCGTATCAATATCCGAAAACCGGCTTTGTTTGGTTCCGGATATTTTTTATAAATACGTTCAGAGGTATTGACCTGCCGAAAAATCAATGCCTTAAAGGCATATAAAATCATTTAATATAAGTATTTGACATACTGTGTATTTAATTGTATAATGCTATTAAAGATAAATTTAAGGAGGAAATATATATGTTTGATTTTTTCGTACCTACTAAATTATTATTCGGTCCGGGAAAGCTCAGCGAACTTCATTCACAGGAGCTGCCCGGAAAAAAAGCCATGGTAGTAATCTCTGACGGCAAGTCTGCCCGCGCCAGCGGCGCCCTTGACAGAACTGTTTCCGAACTGAAAAAAGCAGGTGCCGACTGTGCGGTTTTCGATAAGGTAATGGCTAATCCTCTCCGTTCGACGGTAATGGACGGAGCCGCTTTCGCAAGGGAAAACGGATGCGATTTCATAGTAGCTCTCGGCGGCGGTTCGGTAATGGACGCAGCTAAAGCTATGGCTGCTATGGCGACCAATGACGGAGATATATGGGACTATATGTGCGGCGGCACTGGCGGAGCAAAGACTCTGAAAAACAAACCGCTCCCTGTAGTCTGCATAACAACTACCGCAGGCACAGGCTCGGAAGCCGATCAATGGGGAGTCATTACAAACGATGAAACCAACGAGAAAATAGGTTTTGGCGGATATGATTTTCTTTTCCCTGTCCTGTCGGTCGTAGATCCGGAGCTTATGACTACCGTTCCTCCGAAATACACTGCATATCAGGGATTTGACGCACTTTTCCACAGCACCGAATGTTATATCTCCGCTGCTCATAATCCTATGGGAGATATGCTTGCTCTGACCGCTATAGAGAATATAGGCAAATACCTTGCCCGCGCCGTAAATAACGGAAACGACCTCGAAGCAAGAGAAGCCGTAGCTTTTGCAAATACGCTATCGGGAATGGTAATGACCGTAAGCTGCTGCACCAGCGAACATTCTATGGAGCATGCTATGAGCGCATATCATCAGCAGCTGCCCCACGGAGCAGGACTTATCATGATCTCAAAGGAATACTATTCACATTTTGTAAACAAGCATTGCTGCGACAACCGCTTTATCGCTATGGCTAAGGCTCTGGGAAAAACGGACGCCGACAAGCCCGAGGATTTCATTACCGCACTTACTGATCTGCAGACAGCCTGCGGAGTTGACGGTCTTAAAATGTCCGATTACGGAATCCGCACAGATGAGCTCGACAGCCTTGCAAAAAATGCAAGAGATACAATGGGCGGACTTTTCGGCGCTGACCCTTCGCCTATGACTCATGAAGAATGCGTAGCGATATATGAAAAATCATACAGATAATAATCGGGAGGTATAACAATGAAAAAGCAAACCGCAGGCAGAGATATCCTGGGCGAATTTGCTCCGAAATTTGCTCAGCTTAACGACGATGTACTGTTCGGAGAGGTATGGTCAAGAGAAAATAAGCTTTCCCTCAGAGACCGGTCGCTTGTTACGATCTGCGTATTTATGGGAAAAGGACTGTTTGACAGCTCGCTGAGGGCACATATGGTCAACGCTAAAAACAACGGTATAACAAAAGAAGAAATGGCAGAAATAATAACTCATGCCGCCTTTTATGCAGGCTGGCCCAACGCATGGGCGGCGTTTAATATAGCCAAAGAGGTTTATTCAGACGGAAATTCACCTGAAGCTCACGGCGGAATGTTCGGTATGGGCGACCCGAATGTGAATTTTGCGGAATACTTTATCGGTAATTCATATCTCAGGCCTTTGACTAAGCCCGGAGAGTCGGCAGTATCTCTGGCGAATGTTACATTCGAGCCGGGATGCAGGAACAACTGGCATATCCACCACGCAAACAGTGGCGGCGGACAGATCCTTATTTGCGTCGAGGGCGAAGGATGGTACTGCGAAGACGGCAAGGAGCCGCAGAGCCTTAAAGAGGGAGATGTGGTGGTTATTCCGGCGAATGTCAAGCATTGGCACGGCGCTAAAAAGGACAGCTGGTTCAGTCATATAGCAGTTGAAGTCCCCGGTGAAAACTGCTCAAACGAATGGCTTGAGCCGGTTTCCGACGAGGAGTACAGTAAGCTGCCGTAATCCGGAGGGTCCTGGTTTGTTTTCAGACAATGCTTTAAAAAGACTGATAATCCCGCTTGTTATCGAGCAGACTCTTGTAATGCTTGTGGGTATGGCGGATACCCTTATGGTTTCCTATGCAGGCGAGGCGGCTATTTCCGGAGTTGCCCTGGTGGATATGTTTGAATACATGATCATCACCATCCTGACCTCTGTTTCGGCAGGCGGAGCAGTAATAATATCCCAGTATCTGGGCGGCGGAGACGAGGAAAACGCCGGTCTTTCCGCAAGCCAGCTTATGACAATCAGCATTTTGATTTCCGCCGTAATATCGGCAGTCTGCCTGGCGTTTCACAGACCGATACTGAATCTTTTTTACAGCGGTGCGGAATCCGAGGTCATGTCGGCGGCTGACAGCTATCTTGCTATCACCGCCGGCTCGTTCTTTTTTCTCGGAATATACAATTCAGCGGCGGCGGCTTACCGTTCAATGGGCAGAACCAACGTTACGATGTACGTCTCGCTTATGATGAACATTATCAATATTTCAGGGAATGCAATCGGCATTTTTGTGCTTAAAGCAGGAGTAGCAGGAGTTGCCGTGCCTACGCTTGTTTCAAGAGCCGCAGCGGGCATTGTCATGACTGCCCTTGCTTTCAATCGTAAAAATCAGGTGCATATATCGGTAAACGAACTCTTTTCATGGCACAGAAAATCTATACGTACAATATTGAAAATTGCTGTGCCCAACGGAATTGAGAACGGTTTGTTCGCTTTGGGAAAGGTGCTCGTCACAGGAATAATCGCACATTTCGGAACGGCTCAGATCGCTGCCAACGGAGTTACAAACAGCATTCAGCAGTTTGCAGTATTTGCAGTGATAGCAATAAATCCCGCAATTATCACAGTCGTCGGACAATGCATAGGAGCGGGCGAGCAGGAACAGGCGGCGTACTATACTAAAAAGCTGATGAAGATTTCCTATGTCTCAATCCTTGTTATCGGCGTGGTCATGTGCGCTCTTCTGCCTGTAATTCTCAGTTTTTACGAGTTGTCGGACGAAGCAAGGAATTACTGCTATATTCTCATTACCATGCATAATGTTATGGCTGTTTTCCTTCATCCGACGGCGTTTAATCTTAACAACAGCCTGCGCGCTGCCGGCGACGTAAAATTCACCATGTATACAGGAATAGGTTCTATGATCATATGCCGTCTGGGATTTGCATATCTCCTTGGATACGTCTGCGGGCTGGGAGTTATAGGCGTGTGGATCGCTATGGGTACAGACTGGCTGGCAAGATCGGTCATGTTTGTGCTGAGGTACAGACGCGGAAAGTGGAAAACAATAAAGGTCGTTTAAGAATATATCATCTTAAATGTGTTTACATAAGCCTGATATACGGCATTTTGAACAACAGATATTTGACACATAGGATTTTCTGAAATATAATTAAATTGGGACGTTGTCTGTCCGGTCGGCAAACATTCAGGGCCACGCCTAGGATTTCAGGGGCGGATTTTATATTCCATATCTGAAATAGCAAACGCAGTCCGCCGGTTCAGCGGCGCAGAACATTATCTGCGGTTATGATCAGGAATAAAATCTATGGAGGTTTTGCAATGAAGCTGTATATAAAAGATAAAACCTTTGATGAAGAGCGGGCATTATATAATCTCCGCGACGCCGAGGTTGCAGACTGTGTTTTCGCAGGAGCGGCCGACGGTGAATCAGTTTTGAAAGAATCCCGGAATATAACAGTCAAGGACTGTAAGTTTTCACTTCGCTATCCGCTGTGGCATTCGCATTCGTTTACTCTTGAAAATTCGCAGCTTGACGTTAATACTCGCGCTCCGATATGGTATGCGCAAGACGGCAAGCTTTTCCGCTGCACTATAGAAGGAATAAAATGCCTGCGTGAATGCGACAGAATAGAGGTAGACAACTGTATCGTCAATTCCCCGGAATTCGGCTGGAAATGCCGGGGAATATCCGTTTATAACAGCGAAATCGAATCAGAATATTTTCTGTTTGAAAGCTGCGACGTCAATATAGACAAGCTTAAAATGAAAGGTAAATATTCGTTTCAATACATAAAAAATATGCACATTAAAAATTCAGACCTGGATACCAAGGACGCTTTCTGGCACAGCAGCAATGTTACGGTAGAAAACAGTGTAATCAAAAGCGAATATCTGGGCTGGTATTCGGACGGTCTGACGCTCATAAACTGCAGAATAATAGGAACACAGCCGCTTTGTTACTGCACAAATCTAAGATTGATAAACTGTACCATGGAGCAAACGGATCTGTCGTTTGAGTATTCGGATGTGGAGGCGGATATCAGCGGCGATATCCTGTCCGTAAAAAATCCGAGATCCGGCAGCATTACCGCCGACAGCTTCGGAGCAATAATTATGGAAAAATCCATAATGAAAACAAATTGCAAAATTATAAAAAGGAAATATGAAAACAGGAGCGAACCTTCGGCCGGAGCAAAGGAGATTTGATATGGAAATTCGCATACTGCGGTATTTTTTAACTGTGGCAAGAGAAGAAAGTATTACAAAAGCTGCGGAGGTTTTGCATATCACCCAGCCTACTCTGAGCCGTCAGATTGCGCAGATGGAGGATGAGCTTGGAGTAAAACTGTTTGAAAGAGGCACAAGGAAGATTTCCCTTACAAACGAGGGTATTCTGCTGCGCCGCCGCGCTGAGGAAATCGTAACTCTTGTGGACAAAACCGAATCCGAGCTTACCGAGCAGGAGGAAATGATAGACGGCACTATAACTATAGGCTGCGGAGAGAGCCTTGCGGTTCAAATACTGCCCGGCCTGATCAAATCTTTCCGGGAAAAATATCCTCTTGTAACCTACGACATTTATACTGCAACCGCCGACTTGGTAAAGGAGCAGATGGACAAAGGTTTGATTGACATCGGACTGCTTCTGGAGCCTGTAAGTGTTGAAAATTACGAGTATATACGTCTGAACATAAGCGATCGGAACGTTGCGCTTATGCGTCCCGACGATCCTTTGGCGGAAAAGGAATTCATCACGGCGAAGGATCTGGCCGACAAGCCGGTTATTCTTCCCAGAAGAAACAGCGTGAAAAATGAAATTGCCAGCTGGTTCGGAGATTATTACAGAGACCTTAACGTGCTCTTTACAAGCAATCTTGCTACCAACGGAGCGATCATGGTTTCAAAAGGGCTTGGATACTCTCTTGTAGTGGAGGGCTCCGTTTCCTTGTGGGACAGGGAAAAAATCGCAGCCAGACCTTTGCATCCCGAGATATCGGTAGGAAGCGTGATCGCCTGGAAACGCAGTCAGCCGTTCAGTCCTGCAGTCACGAGGTTTATTGAACACATAAGAAAAAGCCTTGCAGACGCTTCGGATTAATGCCGGATAAGCATAATTTCCTATGAAAACTAAGTATTGGACATTGAGATGAATATACGATATAATTTAAGTGTAATCAGAAAATGATTGCACTTATTTTATATCCGGCTGTAAAATTATCAATATTTTTGCGGTATTGCCTAAAGCCAAAGACCGCGAAATTACTATCGCTATGGACTTATACAACAGGCTGTCTATTTTATTTAAGGAGATATAGATATGAACGGAAAATTCAATGAACAGGAGCTGAAAGATATGATAAATTCGCTTGACGAATCCGAAGGATCGGCAGAAGAAAAAATCCGCAGGCTTCGCTGTATGCGCTGCGGGCTTCTTGACGAGATCCATGAAAAGCAGCAGCTTCTGGATAAGGTGGATTATATCATATGCAAGCTTAAAAAAGGTGCGTCATAATTAGAAAATCTTGTGTTATATGCCGCATTACAGCGGTCTATGACGTTAAAGCAAAGTAGATTGAAAAAATATATCCGCCTTCATGCGGTAATTAAATAGAAAGAAAGGATCTGATATTATGAAAAGATTTTTAGCGGCAGTTATTGCATTTACAGCACTTGCAATGACAGCCTGCGGCGGTTCGTCAGATGAAAACGGAGCTGCGTCCGACGGCAGACAGAAAAGGACCGACGCCGCAAGTTCAGCCGGCAGCGTCAGTGAAAACAGTTCGGAAAATATTTCAGAAAACTCAGATACAGAAACTTCCGATGACGCAGCCGAAGCCGAGCAGGAGGAAAAGGAAGATTCAAAAATATTGATAGCATATTTTTCGCTCGGCGAGAACAACGGCCTATCGGACGATGTTGACGCTGACGCAAGCGCAAGCGTTGCTGTGGTCAACGGAAACGTAAGCGGAAATACCGGCGTTATTGCCGACTATATCCGTCAGGCAACGGGCGGAGATACCTTCTCGATTCTTACGGAATATTATTACCCCGAAAATTACGACGAAACTCTGACGGTAGCGCAGCAGGAAATCGAAAACGGGGAACGCCCAGTACTTGCAAGCCATATTGACAATCTTGACGAATATGACACGATTTTTATAGGCTTCCCGAACTGGTGGTACGGATTGCCTGCGCCTATGGACAGCTTCTTTGAAGAGTATGATTTTTCCGGCAAAACGATCATTCCGTTTGTAACCTCCGGCGGAAGCGGATTTTCCGATACTATCGAGGAAATAAAGGCTTATGAGCCGAATGCCAGCGTGCTTGACGGTCTGGCAATTTACTATACTGACGTCAGTGACGCACAGAGCGAGGTCAACGAATGGATCGCAGGGCTTGAATTATAAAGCATCTATTCAGTTAAAGTTAAGGCAATACCACGCTATCATTGTGCGCAGATAGATTTTTCCGTATAGCATGACGGAAAATATGCAAACAGATTGTGCGTAAATCAGCTGCGGTATTGCCTAAATATAAATACAACCAAGGAGATTCAGGTATATGAAAATTCTATTTGTCCTTGCTGCCGTCTTGTTCGTAATAATTATACTTGTTATTATACCTGTTATGATTGAAGAGCGGTTTCATATAATGGAACGCAGACATAATAAGTGGATTGAATATTACAATGAAAACGGGTAAGAATTATTAATCAAACGTCGCGAAACAAAAAAAGGATAAATCAAGTACGGTTACGCCGCCCGAAAGCCGATAAACTTGCAAAGGACGGACTTCACGCAGTTATGGCTCCGGATGCTGCGGAAATACCGATAGTCGCTGCTGCCGCATACTGAAAGCGCATTTCGGATCCCGTACGGGACAAACAATTGCCCTCGTAAACGAGTATTGCACCGTTTACAAGGGTTTGTTTTTTACCCGTCATATTAACTTTTGTTTTTAAAAATCAAATATTTTATATTCAGCCCGCAGAAATTAATTTTTGCGGACTTTTTAATTTATGCAAAAATCCGTTTAAGGAGAATACCAACTTATACAGAGGCTAAAGGTCGCTCAAATCTTAATGCGATCTTAATACGAAAACCAACTGCTTTATACCCTCTTAATAAGATGAAATGTAATATAATGATTGAAAATAAAAAAACAAAGGAGCAACTGTATGTCTGAACTTATACATAAACAGAGGCATTTAACCTCATTTCAAATAATTATATTAGGATTTGCAGGTGTGATATTATTCGGAGCATTTCTCTTAATGCTCCCCATTTCATCTGAAAGCGGTGTTGTAACGCCTTTCAATGAAGCGCTGTTCACTTCAACTTCCGCCGTATGCGTCACCGGTCTGATCGTACAGGATACGGGTACATACTGGTCTGCATTCGGTCAGGCGGTCATTATTATCCTTATCCAAATCGGAGGATTGGGAGTTGTAACGGCAGCGGCAGCCTTTGCTTTGCTCTCCGGCAAAAAGATATCTCTTATGCAGAGAAGCACTATGCAGGAAGCCATCGCCGCGCCTAAGGTAGGAGGAATAGTTCGGCTGACAGGTTTTATATTAAAGGTTACTTTTCTTATCGAACTGATCGGTGCTCTTGCTATGATGCCGATTTTCTGTAAGGACTTCGGCGTTAAAGGAATATGGATGGCGGTATTCCATTCCATTTCCGCATTCTGCAACGCAGGCTTTGATATAATGGGAACTCCCGATTCGCTTTATCCGTCGCTTACATCATATGCGGGCAATCCTGTAATCAATATTACTATAATGCTTCTGATAATAGTTGGCGGTATCGGTTTTCTTACCTGGGAAGATATCTGCACAAATAAATACCACCTAAAGCGTTACCGTATGCAGAGTAAGGTAATTCTTGTAACGACACTGCTGCTGATAATAATCCCCGCTTTGTTCTTTTTCCGCGAATTTTCAGATCTGCCTATGGAAGAAAGAATATTGAGCTCCTTCTTTCAGTCAGTCACACCCAGAACTGCAGGATTCAACACTGTAAACCTGGCGGCAATAACCGGAACAGGTCAGGCAATTATGATAGTTCTTATGCTCATAGGCGGTTCTCCCGGTTCTACCGCAGGAGGTATGAAAACAACTACCTTTGCAGTGCTTATTGCAAACGCCTTTGCTATATTCCGCCGTGAAAAGGACGCACAGCTGTTCGGCCGCAGAATCGACGGCGGCGTAATCAAAAACGCAGCAACTGTTCTGATAATGTACATAATGCTGTTCTTCAGCGGCGGTCTGATTATCAGCGTAGTCGAAGGACTGCCGATAGGAACCTGCCTTTACGAAACAGCGTCGGCGGTAGGCACAGTCGGGCTTACGCTTGGGATCACGCCGGAGCTTGGTATTATATCACAGTGCATTCTGATAATCCTTATGTTTCTAGGCAGAGTCGGCAGTTTAACTCTTATCTATGCAGTGCTCTCCGGAACGAAGAATACAAATCTTTCAAAACTGCCTCAGGAAAGAATAACCGTAGGTTAAAGGAGAATATACTATGAAGCTTGTACTCGGAGAATACAGGGCTCTGCAAAAATGCTTACGGCTATGAACGCCGCCAAAAATATCACACCCTGCATATTTTTTGCTTGGAACATATTTACACAACCGCTTTGCAGATATAGTCACAGATGGTCATTAGAAAACAATACGGCTATACAGATTTTCCGGATTGATAATAATCGGTAGATTATTTCATAAATCTGTGATATAATATACTTGAGATAATAACATACATAGCCATGATATGAACAGGTTTATACAGAGGTCATTTCATGGTGCTGTCTCAAAATGAAAAGGCGGTGATGCAGATGAAAAACGAAAAGGCGCTCGAAAATAAATCAGCCGGCGAACATACCCTTGTCTGTTTGTCTGCATCGCCTTCCAATGCAAAGATCGTACGTACTGCCGCAAAAATGGCAAAAGCTTTCGGCGGCGCCCTTACGGCTCTATATGTGCATACACCCGACTCGGACAGAATGACCGATGCCGATAAAAGGCGGCTGCAAAATCATATCTGCCTTGCCGAACAGTTGGGAGCCGATATTGCTACCGTTTACGGCGAGGACGTTTCCTTTCAGATCGCAGAATTTGCAAGGCTGTCCGGCGTCACAAAAATTGTAATAGGCAGAAGCAGCATAAAACGACGCCATTTTTGGAGCAAGCCGACGCTTACAGAAAAGCTTACCGAAATTGCGCCCAACTTAGATATTCATATTATTCCGGACTCGGCGGCAGATAACAAATACCGCGTTAAGAAAAAAATATCCTCCAATCAGTTCCTGCCTAATATGAAGGATATGATAATCACAATCATTATCCTTGCCGCTGTGACGATAATCGGTTGGGTGTTACTTAAGCTCGGCTTTACCGAATCCAATATAATTACGGTCTATATTCTCGGTGTTCTGCTGACTTCGATTTTTACAAGAGGATACGCTTGCAGTGCTATAAGCTCCATATTAAGCGTAATTCTGTTTAACTTTTTCCTTACAAAGCCAAGACTGACATTCCACGCTTATGATTCGGGTTATCCGGTTACTTTCGCTATTATGCTTGCCGCATCCGTTATTACCGGAACTCTTGCTTCAAAGCTGAAGTATCACGCAAAGCTGTCTGCCCAGGCGGCTTTCAGAATAAAGGTAATGTTCGACACCAACCAGCTGCTTCAAAAGGCTCAGGACGATAACGCTATTATCAATATCACGGCAGGTCAGCTTGTGAAACTGCTTGACCGGGATGTTATTGTCTATCCTGAAATTAACGGTAAGCTCTCCAAAGGCTATCTATTTACGGTAACGCCCGAAACTGAAAACAAAATCTTTTTTACCGGCAAGGAAAAAGCTGCCGCCGAATGGGTTTTCAAAAACAAAAAGCGTGCCGGCGCCACTGCCGACACGTTTAAAAGTGCTGAGTGCTTATATCTTGCTATCCGTATCAACAACAAGGTTTACGGCGTCGTAGGCATACATATAAGCGGCAAACCCCTCGATTCCTTTGAAAACAGCGTGCTGCTTTCAATACTCGGCGAATGTGCACTGGCAATAGAAAACAGCCGTAATGCAAAAGAAAAGGAATCTGCGGCGGTTCTTGCTAAAAATGAACAGCTCAGAGCAAATCTGCTTCGTGCAATTTCCCATGACCTGCGTACACCGCTGACCTCTATCTCAGGCAACGCCAGCAATCTGATGTCAAACTATGATAAACTGGATGATGAAATGAGAATGCAGATCTTTACCGACATTTTCAATGACTCTCAATGGCTTATCAGTCTTGTGGAAAATCTGCTGTCGGTCACACGCATTGAAGAAGGCAGAATGAATTTTAATATGTCCGTTGAACTTATGGATGAAGTGATCGAAGAAGCAATGCGGCATATCAACCGCAAAAGCACAGAGCATAACATTTCCGTAGAATACAAGGATGAACTGATACTTGCACGGATGGACGCAAGGCTTATTATTCAGGTCATTATAAATATAGTGGATAATGCAATCAAATATACTCCTGCCGGATCGGAGATCAGAATAACGGCAGAGAAAAAAGAGAATACCGTATCGGTCAGAATTTCTGACAATGGTGCCGGTATTCCCGATAGCATTAAGCCCCGTGTATTTGAAATGTTTTTCACAGGCGAAAGCACAATTGCCGACAACCGCCGAAGTCTCGGACTCGGACTTTCTCTTTGTAAATCTATTATAAATGCTCACGGCGGTGAAATTACACTGACGGATAATACGCCGCACGGCTCTGTTTTTACTTTTACTTTACCGTCAGGCGAGGTGAATATAAATGAATAAAGCTCTTATTCTTGTGGTAGAGGATGACGCTCCGGTTCGCAATCTTATTACCACTACATTGAAAACTCACGAATATAAATATATTGTTGCACCTAACGGTGAAAGCGCCGTTATGGAGGCATCTTCCCATAACCCGGATATTATTCTCCTTGATTTAGGGCTGCCTGACATTGATGGCGTAGAGGTTATCAAGCGCATCCGCACTTGGTCGAATGTACCGATCATCGTCATCAGTGCAAGAAGCGAGGACAGCGACAAAATTGAAGCTCTCGATTCCGGTGCGGACGATTATCTGACAAAGCCTTTTTCTGTAGAAGAACTGCTTGCAAGGCTCCGTGTAACGCAACGCCGTCTCGCCATTATCCATACTGACGCAGCGGCTAACGAATCCGTATTCACAAACGGCAAACTAAAGGTCGATTTTGCCGCAGGCTGTGCCTATCTCAACGGCAGCGAACTGCATCTGACGCCTATTGAATACAAATTGTTATGCCTTATGGCAAAAAACGTAGGCAAGGTGCTGACTCACACCTATATTACCCAAAAAGTATGGGGAAGCAACTGGGAAAACGATGTGGCGTCCTTACGTGTATTTATGGCGACTCTCCGAAAAAAGATTGAATCCGAACCGGGTTCGCCTCAGTATATTCAGACGCACATAGGCGTCGGATACCGAATGATGAAAGTCGAATAGAATTTCATGACCCGGCAAAAAGCCGGCTTCATCAAAACTTGCTTCCGCAAGATTCCAACAAAGCCGGCAAACCGATATTGCCTTATATTGTTATCTTTTTTCAGCGTCAGGAAGCTTCAAACTGAGAGTTATAAAGTTCGGCATAGAATCCGTTCTGCTTTATAAGCTCCTCGTGATTTCCCTGCTCTATTATATCGCCGTCTTTCATCACAAGAATAAGGTCGGCATCGCGTATTGTAGAAAGCCTATGCGCTATTATAAAGCTTGTTCTGCCTTTCATAAGATTGTCCATGGCTTTCTGTATCTGTATTTCGGTTCTGGTATCGACCGAAGAAGTCGCCTCGTCCAGAATAAGGATTTTATTATCGGCAAGAATAGCTCTGGCTATGGTGAGCAGCTGCTTCTGACCCTGAGAAACGTTGGACGCTTCCTCGTTCAATTCCATATTGTAGCCGCCGGGCAGGGTCTGGATAAAATGATGAACGTGAGCAGCCTTAGCAGCCTCTATTACTTCCTCATCAGTTGCTTCAAGCTTACCGTAACGGATATTTTCCATTATCGTGCCTTTGAACAGCCATGTGTCCTGAAGCACCATTCCGAACGCTTCTCTCAGCTCGCTTCGGTCAAAATCCTTTATGTCGTAGCCGTCAATTTTGATTTTTCCGCCGTTAAGATCGTAAAATCTCATAAGCAGCTTGACCATTGTAGTTTTTCCTGCTCCGGTAGGACCTACAATGGCGATTTTCTGTCCCTGCTTTACCTTTGCCGAGAAATCGCTTATTATTATTTTATCCGGATTATAGCCGAATTTTACGTTTTCAAATTCAACATTGCCTTTAACGTCGGAAATCGAAACGGGAGCGTGATTTTCCGCTTTCTGCTGCTCCTCTGGCTCCTCAAGGAATTCAAATATTCTTTCGGCAGCTGCGGCCGTTGTCTGCAGCATGCTTGAAACCTGCGCCATCTGCTGTATTGGCTGGGTAAACTGCCTTACATACTGAATAAACGCCTGAATATCTCCCACTTTTATTGAACCTTTCATTGCAAGGAAAGCTCCGTATACCGCTACTCCCACATAGCCGAGATTTCCCACGAACTGCATTATCGGCATCATTATTCCCGAAATAAACTGCGACTTCCACGCGGAATTGTAAAGCACATGATTTGCCTTGTCAAACTCCTCAGCTGCAGCATCCTCCCGGTTAAACGCCTTTATAACCGTATGTCCGCTGTAAATCTCCTCTACCTGACCGTTTACATGACCAAGATATTCCTGCTGCTGCTGAAAATATCTTTGAGATTTTTTTACTACTATTCCTACAAGAGCAGCGGATACAGGCAGTATTACCAGCGCTATTACCGTCATCGCCGGGCTTATGGAAAGCATCATCACCAGTATTCCTATTATAAGCGTGATTGACGTTATAAGCTGCGTAATAGACTGGTTGAGGCTCTGGGACAGCATATCCACATCGTTTGTTACCCGCGAAAGCACTTCTCCGTGAGTTCTGGTATCAAAATAATTCATTGGCATACGGCTTATCTTCTCGCTGATATCCTTTCTCATTTTGTAAGATACCTTCTGAGAAATTCCCGTCATGATCCAGCCCTGAATAAACTGCAGCACCGCCGAAAGGCAGTAAAGCCCCAGCAGAATAAGAAGGATCCTTGCGATTTTCTCAAAATTGATACCGCCTGTTCCGCCTATTTTTGCCACAAGTCCGTCGAAAAGCTCGTCGGTTGCGTGTCCGAGGATTTTAGGACCGAGAATATTAAATACCGTTCCGCCTATTGCAAATATGATCACGGCAATAATTCTGAACCTGAACTGAGCCATATATTTTATAAGCTTTGAAGCAGAGCCTTTGAAATCCTTCGGCTTTTCTCCCGCCATCATCGGACCGTGCCCCATAGGACCACGGCGTCTGGGCGTCTGCTTTGTCATTTCAGCCATTTAAATCCCCTCCTTTTCCGTAAGCCTTGCAGCTTCCAGCTGTTCATTATATTCCTTTTCGGAAAGCTGTGATTTAACTATCTGCCTGTATACCTCACAGTTAAGCAGCAGCTGCGAATGATTTCCTGTTCCGGCTATCCTGCCTTCGTCAAGAACTATTATTTTATCAGCGTTTAAAATAGTCACTATTCGCTGCGCCACAATAATCACGGTTTTGTCCTCTACCTTTGAAGCCAGTGCTTTTCTCAGCTTTACGTCTGTCTTATAGTCCAAAGCCGAGAACGAATCGTCGAATATATATATCTGAGGATCTTTCGCAATGGCTCTTGCGATTGAGAGCCGCTGCTTCTGCCCGCCGGAAACGTTTGATCCGCCCTGAGCAATATGAGAAGCATACCTGTCCGGCTTTTCATTTATAAACTCAGAAGCCTGAGCGATCTCTGCCGCCTGCTCAATTCTGCTCTCGGGAGCGTCCTGGCATCCGAAGCGCAGGTTGCTGTCTATATCGCCCGAGAAAAGCACTCCCTTCTGCGGAACAAAGCCTATGCTTTCTCTGAGATTATGCTGGGTATAATCCTTAACGTCCGTTCCGTCAATAAGCAGCTCTCCGCCGCTTATATCGTAAAACCTCGGAATAAGATTTATAAGCGTGGATTTTCCGCTTCCGGTGCTTCCGATTATTGCAGTGGTTTCTCCGGGTTCTGCGGTAAAGTCGATATCATGAAGCACGTCCTCGTCAGCTCCCGGATATCTGAAATCAACGTGTCTGAACTCAACGCGTCCCTTTACAACCCTGCGTTCGTCCGAAACGCCTTTCCTGTCCTGTACAGACGGTTCCGTTGTAAGTATCTCGTCGATTCTTTCAGCAGATACCGCCGCTCTCGGAAGCATTACCGATATCATGGTTATCATAAGGAAAGCCATAACTATCTGCATAGTATAGGTCAGAAACGCCGTCATTCCGCCTACCTGGAGATTACCGAGATCGATCTGCTTAGATGATACCCATATTATCAATACCGAGATTCCATTCATAACAAAAGTCATAGACGGCATCATAAATGTCATTACACGGTTGGTGAAAAGCATGGTTTTTGTCAGATCCTTATTTGCCCCGTCAAAACGCTTTTCCTCATATTTCTCCCTTGAAAAAGCTCTTATTACAGGAAGTCCCGTAAGTATCTCCCTCATAACAAGATTAAGGTTATCCACCTTTTTCTGCATGATTTTAAACTTCGGCATTGCTATCTTCATAAGCGTTGCTACCAGCAGCATAATCACCACTACTGCAAGTGCTATGATCCATGTCATATTTGTATTGGTATTCAGAACCTTGATAATACCTCCGATACCGATTATCGGCGCATAAGCGACCATTCTTACAAGCATGACCGCAACCATCTGTATCTGCTGAATATCGTTGGTTGAACGGGTGATAAGACTTGCCGTTGAAAATTTGTCCATCTCGGCATTTGAAAACTTGACTACCTTTTTAAATACGCCTATTCTCAGATCAAGACCGATACCTGCGCCTATCTTTGCGGCAATATAGCATACCGCCATTGATACGATCATGATCACAAGCGCCATAGCCAGCATTTTTCCGCCGGTCACAAAAAGATAATTCTTTTCAAGCTGATCCAGATCTACTCCCAGTGAAGTGTACTCGCTTATTACAAACGCTTTTCCGGTCTGCTCTACGACCATGTCGGAAAGATCATCGTATTTCTCCTCAACCGAGCTTCTGAAATCTGCCGCGTTTACCTTACCGGCGGCGATAAAGGTCATCATATTTACCTGCTGACCTTCCTGAACCTCGATATCCATAGACCGGGCCAGCTGTTCAAGAGTAAGACCCTCCTGAGCATCCCCCTGAGTAAGCATTGCAAGAGTATCCTCACTGCTCATCTGCATGACCGCCGAAAGCGACATCATCGGCATCTCAAACGCTTTTTCAAGCTTTTCAAGAGTTTCATCGTCCAGATCGTCTTTCAGCGCATAAAGTTCTTCTGATGACGCTCCGCTTTTGCACGGTAGTCCGCTGCCGCTCACCCCTTTTACCAGCCTGTAGCTTTCCTCTGCAAGCTGCTTTTCCTCATCGGTCATGAACGTCATAAGGCTCTGCATTGAATTTCTGCTGATCGCCTGCGGAGCAATGCTTTCAACACCTTGCTGCATAATGCCTACATCCACGAGATCGGAGGTATAGGTAGGCAATGACAGGTCGCAGTACGCCTGAACCACCAAAAGGCACAGAGCCGCTGCGATCCACAGCCAATACTTTTTAAGATGCTTAAGTATTTTGCCCATGTTTCAGTTCTCCTTCTTCCGTTTTATTGTTTTTGTATTCTTCCAGCCTTCTGAGAATTATACTGCACAGCCGTTCGTTAAGATCAAAGAATACGTTAAGCTCTTCCTCTCCCATCTCTTCAAACGCGCCGTCCATAAATATCTTTACGCTTTTTTTGCCTGACTCAAACAGCTCGTATCCCTTTTGTGTTAAACATACTCTTATTTCTCTGCGGTCGGTTTTGTTTATTATCCTTTCAACCAGTCCCCGGCGTTCCAGACTTCCGACGGTTTTTGAGATCATCGGAGGAGAAACACAGAGCGCTTTCGTAAGGCTGTTCATTGAAACTCCCTGTCCGACAAGATTACCGCCGCTGCCGCAATCTCCGAGAATATGGGACATTGCCATAAGCGTTATAAACTCGCTCTGGTTAAAATCATTGTTAAACAAAACGCCGAAGCTTACTGATTTCATTTTGTGATGAAGCTTCAAAAACCTGCGTGCAACAGAGTCATCCACAGCAAGACCTCCTTTTCACATTATTTTCACAAGGCTGTCACATAGTTAACCTGGTTCATATTTAACCTGGTTAACTTTTTATATAGTATAGCATTATTTATGCTTACCGTCAATCTTAAACATTCACAAATAATATAAACAATAATCAAGGATTTTACTTTAATTTCACCATAAACAATGTTAAAATATGAGCATATCAAGGCAATACCGCACTTAATCTATGCTTTAACTGCGAAACAGGCTTTGATTAGATTGCTTAAATCATCAAGGAGTGTACATTTATGAGTATCAACAAGCTTCCGGAGTGGCTTAAAGACGCCGTGTTTTATGAAATTTATCCTCAGTCATTCAAAGATTCAAACGGGGACGGAGTCGGCGATCTGAACGGAATCATCCAAAAGCTCGATTATATCAAAGAGTTGGGCTTTAATGCAATCTGGATAAATCCATGCTTTGACTCGCCCTTTACCGATGCCGGGTACGATGTAAGAGATTATAAAAAAATTGCTCCCAGATACGGAACCAACGAAGATATGAAACTTCTTATCGAAGAAATCCACAAAAGAGATATGCATCTTTTGCTTGACCTTGTTCCCGGACATACTTCCGTGGAGCACGAATGGTTCAGAGAGTCGATGAAAGCGGAAAAAAACAAATTCACAGACAGGTATATCTGGACAAATTCGATATGGGAAAGCACGGAGGGAATACCTTGTATACGAGGAATCTCCGACCGTGACGGCAGTGCCGGCGTAAACTTTTTCTCTACGCAGCCTGCGCTTAATTACGGATATGCAAACCGTACCAGAGATTATATGCAATCCCCGGGAGACGAAGCCCCGATGGCAACAAGAGCGGCGATAAAGGACGTTATGTCTTTCTGGCTGGATATGGGCTGCGACGGATTCAGGGTGGACATGGCAGGCTCGCTGGTAAAAAACGACCCTGACGGCAGCGAAAATATAAAGCTTTGGCAGGATTTCAGAGAGTTCCTTGACGAAAAATATCCTCACTGCGCTATGGTTTCCGAATGGGGAGAGCCTGAAAAATCAATAGCCGGCGGTTTCCATATGGATTTTCTGCTTCATTTCGGACCATTGTGCTACACCTCTCTTTTCAGGAGCGAAAAGCCGTTTTTCTCAAAATCCGGCGGAGATATATCTATATTCCGTGAGGAATATCAGAAGTTTTACGATTCGGCAGACGGCAAGGGGCTCATCTGTATCCCATCATCAAATCATGATATGGACAGGCTGGCAAAAAACAGAGATACCGACGATTTAAAGGTATGTTTTACATTTCTGCTTTCAATGTGCGGCGCTCCGTTTGTATATTACGGCGACGAAATAGGAATGAGGTATGTCGAGGGACTGACCTCAGTGGAAGGCGGCTTTGGAAGAACAGGTTCGCGTACTCCCATGCAATGGGACAAAACGCTTAACGCAGGATTTTCGTCCGGCAGCAAAATGCTTATACCTCTTGATCCGTCAAACGACCGCCCCGACGTTTTATCACAGCAGAATGATGCAGACTCTCTGCTTAATACGGTGAAAAAACTTATCGCTGTCAGACAGGCTCATGAAGCTTTGCAGAATTTCGGCGGTTTTGAATTCATATACGCCGAAAAGGATCGCTACCCTCTTATCTACCGGAGATTCAGCGATAATGAGGAAATATTCGCTGTGATCAATCCTCTTGGAAAGCAAGCGGAATGTCCGGTTTCTCTCAGTATTGACGGAAAGGTTATTTTTAAAACGGGAGGAGATATAAAAACAAATGGCGGAAACATTTCCGTACCGGCCTGCTCTGCATTTCTGATAAAGACAAAATAATCAGCAGCCTGCTTCACAAAGATTTAAACCACATAACGCTTGACTTTGACTTGTCGATATGTTATTATATACTAAATAATAAAGTAATGGGCTTTTAGCAGACCGAAAAGCTGTTCGGCAGCAGAAAGCAAGTCCGGTATTTTTTCGGATAGCTGAAGCATATTTCGCTTTAAGAGGTTTATTGTATGAAAAAATTAGTGTTGCTTGCAGCTTTGATTTTTGCAGCGGCAGTTTTTTCAGGCTGCTCCGATAAAGACATTCCGTCCGGCGAGGCGGAGTTTTCTTCAGATATGAAAACGGTTACATCTGAAGCTACGGCTTCGGACAACGACTCATCAGAAGTCAGCACGATAGAAAACGAAGCGGATGCTTCCTCACAGGCGGAACCCTCAAAGCCTGCTGCGGTAACCGTATGGAACGGCGAGCCTGAAGATATTTCTCCGGAAACGCTGTATGACCACAGCGCTTCACTTTCCGGCTTTTCAATGGTCAAATCAAATAAAGATCTTGAGGAGTGCCTTGACAGAATTGACGAGATATGCAGCAGATTCGGGTCTTCTCTTGCGTTTTCCTACGAGAATATCGAATCCGGAGCGCAGATCAACTACAATTCTGAGAAACAGTTTATGACCTGCAGCACTATAAAAGCTCCGTATGTAAAAAGTATACTTGCAAGCGGAATTGACCTTGATGAAAAGATTGTAAAGGATAAAAACTGGTCCGGAGACGTAGTCGGCGAGGATTATATTGTTTCGATGAATATGGGGACTGAGTTTACCGCAAAAGAACTTATCGAGGCGGCGATACAGCGCTCAGACAATACTGCTTATTATCTTCTGGAGCAGCATTACGGCTGGAATGTGTTCAACTCTCTTCAGTATGAGATCGGCGCAGATTATTATTTGGGTCAGGACTGGATCTTTACCTATGCTTCAACTTCCGATATGCTTAAATCCTACAAGGATATCTATCGTTTCGGAGAAGAAAACGAACTTGGCGAGTGGCTTACCGAGCTTATGACCGACACCGATCTGAACGAACAGATAGGAAAAAAGCTGTCGAAAAAATATAAGGTCTCGCAGAAATACGGCTCCGAATTCAACGAATCCGTATACAACGACTGTGCTATAGTTTATGCGCAATCTCCGTTTGTTCTATGCATATTCACGCAGCAGTATCCGGAAACTGAACAGAGCAATCAGGTCTTTATAGACCTTGCTGATATATTTGACGAAATAAATTCATTAATCTATTATAATTAGGAGGACAAAAAATGAGTGAATTAAAAGCATATTCCGTTCACATGGGAAAAGCGAAATGCGCCGTTGACCTGGGCGACGGATCTGAAAGAGGAGAATATGTAAACCAGGACTATATTCTTCACAAGCTTGGCAGACCTCACAGAAGTATTTCTCTGATGTACTGCTATTATCCCCTTGACAAGGAATGGCCGGGAAGGATCTCAGAGGTCATGAAGGACGCTGATATTTCCTTCCAATGGGATTATCCTTACGACGATTATTTTACATACAAGGGCGGTCTTAACGGAACGACAGACGACGAACCTTTCACATATATGAGAGATGTTCGCCGTCATGGTCAGGACGTTACCCTTACTCTAACCGTTGACCCCAACGTTTCTGATGAGCATCTTATTGCTATTGCCAAGGACCTAAGACCTTTCGGAAGACTGCTGCTGAGAGTGAATCACGAAGCGACAGGAAACTGGTTCTCCTTTACCAAGAGAACGGGAGAAGCCGGATATCAGGGAGTGGCCGATTTTTATTGCAGGTTCAATAAGATAATAAAGGAGTATGCTCCTAATGTCTCAACTATCCTGTGTATAGGCGGCATCGAAGATCCCAACGCAACTGAAATTATTATGGAGAAGGAGTTTTCACAGGCTGTCAGAGAGACCGATATATGGTCTGTGGATAAGTATATGGCGCTGCACTGGGGCTGGCCGTTTGACGTCGCTCTCAAAGGCGCTGAAAATAAGTCCTTCAAGAGAGATACGGTAGAGAATACCTATAAGCTTACCAAGATGTCCTACAACAGATTCAAGGTCATCAACGGCGGCGAGGCAAAGCCTATGGTAATGAGCGAATTCAACGCCGACGGAGACGTTACAGGTCCTTACGATCAGGCTGTAATGGTAAAGGAATTCTGCGATATGCTTAAAAACGATCCGGAAGAATGGTTCAGCGGCTTTACTTTCTATCAGTTCCGTGACAGAGGACGCCTTGGTCTTGAGATCGAGGATCCCAACTATCCCGACTGCGGAATCGAACAGCCTGTTATGCAGACCTATAAGGAAATCATCCACGACGATTTCTTCAAGCCATCAATGACCAGAGGCGAAGAGCTTCAGTTCCCTGTCAAGCTCAGATGGGGCGGCTCAGAGGACGCAGATGGTATCGAGATACCGCTCCACTTTGAAAAGAATCCTCATTTCTGCGAGGTAACCTTTGACGATGATTCCAACATTATGATGGAGATAAACGGCAAGTGGTTCTACAAGTCTCCTGAGGCAAAAACTATAGATCTTATGAGCGCTTTCTTTGAAAAGCCGCTTGAAGGTCCATGTGACCTGACACTCAGGCTGTTTGCTCCTCCGGCAAGCGGAGAAAACGATCTTTCGGCTGAGGACGGACTTTATAATTCCTACTCCGTAATTGAAAAGCTGCCGAAAATAAGAATCGACTTTGAGCCGGTAGAACCGTAACGGTCTGCTGTCAAAATCAAATAACCGCATGTGACAGGAAGCTGAGATTTTATTTCACGCTTCCTGTCTTGGCATATGGTCAGATTTATTTTTCACAGAATTAAATGGCTGACGCTCATACGCTAAGCATTGTACTGTGCATGGGACTACATGAGAATCGTAAGAATGAAAGGAAATATAATAATGCTGTTTGTAAACTACCCGAAATGCACCACCTGCATAAAAGCAAGAAAATATCTTGAGTCCAGAAATCTGGACTTTAAGAGCAGAAACATCAAAGAAGACAATCCGTCATACCAGGAGCTTAAAGCATGGTATGAAAAAAGCGGACTCCCACTTAAAAAATTTTTCAACACAAGCGGAACTCTTTACAAGTCGATGGGACTTAAAGATAAACTGCCTCAGATGAGCGAAGAAGAACAGCTGAAACTGCTTTCCACGGACGGAATGCTTGTAAAGCGTCCGATTCTCGTTGCGGACGACAAGGTGCTTGTAGGCTTCAGGCAGGCGGAATGGGACGAAATATAAAAATTTAACACGACAAAAAATCAGGACGGTCGCTATCTCTGTACTGCTTAGTGCAGAAAGAAACGCAACCGTCCTTCTTTATTCATAAGTTATTACGCTTTTTGTATTTGCAAATCGTACTCTGATCTCATTCCTCCGTAGCAATAAATACGGCGGGTATGGGATTTTCGCTTAAATTGATATCTTTAAAGAACAGTCCATGATTATGCGCGTTTGATATCACCAGCATCGGGAAAGACGAACAGCAATTCATATATCTCTGCCAATCGGGAACCGACTTCAGATGCGCAGGCAGTTTTACAGGATTCTGCATAAGCTTCATAAGCTCGTCATGATATTTTTCCGAGATCATATTGTCGTATTTTTCCGAAAGCTCGTACAATTTCCATCGGTCGCTCATTTTAATTACAGGAACATCTGCAATTATCTTTCCGTCATTGTCCTTTTTAAGGTAATTAAGCCTTATAAATCCGTTTATGTTGTCAAAGCAGTGCATATTGATAATCGGAAGATCGTCCTCTCGTCCGCTGTAAATCGCATAGAGCATTTTCATAACTTCCATGCCGCTCATTCTGTACGAAACATAATTGCCGTTTCCGCCGTATCCGCTGTGAGCTGCGCCCAAAAGACAATCGTATTCGCATAAGGCTATTTTTGAAAGTCCGCAGTAATCAAAAAGATTGGTAACGCACTCGCCGCTTATGGCATAATTGTGATACTCATACCGGCTGTAGTCGTAATCCGCCGGATAGCGGTTGCCCATAGCGTACCATTTACCGCCGTTGGGTCGGTCAGGATAATTTTCAAAGGGCTCGATCCCGCCGCATACCTCGTTACGCACATTATTAACAGCGTTTTGTATGGTTCTTACAGCAAAGAAGCTGTCAAGCTTAACCTGCTGCGTCAGGCTTTGCTTTTTATAAAAATCCTGCTGTCTTAGTTCTGAAAGACCCTGTTCAGCGATCACCCAGATATCTTTATAAAGCTTCTCCGCCAACTCCTTTTCAAGGGCAAAATTCACCGTTCTGTCCTTTTCGCTGTAAATGATAAAATCTGTATAATATTTATCGGATACCCGTTTCATCAGTTCGCTTTTTTCAAGTTTGTCTATAATCGGCTCGATATAGACGGCCGAAATACCGATTGCGTTTGCAAGCTCCGGTATTTTTACAGGCTTTTTATATGCCAGAATTAACAGATTCATTTCTATTCTTCTGTCGCCTACAAGCGAACACGGCTCATTGTTCAGCCCATCCTGTCCGCTGCTGCACAGCCACAAGGTTTCGGGCTCATAGCTTTGATTTGTAAAATTATTCATAGCGAACTCCTTTCTGATATGCTTTCTTCCTGCGTTCAAACGGGATTTTACGGTATTCTCCGAAACGCCCATCTGAGCTGAAATCTCCTTTATGCTCTGACCGTGCATATAAAACCGCACCATAGCCTCCCGGTACAGCTTGGTAAGATTGGCAAGACAGCGCCGTATATTTTCGGCCTCCTGCGACATTTCGATATCCTCCGCAATATTTGCGCCGTCATGCAGCTCATATACAATATCGATACTTATGGTAGGCTTGCGATATTTACGCCTGAGAACGTCATAATATTTCCGGTTCAAAACAGTTACCAGCCAGCTTTTAAGATTATCGATCTGTTTGCCCTGCTCTATGACAGTCAAGGCTGCCAGAAGCGTTTCCTGTACCAGATCTTCGGCGTCGCAGATATTATTTACCCTGCATATTGCCGTTTGCAGCAGATAGTCGGCATATTCCGTTAATTTATCAGTATTCATAAAACGTACCTCTTTGAAAGCTTTCACTATATAGTCGCAGCGGCACGGATAAGGTTTGCCGATTCTTCAGAAATTTTTAAATAAGCGGCTTGCCTAATCTGTAAATAATATATCACTTATTGTAAAAGCTTTCAATACCCTTCGCTGTAAACATATATTTCACACATAATAAATTTAAAACCCTCCGGCTCTTGAACCGAAGGGTAATTTTGATTATCAGCCCCAATAGCTTCTCCAAACATTGAAGTAGCCCCATGGAATTTTAAACGAATATGCAATTCTGCTGTCTTTTGAATAATAGCTTCTGTTACTCCAGTAATACACGTTATAATCGTTTGCAATGCCGTTAAGAGAAGTCTTTCCGTAAACAGCACCGTATACTGCTGTTTTTACCCTTGTCGGCACCTTCTTGTAGGTAGCGCCGTCTCTGGTAAGTCCTGCGTCGGACATGAAACCGCCGCTCTTATATATTATTTCCTGAACATTCTTATACTTTTTGTAGAACGGTGCCCAGATCTTACTGTTATTGTACTTAGCGCTTACATATCTGTTTACCACACAGTCAGAAACGTACACGATCGGCTTATCCCACATTGATCCGGACATCTGCCCTACCTCGTGGTAAACTATACGGCACATTGCCTCCCAGCCGCCTTTGTCAAAATCCATTCTGGCGGTTTTCAACGTCTGAACTGATGAAAACGCACCCTTTGTCTTACCGTTTACAGCTCTTACCTTAAATTTATATGTAGTAGTTCTGGCAAGACCTGTTACTTTGCATTTTGAAGCGGTAACCGTTTTGTATTTCGTCCAGCTCTTATATTTTCCGCCTTTTATATAAAGCTCGTATTTCTTTGCGTTCTTTACGTTCTTCCAGTCAACGACAAGCGTACTTGTCTGCTTATTGTACGGATGAGTTGCTTCGCTTTCATATTTCTTTTCCGCTATCATAGTCGGCTTGCTAAGCTTCACACTGGCCGCAGATGCGGAAATCTCGGCTCCGAATCCCGTAAACACCATACAGCAGGCGATAAGCGCTGTAATCGTCCTCAAAACAGATTTCTTTGCCCGAGTTAAAAACTTACACTGCGTACTGCTCATTATAATTTGGCTGTTGTTCTCATATTTTTCTTATGCGAACCGCCATTTCACACCCTTTCATTTAATCTGACCGCTGACCTTTGCTTTTTGCGGCACAATTAATGTTTATTAGACTGATATGAGATTTATTACTCCGATTGTAACCTATAAGCTTTATTGGTTACAAACCTGTTACAAATCACTACATTAGTGTAACACACATTTTTGTGTTTGTCAAGCTTTTTTTGCAGATTTTTTTCTGAAAATGCGATATTACGAGTTTTGAGGGACAAACTGTACTATTTTTCAGCCAACACTCATACAATTAACTGAGCATTAAAAAGTAACAAAGCGTAATATTTTTTGTAGCTTGTATACCAAATCGGTTCCAAAAGCTATAAATCTTTGTTGCATTTCAACAAGGTCTGTATACCGCAGTAAAAAGACCTGTTAAGAATATAAAATCTGCGGAGAAAGAGGTTTAAAATGAAAAAATATTTACCGGAAGGAAAGCTTTTTGACACGGCGGGCAACAGAAATTACCTGAAAAACGAACAATCAATGGCCGAGGCGTGCGCGCACGGTGCGATTCTTGAAGCTCAGGCAGTAATATGCGACAGCGATCATAATCTTATTGTTGAGCTGCCCTGCGGACGTGGAATCATTCCCAGAACCGAGGGAGCGATAGGCATAGCAGAGGGCACCACAAGGGACATAGCACTGCTTTCAAAGGTCAACAAGCCCGTTTGCTTTAAAATACTCGGCGTATCAAAAAATTCCGACGGAGATAATATATACACTCTCTCACGCAGACTCGCCCAGGAGGAGTGTATGGAACGATATATTTCTCTGCTTCAGAACGGAGATGTGATCCCTGCTAAGGTAACGCACCTTGAACCATTTGGCTGCTTCGTTGACGTCGGCTGCGGAATCCCATCGCTTATTCCTATAGATGCGATTTCCGTTTCAAGAATTGCTCACCCGAACGACAGATTCTATAATGGTCAAGATATTTTTGTTGTTATAAAGTCAGTAGAAAACGGAAGAATATGTCTTTCGCACAAAGAGCTGCTGGGAACCTGGGAGGAAAATGCCCAAAGATTTCAGGCAGGCGAAACGGTAGGCGGGATAGTGCGTTCGGTTGAAAGCTACGGTATTTTTATAGAGCTGGCTCCTAATCTTGCAGGACTTGCAGAGCCGCGGGACAACGTTCAGGTAGGTCAGGCGGCAAGCGTATACATAAAAGCGCTTATTCCGGAAAAAATGAAAGTTAAGCTTATAATCGTAGACGTTTTTGAAAATACCAATTTTCCGTCAAAGCTGAAATATTTTATAAACAGCGGACACATCTGCCGATGGGAATATTCAACCCCGCTTGCAGATAAGACAATCGTTACGGAATTCTGAACGAACAACACAAAATTAAAGGGACCAACGCCGTTTCTCTACAGAAAGACACTGCGCTGGTCCGTTTTTTATTTTCCGCCTTTAATTTTGTTCCTGTACTGCAAAGCAAGCTGCTCGTTTTTATTGTCACCGAATCTGTAATACACCCTGTCTTTCAAGGCATCCGGCAGATACTGCTGCTCGACATAGTGATTCGGAAAGTTGTGAGGATACAGATAATGCTGACCCTTTACTTGAGCGTCCTCTCCGTCAAAATGCTTATTCTGGAGGTGTCTTGGAAAATCCAGAGCGCCGCCTTGTCTGACATCCTCAAGAGCGGCATCCATTGCAAGATAGGAACTGTTGGATTTTGGAGCGGTCGCTAAAAGCACTACCGCTTCTGCAAGAGGTATTCTCGCTTCGGGCAGACCTAGCTGCATTGCACTGTCTACGCACGCCTTGGTAATTGCCGCAGCCTGCGGATAAGCCAGACCTACATCCTCGCTGGCGATAACCAGCAGGCGGCGTGAAAGAGAAATAATATCTCCTGCCTCGATAAGCCTGGCAGCATAATGAAGCGCGGCATTCTCATCCGACCCTCTTATCGACTTCTGCAAAGCCGAAAGAATATCGTAATGCTGGTCGCCGTCACGGTCGTATTTCATATTGCTGCGCTGGGTAAGCAGCCTTACTGTATCCATGCTTACCGTAAGCGAACTGCCGTCGTTATCTGCCGAAAGAGTACACAGCTCAACGGTATTTATAGATTTTCTGACATCACCGCCGCAGCCCCTGGCGATATGCTCACAAACTCCTCCCTCAAGCCTCAGCTTCAGTCCGAGATCGTCGGCGCATATCTGAAAAGCGCGTTTTATTGCCGGCATTATCTCATCGGGAGTAAGCGGCTTGAACTCAAACACAGTAGAGCGGCTTATAATTGCGTTATATACATAAAAATACGGATTTTCAGTAGTTGAAGAAATAAGAGTGATGCTTCCGTTTTCTATATATTCAAGAAGCGACTGCTGCTGCTTTTTATTCAGATACTGTATCTCGTCCAGATAAAGCAGTATCCCGCCTATTCCGCTGAGCGTGCCCGTTTCTGCCACTATCTGCTTTATATCGGCTATCGAGGCGGAAGTGCCGTTAAGCTTATGCATTGTCATATGCGCGTTTTCAGCTATTATTCTGGCTACGGTAGTTTTCCCTATTCCCGACGAACCGTAGAAGATCATATTCGGTATCCTGCCGCTTTCGATTATCCGTCGGAGCGGCTTGTCCTTTCCAAGCAGGTGCGACTGCCCTACCACATCGTCAAGAGTCTTAGGACGTATTCTTTCAGCCAATGGAACCGGCATTTGCGTATCTCCTTTAATCAAAAATATTCTGTATATCCGGCAGCCGTCTTTCATACGCCTTGCTGTTTATTTTTTTCAGCAGGTACGTTCTTGCCGCCAGCACAGCAGGCTGGCACTTGGTATTCTCCATGCCTACGCATATTCTGTAGATAATAAACTGAGTCGATGAAATTTTCATGACCACATGGTTAGAGCACTCAAAGGTTCCCCTCACTACCGAATCCGAGGACACAAAATTCCACAGCTCATTATAAACCGCGCCGGTTATTTCCTCGTCAAGAAAGGTCTGCAAAACATCGTTCACGGTCAAATCCCCCTAAAATATTTATTGCTTTTATTATAGCACAATATCCGTGCTTTTTCAACGGCTTTTTTGTATATGTTCACAAAAAGCATTATTATTAAATTGGAACATGTCATTATATCTACCTATATACTATCTTATTGACAAATATGCAGAAATATGCTAATATATTGATAGCAAAATTTAGCTCTGGAGGAATTAAAAATGATAAAAAATGATTTTAACAAGTTTTTGTGCAAAGAAATAAAAAGAACAGACAAATATAAGCTGTCAAGAATAAGGAAAATAAAAGGACTAAAGATCGCACATCTTGAGACCAAGACGTTAAGGCTTGAACCTTATTCGGAATACACCGAGTTCGACGTTACACAGTGTCCCTGACTTTCAAGGTCTATACAGACGGAAGCTACGAGGTTTTTTAAAGCGTGTTCGCATATAGTAAAACACGCTCCGATACATAAAAAAGCCGCCCTTTCGGACGGCTTTTATTATTTTGTTAAGATTTAGCCAAGCTCAGCAAAATACTTGATTGTTCTTACCATCTGTGATGTGTAGGAATTCTCGTTGTCATACCAGGAAACAACCTGAACCTCATAGAGATCGTCAGCAATCTTGGAAACCATTGTCTGAGTAGCGTCAAACAGCGAACCATACTTCATACCGATAACGTCGGAAGAAACGATAGGATCGGTATTGTAACCGAAGGACTCGGAAGCTGCAGCCTTCATAGCGGCATTGATTCCGTCAACAGTTACATCTGAACCCTTAACTACAGCTGTAAGGATAGTTGTAGAACCTGTAGGAACAGGAACTCTCTGAGCGGAGCCGATAAGCTTTCCGTTCAGCTCAGGAATAACAAGACCGATAGCCTTTGCAGCGCCTGTAGAGTTAGGAACAATGTTAGCAGCACCGGCTCTTGCTCTTCTCATGTCGCCCTTTCTGTGAGGACCGTCAAGGATCATCTGATCGCCGGTATAAGCGTGAATGGTAGACATGATACCGCTCTGGATAGGAGCGTAATCGTTAAGAGCCTTAGCCATAGGAGCCAGGCAGTTTGTTGTACATGAAGCTGCTGAAATAATAGTATCATCAGCTGTAAGAGTTTTCTCGTTTACAGAGTATACAATAGTAGGCAGATCGTTGCCTGCAGGAGCGGAAATAACAACCTTCTTAGCGCCTGCGTCAATGTGAGCCTGTGATTTAGCCTTTGAGCAATAGAAGCCTGTGCACTCGAGAACAACGTCTACGCCGATCTCTCCCCAAGGAAGCTCAGCTGCGTTAGCCATTGCATAGATCTTAAGAGTCTTGCCGTCAACCGTGATAGTGCCTGCCTCATCGTCAGCCTCTACAGTGTGGAGATTCTCTCCGATCTTACCGCAATAACCGCCCTGTGCTGTATCATACTTAAGAAGATCAGCCAGCATTGAAGGCTTTGTAAGGTCGTTGATAGCAACTACCTCATAACCCTCTGCGCCGAACATCTGTCTGAATGCAAGACGTCCAATACGTCCAAAACCATTAATTGCGACTTTAACTGCCATAATTAATTTACCTCCTAAAAAAATTCTACATTTATTATACTACATTCAACTTGCTTTTGCAAGTACTTTTATAAAAATTATAACGGAATTTTTCATACTTTTTCTTTTATATCCTTTTTGAAGCAGGTAAGAAAAATTTCCGCCGACGGCATGATTCATATCATCCTCCATTTCAAAACATAAATCGACAAATAATATGTTTATTCTAAAACTTATGATTTTTTGTTTAAAAATTTACATCGAAGCTATATTTGTGTAATTTTTGTCGATTGATGTTTCTTGACTATTATTTTTAGATATTGTATAATATATGAAATCAGGTTTTGCCAAAACTCAGTGATGCTGATTTTTACGGCAAAAAAGAGAGGGGTAGGGGCTTCTATGGAATTGCTGCAATGCTTGAAACAGCTGTATTCGGATTCAGACTGCCATATTGCCGCAGTTGACAGCAGATTCAGAATGTTGTGGAGAAATAACGAACAAATCCCCGGCAATTTATTTCTTTCAGACTTTACAATCGGAGGCAAAAAACTGCGGCTTCCAATTGAAAAAGAGGTAATTGCGGCATTCAGCTCGGGAGCCGCTTCCAGAATAACTCCGTTATATGAAAACGGTATTCTCCGGCTTTATAAAATTGAATTTTTTGCTCCCAACGAGATCCACAGACTTTTATGCCGTTCCGAGATTTTAAGCTATAAAAATAATTTCCTGGGAAATATAAGACTTGAGCTTTCCGAAATCATAAATTTGATGGACGCAGCAAAAGAAGCCTTTCCTGACGACGACAATATTTCAGCGCTTGACTGCCAAACCCGATATCATGTGCTTCGTACCATCGCCTCAACAGTTAATATGAACGAAATATCCAAATATTATGCAGGCGGTATCTCCACCGAATATCTTTGTTTATCCCAAAGGCTTGAAGAAACCGCAGAATGGGTCCGCCCTATGCTTGAAAGCAATATGTGCATACTTAAAGCAAGCATTGCCGGGTCGGTTTATATAGATATTAATTATGCACGGTTTGAAGCTGCTCTTCTTAATCTGATCATTAACGGGTATATGTATAACGATTCCAAACGCAAGGAAATAACGCTGGAATTAACTGCCGACGACAATAACGCCTGCGTTTCGGTATCGGACAACGGCACCTGTGCAAATACGTCCGAAATAAAAAAATATCTGGATTTCAATGCAGGCTTCAAGGAATTTTCACAGCACGAATCGCTTGGACTGGCAGTTGTAAAAACTATGACGGATACTTTTGGCGGAACTGTGGAAATTGAAAATTCACCAAGCGGAGGACTTACAGTCAAACTTCTTTTGCCGAGAAATCCCGATTCTGTTCCCAAGGTTTTCAGACTCAGAAGATTTCCGCCTATTATATCACAATATGACCCGCAGTACTGTATTCTTTCAAAAGGACTGGATCCGATCAAATAAAAAAATCCGTATGCAGCCGCAAAAGCCGCATACGGATTTTTTGTTTTACAGTTTCTTCAGATCTTAAATCATCGAATCTTCCCAGCATTCAGGAGCTTCGATCCCAAGCAGCTTTGCAACTGTTGGAGCTACGTTGGCAAGACCGTACTTTGTGCTGTCAGCGTCAATAATATCGTGCCGCGTTTCCTTATCCCAGATAATAAACGGAACTCTGTTAAGTGAATGAGCGGTTCTTACTGCGATTTCACCCTTTTTGTTCTTCTCAAGCATCTCATCGGCGTTGCCGTGGTCAGCCGTAACAAGAAGCGTGCAGTTATATTCTTCGCAGGCCTTGATAAGCCTTGCAAGACCCAGATCCACAGACTCGACACCAATAATCGTGGCGTCCATATTTCCGGTATGTCCTACCATATCTCCGTTAGGATAGTTGCATCTGATAAAATCGTATTTCTGCGACTTGATAGCAGCTATCATATCGTCGGTAACCTCTGCTGACTTCATCCAGGGACGCTGGTCAAATGACACCCTGTCTGACGGTATCTCGTTCCAGGTTTCAAGTTCCTCGGAAAATTTTTCAGATTTATTTCCGTTCCAGAAATAAGTTACATGACCGTATTTCTGAGTTTCAGAAACCGCATAGCTGCTCAGCCCGTTCTTTACCAGCACCTCAGAAAGAGTGTTGGTGATCTCGGGAGGACTTACAAGATAATTTTTCGGAAGATTAAGATCCCCGTCATACTGAAGCATGCCGGCATACATTACCTTAGGATTATAGCCGCCTTTATCAAATTTATCGAAATCAGGCTCGTCAAACGCCATTGAAAGCTCGATAGCTCTGTCGCCGCGGAAGTTGAACAGGATTACGCTGTCGTTATCACATATCTTTCCAACCGGGGCACCGTTTTCACCAATAACAAAAGGAGGAAGATCCTGGTCGATAGCTCCGGTTTCCTCACGCAGAACTGTATAAGCCTCTGCCGCTGTGGAGAACATTCTGCCCTCACCCTTAACATGAGTATCCCAGCCCAATTTGACCATATTCCAGTCAGCCTGGTATCTGTCCATTGTTATTTTCATTCTTCCGCCGCCGGAAGCTATCTTTCCGTCGAAGCTTTCATCGTTAAGAGAAGCAAGACAATTCTCAAGATCCTCGATATAAGTCATACCAGAGGTGGCCGGAACGTCTCTTCCATCCAGCAGAATGTGACATCTTACCTTGGAAACGCCCTCCTCTTTGGCTCTTTTTATCATTATCTTCAGATGCGAAATATTTGAATGAACATTTCCGTCAGAAAGCAATCCGATAAAATGCATTGCAGACTTATTCTCCATCACATTTGCTACCAGTGATTTCCATGTATCAGAGCCAAACATTTTTCCGCTTTCAATGGACTCGTTTACAAGCTTTGCGCCCTGAGAATAAATCTGTCCGCAGCCAAGAGCGTTATGACCAACCTCTGAATTTCCCATATCGTCGTCCGAAGGCAGACCTACGGCGTCGCCGTGAGCTTTGAGCGAAGTATGTGGATACTCTTTCAAAAGCATATCGAGGGTAGGGGTGTTTGCCTCCGAAACTGCGTCGCCAAGCCCTGTCTTGGAAAAGCCTACACCGTCCATAACTACAAGTACTACAGGTTTTTTAGTTGACATAGTTTTTAGTCCTTTCTATATAAAAATACACGCATTGACCTTATAAACTTACCAATAAGGTTCAAACCGCAACCGGCTCGCCGAACAGCTGAATTTATCATGCCCGACCGCCTATCAAAAAAACTATCAGCCCTCTACAGCCGCCTGAACGATAGTATTGAAGTCCTCTGCCTTGAGCGAAGCTCCGCCGATAAGTCCTCCGTCAACGTTCTCCTTAGCAAGCAGCTCGGCGCAGTTCTTTGCGTTCATTGATCCGCCGTACTGTATCGTAACTGCCTGTGCGGTTTCCTCATCATAGATATCAGCAAGAGTCGAACGGATAAATGCGCATACCTCCTCAGCCTGGTCGGCAGTAGCGGTCTTTCCGGTTCCGATAGCCCATACAGGCTCGTAAGCGATAACCGTTTTCTTAACGTCGTCAGCGGAAACGTCAAACAGATCAAGCTTGATCTGGCGGGCGATAACTTCCTCAGTAATATTGCACTCGCGCTCCCAGAGCAGCTCGCCTACGCAAACGATCGGCTTAAGACCTGCCGCAAGCGCAGCCTTTGTTCTCTTATTGACCGTTTCGTCCGTTTCGCCGAAATACTGTCTTCTCTCACTGTGTCCGATAACAACATATTCTACTCCCAGCTCGACCAGCATATCCGCCGAGATCTCACCCGTGAAAGCTCCGCTCTTTTCAAAGTGAACGTTCTCAGCGCCTACCTTTACGTTTGAGCCGGCAGTCGTATTGACAGCGGTTTCAAGGTTTGTGAAAGGAACACATGCAATGACCTCGACCCTTCCCTCTGCATTGGCAACCAGCGGCTTGATAGCCTCAAGAAGCTCCTTGGCCTCAGGTCTTGTTTTATTCATTTTCCAGTTGCCGGCAATAATTGCCTTTCTAACGTCTTTTTTCATAGTAAATAACTCCTTTATACTTAGTTATAAAAATTATCTCGTCAAATAATCCACTAAAAATCCTGTTCCCAATGCGCCTATAAGAATTCCGATAAGCGTCATGAAAATCCCCAGTCCTTTTGACGGGCTGCCGTCGGAAACGTCCTTATCCTCGTTTCCGTCAAGCTCGCCGTTTTCGTCGGGGATACCCTCAAAATCCTCACCGCCGTCGATCACATAGAAGTCTGTGGGATCGTCGGGATTATACTTTATCGGAACAGTGTCCCCATATCCTCCGGAGTCGCTTATCCACTGAGAATACTCGCCGCCCTCGACGGAATAGACGATTCTCAGCTCCCTGAAAACGTCCTTTCCCTTGCCGGCGGCAGAAGCTGAGTAATTGGGAATTTCCGTTTGCCGTCTTTCGGCGACATTTGCATTTACAACGGCAAAATCATTATCCTTTTCAACTACTACAGTTTCATCGGGGTGAAACGTATATCCTCTTATCAGCTTTACGCCGAAATAGATTATGCCTATTCCCACCAATATAAGCACTATCGCCACGATATTCATATAGTCGTCAAAGAAGCCCGCCTTGTTTACCCAGGTTCCGTCCTCCTCAGACGAAGAAAGCATGAAAACAAAGTTTATAATATCAGTCATTTGTTATACTCCAAAAAACGGGGCGACAAAACACCGCCCCGAATTTATTCTGCGATCAACTCAGGGCTGAGTCAGTCCTGAAAGCCTGTTCAGTATCCGGCTGAGCAGCCTGCTCACCTCCGGACGCTAAACCGGCTCTTGATATTATTTGTCTGCAATAACGTCGATACCCGGGAGAACCTTTCCCTCAAGATACTCAAGAGAAGCTCCGCCTCCCGTGGAAATATGGCTCATCTTATCGGCAAAGCCAAGCTGAATAACTGCTGCCGCAGAATCGCCGCCGCCGATAATCGTAGTGGCGTCTGTTTCTGCCAGGCTCTTTGCAACGGCGATAGTACCCTTAGCAAGAACGGGATTCTCAAAAACGCCCATAGGACCGTTCCATACTACAGTCTTTGCGCTTTTTACAGCCTCAGCATACATTTCGGCAGTCTTTGTACCGATGTCAAGACCCATCTTATCGGCAGGAATACTCTCTACGACCTCAACATCAATCTCTGCATCGATAGGATCAGGGAATGAAGCCGCAACGGTCGTGTCAACAGGAAGAAGAAGTTTTTTGCCTGACTTAGCAGCCTTTTCGATCATTTCCTTGCAGTACTCAATCTTGGTATCGTCAACAAGCGAAGTTCCAACTTCCTTGCCCTGAGCCTTCAGGAAAGTATAAGCCATACCGCCGCCGATAATAAGAGTATCGCACTTTTCGATAAGATTATTGATAACGTTGAGCTTATCGGCAACCTTTGCTCCGCCGAGAATTGCAACGAAAGGTCTTACAGGATCTTCTACTGCGTTTCCGAGGAAATTGATCTCCTTCTGCATAAGATATCCGACTGCTGTTTCCTTAACAAACTTTGTAACGCCTGCCGTTGAAGCGTGAGCTCTGTGAGCCGAGCCGAAAGCGTCCATAACAAATACTTCGCCGTCAACGAGATCCGCAAGCTCCTTAGCGAATTCCTCGCCGTTCTTTGTTTCCTCAGCACCGCGGAATCTGGTGTTTTCCAGAACAACTATTTCTCCGTCGCTCATTTCGGCTACAGCCTTCTTTGCATTGTCGCCTACAACAGTATCATCCTTGGCAAAAGTAACCTTTGTTTCAGGAAGAAGCTCCGCCAGTCTTGCTGCAGCGGGAGCCAGCGAAAACTTGTCCTCCGGACCGTTCTTAGGCTTGCCCAGATGGGAACAAAGCACTACCTTTCCTCCGTCGGAAACCAGCTTTTTAATAGTAGGAAGAGCGGCAGTGATTCTGTTGTCATTTGTGATAACGCCGTCCTTGAGCGGAACGTTGAAATCAACTCTGACAAGAACCTTCTTGCCCTTAACGCTAATGTCGTCAACCGTAACCTTGTTTAAACCTGCCATATTACCTGACATCCTCTCATTATAATTTTCCGGGGAAACCCCAACTTTTAACTGAAAATTCACTGTTGTTATTATTTTAACAACTTCAAATATTATTATATAATATACTGAATAAAAAATCAAGGGGAAAAAGCGAATTTTTTAATTTCAGCATAATAAAAGGATAAACCCGGACAGCTTATATATTATTATGAAAAAAGCAGACGCGTATGCATCTGCTTTCTATTTGTCCAGCTATTCAACATCACCCATGAGCCCTGAAAGATCAACTCCAAGCTCTGTAAGAACAGTCATAAGCTCTTCATCCTCAAGAGCAAGAAGATCGGCATATGTATAGCCCGCCTCTGTAAGCATTTCCTCCGTTACACCCAGCATTGAAAGAGTAAGCTTAAGCTCCGCTTCCTCGCTGAGCTCCGTATCCTCAGTCATTTCTGTCAGTCCAGAAAGATCAGGCAGAGAAATATCGTCCACGGTCCATGAAATTGAATTGATAGTTACAGTCGTTTCGCCGCTCAGCTCGTCGCTGGAAACAATCTTCTTAAGCTCGCCGCTTTCATCAAAATAATAGGTAACAGTTGTAACAAGGGCATAATCGTCCTCCGAATCCTCCGCTTCGCTGTCTTCCGCGATGTCTTCGGATTCGTCAATGTCAAGATCAGAATCGTCGGTATCCGAAACAATATCGTATGACTCGTATACCTCAAGAGTAAGTCCGTCCTCTTCCTTTGTTTCAACGTATTCGTACGTATCGTCAAGCGCAAAGGTATCAACGCCCATTTCATCAAGATCCAAATCTTCTTCTACCTGGTAAATCCCTGCGTCGGTCATAATCATGTAACCGGTTCCGTCCACAATATAAACCTCTGCGCTGATTCCCATCGTAGTTGTCTGGATATAATAATTACCGTTCTTGGCGGAAATTACACACGGCATCTCTCCCATAAGATCAGAGGTGATCGTCATGTCTATTGTGTATTCGCTGCCGCTAAGCTTATCGGAATATGCCTTGGCAAGAAGCGTATCATCGTCAGCACCGGAATCAGCTACTGACTCTGCAGCCGATTCCTCAGCCTTGGATTCATCAGCCGCTGAGGATAACCCTGTCGTTTTGCTGTCGGAATCCTTCTCGCTGCTGGAATCGTCATTTCCGCAGGAAGCAAAAACCGAACAGGTCATTATTAACGAAATTACTATTGCCGAAATTTTCTTCATAATGTTTCTCCTTCGTTCTTGATTTTTATCAATTTTTGTGCGAAATAATATCACATATTAATTTTAACATAATTATAACAAATAGTCAATGCTATTTACCACAATATTATCAAAGTTTATCGGCAGTCTTTTGTTGTTAATGCATAAAAGCGTGTAATAAATCAAAGCCATGCACCGTCGCAGCGGATCACCTGACCGTTTATATAGCTCGATTTATCCGATATCAGGAACTCAGCCGCATTTGCAATATCCATCGGCGTTCCCATTCTTCCGGCAGGTATCTGCATAACTATATCTCCGACCTCGCTTTGTGAAAGACAGGCGTTCATTTTTGTATCAATCATTCCCGCGCTTATACAGTTCACGTTTATGCCGCTTGGCGCGACTTCCTTGGCAAGCGCCTTTGTAAAACCGATAAGCCCCGCCTTTGCCGCGGAATATACAGCTTCGCATGACGCTCCCGCTTCTCCCCATACAGATGAAACATTTATTATATTCCCTCTTTTACGTCTGACCATTTCAGGCAGCGACGCCTTAGCCGCCAGCATAGCTCCGGTAAGATTGATATTCAGTATCCTTATAAGCTCGCCGTCGCTCAGATCGGTGAGAAGGCATATTCTGGACACTCCCGCACAATTTATCAGCACCTCGGGAGGGGCCAGCATTTCGGAAACGTTCTGTACGCTTTTTTGTACAGAAAACAAATCTTCCGCATTAAATTCAACTGCCGCGGCAGCTGTGCCGTATTCTCTTACATCTTTGCAGACGGCCTCCGCTTTTTCCCGCGAATTACAGTATCCGACAGCCACAGCATATCCTTTTTCTGCAAGCATACGGCAGATCTGCGAGCCTATATCTCCCGAACCGCCGGTCACAAAAGCCGTTTTCATAAAAATCCTCATTTCAATTAAAATCTGATTTTATTATATCATAAAAAGAGCCGAAAGGCGATTTCTTAATACGATAAAATGTTCTTGAAACGATTTGCGGAGCAAACCAGGAGCTGAAAGTTCCGTCAAGTGCGTCAGCGCTTCGTTTCAAGGTTATTATATCACAGGCAAATCCCTATTGCAATAAAAAATTAATTTTATACAGTTGAAATGTGTATTCGTATATGCTATAATACTACAAATATCATGAAAGGAGCGGCTTCCTGTGGAGGCGGAGCACGATGGAAAATGAAATAAATAAAAAAAGACTTGTTTTGTTCGGATTTGTAAAGGTTCTGCAATGCGAGCTTTTCGGTCTGATGGTTTTTATATTCTTCTGGGCAGTATCAGCGGCATTCGGTCTGCTGGGTAATATTATTTTCGGACTTGTGGGAATACTTACTGTCGTCTGCATTATGGCCGATTACGGGCTGAAGCAGGGTGAAAAGGCCCGCAGCAAAGTAAACCTTAGAGGCGCTAAGCCATGCCGTCACTTCGGTCTTACTATCGGTCTGTTTGCCATGATACCAAGCTATATAACGATCGTCCTGCTTATGCTTTCAAAAGGCGGGATAATCGGAAATTTTCTTCCTGCGTTCAAGCTGCTTAACGCCTGTTTTTTCCCGGTGATAGATCTTGTGGCTCATACCGCCGACATAAATCAGATGAACTCCTCGGCGTTTATTTTATTTGCCGTTCTTCCGCTGTTTTATCCGTTTTCGTCGTGGCTGTCTTTCAAATGGGGCTACGATCAGGTGGATCTGAAAACAAAGGTTATGTATAAAAATAAATAGCTGGCAGGCGGACTTACATATATCATGATAATTTTATAACGAACAGCGGGCTGCCGCACCGAATTAAAACGGTGCGGCAGCCCTATCTGCATATTTTTGATTGCGTGCAATCAGACTATGTACAAAGCCGTCAGAAAATCATTGTGCGGTATCGCCTTATTATCATCTATTATTCTCCAGCAGACATACCGCCGTCGCTGAGATACCCAGCCCCTCGCCTGTAAAGCCCAGACGTTCTTCGGTAGTTGCCTTTACCGATACCTGGGAAATATCCATACCGCATGAGGACGCAATGTTCTGCCGCATCCTAGCAATATACGGCGCAAGCTTAGGAGCCTGTGCAGCGATCGTTGAATCTATATTTGATATCCCGTATCCTTCCGCCCTGACTTTTGCACATACCTCTCCGAGCAGCTTAAGGCTGTCAGCGCCCTTATACCGGGGATCATTATCGGGAAAAAGCTTGCCTATATCCCCTAAAGCAGCCGCGCCCAACAGGCAATCCATTATCGCATGGACCAGAACGTCGGCGTCGGAATGACCCAGCAGCCCTTTTTCATGGGGTATATCCACGCCCCCGAGAATAAGCCTTCTGCCCTGCTCCAGCCTGTGCACGTCATATCCGTGTCCTATCCTGAACATACAAAACTCACAGCCTTTCAATATCAATCAAGCGCAATATAATTTCCAAGGAACTTAAAATACGACAGCTCAGATTCCAGCTCGTTCAGAAGCTTTGCAACGTCGGGAGAATTTACCGAGCCTTCAAAATCCAGATAAAACACTGCGTCGAAATCGGTATTCGCTATCGGACGGCTTTCGATCATCAGCAGATTAAGTCCGGCTACCGAAAACTTGGTCAGCAGCCTGTACAAAGCTGATGAAATATGAGGCAGCGCAAGCGAAACGGAAACGATATCTGCGTTTTCGGCGACAAGCGTCTTTTTGGAAACCAGAATAAATTTAGTGTAGTTTTCATGGGCATCTGCGATATCCCGCCTGATAATCTCAAGCCCCATTTCTTCGGCGCATTGCTCGGAACATATAGCTCCGTAGGGCTCCTCCGACGATTTAATGAAAGCGGCGGCAAGAGCGGTATTTGAATATGCGCTTGTTTTAAAGCCCATGCTGCGTATAAAACCGGAGCATTGAAAAAGCCCTTGTTCATGTGAATATACCGTTTTAACATCCTTTATATCAGTGCCTTTTTTTACCGCCAGACAGTGATTTATCTTAACCTTTGAGGAAGCACATATCTTGAGATCGTATTTTTTCAAAAGCTCATAGGTCTGCCCTACCGAACCGGCTGTGGAATTTGCAATAGGCAGCACTCCGAACTCTGCGGCTCCGTCTTCCACCGCTTTGAATACATCTTCAAAGCTTTCATAAAAAATCGGAGAATATTTCTCAAAAAACTTGCCGCAGGATATATGCGAATACGATCCGTTTGTTCCCGGCACAGCTACCGTATGGCATCCAGAAAGCTGCAGCTTTTCGCTTTCTATCTTATTTTTGTCGGCAAAAAACTTCTGATACTGTTTACATTTTGAGATATCCATGATCGACGTAAAAAGAACCTCGGCAGAACTTTTCAGCTCGTCGGGCATATCTCTTCTTACCCGTTCAAGTATTTCCTTTTCCCGTCCGCTCTGAAAAACAGGAAGATCGTTTTTGATCTTATATTCGGCAACATCAAAGCAAAGCTGCATACGCTTTACAAAAAGCTCTTCGATCTGTTTATCGACAGCGTTGATTTCTTTTCTTATCTCAGAAAGCTCCATTAAATACTACCCTCATTCATCTCTTTTTTTAAAATATCTATAACCTTGTCAAGACTCTCACAGCAGGCAAATAAAAGAGGCCTTATATCCTCGGACGGCTCGGTAAGATCCGGGATCATTATCGTATCAAGTCCTGCCACAGCAGCGGAAATAACGCCGTTCGGCGAATCCTCCAGGGCTGCGCATTCGTAAGGAGCAAGCTCAAGGCGGCGGCAGGCATATTCGTAAATATCCGGCGCCGGCTTTCCTCTGTCTACCATATTCCCGCAGATAAACTCATCAAATTTATCAAAGACTCCCGCATTCTCCAGATACATTTTCGTACGCTCAAAATCGGTAGCGGTGCATACCGCAGCTTTAAGAGGAGAAGTCTGAAGAAAATCCAACAGCTCGTCAAGTCCTTTTTTCTTTATGACGCCGTTGTGCATTATATATGTATTCATCAGCTCAATGCGCTTTGCCCTGACTTTTCGGTAATCAAAATCTTTTCCCAGACGCCTTTTCAGATATTTTTCCGAATAACGCGAGGACAGCGAACGCATTCCCAGCACTATGTCCGGAGTCATAGTATAACCGTAAAATCCGGCCGCTTCGCACCAGAATCTTTGCAGCAGCCTTTCGGTATCCAGCATAAGACCGTCCATATCGAAAATTACCGCCTTAAGCATTATAAAAATCCTCCGTTCCTAACATTACCTTATTATTATACTGCAAAACAGCTTTAATTGCAAGACATAAAAAACGTTTCCCGTTTTTTGACCAAGCTGCAAAATTTTCAATATACCGCTTCCTGCTGACGGTAATATCCATATATGCAGCTTTCCGCTTATTCACAAGCCTTCCGCCGGAAGAAAAACAACAAAAAGCGCAGCTTTCCCTGCCGTACGGCGGAGAAAGCTGCATAAACGATTATAATATTCAATGATTTGATTCCGCAAACGCCGCCGAATATTTTCGCACAAGCGTTTTTACTCATAGTACCTCACAACCGCCGGACTTGTCCGGCAATAACAAGGAAACAATATTGCAGTTTCTGAAATTAAATTCTTGCAACTCCGGAATCTCTTGCCGCCTGAGCTACAGCCTCTGCAACAGCAGCTGCAACACTTCTGTCGAGAGCCGAAGGTATGATGTAATCGGCTGAAAGCTTATCGTCGGTAACGAATGATGCGATAGCCTTTGCCGCTGCGATCTTCATCTCGTCATTAATATCGCTTGCTCTTACGTCAAGAGCGCCTCTGAAAATTCCGGGGAAAGCAAGAACGTTGTTGATCTGGTTGGGGAAATCGCTTCTTCCTGTTCCGACAACTGCAGCGCCGGCTTTCTTTGCCAGATCAGGCATGATCTCAGGAGTAGGATTAGCCATCGGGAAAAGGATCGGATCGGGAGCCATGCTCTTTACCATTTCCTCAGTTACGCAGCCGGGTGCGGATACTCCAATAAATACGTCGGCGCCCTTCAGAACCTCTGCAAGAGTTCCCTTTCTCATTTCCTGATTTGTGATCTCCGCCATTTCCTGCTTCTCGGCGTTAAGACCCTCTCTGCCCTTATAGATCGCTCCGGAACGGTCGCACAGAACAACGTCCTTAAGACCCATTGAAATAAGCAGCTTGATAATAGCAATGCCTGCCGCACCTGCTCCGCTTGTAACAACTCTTATCTCGTCAAGCTTCTTTCCGGTAAGCTTGAGAGCGTTAAGCATTGCCGCAAGAGTTACAACTGCGGTTCCGTGCTGATCGTCGTGGAAGATCGGAATATCGCAGCACTCCTTAAGCTTTCTTTCGATCTCAAAGCATCTGGGCGCAGAAATGTCCTCCAGATTGATTCCGCCGAAGCTTCCGGCAATAAATCTAACTGTATTTACTATATCGTCAACATCCTTTGAGCGAACGCAAAGCGGAACTGCGTCAACGTCGCCGAAAGCCTTGAAAAGCGCACATTTGCCCTCCATTACCGGCATACCGGCCTCAGGTCCGATATCTCCCAGACCAAGAACCGCGGTTCCGTCTGTTACTACAGCTACAAGATTAGAACGTCTTGTAAGCTCATAGCTTTTGTTTACGTCTTTCTGGATTTCAAGACACGGCTGAGCTACTCCGGGAGTATATGCCAGCGACAGATCATCTCTTGTTTCCAGAGGAGCGCGGCAGATTACCTCTATCTTTCCTTTCCATTCGTAGTGAAGCTTAAGCGATTCCTTTGCATAATCCATTTCAATTCAAGTCCTTTCTATAAATTTATGTCAAATTGACAGCTGATCAATTACAGATCTCAAAGCTTCTGAGCTCTTTACAAGCTTTTCCTGCTCTTCCGGAAGCAGCACCGGACAGAACGCTCTTTTTATTCCGCCCGCACCTATAACATACGGCAGACTCAGACATACATCCTTGGTTCCGTATCTGCCCTCGGTAAGACACGAAACCGTAGCGATCGCTCCTGAGTCGCGTATGATACCTTCGCACAGCTGCTTTACAGACATTGCAATAGCATAGTAGGTAGCGCCTTTCATGGAAATTACCTTTGCACCTGCGGTGCGCACCTCATCTTCTATTTCCTCTCTTTTGATCTCTACTCCCTGTTCCGAAACTCTGCAGAAATCATCAATAGGCATACCTGCTATTGAAATAAGCGACCATGGGATAACTGCCGTATCGCCATGCTCACCCAGAACATATCCATGAACGTTCTGTGCGCTTACGTTTATATACGATGCAAGACAGGTTCTGAGTCTTGAAGAATCAAGCATCGTACCGGATCCGATTATTCTGTGAGGATCGATTCCGGACGCTTTTACAGCAGCATAAGTAAGGATATCTACCGGATTGCTTACGATAATATAAACTGCGTCGGGCGCAGCCTTAGCAAGATCCGGCATTACGCTGTTTATTATTCCAACATTGGTTTTAGCAAGATCGATTCTGGTCTGTCCTGGTTTTCTGGCGATGCCGACAGTAACGATCACTATATCTGAACCTTCAGCATCCTCAGCTTTTCCGCTGCGTATATCCGTTTCAGGACAAAAGGCCTTGCCCTGCCTTATATCCATTGCCTCGCCCTCTGCCTTTTTCTCGTCAATATCAACAAGCAGTATCTCTGAGCAGAGCCCCTCAAGAGCCAGAGTATAAGCGATAGTAGCTCCCACGCTGCCTGTGCCGAGAACCGTTATTTTGGTTCCTCTTTTAGAAACAGCATTATTCAAACTAATTCCTCCTGATATAAATTAATTAGAAACAGCATTACAAAAGCCGATTCCTTATACTATGATAACACAAAACAGCTAAATGTTCAAGTAGGAGCATTATTATTTTAATATTAACAAAATATAAATTTTTGACTATATTTTCATTTATACTATATTACCATTTTCGTCCGAATAAATTAAAAAGAATATTTGCCGTATTACCGTCAACTGTCTGCAAACCTGTATCCCACTCCGATTTCCGTTGTAATAAATCTCGGCTTAGAACCGTCGTTTTCTATTTTCCGTCTGATATTGGCTACAAAAACCCTGATAGTCTGATAATCGTCAGTTGTAGGAGCGTTCCATACTTTATCCTGTATATTCTTATGGGTCATGACCTTTCCCCTGTATTCAATCATAGTACAGAGAATTTTATATTCCAAAGGGGTAAAATGAACCTCCTTGCCATGAACAAACACCTGCCGCCGGCTGAAATCAACGGTCAGGTAATCAAGCCTGAACTCCTTTTCAGGGTTTTCCTTGGGAGTGTACCGTCTGAAAGCCGCCCTTATCCTTGCCAAAACCTCGCTTACACCAAAAGGCTTTACTATGTAATCGTCCGCACCGCTGTCAAGCGCCAGAACCTTTTCATTTTCAGTGTCCCGTTCTGAAATGATAATAATAGGGATATCGGTTGATTCCCTGAGAGCGTCAAGTACTTTGATGCCGTCAAAATCAGGAAGCGCCAGGTCAAGAAGGATCATATCGGTCATATTGTTATAAAAAGTTGAAATACCGTCTATACCGTTTTCCGACGTTAAAACCTTGTATCCGTCTTTAACCAGCGCCATGCTCAAAAATTTCTGAATGCTTTTATCATCATCAATTATCAGTACTGTCTTGACCATTGTTCCTTCCTCCCTTTATTCCGGTGCATATTTCACAATGCATTTTTCTACACTATTGTCCGGCTTTTTCACATCTCGCCCTACGCCCGGGAGCATGGGCTGAATAATTAATACATAAATTTGTATTGCTTTAATTTTTCACCTAATTTTAGCCGAGTAAGTAACAAATATGTAGAAATTGTAACCACTTTACGATTATAATACCATAAAATAAAGGTATTGTAAAGCACTTTTTTAACACTTTCAGTTAATATATACGACCTATTTATAATAAATTTATATAATCATTCCAATAATTTATTACATTAAGCGCAAAAAATACCGTCTGAACATAAAATAAAAAAATCATATCCTCCGCCGCCTTACAACGACAGAAAGATATGAAAAATAACTTTTATTCTGTTTACTCGAATATGTATGCCTGTAAACAGCAGTTCTTCGGATCATATCCCGCCCAAACGGCTGACAGAAAGTAAGCAAGACTATTTTTGCTACTTTCTGAATACAAACTCGTTAAGGTCAAACAGATTTCTTTCATTAAAAGAATCTGCAAACCATCCGGAATAATCGTGCTCGACTTTAAAAAAGACCGCATGCCTTCCTGTAACGCATTTAATCCGCCCCTTGTATTCGCCGTCGTGCATGCCTACACGGCAAACGCCTATTTCCTCGCCGTTTTCATAGCCGTCTATAAAAATACGGACCGTACTGCTGCATCCCGAGCCGCTTACGTTAAGACAAATCTCCATAGTTTTTCCCGAAAAATCGTTTCCGAAATCAAAATACCTGTATCCGATAACCGAGCCGGTCTTTATATTGGTAACAGGTCTTGAAAAGCTGCTTTTTTCCGTAATAAAACAGCCGCCCTTTAAAACGCAGGCGAGCTCCGCAGGGGTGACCTTATATGGATCAAGCGATTTCTCAAAGCCAAGCGAAGTCATTTCAACCGGCTCTATAGTACCATCGGAAGATATTTCTATTCTTTCCACGCAGGCTCTGCGGGACATTATTGTTCCGTTTGTCATTCGATGATAGAAAATATACCACTGACCGTTTATACAGCAAAGAGAACCGTGATTATTGCCGCCGGGATAATCCACGCCGTTGTCAATTATGTATCCCATTCTTTTAAACGGTCCGCAGGGATTGTCGGCAACTGCATAAAAAAGCCTGCTTCCCTTTCTGGGCGAATAAATGAGATAATACCTTCCGCCTATTTTTCTGGGCGAACTTGCCTCAAAAAAATCGTCATCGTTATTTCCGGCCGGTATAATGTCAGGCTTGTACGAACCTTTGATTATTTCAAACATATTGCCGGGATTAATCTCATTCATATGTGATCTTTCATAGCCGTAATAAATATACACCCTTCCGTCGTCATCGACCAGAACTCCGGCGTCGTTGAATATTCCTTCGTCGCCAGCGTCGCTTTCGTCATATTTATATTTTGAAAGAAGTCTGAAAGGTCCCTCAGGTCTGTCGCTTACTCCAACACATCCCTTGGAGCCGACAATATAAGCATACAAATAATATTTTCCGTCCTTGCATACAACATCCGGAGCGTAAAGCTCATGATCCGTCCACTCCGCAGTATCTGAATCATGGTCAAAGTCCCCACGGGTGTGAAAACTGTCACCATGACACTGCCAGCTGTTCAGATCGCAGATCGGTGCAGACCACACTTTAAGTTTATAGTCGCAGAAAGAGTCCGAACCCGCTCTGTCATGAGAACCGTAAATATAAACTCTGTCTCCGAACACTCTCGGTTCTCCGTCGGGAATATACTCCCAAAGCGGCAAAATAGGGTTAGGCATAAAAATCCTCCTTAATATTTTTTTATTATCCGTTTGCAAACTCCGAAGTAACCGTAATTGCTTGGTCTTTATTTAAAATCCCATATTCTTACGCTTTCACCGGAATATAAGATGGTTAGCGCCTTTTTTCTCCGCATTAAGGCAATACCAAAAACACCGTCTTTATGCTATTTCCCAGTATAGCACGAGACGGTGAATTATTCAATATCTTTTTTATTAACGGCGACCACTGAATACAGCGTACATACTTTATAAGCACATCTCAGACGCATATTACTATGATATCATAAAAATATATCTATTTTTCACTGTCTTTAAATTCTCGCATTATTTTTCTCATTATGCTGTAATACTCCGATTCAGTGATCATGTTTTCAGACAAAGCATTTACCGCGTCTGCGGCGGGATAAATGCTATTGGCTATATGCAGCATAAAATCCTCCCTGCTCGCCGCGTTTATATTTTCTCCGTTTTTAAGCTTCATTATCATTTTTCACACCGGCTTTATTAAGGCTGTATGCCGCCTGAATTTGCGGATATTATCCGACACCAAAAGTATACGCATTTTTGCCGGCGTATATTCACATGAAACAAAAAAGCTTCCGCATACCCGACTGAGATATGCGGAAGCCCGGATTTATGCGGTTTCTTCTGAAAAGTTTCCGGTATACAGCTGATAATATTTGCCTTTCTTTGCTATAAGCTCGTCATGAGTTCCCCTCTCGATAATTCTTCCGTGCTCAAGAACCATAATACAATCGGAATTTCGCACTGTCGAAAGACGGTGAGCTATTACAAATGTAGTTCTGCCCGTCATAAGAGCGTCCATTCCCGCCTGAACAAGCTGTTCGGTTCTGGTATCTATAGAAGAAGTCGCCTCGTCGAGTATCAGAACCGGAGGATCTCCTACTGCGGCTCTGGCTATAGCGATAAGCTGGCGCTGTCCCTGACTGAGGTTTCCGCCGTCGCTGGTAAGAACGGTATTATATCCATCGGGAAGGCGCTTAATAAATCCGTCCGCATTAGCCAGTCTGGCTGCGGCCATACACTCCTCGTCCGTTGCGTCAAGATTTCCATAGCGTATATTCTCCATTACCGTTCCGGTAAACAGGTGAGTATCCTGAAGAACTATACCCAGCGTCTTTCTGAGGGCAGGCTTTTTGATTTTTGTAATGTTTATTCCGTCGTAGCGTATCTTTCCGTCCTGAATGTCGTAAAAACGGTTAATAAGGTTTGTTATTGTTGTCTTTCCTGCTCCGGTAGAACCTACGAAAGCGATTTTCTGTCCCGGCTTTGCATAAAGCTTTACGTCATGAAGAACTATCTTTTCATCAGTATAGCCGAAATCCACTCCGTCAAATACGACTTCCCCCATCATCCTGGTATACGTTACGGTGCCGTCCGCCTTATGGGGATGCTTCCAAGCCCATGTTCCGGTTCTTTCGTCACATTCTTCAAGCTCGCCGTCCATATTATATTTAGCGTTTACAAACTCAACGTATCCCTCGTCCTGCTCCGGCACTTCATCCATAAGACTGAAAAGTCTCTGAGCGCCTGCCGATGCCATAACAACAAAGGACATCTGCTGGCTTATCTGGGTTATAGGCTGTGTAAAGTTTCTGTTGAGTCCTACAAACGCCACGATTATACCCAGTGTAAGTCCGGCATATCCGTTTATTGCAAGCACGGCACCGAGTATCGAGCATATTACATAGCTTATGTTTCCGATGTTGGCGTTTACCGGCATCATAATATTTGCATATTTGTTTGCCTCGTTTGCACTGTTTCTAAGCTGGTCGTTAAGCTTTACAAAATCCTCAATCGCTTTATCCTCGTGACAGAACACCTTTACTACCTTCTGTCCCTCAAGCATTTCCTCGATAAAGCCGTCCACAGCGCCAAGATCCTTCTGCTGTGCCGTGAAATGAACTCCCGATCTCTGCGAAAGCTTATTTGTCACAAACAGCATCACAAAAGCCATTGCCACGGTAAGCACAGTCATAGGAATATTCATCGTTACCATCGACACAAAAGCTAAAACAAGGGTAACGCTTGAATTTATTATCTGCGGGATGCTCTGGCATATAAACTGTCTCAGAGTATCAACATCGTTGGTGTAAATCGACATTATATCGCCGTGTGGGTGAGTGTCGAAATATTTAATAGGAAGCGATTCCATATTTGAGAACAGATCGTTTCTTAAATATCTTAAAGTACCCTGTCCTACATTGACCATTATTCTGTTGTAAGCGTAAGCTGCCGCAAGTCCTATAATATAAACCAGCGCCAGCTGTCCCAACGCCTGAGCCAGCGGACTGAAATCGGGGCTGCTTGTGTTAAGCATGGGAACTATATACTCATCTATAAGCGACTGCATAAACGTCATTCCATATATAGTGCTTACCGCCTGGACGAGAATGCATATAACTACTACGATAAACGAAAAAGTATAATGCTTGAGAACATATTTCAATACCCGTCCAAGCAGCTTAAGCTGACCTTTCTGCATAGGCTGTCTGCCCATTGCCCTTGCTTTTTTCATATCCATTATACGCTTCCTCCTTTCTTACTGCTGATCAAAATCTCCGCCGCCCTTTATCTGGGACTCGTAGATTTCACGGTATATTTCATTGGTTTCAATCAGTTCTTCGTGGCTTCCGAAACCGTCTACCCTTCCGCCGTCAAGAACGATAATTCTGTCTGCGTCCTGAACGCTGGAAATTCTCTGAGCAATAATAAACTTGGTAGTTCCCGGAATATGTCTTGCAAACGCCGCTCTGATCTTAGCGTCGGTTGCAGTGTCAACCGCACTGGTAGAATCGTCAAGAATCAGAACCTTAGGCTTTTTCAGCAGAGCTCTGGCAATACAAAGCCTTTGCTTCTGACCTCCGGAAACGTTGGTTCCTCCCTGCTCTATGTAGGTATTGTATTTATCGGGGAAGCTTTCAATAAAATCGTCTGCGCAGGCTGCTTTGCACGCCTCGATACACTCCTCGTCGGAAGCTTCTTCATTTCCCCAGCGCAGGTTCTCGAATATAGTTCCGGAAAACAGCACGTTTTTCTGCAAAACAACAGCAACCTGATTTCTCAGATACTCCATATCGTATTCTCTTACGTCCCTGCCGCCGACGCATACCGATCCCGAATCAACATCGTACAGTCTGCTGATAAGACTTACAAGGCTGGATTTTCCGCATCCGGTAGAGCCGATAATTCCTATAGTTTCTCCGGATCTGATATGCAGGTCTATATCGGAAAGAACCTCCTTGCCTTCACCGTGCTTATAAGAAAAGAAAACGTGATTAAAGTCAACCGAACCGTCTTTCATATCGGTTTTGGGGTCCTCACAGTTGTGAAGTTCCGGCGTTTCTCTTAAAACTTCTGATATACGTCTTACGCTGGCAGCACTCATTGTTATCATAACAAAGATCATAGACAGCATCATAAGCGACATCATTGCGGTGGTAACGTAAGTAAACAGCGAAGACAGCTCTCCGGTCGTCATATCGCCGGAAACCACAAGCTCCGCTCCCAGCCAGCTTATCAGCATAATACTGCCGTAAATTGCCAGCATCATCGCCGGATTGTTAAACGCCAGAATACTTTCGGCTTTGTTAAACAGCTTATAGAGATTTCCCGACGCTTTTCCGAACTTCTGCTTTTCGTAATCCTCTCTTACATAAGCCTTAACAACTCTGATGGCCGAAACGTTTTCCTGAACGCTTGCGTTTAAGTCGTCGTATCTTTTGAAGGCAACGTTGAATACCTTCATAGCCTTCAGCATTATGATCAGCAGAATGATCGCAAGGAAAACGATGACCATAAGAAAGATCAGACTCATTTCCATGTTGATAAAGAAGCACATCGCCATGCTGCATATAAGCATAAGCGGAGCACGCACGGCAATTCTGATCACCATCTGATACGCATTCTGAACATTGGTAACGTCTGTAGTCATTCTTGTTACCAGTCCTGCCGTACTGTACTTATCGATGTTTGAAAATGAATATCTCTGAATCTTTCTGTAAATTGCCTCTCTCAGGTTGCAGGCAACTCCCGTTGACGCCTCAGCCGCATATTTTCCGGCAAGCACTCCCGTCACAAGACTTATCATTGCAGCAACCAACATCAGTCCTCCGTAAAGGTATACATTGGTCATATTCCTTTGCTGAATACCCTCATCAATTATCTTCGCCATTATAAAAGGCAGAAGGACATCCATAATAACCTCCAGCGTCACAAACAGCGGCGCTAAAAGAGATGCCTTCTTATACTGTTTTATCTGGGCAATAATATCTCTCATTATTTGTTCCTCCTCCAGTTATTTTTGCTGTGCTCTCAATCATTTTTCTCTGAAGCTTATCCAAAACTTCAAGCTCACTTTCAGAAAAGTCGCAAAATACGCAGTTTTCAATCCACTTCATACATTTTTCTATGTCTTCGCGCAGAGCAAGCGCTTTGGCAGTAACTGCTATATTTTTCTGTCTTTCGTCACAGTCGCAGCTTTCATAGGTGATATACCCGTTAGCTCTCAGCTTCTTTATAAGACCTGAAACCGTAGCCCTTGATATATTCAGACCCTTATGTATCTCCGTTGAATATACGTTTTTACCGTGATGATCCAGAATATACATCAGGACATGGCTCTGAGCTGCGGTAATCCCCTTATCAGCAAGAAGACTGTTTATCGTACTTTCAATCTTGAGGTGAATGAATTTTGAATTCTTCAGAATCGATTCTCTTTTGTTATCACACAAACTATTAACCTCCTTACTGGTTTGAAGCTAACATTTTTTCCTTATAAATAATACACCATTTTCTCTTGAAAGTGAAATTCAAATATGTTATAATCAATAAGAAAGTTTTATAGTTAACAATTATTTAATTTTATTTGTTTATATTCAACAAAGGTGAAAGGACGTATTTCTATGAATACTGTGCAGCTTGAATGCTTTCTTGCGGTTGTGGAGCATCTTAATTTTTCCAAAGCAGCGGAATCAATAAATATAACCCAGCCGGCGGTCAGCCATCAGATCAATTCTCTGGAGGACGAGCTGGGAGTGAAGCTTTTTGTACGCACAAGCAAAAGCGTAAGCATTACACATGAGGGCATACAGTTCATCTCCGATGCGGAAGCAATAATGAAAATAGCCTTGACAACCAGGGAGCGTTTGACACGCGCAAGAGACGAAAAACCGGTAAAGATCGGAATCGGCTGTCATAACCAGGCCGAGCTGGATATGATTCCGCCAATACTAAAAAAACTCTCGAAGACATATCCACATCTGCAGCCGTCAATTCATGTTATACCTTTTAAGTCTCTTGACAATATGCTTTCCGATGAAAAAATTCAGGTCATGCTGGCTTTTACCGAAAATCCCGGGGATCAAAACAGCAGCGTCTACACCGAAATCTGCCGCTGTCCTATAATGTGTATTTGCTCAAATGATTACCACTTAGCCTCTCTTTCATCAGTCACCGAAAGCAGCCTTTCCGGAAAAGCTATTCTTATAGAAAGACATAAATGCTCGAACGTCGTTTTTAAAAATCAAAGCCGAATCGTTACTAACAATTCGGCTGACAGTCTTTATTTTTGCGACAGCTATGAAACCGGCATTGCTCTTGTAAAATCCGGAACAGGCTTTATGCTTTTTCCCAAGCTGCCTAATATGTGCGATCCAGAACTCAGCTTCATACCGATCACCGATATGGAGCCTGCTTCTTTCGGATTATTCTATAAAACCACACAGGGAAACCCCGCCCTTAAAAGCTTTATTTCCTCAGCTCTGGAGGTATATTCCCCTGACAGTTTGCGCACATAGATTCAAACAGTACATCAGAGTGTGTTCAGCTTTATGCGAACACGCTCTGATAATTATCTTAATTGCTGTTAACTATTTTATAATGATTGCGCGCACAGCCGTTGGGCGGTCATTTGTCCAGTATGTCCTATAAATGGGCTGTTTTGCTTCATCAAAATTCTGCATCCACAGGTGGCTCCGTTTAAACGCCATATGTTGATTACATTATGCGGTCTTTGTTAGTCAAAACGGCTCATGCCTTTACAAAAGCTGCATATCCGGTTGAATTACAGTGTTTCTTCAAAGAAAGTCTTTACTTTCTCGGCTGCCGTGTCTTCGTCTTCGCCCTCGACAGTCACAGTAACCGTATCGCCGCACTTAATGTTCATTCCCATAAGCATCATGAGCTTTGTTGCATTTACAGCCTTGCCGTCCTTTTCAATTGTAACAACACTTGAAAACTCCTTGGCGAGCTTTGCAAGCTGTCCTGCTGGCCTTGCGTGGATCCCTACTTCGTCACGAATCGTGTAGTTAAATGTTTTCATAAAAGTTACCTCCTGAATTTTCATTACGCTTCTTTTTAAAAAGCGGATTTGTTTTGATATACAACCGCCTCATACGGACGGAGTGTGCCGTCTGTCTGTGCGCTGCTGTCCGGATAATTTCCGAGACGTCTGCACATTCCCTGCAGCAACTGCGCAAAATCTCCCTGGACGGTGTTTGACGTCAGATTGCACAGCACGATCAGTTCCTGCTGTTCCCGACTGCGGCGATAGCAGAATATATCTTCCCTATCGGAATACAAAAACGCAATGCTTCCTTCTCCTATCAGCGGCTCATTCTTCCGCAGATCAATCAGCGACTGAAAATAAGCAAATACTGAATCCTTATCGTTTAACTGCTGCTCTGCGCAAATACCTTTGGAATCCTCCGACAGTCCGATCCACGGTTCTTTTTCCGAAAAGCCCGCATAACTGCCGTCCGTCCACTGCATCGGAGTTCTACCGTTATCTCGGGAGCGCTGAGAAAGAATATGCAACGCATCTTTTTCAGACAGTCCGTTTTGCGTAAGAATTTTATAATAATTAAGGCTTTCCACATCACGATACTGCTGAACGCTGTGAAATCCGGCATTTTTCAGTCCCAGTTCTTCCCCCTGATAGATATACGGCGTTCCGCGCATCAGATACATCAGCGTTGCCAGCATTTTCGCCGACTCTTTCCAATAGACCCCGGTATCGCCAAAACGTGATACTGTTCTCGGCTGGTCATGATTGCACCAGAACAAAGCGTTCCAGCCGTCATGCTTCTGCATTCCCAGCTGCCATGATTCCAGAATATCCTTCAGCTTACGGTAATCCACCGGCTGAAGCTTCCATTTATCCCCGTCCCGGTAATCTACCTTCAGGTGATGAAAGCTGAAGGACATATTCAATTCCTTCTCCTGCGGATTGGTATAGCGGATGCAGTTTTCCAGCGAAGTAGAAGACATTTCGCCTACTGTCAGAACATCGTCCAATCCGGCGTCGCGGTGCAGCTCTTTCAGATACTCATGCACCTTCGGTCCGTCCGTATAAAAACGTCTGCCGTCGCCCGTCATATCGTTTTCAAGATATGCAGGCTTTGAGATCAGATTGATTACATCAAACCTAAAGCCCTTTACGCCTTTGCTTTTCCAGAACCGCAGCACATCTTTCAGTTCACTGCGCACCTCCGGATTCTCCCAGTTCAGGTCCGCTTGCGTTTTATCATAAAGGTGCAGATACCATTTTTTTAAATGCGGAACGTATTCCCATGCACTGCCGCCGAACTTTGACTGCCAGTTTGTAGGCGGCTCGTCCGGGCCGCCGTCGCGGAAAATATAATAGTCCATATAGCGTAAATCGCCATGCAGTGCTTTTTGAAACCATTCATGTTCTGTAGACGTATGATTGAACACCATATCCAGCATAACGCCTATACCGAGAGAGTCCGCTTTTTTTATCATAACGTCAAAATCAGCCATAGTACCGTACATCGGCTCGATATCCCGATAATCCGATATATCATAGCCATTATCCCGCTGCGGCGAGCGAAAAAACGGCGTAATCCAGATATAGTCCGCACCAAGACTATGAATATAATCCAGCTTTTGTGTGATACCCGGCAAATCGCCCACACCGTCTCCGTTGCCGTCGTAAAAGGATTTCGGGTAGATCTGATAAACTGTGCTGTTTTTAAACTCCATGCAATACCTCCGCTTATTTCCAAGTAATCAGTTTGGTTTCTCCGGCATGGCAGTCCATTCCGGAAGAGAACTCTATCTGTTGTGCGGTACCTTCCTCAGTTATACAGATCACCGTTGTAGTAGGATGACCGGCGGCTTTGATTTTTTCAGGTGAAAACTCAATCAGTTTATCGCCCTTTTTCACATGGTCTCCCACTGCGACAAACATAGTAAAACCGTCGCCGTTCATGTCTACGGTATTGATTCCGACATGAATCAGTATCTCCATGTCGTTTGATAATTTCAGACCGCAGGCATGATTGCTGTCCTCCATAACAACACTGACCTCTGCATCGCAGGGCGCCGTTATAACATTACCCTGCGGTTCTACTGCAAGGCCGTCTCCCAGTATTTTCTGAGAAAACACATCATCCGGCACTTCTGAGATCGGAATTACTTTACCTGAAACCGGCGCATAAACTGCATCTGCGATTTCCTCCTGTTCTTCCTGCTGCTCCTGCGGCACAGCCAATTCCGGTACGGACTGCTGCGATTCCGCCGCTTTTACAGCGAGCTTCTTTTTTCCGACAATAAGGGTAAGAACGAAAGGAACGATAATGGAAATCGCCATACAGAGAAGGAAAATACCCCAGAATTCTGTTTTTATCGAAAGAATTCCCGGAATTCCGCCTACGCCTATACTGAACGCCTGAACGCCGAATCCGACAGAGACCATTGCAGCTGCTGCCGACCCGATCATACCGCAGATCAGCGGGAATCCGTATTTTAAATTAACACCGAACAATGCCGGTTCTGTAACGCCAAGATAGCAGGATATCAACGCCGGTATGTTGATCTGCTTAGCCTGATTGTTCTTTCGCTGCAGCACTGCCATTCCCAGCACTGCGGAACCCTGAGCAATATTGCTCAGCGCAATCATCGGCCACAAAATTGTTCCGTCATACATCGTAGACAGCGTAGTGTCAATGGCATTGGTCATATGATGAAGTCCGGTCATTACAACCGGCGCATATAAAAGTCCGAATACGCCTGCGAAAATAACGCCGTAATTTGATGTCAGACCATTGTAAACTACGTTGGCGATTCCATCTCCGATTTTCCAGCCGATCGGTCCTACAACCGTATGTGCGATTATAACTGCCGGCACAAGAGAACAGAACGGCACAACGATCATGCTGATTACGGCAGGACATATTTTTCTGAAAAACTTCTCAAGATAGACCAGTACGAAACCTGCCAGAATAGCGGAAATAACCTGCCCCTGATATCCGATCATCTGCACCTGCGCAAATCCGAAATCCCATACCGGGATATCAGCTGCATCCGTTTGAGCCACAGAAAATCCGTTGAGCAGCTGAGGAGATATAAGCGTCAGTCCAAGAATGATACCCAGAATCTGAGTGGTTCCCATTTTCTTGGTAATAGACCATACAATGCCTACAGGGAGCAGATGGAAAACCGCTTCTCCGATAAGCCACAGAAAACTGTACATTCCTGCCCAGAACTGCGAAATATCCGCAAGGCTCTTTGTTCCGTCCTCAAAGAAATTGATCTCGCCGATGATATTCCTGAATCCCAGGATCAGACCGCCGCAGATAAGCGCGGGAATTATCGGAGCAAATATCTCTCCGAGATTGCTCATTATACGCTGCAGCAGATTCTGATTGCTCTTTGCCGCCTCTTTAGCCGCGTCTTTATTTACGCCTTCAATACCTGCCTCTGCGGTAAAATCCTTATAAAATTCAGCCACATCATTTCCGATTATCACCTGAAACTGACCAGCCTGCGTAAATGTTCCTTTTACAGCAGACAATTCTTCAATTGCCTTTGTATCTGCCAGTTTGGCGTCCGCCAGCACAAACCGCATACGAGTCATACAATGTGACACCGCTTTGATATTCTTAGCGCCGCCGACAAGGTCCAGCAGCATAGCAGCATCCTTCTGGTATTTTCCCATACGAATCAACCGTCCTTTCAATCTCACCCAATTCTGTTTCAGAGAAGCCGAAAGCCCTTTTTCATATTGCAATGTAATCAATCTAATATCTTTATCTGTCCGGAGCTTTCTTTATTGACTATATTATAACTTGTTTAAACAAGTTTGTCAAGTTTTCACAATTCAAAAAAGTTTGTTGACAAAGCACAATGTATTTGCTATAATTTTATTGAACTTGTATATACAAGTTCAATTTCAAAGACAAAACGCTGTCCTTTTACGATAAAGGTTTTATCTTATATTTCTGTAGCAGGATGATGAGAGTTTTCATATGGGTTCTCTTTAAATTACCCATAAATATATATTATACGAGGAAAAGATATTTATGCCAAAGAGCAAATATGACACAATTTACCACATTCTCCGGAATAGAATTGAAGACGGAACATATGCATTTCAGCAGCTGATACCATCAGAAGCACTGCTGACCTCTGAATTTCAATGCTCAAGAAACACCGTGCGCAGAGCAATTGAATTGCTTTCGTCCGAAGGATTGGTACAATCTGTACATGGAAAGGGTGTCGTAGTTATATATGAAGCCGAAAAGCATTCCATATTTTCATTGAACAAAATTGAATCCTTTACCGAAGCTTCCGCAAGAAATAAACTGAACTATCAGACAAAAATTCTTTTATTTTCCGAACTGAAAACAGATGACCATATCAATCGGCGGACCGGCTTTCCAATTGGCTGTGATATATATTATATCCAGAGATTACGATATATTGAGGGCGTTCCTCTGATTGTCGATCACAATTATTTTCGCACAGATGTTGCAGTCGGTCTTACAAAAGAGCTGGCGCAGGGTTCAATCTATGCCTATCTTGAAAAAACGCTGGGTGTTATCATTACAACGACAAAACGCGTCATAAGAGTAGATCCCATTACAGAACACGATGAAAAGCACCTGCAATTGGACGGATGCAATTGCGTTGCCGCAGTAAATAATTCCACATATAACAGCGACGGTGTCATGTTTGAATTTACACAATCACGCCATAGTCCTAAATATTTTGAATTCCATGAAATTTCGCATCGGAACGGCTAATGCGATACCGCATAACCGCCGCACGATTCAGCTAAAAAACAAACTTTGTATAAACTCCGTATTCAGCATTCTATCTTGAAACAAAACCCTATTTTATCTGTTCACACAAAATGGCGTGCGGATTTTCGTACGAATTTGTGTGCAAACAAGATCAAAAGTCCCGTCAATTCAGAGCCTTATAAAAAATCGGAGCGTGTTTACATAAGACCAAATATATGGCTTTATGTAAACACGCTCCGTCATTATAAGACAGCAATTATAAAAACTAATCCAAATCAGTTTTATATTGGTAAAAACATTTTTACGTAATAGCTAAAAATGAAACTGTTTTACCTTAGTGTTAATGCAACAGCTCCTGCTGATCCCCATTTACGTACATACAAATTTATTTTTCCACTTACCGTTAATATATCGTATAATACTCATAACAGCGGTCAATACCCATGTCAGACAGGTCGTTCCCCAGACTGCCATATATCCGACAAATGAAATATGTATCAGTATGGATGCAAACCCAATACGTCCCACAACCTCTGCTATGCCGTTTATCAAAGCAAAGTTTACATCTCCGACACCGTTGAGAAAACCTCTTGTAACATGAATCGTACCAAGAAATACATAAAAACAGGCAGAGAATTTCAGCGCAGTTCCGCCAATAGAAAAAACCTCGGGTTCTGTTACAAATATGCCAATAATACTTCTGCTGAACGAAAGAAATACTATCAGCATAATTATCGAAAAGCAAACGGCAAGTTTAATGCACTGCCGATAACATATCCTTATTCGCTCTTTTTTGCCTGCGCCGACGTTTTGTCCTGTAAAAGACGACACCGCTGTGCTAAGTGATGAAAACGGCTGCTGAATAAGCTGCTCGACACGCATAGTAGCAGTATATGCTGCCATAACCGTATCGCCGAAGCTGTTTGCGGTTTTCTGGAGATAGATCATTGATACGGATACCAGCGCATTCTGAAGCGCAATGGGGATTCCCATGCGAATACACAAAAAAGCTGCTTGCTTATGAAATATCCATGATTCTTTCGTAAGCCGGAACATTGGATTTTTTAAAAAGGCAAAGCTTATGCTTCCAACAGCCGAAACCGCCTGTGCTGTGACTGTTGCCCATGCAGCCCCGTTCACACCCATATCCAGCGCAACAACAAAAAGCAGATCAAGAACAACATTCAGTATGCTGGCAACAATCAGAAAAAACAATGGCGTTTTTGCATCTCCCAGAGCACGCATTACAGAACCGATCCAGTTATATGCCGCCACGGCTATTGTTCCGGCGCAGGAAATACGCATATATCCCACAGCCGTATCAAACACCGATTGCGGTGTGTTAAGCATTGTGAGAAGAAGCGGAGTTGCAAGTACTGATAACACGCTCAGCACAATGCCGACTATGCCGGTCACATAGGCAGAATTGGCAATAAACCGTTTTACGTCATCATAATGCTTTGCACCAAACCGCTGTGCAATCAGAATACCCACTGCTGTTGACAATCCAATGCAAAGAGTATAGAACAGATATGTTATAGACCCGGTTGCCCCAACAGCAGCCAGCGCCTGATATCCTAAGTATCTGCCAACTATTATGGAATCCACAATATTATAAAGCTGCTGAAGCAGATTTCCTGCCAGCATAGGCAGGGCGAACCTGACAATATGCCCAAGTTCGCTGCCTTTTGTCATATCGGTAGTATAGGTCATTACTTACATTTCCTTTGATAATTGCCGCAGCCGTGACGCCTCCTGCCACCGTGAGCAAATCCGCTCAGTCACTGCATAAGCAATGATTATTTCATATTTTTTATCAGAATCAACGCTACTTTTGGGATTTATCAGACATCAACGCAACAGGCATACCCGTCACCTGCGCGGCATCGACTGCTAATGTGCCGTAAAGTACGGTAACTTGTAAACTGTGCTCTTTTGATTCAAGTCCGCTCATTCCATAGGTTACAGCACGGTTTCCCGCAGACTCCAGAATATAATTGTCTGCAACAGTTTCGCCGTCCAGCTTTACGCTGATACCTGACTGTGTTGCCCCACCGATAAGGGCAAACCCTGTCCCATTAAATGTGAATGTCAAGGTGGCACCTTCCGTTCCCTCGGAAACAGTTCGTTTGTAATTGCTGAAACTGCTCATTGTATTATGCGCCCAGTTTCCGGTGTAAGAAAATGCGGCATCTGTATTGTCAAACCGGGTGATATAAGGTTCCGATCCTTTCACTGAATCAACTGCGATATTGTCAAAACAGTTATTGTTCCACGAACTGTATAATGACGCACGTCCTGCACTACAGGAAGGCATGTCATTACAAGCGGCAACTTCCATACCGTCTATCCATGCAGTCACATCTGAATCAACTGCCTGAATCTTTAAATGATGCCATACACTACTGTCAAATCCGGAGAGAACCCCCTCTGCAATCATTCTGTTACCATTGTTCAGTTTCCATGCGCCGTTTTCATAGATGCATATCCAGTACCCGCTTTCTGCTGAACTTGCAAGATTATATCTCAATCCTATACCGGCATAATTTTCTTCCGATGCACCTTTTTTTGTCAGCATAACATCGGCAGATATGCTGTAGTTATACCATCTGTCGTCACCAAAATTCGTAGTAGGATTCGGCGTATATCCCCATTCTTGCGCTTTGATATCCGGTGTAATCATCTGCATCAAAACATTGCTGCCGTTTACATTCTGCACCTCAAAAGCCCCGCCTTGATCCGTTGTATATCTTGGAGCATTTCCTCTTGATGACAGATAGTCCTTTGGGTAATCTTTGTATTCAAAATTATCTTTGTATGGCAGTGACAGAATTTCAGAACCACGCTCTTTATATTCATATTCCGACTGGCCATGTTCAACAGTAGAAACTGTCACCATAGAATAGGGTTTTACTGTGACTGAATAGGTATATAAGCCGTTATTCTCCGCAGGTTTTACTGTTTCCGTCATTCTGAAATAATTTTCATTCCATGCGCCGCCGTCCGGTCCTCTTGTTTCCCATATATAAACATTTGAAGCTGCCTTATCAAGATTGCATACTGTAAAATTATAAGTAATTGGCTCTGCGGTTGTATTGGTGATGACCGTGCTGTAATCTCCGGTTTGCGTATCAGAAGCTGTCATAAAGCTATATGTGGCATCAACCACGGCATGACCGTCGCCGCCCACAATTCCGTCCGCATAACAGGCATCATTAATAAATGACCAGCCTTTTTTTATGAACTGTGAAAAATGAAGCGACATATAATAACCGCTGTCCAGATAATAGCTGCCGCTCCAAGGCTCATTTGCCGCAATCAGATGCTTCTGACAATAGGTCACGCCGTCATAATAAGCGGCAACTGCCGGCTGATACTCATAAAGCGTCATCTTCCCTCCGGGATACATGGTTATAATTCGATTGGCAATATCAAGAACGCCGTTTATATCAGACATACCCGACCCTGTACCGTCATAACGATATGTACCCTGCGCATAGCTCATTGGAGAAGCTGCCTCGCTGAACCAAAGTTCCTTTCCGTATTCATCTGACAGCAACTGTGCATTTTCACTTGACCAGCTTGTATAGTGACTTCCCAGTACGTCAACAGCCTTCAGTAATTGTGAATCGCTTAACATCATATCTGCAATGCTCCAAGTGCACACTTCATCTGCCGCAACAATTTTTATTGAAGAATAATCGTAAGGACAAGCCGTTTCAGCTTTCAGGCTTCTTGAGAAATACTTTACCCAGTCCGTTTCAATTTCTCTTTCATTCCGGACCGCACTAACATAGTCAAATTTCAGTCCATAGGTTTCAAAAGCTGCATCCAATGTTTTCTTATACCATTTGTAGCGGGCAGCATACACATCATCGGAACTTGTGACCCATAATGGTTCACTCCAGTAAAGCATATCCAGAGTCAGATCGGGGTTGATAGTCAGAGCGTCTGCTGCAAGCTGATAGCCGGCGCCCCTTGTCACATCGGCTCTTTCCGTTTCTGTTCGCATGACACATGCTTCTGTTCCTGAAGATGAGTTGACATCAGAGCCCATTTCCAGTTTCAGATGATTGATTCCGACACCGCCTTCACCAAACAAACAGTTAAGAATTTCCCAATAGGCGTCAGGATTTTCTGCCTTGTAATCCAGAAGCAGACGGGAAGAATTATTTCCGCTGACCATACCAGCGCCGCGATAGCGCTTATTCTCGGCAAGTTCCGCCTTTAAACCATTGATGACAATATCCATAATTTCCTCCTCTGCACAAACCGGAATCGCTCTGACCGCAGCCTGCAAAATCATAGCTGCTCACAACGCTGCGCTGACAATTGCTTTTAATAACTTCATAAAAAAACTTCTTCGGTGGGATAATAGCTCCACTATTATTATCCGGCCGAAGAAGGCAATTGTCAATCTCAAATTATTCTCACATTCCAACAATATGAACATTTACAGGTTCAGCAAGCCTTTTGATTTGCGAAACTCACTGGGCGTCGTTCCTTCATATTTGCGAAAAACCATTCCAAAATAAGTTGCTCCATGATATCCGACTTCTTCTGCAATATCTGAAATGCTTTTATCGGTATTCAAAAGCAGATGTTTGGATTGTGCAATTCTCCGTCTGGCAAGATATTCGGTAGGGCGCATTCCCATTCTTTCTTTGAAGCAGCGGCAGAAATGCTGTACAGAAACGCCGGATATTTCCGAAAGCTGTTCCAATGTGATGTCCCGGGCAAATTGCTCATCCAAAAACCGGACAGCATCAAGTAATATTTGTTTCTTGACTATTCTCACATTATGATTTTCAAAAAAGTTTTTGCTCATCAGCAAAATCATTCTGTAAATCAGTAAAGAACAGGTTTCACTTCCATTCAGGCTATCTTGTGCAGCATCATAAATTTCATGAAAAATTTGCAAAAAAGGTTCCTTATCAAAAGATTCGTATAATAAAAACGCCGGATACCCCAGTGAACGCATAACTGCGGAAAGCGTGTTCCCACGAAACACAAGCCATGCGGTCCTCCATTCTGTATCAGCTGGATAATATTCGTGGGGTATACCAGGGGAAAGATAAAAACAATCTCCGGATTTCTGCGTGTAGTTTTTTTCATTAACTTTGAGGATACCTTCACCATTCAATGTAATAAGGAATTGATGAGACGCAAGTCCTTTTTCACGCAAAACATGATATTCCGGATCGTTTATGCCGATCCCTGTCAAGTAAAACGGCAGATTTGTCTGATTTCCGATTACAGGATATATAATTTTCGGCATATTTATCGGCATCCTTTCTGATAAATGCAAAATCGGGTCGACATAGTATGCTTTATATAAGCTAAATTCGCCGTATGATTTCAACCGACAGCACGGCAGATTTCTCCGCTTGCCAAAAGCTGAGGTTATACAAACAAAGCATAAGCCTTGAAGCTTCGCAAACAGAGCCCGGCGCAAAAAATCACTATTTATTATCCCGCGCCGGATGTAATCAAACAAGAGTTTTATCAAACACCTTATTTGAAATATCCGGAAATATCTCAAGGCTTCGCTTAAGAATTCCGTTCATATACGCTATTGCCGTGCCGTAATTTGTAATAGGAACTCCGGCGTCGCCTGCGCACTTTATCCGGTATTTCATCTCCCGTTCGTTAAGCATACAGCCCCCGCAATGAATTATCAGGCTGTATTTTGAAAGCTCGTACGGAAACTCGGTTCCGCTGGTAAACTCAAATCTGATATTTTTGCCCGTATGCTTTTTGATCCAGCCCGGAAGCTTGACCGTTCCGATATCTTCACACTGTCGGTGATGCGTGCAACCCTCAGAAATAAGCACTGTATCACCGTCCTTAAGCCGGTCGATCTGAACCGCTCCTTTGGCCTGAACCTCAAGGTTGCCCTTGTGACGGGAAAATAAAATCGAAAACGAGGTAAGGCATATATCCTTTGGCGTGTCCTTTGAAACTGCGGCAAAGGCCTGAGAATCCGTAACGACATACCTGGGCTTTTTACCTAGATCATGCAAAGTATCCGACAGCTCGTGCTCGCGGCATACAACCGAAGTGCAGCCGCATTCCAGCAACTCTCTTATTACCTGCTGCTGAGGAAGAATAAGCCTGCCCTTGGGAGCTGCCGAGTCTATCGGAATTACAAGAACAACAAAATCGCCCCTTTCAACCCTGTCGGCAATTATGGGAAACTCATGAGTTTTCTGAGGAACAAGCTTGGCTATACGCTCCTTAAGCTCATATATATTTTCTCCGGTTTCTGCACTGACGGCGATCTCGTTTTCAGAAAGCATATCGGGAGTGTTCAGATCCGACTTGTTGTAAACGACTATATACGGTATCCCTTTGTTCTGAATACGTTTTATGACCGTTTCATCGGCTTCGGTCCTGCCCTGACTTCCGTCTATGACAACAACTGCAATGTCGGTCTTGTTGAGAGCCTGCAATGCTTTTTGAACTCTCAGCTTTCCCAGCTCTCCTTCATCGTCAAGTCCCGGAGTATCGATCATTACCACAGGTCCAAGCGGAAGAAGCTCCATTGCCTTTGAAACCGGATCGGTGGTTGTTCCGAGAACCTCGGAAACGATAGCTAATTTTTGCCCGGTTACGGCGTTGATGACGCTGGATTTTCCGGCGTTTCTTCTTCCGAAAATACCGATGTGTACTCTGTCTGCTGATGGGATTGTGTTAAGACTCATAGTATGTTTCCTCCTTGAATTTTATTGCGTCAATGCACATCAGAATCTGAAATCTCTCTTGCCGAGATGAATATTTTCAATATATTCGGATGCAAGCTTTCTTGCCTTTTCATTGGGTATCTTTTTAAGCTCTTCAGCGATAAGCTTCTCTCCTACCACCTTGGTTTCCGGCGAGGCGTAATCCTCCAGATATTCCTTTAAGGTCATAAGAGCATTGGGGTGACAGCAGTTTTGTATCTGACCAGTTTTGCACAGGCTCATAAAACGATCGCCTGTTCTTCCCTCTCTGTAGCAGGCGGTGCAGAAAGACGGAATATAACCTAAATCCATCAGCCATTTCACGACCTCGTCAAGAGAACGCTGGTCGGAAACATCAAACTGCTCCGTATCATGGGGTCTTTCATCGGGCGCATATCCCGCATAGCCGCCTACCGAGGTTCTTGAACCTCCGGAAATCTGAGAAATGCCAAGGCCAAGAACCTTATCGCGGCAGGTTTCGTTTTCCCTGGTAGAAATTATCATTCCCGTATAAGGAACGGCGATTCTGATGCAGGCAATTATTTTGGCAAAGGTTTCGTCGTCAATGCTGTTGTCAAAAACATCCGGGTCTATATCGTCTGCGTGCTTTACTCTGGGAACGCTGATGGTATGAGGACCTACTCCGTGAACCGCCTCAAGGTGCTCGGCATGCATCAGCAGTCCTGCAAATTCATATTTATAAAGCTCCAGACCGAACAAAACGCCTAAGCCTACATCGTCGATGCCGCCCTCCATGGCTCTGTCCATAGCCTCGGTGTGATATGCATAGTTGTGCTTGGGACCTGCGGGATGAAGGGTTTCATAGCTTTCCTTATGATATGTTTCCTGAAACAGTATGTAGGTTCCTATTCCCGCTTCCTTAAGCTTTCGGTAATTTTCAACGGTAGTTGCGGCAATGTTTACATTTACCCTGCGGATAGCTCCGTTTTTGTGCTTGATAGAATAAATGGTTTTTATGCATTCCAGAATGTATTCGATAGGATTGTTGACCGGGTCCTCTCCCGCCTCGATCGCAAGACGCTTGTGACCCATATCCTGCAAAGCGATAACTTCCTTAGCTACCTCCTCCTGAGTAAGCTTCTTTCTGGGAATGCTTTTATTCTGATAATGATAGGGACAGTAAACGCACTTGTTCACGCAATAGTTGGAAAGGTACAGCGGAGCGAACATAACTATTCGGTTGCCGTAGAAAGCCTGCTTGATCTCTCTTGCAAGATCGTACATTTTCTCTGTCATTTCAGGAATATCACAGGCAAGCAGAACGCTTGCCTCTCTGTGGGAAAGCCCCGCGCACTCAACGCCTTTTTCCGTCTTTCTGGGTTTCGCCTTTTCAAGAATCTGCTCAATCAGCTCACGGTTATGCTTGTTTTTCTCCGCATAATCAAGCGTTTCAAGTATCTCCTCATGATTGATAAATTCCTCTGCTTTTAAAGATTTGGGATCGTACATACTCATTCTTCTTTCTATAAAAATTTTAGTGTCAAAATTTAAGGCTTTATCGCATCTCCCCGGTCGACGACTACATCGTAACCGATTTGCGACATTCTTTTTTTCAAGTCCTCAACACTCTGCGCCGACTCACAGCCGGTGCATATCTTGTTGTCGTACAACAGATACTTCTCTCTTACGTTCAGAGGAGAAAGATTCGGCATTACAACATTTGCTCCGGCAAGCACGCCCTTTTCTCTTCCCTGCGGGTCTATAGTCCCCAGCGCGGTAGTGGCAGGCAGCAGAACCGACGGCAGCGTAAGTCTTATAAGCCCCAGCATAAACAGCGTAAGCCCAAGCGTTCCCGCTTTCTCGTTTCCAAAGGGAGTATCATGATGCGGAACAAATGGACCTATTCCAACCATATGAGGCTGAAGGCTTTTTATGAACATCATATCCAAAGCAAGATTATCGGCAGTCTGATAAGGCGAACCGACCATAAACCCGGTTCCTACCTGATATCCGATTTCCTTCAGATCATATAAGCACCGCCGTCGGTTTTCAGCCGAAAGCTCCTTTGGATGAAGTTTTGCGTAATGCCCGCCGTCGGCGGTTTCATGCCGCAAAAGATACCTGTCTGCGCCTGCGTCAAAATATGCCTGATAGCTGTCACGGCTTTTCTCACCGACAGACAAGGTAACTGCGCAGTCGGGATAAAACCTTTTTATCTCTTGGACTATGCTGCAGATCTTTTCATCGGAAAAATAACCGTCCTCACCGCCCTGAAGCACAAAGGTCCTGAAGCCCAGTTCATAGCCTTCCTTGCAGCAGTCCAGAATTTCGGACTTTTCTAATCGGTAGCGGTCGGCGTTTTTATTGGAGCGGCGTATTCCGCAGTAAAAGCAGTCGTTTCTGCAGTAATTTGTAAATTCAATAAGACCCCTGATATAAACCTTTTTACCGTAATACCGTTCTCTTACCTTTCTTGCAAGCGAAAAAAGGTATTCTGAAGACTCTTCACTTCGGTTCCGGATAAGATAAGCATATTCCTCACGGCTCAGCTCTTCTCCGCCGTAAAGCCTGTCAATAAGAGAAAAACTTTCGCTGATAACTATTCCCCCTTACTGTCGCCGACCTTTGAATAGATCGTTTTTGAGGATACGCCCTTGATCATTCCGAGCTTTCCCGAAACGGCGCTGATTATATCCGCAGGAGCGTCCAAAACAACGCTTATGACGCTTAAATTCTCCTTAGCGTGAGGAACGCCCATTCTTCCGATAATATATTTCCCGTTCTGATGCAGAACCTCGTTTATTTTGCCTGCCGCAGACTGGTCCTCAACCATAATTCCTATAAGTGCAATTCTATTCATATAAGCCCTTCTTAAAATAAAAATCCCCGCCGCAAAAGGCAGGGATATAACAATGCAGACCGTTATCCAACAGCCGCACAAAACATCATTACTTCAAGCCTTTTCCGTCAGAACATATCTTCCGGTAAGATTAGGATCAAGGGTTCGGGGTCAGAAACTCTTTCCCCTCGCCGCAAGTTTAGTATACTACACTTTCTTTATAATGTCAAGGGCAATACAGCATAAAGAACGCCTGACGGCTTTGTGCAGTATTACCCAAGAAATTTTATTTACCGTCTTTTTTTCGCAGTCTGTCCTTTAAACCCTCCATAATGATCTCCTTGGCATGAAGCGCAAGAGACTTATCCGCCGCCGGAGTATCTCCGAGAGGATACTCCATTCCAAGCTGTTCATACTTTGCCTTTCCCATCGTATGATAAGGCAGGACGTCAAGCGCTTTCAGGTTTTTCAGTCCTCCAAGAAAATATCCTAAATCATGAAGATATTTATCATTATCTGTTATTCCAGGAACTACTACATGACGCACCCACAGCTCAACGCCCTCGCGGCTCAGAAATTCGGCAAATGCCAGAATATTTTTATTCCCGTGACCGGTCAGATTTTTATGCTCCGCATCGTCTATATGCTTGATATCAAGCATAACAAGATCCGTATATCTCATCAGCTTTTTGAATTTTTCCACCACCTGCTCATTTTCCGGCATAAAGGTAATTCCCGACGTATCCAGACAGGTATGGATTTTGCGGCGCTTTGCCTTTTCAAACAGCTCGGTAACGAAATCCATCTGCAAAAGCGGCTCTCCTCCGGTGCAGGTTATTCCGCCGTTTTTCATAAATTGCTTGTATGATTCATACTCGTCCAGCAGACTTTCCGCCGTTCGCTTCTCGCCTTTTCCGATCGCCCATGTATCGGGATTATGACAATATTTGCACCTCATAGGACAGCCCTGCATAAATATAACGAACCGTATACCCGGACCGTCAACAGTTCCGAAGCTTTCGGTAGAATGAATATATCCCTCCATTAACACGCACCTCGTTTCATATCCTTTTATTTTAGTATACCATATTTTTATCAAAAACACAACCTGTTATCATAATATATCACATACATCAGAAAACAATGAAAATAAAAAGCGTATCTTCCTCTGCCCGATCCGAGCCGGAAATTACGCTGATTAAGCAAAATTGATTTGCAGTCGTTACTTGTTTATTAGAGCGTGTTACAAAATAAGGGTACGGATCTTCGGGTGAAATTTGCGCACAGATTTCGTAGGCGGGCTGTCTCCTGGTAAGAAATTTTAACGCAGCAGGCGTCAAATTGTGCCGAAAAGACATGCGTTTTATTATAATCTGAACACGCTCTAATTAAACTGCCTTGATAATTCATAGCCCAAACAAAGAACAGGACGCATTAAAGCGTCCTGTTAAATATCATATCTGATTGTGGAATGTTCTCGATATAATGTCGTCCTGCTGCTCTTTCGTCAGCTTCACAAAATTAACGGCGTATCCCGATACCCTTACCGTAAGCTGAGGATACTTTTCAGGATGCTTCTGCGCATCTAACAGCGTTTCCCTCGTAAATACATTTACGTTAAGATGATGTCCGCCTTTTTCCACATATCCGTCAAGAAGTTCAACCAGATTGTCAACCTGCTTTTCGTTTGGTTCTACATTTGCCATATAAATCTTCCTTTCACGATATTATTCTTTGGTTCCGGAGAATTCATGATCATTCTTCATCTATTTTTTCATTGGGCTGACAGCATGCCCCTTTAGCGGCGCCGCAGTCGTTTGACCTAAAAGTTCTGACCTTGATTCCCTCTTCCGTTTCATCGGCGTTTATGGTAATATGTCCGTCGCCGCTTTCCATGAGCATATCTATCATTTCCACCAGCTCGTCAAGCTGTCCATTGTCCTCGTCCTTTGTTACATTATACCCCATCAGAGTTCAGCTCCTTTGCAATGCTTTCAATATCCAGATCTCCGACAAACACCTGAGAATCCTTGCCCAATGCGTCAGGAACAATAGAAAACGTATTTGAAATACCGTCCTGGGCATGTCTGAACGGAAGCTTTGCAACAGACGATAATGAAGCTGCGGCTCCATGAGTATCTCTTCCGTGCATAGGATTTGCTCCGGGTGCAAGAGGCACTCCCATTTTTCTTCCATCCGGTGTATTTCCGGTCTTTTTGCCGTAAACGACATTTGAGGTAATTGTAAGAATAGACATTGTCGGAACTCCGTCGCGGTAGGTATGATGCTTTCTGATCATATTCATGAATTTTGTAACGATATCCACCGCAATGCTGTCGACCCTGTCGTCGTTGTTTCCGTATTTCGGGAAATCGCCCTCAACCTCATAGTCGGTAACGATTCCGTTTTCATCTCTTATGCACTTGACCTTTGCATATTTGATCGCTGAAAGCGAATCGGCAACTACCGAAAGTCCGGCAATACCGGTAGCAAAATACCTCTTTACGTCCCTGTCGTGAAGTGCCATCTGAATCTTTTCGTAGCAGTATTTGTCATGCATATAGTGAATAACGTTCAGCGTATTTACATAAAGTCCGGCGAGCCATTCCATCATATCTTCGTACTTTTCCATTACGTCGTCAAAGTCAAGATAATCACCCTCTACCGGACGATACTTAGGTCCGACCTGGATCTTGAGCCTTTCGTCAACTCCGCCGTTTATTGCATACAGCAGACATTTTGCAAGGTTCGCTCTGGCTCCGAAGAACTGCATTTCCTTGCCTATTCTCATAGAAGATACGCAGCAGGCGATAGCATAATCGTCGCCGTGAGTAACTCTCATCATGTCGTCGTTTTCATACTGGATAGACGAAGTTCTGATAGACATTTTAGCACAGAACTTCTTAAAATTCTGCGGAAGCTTCCTGGACCACAGAACCGTCATATTAGGTTCGGGTGCCGGTCCCAGGTTGTCAAGAGTATGCAGGTATCTGAACGACGTTTTTGTTACCATAGGAACGCCGTCGATAGACACTCCTCCTATGGATTCGGTTACCCATGTCGGGTCGCCGGAGAACAGCTGATTATACTCAGGAGTTCTTGCAAACTTCACAAGACGAAGCTTCATAATAAAATGATCGATATATTCCTGTGCCTGTTCCTCAGTAATCAGTCCTCGGTCAAGATCCCTTTGAATATAGATATCTAAAAATGTGGAGGTTCTTCCCAGCGACATAGCGGCGCCGTTCTGTTCCTTAACTGCTGCAAGATAGCCGAAATAGAGCCACTGAACAGCCTCCTTCGCATTCTTTGCAGGACGCGATATATCAAAGCCGTAAATCTCGCCGAGCTTTTTCAGATCCTCCAAAGCTCTGAGCTGTTCTGCAAGCTCCTCCCTGAGTCTGATGTTCTTGGATGTCATTCTCACCAGCGAAGTAGCAAGCTGATTTTTCTTATCTTCGATAAGCAGATCTACACCGTAAAGTGCAACTCTTCGATAATCGCCGATTATTCTTCCTCTTCCGTATGCGTCGGGAAGACCGGTAATGATAGCAGCGTGCCTTGCCAGCTTCATTTCCGGAGTATATGCGTCAAAAACTCCCTGATTGTGAGTCTTTCTGTATTTGGTAAAGATCTCAACTACCTCCGGATCCACCTCATAGCCGTTATCCTGGCAAGCTTTCTGAGCCATTCGGATTCCGCCGAAAGGCTGAAGCGAACGCTTGAAAGGCTTGTCAGTCTGGAAACCTACGATCTGTTCAAGCTCCTTATCCAGATATCCGGCTTTATGGGAGGTTATCGTAGATACAATTTTGGTATCCATATCAAGAACTCCGCCTGCCTCACGCTCCTTTTCCGACAGCTCCATTACCTGCTGCCAGAGCTTTTTGGTCGCTTCGGTAGGCGCCGACAAAAAGCTGTCGTCGCCGTCGTAGGGAGTAAAATTCTTCTGTATAAAGTCACGGACATTTACAGAGGTGCTGCTCCATCTTCCGGGCTTGAAGCCCTCCCATTCCTCTAAAAATTCCTTTGCCATTAAATAAACCATTCCTTTCAGTGCCTGCACAGAAGCAGACCGAAATTTAAACAATTTAAACAAATCATATGCTTGAAATTATGCATATCAAACATATAAAAATTTATATGACTAATATAATTTAAAGTATATCAGCCTCTAAATTCATATTAACACAATTCACCCTTCAAGTCAAGGAAAAGCCCGAAAAATTAACACAGGTCAACAAATAACTATACACTTTCGCAATACTTTGACCTATTCAGTATAAATTATTCCGAAAAATACGGGACAATCATCCATCAAATACAATAAATAGAATTTAAAAACCTATCAGTAGTGTTGAAAAAGTAACCTCAGTACAACATTTGGTATGCTGTCTTCTCCGCAGACTAAAAGCATTTTCCGTAAAAATCATCGGAACTATAGCTTATATTCTCCTCTATCCGGAGCAGCTGATTATATTTTGCAGTTCTTTCGCTTCTGCTGGGAGCTCCGGTTTTTATCTGACCGACATTGAGCGCAACTGCAAGGTCTGCAATAACAGTACTTTCGGTTTCACCGGAACGGTGCGACATTACAGCGTTATAACCGTGATTTTTTGCCATTTTCACCGCTTCTATCGTTTCCGAAAGGGTTCCTATCTGGTTAAGCTTGATAAGAATAGCATTTCCAGCTCCCTCGGAGATTCCCTTTGAAAGACGTTTTGTATTGGTAACAAACAGATCGTCTCCTACAAGCTGTATTCTCCTGCCGAGCCTTGACGTCAGAAGCTGCCAGCCCTGCCAGTCCTCTTCGTCCAGAGCGTCCTCGATCGACCTGATGGGATATTTTTCACAAAGCATTTCCCAATGATCTATAAGCTGCTTTGAATCAAACTGCTCTCCGCTTTTAGGCAAACGGTAATGTCCCTTATCGCTTGTTTTCCACTCGCTTGACGCTGCGTCCAGAGCAAGCGCAAAGTCCTCAGACGGGATAAATCCCGCTGATTTCACAGCATCTACTATAAGATCCAGAGCTTCAATATCCGAGCTTATCTCCGGCGCAAATCCGCCCTCGTCGCCTACTGCTGTGGAAAGCCCTTTATTTTTCAGAATTTTTGCAAGAGTGTGAAAAACCTCGCAGCACCATTGAAGCCCTTGCGAAAAGCTTTTGGCTCCTACCGGCATGATCATAAACTCCTGAACGTCCAGACCGTTTGAGGAATGAGCTCCGCCGTTTAAAATATTCATCATTGGAACAGGCATCCTCGTGGCGGAAACTCCTCCGACAAATCTGTACAAAGGCATTTTCAGCGATTTTGCCGCTGCGTCTGCGCACGCCAGCGACACCGCCAGGATCGCATTTGCGCCAAGCTTTGATTTGTCATTTGTTCCGTCCAGCGCAATCATAGTTTTGTCAATTGCATAAATATCCGACGCATCCGCTCCGACAAGTATAGGCGAAATTTTTCCGTTGATATTTTCAACCGCGCTTTTTACACCTTTTCCCATATATCTTGATTTATCGTTGTCTCTGAGCTCGCAGGCCTCGTAAATTCCCGTTGATGCTCCGCTGGGAGCCTGACCTCTTCCTGTTGTTCCGTCGGCAAGCGTCACCTCTGCTTCTACCGTCGGGTTTCCTCTTGAATCAAGGATCTCTCTTCCGTGAACTTTTGCGATTTCAGTATTTTTCATGACTATCCCTCCGTAATTTCGGTAAATCTATGGAATTATTTTTCCGCCGAATACGTCGTTTATACCAGCTGCAATAAAAAAGCCGGAAATTCGTTCTGAAAAATTATAATATACTAAGCTAAACGGCTTTTGATTTATTAAATCAAAATAAATAAAAGAATATTTGAGCGCAATTTTATGCGAACAAGGCAAAAATCAGCCGATATACTTCCGCATGTCAGGAATTTTATTGTAAATTGAAAAACGACAGTCTGCAGGAAAGCAAACAGAAAAAAACAAAGCATTGCCGGCAGAAAATGCACAACAATGCTTTGTTTTTAGTGTATTTTAACAATATTACAACTTTTATTAAGATTACTTTTTCTTTCTTACTGTTACAAGAACAGCGCCGATCAGGACTGCTGCCGCCGCTGTGCCTGCTGCTGCACCGGTCGTAGGGTTCGAAGCCGCAGAACCTGAGGTGTTTGACGAAGAAACTGCCCCTGTGGAGCTTACTGCGGAAGAAGATGTCGAGCCTGCCTCACTTGAAGAAGCCGAGGAAGAATCCGTTTCCGAGTTTTCGATGGAAGATAAATCCGTTTCCGAGTCGATGTCTGAGGAGATTTCGGAATCAACGTTGTCGGCTGAAACATCAAATACTGCATCGTTTGCCTTGTCATAGCCTGCCATTCCTGTTTCAGAAGGAGTTACGATTTCCCATCCCAGCGTCTGTGAGATTTCAGATGTAAGCTCTTCAGCAGCATCAATATGCGACTGCTCAGACGGATGCCAATCAGCACCGGTGCCGTTATTGGTTACGTCCTGAACGTTGAACATATAGGTGTAAACGTTGTTATCGCCGGTTTCGGTCTTATATGCCTCAACCGCTTTTTCGATCGACGGATAAAGATCCTGTCCCATTATTCCGAGAGTGCAGAAGATCGAAGCGTCGGGATTGTTCTTTCTTACCTTCTTGAGGAAGTCAACATAACCTTGCTCGTATTCTGCACACTTTGCCTCGTCACCCTTGGTATAGGAACTGTCGTTTGTTCCAAGGTTTATCACAACTGCTTCAGGCTGATACTGAGAGAAATCCCATTCATAATCATTGGGACAAGCACCGTCGATCCAACTCCATGTAAAGCAAAGATTTTCATAATCTCTGGGCATATTAAGCGTTTCATTCTTTTGATCGTCGCTTGTGTATCCCGAGATGACCCCAGTTCCGCTTACGGACACAAAGCTGTAATCTGCGTCAAAATTCTGAGCGGTAAGGTACGCATAGGTTTTTGCAGCGTTTTCGTTTGATGTGGAAAAACTTTCGCTGGACGAACCATCTACACCGTAGCCGCATGTGATAGAGTCGCCGATAAATTCGATCGAATGTGTTTTTGCAGCTGTCGGAGCGATCGATTCGCTGTCCGTTTCAATACTGTCAATTGCAAGAATGGAATTTGCAGATTCGGAAAGCTTTATAAGTTTTACTGTATTTTCGCCTTCTTCAAGATCTGCCTCGATAACACAGGTTTTGCCTGAGCTCGCCTTAACCATTCCGACCTTATTAAGCTTGCCGTTAACATAAATCGCAACTCTTGTAGGATCGCCTCCCTGATGAACGATAAATTTAACCTTTGAGCCGGTGCAGGTGAACTCTACGCCGCTTGCGGAGTATGTAAGATAGGTAGAATCCTCGGTGCGATAGGTACGACCGATAAGCTTTACTGTTCCGCTTTCCGCCTCAAACGAATTAATGGATGTTTCAGCTGCTGCTGCCATTGAAACCATACCTGCAGCAAGCGCAGCAGAGCACAGTCCGGCGATAAGCGTTCTGCTAAATTTCTTCATAATAATATTCCTTTCATTTTTCATTTCAGTTTCGCATTAACATACTGATAATACATAACATTATACAACACTTTGCCGATTTTTGCAATAGTTTTTTAAAAAATTTAGTTAAATTGTTCGCAGCTTGACAACAAGTGGAAGAATCATATTTGCCGAAAGTGATGGAGCAACGTATGCACATAAAAATATATTCATATTTTTAAGCATAAATTTTATTCAGGCTTACCGGCTTTAGTAAAGTAATACTCATGTAATATCATATAAAATATGCATACAAGGCTTACGCAAAACCGTTACGCAATCACACGCCAGTATTGCTTTAGCGTTACAAAAAATGCGTATCCGCACAGCCGGGATACGCATGATTTTATTCATAAAAATCTTCTTTATCGGTTTTCCTGCCCATTTTGCTTACCTTTTTATTCAGCGCAAAACTGATCGCAAGGGTTATCAGAATAAGCCCTATCATTACCAGAACAGATTTCCATGTAAGCTGGCTGAGCTGTCCTCCGATATATGTCTGCACCGCCATTTCCGGAAAAACCCCGAACAGTGAACCAAGAAGATACGGTCTGTACGGCATTTTCAAAGTTCCGTGAAGAACGCTAACAATATCTCCGGGCACCACCACTACCGCTCTGGAAATATATGATGCAAACAAATTGTTTTCATGCCCGTAGTTTATTATTTTCTGCGCTTTGGGATATTTTTCAGAGATCGTTTCAACCAGACCCGAACCCGAAACCCTTCCGACAAGATAAGGTATCGTAAAGCTTACGCACAGCCCGATAATATTTACCAGTATCGCCGCCCAGAACGGATAAAGATGTCCGGCGGCGATAAACAAAGCGGTCAGCGGAAACACAACCGACATTGATTTAAGACCGTAAAAACCCCAGATAACCAACGCAGCAAGCCACAGGTTTTCAGGAGTATAGCTCAGTATATCGTCAAAATCATTATTTACAACAAACGCAACACAGAAAATTATTATAACAACGCTTAAAATAAGCGGAATATATTTAATTAATTTAATGCTCTTGTCTTTGACTGCATTATTTGAACTCACAGCATCACCTGCTTTTTGTTTCATCAAGACAAAACGCTCACTAATCCGCCGAGCTAAGTTTGCGTAATACTGCCTTGATATTATTTTTGTTAGTATATCATAAAATTATTATAATAATGTGAAAATCCACTGATATTTTCTTATATCCGCAAAATTTGATTATGATTATCGGACTGTATATTCAGCAGCTTGGATTGTTGTACTTAAAAACATGTCATTGTATATATAAGCCTCTGCCGTAAGGCCGAGATTTATATACTCAAGCACAGATTTTGTATAGCGTACGCTATACAAAACCGCTCGTTAGTGAGATCACAAAACTCTTAATCTGATATGATCAGATTAAATTATATTTACTGATCTTGTGTATTTCATTCATCCTTCAGGTCATTTTGAGACTTGCTAAGGTTTTCTTAGCAGTAAACTCCTAGTCCTAATTTTCTTATCGGAGAATTTTCAGCAAGCGAAAATAAAAAACAGCCAAGCATTTCAGACTTGGCTATTGTGCTGATATTGGGTTGTGACTGCTTGATAAGTGGGAATTTGCCGAGTTTCTATCGCATAGATAAATTATATATTATTATAAATACGATTTGGTTCTTTTCATATCCGTAATCAAATCCTCATTTCCATCTGCTTTCATAAGCTCTATCAATTTAGGAATATTAGTTTTATCTTCAATAATTGCCTTAATTTCTGATTCGGTAATTCCAACCAGTTGAATAAACTCTGTCTTTCCATACACGGAAACCTGCGTTTCTGCTTCGGTATCGTTAACTAATAAAAATGATGTTATTTGAGAATCTTCACCAATATGCAGGGAAGTACCGTTGCCCTTAACATACTGATTCGGCTCGAAAAAACGCTTGGTCTTATATGTGTATCTTGCAAGATTGGACATCATATTAATCGCCCACATGCAACTTTCAGTATCCTTCTCTTTCAATTTTATGGTCATTTCATAGCCCCAGCCATTCCATTCTCCGCCAAAAGCTTCCTCATCACCGTAAAGAACAGTCATTCCATAGGTAACCAAGTGCTTATAACCTTTCGAAGAAGTGTATACCGAAAAACCATCTAAATATTCTTCGCCGCCAAAAATTGCTCTTGAAGTTATAATTGTCCCAAAATGGTCGGGTTTTTGTCCCGGATACAGTTTTTCAAAAGCGTCATCAATTGCCTGCCAACCAGGTGAATATTCTTCATCTTCCTTTATACGATTTAAAAATTCCTCCTTTGTCATAAAATCCCTCCACAGTAAAATATGTATTTATTATTTATGCAATTTCTGATTTGTCGAGCA
>ERZ780218.9-NODE-9-length-224981-cov-20.082209_pt1 | contig 224981 bp, 177 predicted proteins | sample MGYA00510975_ERZ780218 | MGnify/ENA primary metagenome ERZ780218 (study PRJEB29588, sample SAMEA2152063) | human gut metagenome | biome: human gut; feature: human-associated habitat; material: faeces | place: Denmark | collected 2008/2010 ... | reverse complement strand
CTCTGCCGATCCATACACAGGACCGTAATTATTGGCAAGATCAAAATGTGTAATCCCATTGTCGAAAGCGGCATACGCAATCTGAATAAAGTTACTGAACACATCTACACTGCCGAAATTATGCCACAATCCCAGAGAGATGACCGGCAATAGCAATCCGCTCCGCCCACAACGCCTATAAGCCATATCGGCATACCGGTTGTCATTTGCTTTGTACATTTCCATATAAAGATATTTTTATTACAATGAATCTTTTCAGATATACAAATATAATCAAGAATACCAAAAGAACGGGCAATTCGGATAAAATGATCGCTTCTCGGAGGAAACAACATCAACCGGGTATAAACAAAAAAGGCTATCCTCACGGACAGCCAATCTTCATTGTTAACCTTAAATCTAATACCATGAAAAACACAGTGCAAATATAGAGAGTTTATGTTATGCAGCATAATATTTCCACAAAAAAAAGCTTTCTCTTAACCTGATTTAACCATTTCATGTTTTACAACATAATTTTTCATACACTTTTGACTTAGTCATTCCCTGCACAAACAACAGACACATTATGATTGAAACAGCCTACAATACTGGATAAAAACGATCCAAACAAAAAAGCGACTGCCCGGTGCGGGCAGTCGCCTCTTTCCTACCGATCTGCTAATGATCGGAAAATTAATTCTTACTTATTGAAACGTTCTTTCAATTTAGCCAACATATCCTGAGTCATGGAATCCAGATCATATTCCGGTTTCCAGCCCCATTCCTCACGGGCACATGTGTCATCCAAAGAGTTAGGCCATGATTCTGCGATAGCCTGACGTAACGGATCCACATCATATTCCATCTGGAAGTCAGGAACATACTTTTTGATGTTGTTGTAGATAATTTCAGGATCAAAGCTCATGGATGCAATGTTGAAAGAGTTACGATGAACGAACTTCGTCGAATCGGCTTCCATAATTTCAATAGCTGCACGCAGACCGTCCGGCATATACATCATATCCATGAATGTACCCTGCTTGATTGGACATACGAACTTCTCACCTTTGGCAGCCGAATAATAGATATCAACTGCGTAGTCGGTCGTACCACCACCCGGAGGTGTCACATAGGAGATAAGTCCCGGAAAACGTACGGAACGAGTATCGACACCGAAACGGATATTATAGTAGTCACTCAACAATTCGCCTGAAACCTTCGTGACGCCATACATAGTACGCGGGTTACGGATCGTATCCTGCGGAGTCTTGTCTTTCGGCGTGTTATTGCCAAACACACCGATTGAACTCGGAGTGAATACAGCACAATGCATTTCACGCGCAACTTCCAATACGTTAAACAAACCGCCCATACCGATTTTCCAGGCAAGCTGCGGTTTTGCTTCTGCAACGGCTGACAGCAGTGCAGCCAAGTTATAAATCGTATCTACCTTATATTTGGACACAGTCTCAGCAATCTGCTGTTCGTTTGTAATGTCGACAATTGCAGAAGGCCCTGATTCCAGCAGTTCGCCTTTAGGCTCCTGTCCGGGGATGTAACCTGCTACAATGTTTCCACCGTAGATACCTCTCAACTTCATGGTTAACTCTGATCCAATCTGACCGGTAGAACCAATTACTAATACATTCTTCATTGCGTTTGATGTTCTTTTAAGTTTTTTCGATGGCAAAGGTATAGAGAATAAAAACATTCCGGTATGAATTTCTTGTATTTTTTAGCCTATATATTCAAAAAAAATATGACCTTTGCCGCATCGGCAGACAAATCAGAGACAAAGAAAAAAATGGTTTCAAGAATAATATTTTGCCACTTGTCTGCGATAATAGAGATATAATTGTCAACTTAATTAAAAATACTAACAAAAAACAAAGTTATGTACGGTAAACTGAAAGATTTCCTTACTCAGGAATTGGCAAACATCAAAGCTGCCGGATTGTATAAGAACGAGCGTATCATCACCACTCCTCAAAGAGCCGACATCAAAGTAAACGCAGGAAGCGACGTTTTGAACTTCTGCGCAAACAACTATCTGGGCCTGTCTGACAACCAACGTCTGATCAAGGCTGCCAAAGAAGCTATGGACACACACGGATACGGCATGTCATCCGTACGTTTCATCTGTGGGACACAGGATCTGCACAAACAACTGGAAGCCGCTATCTCCGACTATTTCAAAACCGAAGATACGATCCTGTACGCTGCATGTTTCGATGCCAACGGCGGTCTGTTCGAACCGTTGTTCACTGAAGAAGATGCGATCATCTCCGATGCTTTAAACCATGCCTCCATTATTGACGGCGTACGTCTTTGCAAGGCAAAACGCTACCGTTATGCCAATGCAGACATGGCCGACCTGGAACGTTGCCTGCAAGAAGCCCAGGCACAACGTCACCGCATCATCGCAACAGACGGTGTGTTCTCTATGGACGGAAACGTGGCCCCGATGGACAAAATCTGCGAACTGGCAGAAAAATACGACGCATTGGTAATGGTTGACGAATCCCACTCTGCCGGTGTAGTAGGCCCGACAGGACACGGTGTGGCTGAACAATATAATGTATACGGAAGAGTCGATATCTTCACAGGTACGTTAGGTAAAGCATTCGGTGGCGCCATGGGCGGATTCACAACCGGAAAGAAAGAAATCATCGACATGCTGCGTCAGCGCTCCCGTCCTTATCTGTTCTCCAACTCTGTCGCTCCCGCTATCGTAGGTGCCAGCCTAGAAATGTTCAAGATGCTGAAAGAAAGCGATGCTTTGCATACGAAACTGATGAACAACGTCAGCTACTTCCGTGAAAAGATGTTAGCAGCCGGTTTCGACATCAAGCCGACTCAGTCCGCAATCTGCGCCGTTATGCTGTATGATGCTAAATTATCCCAGGATTTCGCAGCCAAGATGCAGGAAGAAGGCATTTATGTTACCGGCTTCTACTACCCGGTAGTGCCGAAAGGCCAGGCCCGCATCCGCGTACAGTTGTCCGCAGGCCACGAAACGGAACATCTGGATAAAGCAATCGCTGCATTTATCAAAGTTGGAAAAGAACTGAACGTAATAAAATAAAACATACGATTTTTCATTATTCACGTGTTTTTCAAGGCTTGATTCTGCCGCTAACCCTTAGGCAGCAATCAAGCCTTTTTTTATCAAACAGGTTGTCTTTCGGGATAAAAAAATTATCTTTGCCCTTTTACAAGTAAAAATTTATGCAACTCAGTAACTACCATAGCCATTGTACATTCTGTGACGGTCGGAGCACGCCGGAAGACTTCATTAAATTCGCTGTTGCGCACGGGTTCCGCGCCTACGGTTTTTCATCCCATTCACCACTGCCGTTCGAAACATTCTGGAACATGTCTAAAGACGACATGCCCGAATACCTGACAGAAATAGAACGACTGAAAAAGAAATACAGTGACCGGTTGGAAATATACGTAGGACTGGAAATCGATTTCTTAGACGAGAGCTACAACGCGTCCATCCCCTACTTCCGCAATCTGCCGCTCGATTACCGTATCGGTTCCATCCACTTTCTTCCGATCGCACAGCCGCTTGCGGAAGAGAATATGGTGTGTATCGACGGTCCTTTCCGGGAATACCAGAAGTCTGTCGACGCCTACTACGATGGAGATATCCGCAAGCTGGTCGCCCACTATTTCAGTTCCACACGGCGAATGATCGAGGCAGGCGGAATCGACATCGTCGGGCACATGGACAAGATATACATGAACGGGCACAAATGCGAAGGCTTCGACCTGCAAGCGGACTGGTATCAAAAACCGTTCAACGACTGTCTGCACCTGATCGCCGAAAAGGGCCTGATGGTCGAAGTCAACACGAAAAACCTCGTGAAGAAACAGGAGGTCTACCCGCATACCGACTATCTGCACCGCTTACATGAGCTGGATATTCCGGTGATGGTAAACTCAGACTGCCACTATCCCGACCTGGTGAACGACGGACGTGCGGAAGCATTCGAACTGCTGAAAAAGGCCGGGTTCAAATCCACCCGCGAACTGATCGGCGGACAGTGGCAGGATGTGGCGATCTGACGCATTTGTAACGCTATTGTAATACGTATTTCATTTCATCGAAATACAGAAATACGTCCTTTGCAGAAATAAATTATATTTGTAATAAAAAAGAGACAAAGATTATGGATATGCCGAAGATTCTTGTAGTGGACGATGAAGAGGATTTATGCGAAATCCTCAAGTTCAATCTTGAGATAGAAGGGTATGAAGTAGACACGGCTTTCAGTGCCGAGGAAGCGTTAAAGATGGATATAGCCTCCTACCAACTGCTGCTTTTAGATGTCATGATGGGTGAAATATCCGGATTCAAGATGGCCAGCATCCTCAAGAAAGAAGAAAAGACGGCCGATATCCCCATCATCTTCCTGACAGCCAAGGACACTGAAAACGATATGCTGACAGGCTTCAACTTGGGAGCCGACGACTACATATCCAAGCCTTTCTCCATCCGTCAGGTGGTGGCACGCGTGAAAGCCGTGCTGCGCCGCACATCAGACAAGGAGAAAGTGCCGGAAAACGAATGCCTCAAATATGAAACTCTCTCACTCGACACGAAGCGCATAAAAGCCTCCGTAGACGGACAGGAAGTCCCGCTCACCAAAAAGGAATTCGAGATACTGAAACTCCTTCTTGAAAACAAAGGAAACGTGTTCTCGCGCGAGGAGATCCTTTCCCGGATATGGAAAGACGAAGTATATGTGCTCGACCGCACCATCGATGTAAACATCACCCGCCTGCGCAAAAAGATCGGGCCATACGGCAAAAACATCGTGACGCGGCTCGGCTTCGGATACTGCTTTGAAAATTAAAAATTGAGAATTAAAAATTAAAAAATAAACGAACGGGCACTTATTCTTACATTCCAAGATGATTTCTTACTTCTTAATTTTTAATTTTTACTTCTTACTTCTTAATTCTTAATTTACCCCATGGTCAAGATAGAATCAACGACAAACAGCAGAATACCTTTCAGCCAGCGACTTTTCTGGTCGATATTCGCCATGTTCCTGGGGTTCACGGCTTGCTTCCTGTTGTTCCAGTATCAGCGGGAACGGGAGTTTGCCCAAGAGAAGTTGAACAACGTGTTGGGGAATTACAACTACCAGTTGTTCCGCCGCACGCAACAGACTGAGGATATCAACCAGGTGGTTCACCAGTTTATCGACGACATCCCCCAAAAGGATCTTCGCGTGACCATTATCGATCCGGCAGGGAAAGTGTTGTTCGACAATAGCGGTGCCGAGGAATTCAACAACCATAACGACCGCAGCGAGGTACGCAAGGCACGCCTCTACAATGAAGGGTTCGCCATCCGTTCGTCCAACTCGACCGGCAAGCGCTATTTCTACACGGCGACGAATATCGGCGGGTATATCTACCGCTCCGCCCTCCCCTGGGACCCTTACACACAGCGCGTACTGACGATCGACAAGGATTTCATCTATTTTATGGCGTTGATGACGCTGATATTTTTCTTCGTCCTCTCCCGCTTCACGTTCAGCATCGGGCGGACGATCTCGAAGCTGCGCGACTTCGCCCTGAACGTGGAGAAAGACCGCATACCGGAGAACGAATATGTCTTTCCCAACGACGAGCTTGGAGACATATCGAAGAATATCGTCGGGCTTTACCACCGCCAGCAGAAGGCCAAGGACGAGCTTTCGATGGAACGCGAGAAGCTGATCAAGCATTTCCAGTACGCAAAAGAAGGTTTCGCCATGTTCACACCGGAAGGCAGGGAGATATTGTCCAATATCCTGTTCGTACAGTTCGCGAACCTGATTTCCGACATGCAGATACGACAGTCGGAAGACGCGGTCGACATTCCGGAACTGGAACCGATCCATCTGTTCCTCTCCAAAAACATCCCGAACACGAACCGCAAGCGGAAAGTGTTGCGCGAATCGGTCACGGTGGACAAGAACGGAAAGATTTTCCTGATCGAATGCATTCTGTTCCTCGACAACAGCTATGAGATATCTATCAACGACATCTCCCGCCAGGAAGAAGAGAGCCGGATGAAACGGCAGCTGACGCAGAACGTGGCGCACGAGCTGAAAACTCCTGTCAGCAGTATCCAGGGTTATCTCGAAACGATCATCAGCAATCCGCAGCTGCCGGACGACAAACGCCAGTTCTTCCTCGAACGCTGCTACTCGCAAAGCACGAGGCTGACGGGGCTGCTGCGCGACATTTCGGTATTGAACCGGCTGGACGAAGCTTCCGAAATGTTCGAGCTGTCGGAAGTGAACATCCAAAAACTGGTCGGCGAGATCGAGAAGGAATGTTCGAAGGAGATGGAAGAAAAGAAGATCACGACAGAGGTGGCTCTTCCGGGCAACCCTACGATCTATGGCAATTATTCGCTGCTCTACTCGATCTTCCGCAACCTCTACGACAACGCGATCGCGTATGCGGGCGAAGGCATCCATCTCACGGTGAGTTGCTACAAGGAAGATCCGAAATTCTACTACTTCAGTTTCTCGGACAATGGCATCGGCGTCTCGGAAGAGCACGTGAACCGCATCTTCGAACGCTTCTACCGCGTCGATAAGGGGCGCAGCCGTAAGGTCGGCGGGACCGGCCTGGGACTCTCCATCGTCAAGAACGGCGTAAACTTCCACAAAGGACAGATCTCAGCCAAGAGCGGACTGGGCAAGGGGATGACATTCTTCTTCACACTCAAGAAAAAGATTTGATTCTGTGACTTTTCTCTTGAAAGAAAAGTCACTACTCCTTCACGCTATCTGTATTTGTTCTATTCTGCCCAATAAGACACAAAAATTACACCACAACGCATAATCAATTGGATAACAGAACAATAATCAAGCAACAACCAACACCCTCTGTCCAAATTTTAGACAGGAGTGTCCAATATTTTGACAGTTTCGCGTCGCTTTCCTCCCGGCAATTCCAACATTTTTCAATATCTGTTGAAAATTAAAGGATAAAATAATTGTTTCCTGCCCGATTTAAGGTATATTTGTCAGCGATGTGATGCCCGATAATAAAGATACGGAAAAAAACATCCCGGCGGGGTTCCCGACAGCATGAAAACAAAGAAAAACACGTTGACGGGACTCCCGACAGCATGAAAACAAAGAAAAACACGTTGGCGGGACTCCCGACAGCATGAAAACAAAGAAAAACACGTTGGCGGGACCCCCGACAGCATGAAAACAAAGAAAAACACGTTGGCGGGGCTCCCGACAGCACAAAAACAAAGAAAAACACGTTGGCGGGACCCCCGACAGCATGAAAACAGAAGAATAATATTTAAACGATGTACCATGTCTGAAATTAAAGGTTTTGATTTATCCCGTCTTACCCAAGACGAAAATTTTGGCTTCCACAGTTTCGCGATCGTGGAGTTTGAGAAATGCAAAGACTCCAAAATCACAGAGTTCGTAAACAACTACAAAGTTAAATACAACGTATTTGACGGTTCCATGAAAGTTAGCGGCGGCGAAAACGTCCTCTCCTATGATGTCACCCGCCTCGACAAGGTCCGTGACGATGCCTACAGAGGATTAAAACGCCAGAACAATGTCGCGATGAATGATTTCGATCCGGTGATCGCCGAGATCGCCCGCCAAATCGATATCATCCTGCGCCGCAACGGCGATCCCTGCTCACTGCCTTACCTGGCTGAAAACAGTGCTGTGATAAACCTGATCCAGGATTTGGAAGAATTTGACAACCACTCGGAAGAAGAAGAACGCCCCGGCGAACTGTCCGATCCGACCAACTCGCCGTTGGACGGTGTTTCGCTGGAAGACGTCACGAACCGTCTCCAGATGGCCGGCCTCGAAAGATGGGTGATGCGATTGAAGGAAGCGAATGAGAAATTCATCTCCTTCTTCACCAACCGCAACAGCCAGCAGGCTACCATCGTCACCGGCGCGACCAAAGCGGCCCGCTTGGAAACCGATGCCGCCTACCGCGCTGTCGTCAAACGCCTCAACGCGCTGGCCGAAGTGAACGGCGAGACGGACTATCTGGAGATCATCAATAACATCAACCGTCTCATCGACCGCCAGAAAGCCATCCTCGCCACCCGCAAAACCATCAACGCCAAAAGAGCCACCCAAAAGCCGGAAGGCGGCGGCAAGCCGGGGGAGGAAAGACCGGGGGAACTGTAAACAATTGTCAATTGTTTTTCACGCTTTCTACCGGATTTGCATTCGCCGCCTTCCAACTTTGGAAGAATACCGCCAGGAAGGAGATCAGGAGGCAGAAAAGACCAGCAACGATGAAAATCAGCGGGCTAAGCGCGATCCGGTAGCTATAGTCCGCCAGCCATTGCTTCATGAAATACCAGCTCAACGGCGTCGCGATCACGAACGCAATCCCGACATATGTCAGGAACGTACCGACGAGGCGCACCAGGATTCCCCGGTTGTCCGAACCGAACACCTTGCGGATCGCTACCTCCTGCGAACGTTGCAGGATGAAATAGGTCGACATCGCAAGCAAACCCAACAGCGAGATCAGGATCGCAATGCAGGCGAAGATCACCACGATCTTGGCCAGACGAATCTGCGATTCGAAATGCGTACGGATGCCCTGGTCGATAAACTGCCCCTCGAAAGGAACACCCGACACCTCCTCGAAGACTTTGCGCACGGACTCGTATGCCTCGACGGGATCACCCTGCACCTCGACCACGTAGCTCCACGGCCACCAACCTGATTCCATATTCCGGAAACGGAACATTACCGGCGAATTTTCCTGCGTAATGTCCCTCAACTGGAAATCACGGATCACCCCTAAGACGGGTGTCGCATCTTCGCCCCACCTGAAAGAAGGGGCATCTTCCGACAATTCCATCTGTTTAAAAGCCAGCTCGTTCAAATACCATCCCCCATCGGCGTTGGCCACCCGGTTGTCCGACTTGATCTCGAAACCGAAAATGCGGAAAGCGGCGCTGTCGACCTGTATCTGCTGGAAGCTGAGCGATTTGTCCTCGTAAGTTCCACTCATATTGTTCGTCCCGCTCGAAGGTGTTCCGTTGCTATGGCCGACAGCCTTGACCATCGGAAGCTGGCGCAACATATCTTCCGCCCGTTCCATCTCGCTTTTGGAACGGAAAATGTTATCCGATTCGATTATGTTCGTCGTGTTGTAGCCCAACGGCGCGTGGATCAGATGGTCGATCTGGAGATACATCGTCAGCGAGGCGGCGATCATGGCGATCGTGATCACATTCTGGAACGTGATGAAGACCTTGCTGAACACCATCTTCGTCTGCCGGCGGAACGTCCCGCGTACCACGTCGATCGGTTTGGCCGATGAGATCATCAATGCCGGAAGCACCCCCGACAAGGCTCCCGTCAACACGATAAACAGGAGGATCACCCCTATCCAAAGCGGTGTCGCCAGCACATCGAACGTCAAGCGCACCTGCAACAAGTCATTGGCATACGGCAGTGCCGCCTTGGCAAACATCAGCCCGATGGCAAACGAAACGACTGTCAGGAAAGTAGCCTCCAACATCAACCGCAGGAACAGTTCCACACGCGAAGACCCCAAGAGGCGGCGTGTCGCCATCTCCTTCGCCCGCTGGCCGGCCTGTGCCACCGTCAGGTTTATATAGTTGATGATCGCGAAAATCAGGATCAGAATGCCGACGGACATCAAGACCAACGAAAAGCGCTTGTCGCCTTGGTTCAAGCTATGCGACGCCGTATTTCCGAAATAGATATCCGAAAGTGGAACAACGCGTGCTTCCTTCACGAAATCATACCGGTAAATCCAATACCGCTCTTTGAAAAAGCTCTGTATCTCATCCGTCCGCCCCTTCAAGTCCATCCCCGGCTTCAGCAACAGGAACGAGACGCACGAGCCGGCGTTACCCGGATTCGTCTTCGACAGTGATTGGTTGAACTCCGTCACCCGCTCGATACGCACCAACAGGTCCGCATTCGGAATCACCGAACGGTTGATGTCTTCCATGACACCGGTAACCATGACACTCGTCGAGTCGCTGATGCGCAAGCTCTTCCCGATCGGATCGTCATTGCCGAACACCTTACGGGCAAAGCTTTCCGAAACGACCGCGCTATAAGGATCTTCCAAAAGCCGGTCGCGGTCGCCATCGAGTATCTTGAACGAAAAGAGGCCGAAAAACGTCGAATCCGCATATACGAGATCGGCAGTCAACTTCTTGTCTCCATAAAAAATTTGTTTACTCTTCCCTTGATCCGTGATGACCGGACAGACTTTCTCGATCTCCGGATACCGCTCTTCCAGCCAATAGGAAACCGGGACACCCGATTCCAAAAACTCTTCATTGCCGATGGCAACGATCCGGTCGTAATTCGCCTGTTGTTTGTCGATATTCAATTCCCGTTCCACATACACCGCAATCAGGATCACGAACATCAGCGAAACAGACAGCCCGAAGACGTCGATCGCCGTATACCCCTTGTTCCGGCTCAGGAATTTCAGAAAAGATTTTATATTTAACAGATTATTCATAGTGTATTCCATTTATAATTCATAACCCCAAACTCATATCTCACAAAGAACATATCCGACTTTCCCAAGCCGGATATGATCACAAAACAATTAGAATGTGTCTATGTTCTATTTTACAAAAATTAAATGAATTCGTTTACGGACGACACGATACTTCCGTCGAACAGGTTGATCACCCGGTGGGCGAAGCTCGCATCGTGTTTGGAGTGTGTCACCATAACAATGGTGGTTCCTTCTTTGTTCAGTTCGGTCAAGAGCTGCATCACTTCGGCTCCGTTTTTGGAGTCCAGGTTACCGGTCGGCTCATCGGCAAGGATGATTTTCGGATTCGAAACAACGGCACGGGCGATGGCGACACGCTGCTGCTGACCTCCGGAAAGCTGCTGTGGAAAGTGGTTGGCCCGGTGGCTGATGTTCATGCGCTTCAAGATGTCATTGACCATCTGCTTGCGCTCGCTTGCCTTTACTTTGAGATAGGTAAGCGGCAACTCCACGTTTTCAAAGACATTCAGTTCGTCGATCAGATTGAAACTCTGGAACACGAAACCGATATTTCCTTTACGCACCTGCGTACGTTCTTTTTCTTTCAAGTGTCCGACTTCCCTGTCCGCCAGGTAATAGTCGCCCGATGTCGGGTTGTCCAACAGGCCCAGGATATTCAGCAAGGTGGACTTGCCACAGCCGGAAGGGCCCATGATTGCCACAAACTCACCATCCTTCACTTCCATCGACACGCCGTTCAACGCGATCGTTTCCACCTCTTCCGTACGGAAAAACTTACTTAATCCTTCAATTTTAATCATGACTGTATCTGTTTTTTTATTATTGCTTCTTCTTGCCTATCTATAGGCAAACAGCGTGCCAAAGTACATAAACCATTTATTTACAACCCTATAATAACTTCAATATTTTCCGCGAGTGTCTAATTTTTGGACAGTGGTGTAAAGATATTAGACACTCGCTGGGAAAACGAGATCCCGGATTATTCCGATTTCAAGCTATCGACCGGATCTTCGTTCGCGACATCCCAAATGCGGTACACGATACATATCAAGACCACCAGGCAGACAAACAATGCCCCTGCCAAGAAGATCCACGCACTAAGAGGTATCTTTTCCACAAACTGCCGTTGCCAGTGTTCCGCGACAAAATAAGATATGCCGCATCCTAATAAAATCGCAGGGAGGGCGATACGAAGGACGTCTTTCAAGAATATCCGTAGAATATCCTTCATCGTAGCCCCGTTCACTTTGCGGATGGCCAATTCCTTGCGGCGTCGGTTCACTTCGTCGTTCGTATAGCCGATCAATCCGATCAGGGAGATTATCAGCGTTATTAATCCCCCGATCATCACTTCGTCGCGGAACTTCCGGGAACTGCTGTACAGGTCGACCATCTGAACGGAATAAACCGTCAGTTTCGGCTCTTGGTCCGGCATCAGCTCTTTCAATCTCTCATTTACTTTTCCGACTGCATCAGGAGTCATCCGGTGGAATTTCACCAACAAATGGGCAGAAGGACGTTGACGGTAGAACAAGACGGAAGGACGTGCATCCATATCGATGAGCGAACCCATGATATAATTCTCATATACCCCGCAAATCGTATAATACTTCGAGCCATACCGATCATGTTCCGATATATAAATGGATTTACCGACTGCACCGTCCGGCCAGTCCACGAATTCTTTCATCTTCTCCACAAAAGCACGGTTCACCATCACTTCGTCCGAAACTGGGATATTCTCGGTGAACGAGCGGCCTTCTATCACCGGTATTTCCATTAAGTCAAGGAATCCGTTGCTCACCCAATACTGGTCTGCAATATTAAAAAGTTCCTTTTCCGACTCCGGTAAAGCGATATTATTGCCCGACATCGACCAAAAAGGCAACGAATAGGAAGTCGACACCGCTTCTACTTCCGGCAGGCGCATCACTTCATCCAGCACCTTATAACGAGTCGTGGAATCGATCGCCGAAATACTGCAATAGGCCAGCCGGTCATACGAATAACCCGGATCACTGTTCACCATATACGCATGTTGTCTGCCGACAATCAATAACAGGGTCACCAGCAAACCCGCTGCAATAAACTGGAGGAAAAGCAGACAGAGCTTCCAGACACGGCGACTTTCACGGAAATTACGGAACACGGCAGCCACCGGAATACGGGCGAACAAACAGCCCGGAACCAAGCCGGTCACCAGAAACACAATCACGCAAACTCCCAGTAGTACCAAAGCCCCTTTGGATAATAACAACGTTTCGACCGAAACATCCAATAAATCATAAATGATATCCCGACAAAGAAAAATCAGGAAAATACTCACCATGATCGAACAGACCATGTGTACCAGCGTTTCCGACAAAACCATGCTATGGATATTCGTTTCCGAAGCCCCGTACGACTTATGCACGGCTACTTCTTTCGTCCGGTTGACGATCGAAGAAATGGTAATGAGAATATAGTTCATGATAGCCGTGAACAAAAGGGCAAAGGCCAGAATCCCCAACATCATAACCATGTTTTTTACCTCTCCCGCTTTGCTATGCAAGTCGAGCAAGGGCCTAAGCGTATAAGTCAGTTCGTAGCCCGACTTTCTCAAAGCTTCCTGATCGTGGTGCCGGAGCGTCATATCATGAATAGCCGGAGTCAGGCTATCAGGCGTGACTCCCGAGGACAGGCGCACATAACCGGCATAACGGTCGTTACCCAACCAGTTGTTCAAACTCTCCGGATCCATGCCGGACATGGCAACCAACATATCGTAACGCAAGCTGGCATTCTGGGGCAGATCCTCGAATACACCTCCGATCGTCACCTCCAAACCGGGATTCTCATCGGGGATGATCGTCAAGCCTTCCACTTTTTCGATACCTCCCATCTTTTCCGCCAACGAACGGGATATCATAGCATACCACGGTTTGGCCAACACCACTTTCGGATTACCGGACAGGATCGGCACAGGGAAGATATCGAACACATTACTGTCGGCCATCATGATATAACGGGCGGAATAACGTTGTTTGTCAGGTGTCGTGAACAGGGTATTATCTCCACCGATATAGGTAAGCCGGGTAGCGTCTTCCACGCCCGGAATCTCACTCCGCATAGCGGGAGCTACAGCACCGCTTACCTGATAATAGTCTTCCTCTTTCCCGTTCATGCTATAATTCTCATAGATCCGGTAAATCCGGTCCGCATCCGGATAGAAGGTATCGTAAGATTGTTCAAAATAGATCTTCGCAATCATGACCAACGCAACAGACAACCCCACACTCAGCGAGATGATCTTCATTACATTATGACGTCCTTTTTTGAACAATGAGCGTATGGCAATATTCAAGTTTCTCATATCTATCGTGTTTATCTGCTTTTCCTACTATCGTTACTCTGATTTCAAACTATCAACCGGATTAGAATTCGAAACGGCCCATGCACGGTACAGGACACAAGCAATGATCAAAACATAGACCATCATCGCTCCGGCCAGGAAGATGAAAAATCCGATGGGCGCCTTTTCCGTAAATTTCTCCAACCATCCCGTACCGGAATAATAAGCGACAGTCATACCGATCACGATAGCGGGAATCGCAATATAGGAAATGTCTTTCGAAATCATCTTCAAGATACTCCATGCTGTCGCCCCGTTCACCTTACGGATCGCAATTTCGCGTCCACGACGGTTCGTTTCGTCACTGGTATATCCCAGCAGACCGATCAATGCAATAATCAAGGTCACGATTCCCCCGATCATAACCGAGTCGCGGAACGTGCGGGAATCCTTATACAGGTCTATCATATCCATATAATAAGCCGTCACCGTAACATTTCGGTCGGGCATTACATCTTCCAGCACCTTTTGTGCCTTTTTTATATTCTCCGGTGACATCTCATGGAATTTGATCAGGATCATCGGTGCATATCTATCATAGAACAGGGCGGTCGGACGTGTATCCGGATTACCGGTACTGCCAATACAAACATCTTCATACACACCACAGATGGTAAACGGTTCTCCATTCTGGCTATGTTCCGTAATTATAATGTTCTTGCCAATCGCACTCCCGGTCCAACCAGCCACCTGTTCCATTTTTTCGACAAAAGAACGGCTGACCATCACTTTGTTCGAAGCCGAACCGTCAGAACGGAACACCTCTCCTTCAATAACCGGAATCTCCATCAAGGAAAAGAAATCATCTTTCACCCAGTACATATCGGCAATATTAAACAGTTCGCGGTCATCTCCAGGAAGTGAAACATTATTTCCCGACATCCCTGAAATCGGCAGGTCATAGCAGGCAGAAACTTTGTCAACTTCGGGTATCTTGCGCAATTCCTCGATTGCCGTATTACGGACGGATTCTTCCACCCCCTGTGTCGAGCAATAAGCCAACTTCTCATAGGCATATCCGGGATCGACATTTACCATATAGTCATACTGCTTATTGATAACCGACAATAATGCCACCAGATAGGCTGTTGCCAAAAACTGTATGAACAGCAGGCAAAGTTTCCAGTACCTGCGGGATTCTTTAAAATTACGGAATGCGGCAGCCACCGGAATACGCAGGAACATATAGGTCGGGATCAAACCGGTAATGAAAAAGATCACGATGCAAACTCCTATCAGTATCATAATAGTCTGTGTCGAGAACAATGCTCCCAACGTTGCCCCTAACAATTCTTCCGTTTTCGTACGGAACAGAACGATCAGAAAAGCGGCAAGCAACAAAGAAATCAGCATATGCAAACACGTCTCCGACATGATCATACCGAACAGGTTCTTATCTGAAGCCCCATAACATTTATGAACAGCCACCTCTTTGGTTCGGTTGATCAACGTGGAAATCACGATAAGCACATAATTCATCGCAGCCGTAAAGATGAGCACAAAAGCCAGAAAGCCCAACAGGGAATTCATGCTCTTCACCTCATCACTGTTACTGTGCATGTCCATCAACGGAACCAGGCTATAAGTCAAATCAATTCCCGCTTTTTTCACCTCTTCCAGATCGCAATGCCGTCCTTGCATCTCACGAATGGCAGTCGTCAGGCTTTCCGGATCAGTGCCGGGATAAAGTTTTACATATCCCAGATAACGGTCATTCCCCAGCCAATTTTCACGACTCCACTTGCTCATACCTTCCAAAGATGCAACAATCTCAAAACGCAAGTGGGAATTTTCAGGTACATCTTCAAACACACCTCCTATCGTATAGGTTTGTCCTGGACTGGATTCAAATTCAAATTCCTTGTTCACTGCCTGTTCTGCACCTCCCAACAGTTTGGCAATGCGATTCGAGATCATCACATATCCCGGACGGGACAAAGTCTCTTTCGGATCACCGATCAGGATAGGACGCGGCAACAGATCGAAAACATTCGTATCGCCCATCACAACATAACGGGCAGAATAACGGTTTCCATCCTGTGTCTTGAACAACTCCTTGTCGCCCCCGATATAGGTCAAACGAGTTGCTTTTTCAACCTCCGGTATCTCGACTTGCATAGCTGTAGCCACGCCTCCGCTCACCTGCCCGTAGGACTTATATTCACCATCCCGGATGATGTTTTCGTGCAACCGATAAATACGGTCGCTGTCCGGATAAAACTTATCAAACGAACGTTCAAAACACACTTTCGATATCAGGACAAGTCCCATCGCCAGTCCGACTCCCAGAGATAAAATCTTTATCCCATTACTTCTTCCTTTCTTAAAAAGCGAACGTAATGCTATGTTCAAGTTTTTCATATCGCGTATTTATTATATTCCGTCCATTAAAATTCAAAAAGCGTGCCAAAAGAGTCAACGAGCTAAAATACAAACAGATAAAAGCACAATCATTTTTTTAAGTGTCCAATTATTTGACAATGGTGTACAATAATTAGACACTCCTGATGGGTAAAACATCGAAACTAGTTCACGGAAATGCAATTGACGTCCCACAAGGATATTTCATATATTTTGTACTTTTGCAAACATGAAACGGAATATACTCGCTCTTTATCTGATCAAACTATCCAAATGGTTCACATTGGTTATGCCTATCATCGTGCTTTTTTACGAAAAACACGGATTAGGATTGCAGGATGTGTTTATCCTGAAGAGTGTCTATTCGATAGCAGCCGTTGCCTTGGAGATCCCTTCAGGCTATCTGGCTGATGTTTGGGGACGCCGCAAATGTCTGATATTAGGATGTATCCTTTTCTTCTTCGGATATCTATGCTATTCGTTCACCTCGACATTCACGGCTTTTCTTTTCGCTGAAATCTTGTTGGGGACAGGACAGACATTGGTAAATGGTGCAGATTCCGCTCTGTTATACGATACTACCGCCCAATACAAGAAAGAAAATTTATACTTACGATATGAAGGACGGATCACGATGATCGGTAACTTCGCTGAAGCGCTGGCAGGTATCTTTGGTGGTTTATTGGCGACTTATTCCCTTCGTCTTCCTTTTTATGCGCAGGCTGTGATTGCATTTACAGGTATTCCGGCAGCATTCATGCTTAAGGAGGTCAACCGTTCCAATAAAATACAGAATCCGGTAAACGAGATTGTCCGGATCATCAGATATTCGCTGGTAACGAACAAGCAACTTTGCTACAATATCATGTATTCAGGTATAATCGGGGCAGCGACTCTCACGATGGCTTGGTTCGTACAACCGGTTTTAATGTATCTGAAAACTCCCGTTTCCTGGTATGGAGTTATTTGGACGGTACTGAATCTGACGGTCGGCTTCGCCGCTCTCTGGTCCGACCGGGTGGACAACTACTTCGGTCCGCGTAAGATGGGAATCCTGATCCTCGTTTTTATCGTCGGCGGATATGTATCCCTGGCTTTCAACCTTACGTACGCCGGCCTTGCCATCTTGTTCGTCTTTTATATTTTCCGCGGTTTTGCCACCCCCATCCTCAAAGGATACATCAACCAAATGACTTTTTCCGACATGAGGGCGACAGTGCTTTCCATCCGCAACTTCATAATCCGCCTGATGTTCGCCGCTATCGCCCCCTTTATCGGTTGGCTGAATGACATGTATTCGCTCCAGGTTGCCCTACTCGTCTCAGCAGGGATCATATTGCTGCCGGGAGGGATATTTCTGGGGCTTCAGTTTAGAAAAGAAACAAGTTAAAAAGGGACATTGCACAAATTGCTGATCTTATCTACATTCTTGATATAGGAATTATGCTCCCACAGACGTCCGGCACAATATTGATCGAAAGTATCCTGCAATGATTTCTCATCATCAAGGCTATTCACCAGTTCCGGTATCAAGATCTCGGCAAAAACAAAAATGCCTTTTTCCGGTACAAGGACAAGATTGCTCTTGGGTTGTATAGACATTGATTTTTCAAGCATATCGAGTGGGACAATGCGGTAACGCTTTTCACCTTCCTTATCCGAAATCAATAACAGATAATCAGTACTACGAGCCGGAGAAATAAATAGTATATCATCAATCGAACCGGCAAAAGCAAAAAGCATATTCGGTTGTGACATTCCCTTTTTCAGATTGGACAGGCCTACTTCGCCATTCTTAAAAACCGTAACCAGCAAATCTTCCTTGTCTTCCGGGTTATAAGAGAAAATAACACTTCCCCCTTCTCCTCCCCACTTTCCGATCTTGGGACTTACGGAATAGGCTATTTTGCCATTTTTAAACAAGGAGACAAAGACATGGTTGGGCGTGTATCCCAGGTCATGCTTCTTTTGCAAAGGATTGCAACGCAGAGCTGATGTCCGGATTCCTAAATTAATTTGAGTGTTTGCATTTTTAGTGCGCAAAGCCTTTTCCTGGACATTTTCTTCGTTTACGGACAAAACCGGAGCAACCGCTTCCACCTCTTGAACCGCTGTCATTTCAAGGACTACAGAACGTTTATCAAAAATATATTCATTCCGTTCTGCACTAAAATACGCAGGAAACTCCGGCATCTTAGGAACAGAATCCAGCTTTTGCCGATGGCGCAACTTGACAAAATCCGCCACGTTGCCAACCGGTTTGATCAGATTGGAACTGGCAGAACGCGTATATACTTCACCTTTCACCTCTACCACTTCATTGATTGGCGCTACTCGAAACGCCAAAACCAGACGTCCGTCTTCATATTCATACAAACGGCAACGTATATACGCCTGATAACGATCCCGATCTTCTTTTTTACCTAATAGCCTGATCACATTTTGATTGACAGAACGAAGGTAAACATCACTGTCATTATGAGCAAACCTTAACTCCTGGTCCAATCCGGTCAGATATCCCTTATCATTGACTCCGATATAAAGTGTTCCCCCTTCCGTATTCATGAACGATGCAATCACACGAGCCAGGACAAGGCTCTGCTCCTCTGTCGCGTTTTTGTCGGCATGGATAAATGCAGATGTCTTAAATTCTTTTTCTACTCCTTCATGGCCGAAAAATACAGGTATGTACACTCTAGGTTTTTTCTCCCAGACTTTACAACCAAGCAAAACATTAATATTCTCGCAAATCAGTTCCTGCAGGTCATCATCCTTTTCTTTCAGATAGGACATGATATTAAAATAGCGTGCCAACTCAGCTACCGTACGGTTTTTATTTTGCATAAACGATTGCAAATCGGACTGGACGGAAGTCAGGGGACGGGAGTCGAACCAAGTCTGTAATACTCGTATAACCTGTTTGTTATTACGCAAACGCAAGCTGTACCGGTCCATATCTAACGCTTCCATACGATCCGACAATCCCTTAAAAGTTTGCCGGCATTCAACTCTCTCTCTGTTTTTCAATAATTCGGAGTCCAGTGAATTAACCCAATAGATATAGTCGGAACAAAGCCCATAATAATCAGCCAATTCTTTGTTTCCCACAAAACGGCACAAAAATATCAGGACATTATAAGCATTGAAGCATCCACATATATCTTCGCTGTCGCCTATCAACGAATCTACACAATAAATGAGTTCCTTCAACTGGCTCACCGTTATCCTATCCGACTCGTCATATAAATCGGGAGTTACTGTTTTACTTTCACTTTCAGGCATCTCATCAGTCTGAGCCGATTCATCAAGAGCACTCTCCGGAACTTCAAGATTTAGGCTTTGGAAAGCGACGAAGAAAGGATTGTTTTTTTCTTTCAAACGTTGCAACTCTTCCTTGCCTTTATTGACTTTCAGCACTTCTTTCGTCATGAAGAAAAAGAAACTGCGCAAATTTTCCAATACATTATTATAAAAACCTTTTTCGTCTGGAAATGGGATATGGGACAGCACTTTGATCGTATTTTTCAATTTGTCCGCCGATAAACCTCCATATTCCACCTTATAGAAGTTACCGGCCTTATACTTCTTATGGGGATTAGTCGTTGTTGCCGTCATGCCGGTAGAAAGCAACCACCAGACTTTGCCTTCTGCAATATCGATCACTTTCCCGATTACATTTTTCTTCCTGACACAATCCGGATACATATATTCATTGAAATCCTGTATCAGGGAAAGCTTGACTTCACTTCCTTCCACGCTCTTTACTTTCGCACGGAATATCTCGTTGACAGCAAACATATCCATAAAACCAGGGATGATATAATAGCATGAATTTATGTAAGCGAATGGCAAACAGGCCTTCATTCCCCGGTATGGGGCATCTATAATTTCCATCTTCAGAGACATGTCTTCCTTGTCGATATGCAGGATCCGGACCTTGACCCGTTGATCCGGACGCAGAAAATGGTCTGTCTCCACCTCTTCCTCTTCCATCTCGATCTCCGGTATCTCAATCTCTTTCTCATCTGATCCGGTATCCACAAAAGCCGGAGAAGACATTGGTTGCGACAAAGGATAATCTTCCGCTACCAGATTCCAATATGAACGGAAATCACGGATATTCTTACAAGCATCAAAATTCAAAGATAACCGGCTAAAAGAAGCGACAAACAAACGGTTTTTCAACACAGTAGCCCGGTCTTTACGCCCTTTCCACGAGTTACATCCCAATTCAACCAATGGGCTCAACGTAAACCCATCGTTATCAAGGGTGATCATATTTTTTTCATTTCGACATTGCCTCCACTTTTTACTATCTTCCTGGAAAAGACATGCTTTATCATCTGCCTGTATCATGATGAGACGTTCCAAAATCTTTATCTCATCAAAATGTTGGAGATGCTCCCACTGGATACGGTCACCCAATGTATTCTCGCCAGTGAGCAAAGTATATGACTTATTTTTCAGCAGTTCACTATACGGTGATGGTATACGGGAAAGATAACGGCATATACGGGCAGCAATCAGTGAAAGGTCATCCTCCTTTTGCCGACATTGTCCGCAGATCAAGAAAACAAAAGTATGCAAACGGACCGACTCGGTTATCAGAGGATGGAGCGTGTCCCAATCATCGGAGAACCAATATTCAGATACCTTATCATCCATCTCCTTTGCTTTCCGTTTCAATACGCCGGAAAAATCATCGCATTCCTCTTCTGTCATCAGACCATTGGTAATCAGCCTGCAAACGATATCGATCAGTACCGGAAGATTCTGGGAAAAACCAGTCAAATCGTATGACAGCAGATAATATATTTTTAGGATCTCGTCATGTACATGCCAAATGTTTCCACTCTGTTCCAACTTACGCAAAACAGCCTTCAGATATTCATTCGTCTTTCCTTCCGACAAGCAATGGCAAACTTTCAGTTTCAAAGAAAGACGATCCATCCTGTCAAACAGTTCGGTTCTTTTTTCATCCGCCCTCCTCTGGTATACTGTTTGCAAATAGTCCGATTCCTCTCCCATCCACCGGCAAAGGTCGAAGGCCTTCTCTAAAGCTTTAGCGGCATCCTTTCCATCCAAGGCCAGGCAATCTCCATGTTTTTCCTGAAAAGCAGCCAATGCCTCGATCCATCCAATCTCCTGATTCCGATACAGGAAACGAGCTTTTTTCAATAATACATCTGAAGCAGGATAATGCGAGACTTTATTCTCCACCAGCAACTTCATATCAACATCACAGGATTGAAATACAAAAGCATATTTTTCCACAATACTATCAGATAAGTTTTTTCCTGTTGTCGACATTTCTTTATCAAGGACAGGTACATCATTCATCATAGTTATAATATTAAAAATAAGATTATTAATTCAACAATTACCCTCTAAAAATTATATATATGAGCTCGAAAGTACTCATTTAATTCCAAGCACAAAAAAAATTCCGACTATATTTTAAGAATGACCATAAAAAAGAGGCCTGTCTCTTACTCCCCAAAAACAGACCTCTTTACGAAAAAGTTTCCATACCTTCCATGCCACCAGACCATACTCGGCAGCATCCAGCCAACCTTTTTTCACCTCCATTATCATAGCATAGGCAAACATTGCAGAACCGGATGCTTCCAGCCAGCAATCAGTTTTATCCACCAACAGGTTCCACATGCCGCTTTCACTCTGGCAATTTTTCGGGCTCTTCATCATAAGACGATGGCCATCCAAAATGCAGCATGATTGGGATTATCTCTCGGTGTCAATATGAATTGTTAATTATCCATATTCGCCTTCTTCTCGAGCGGACAGATAATTAGTCGTCTAATATATCAATTTGAGAAATCATCAAAAAAGGAAGTGCGTCAAGCGCGGGGACAAGTACATTTTGACACACTTCCTTTTACGGTAATTTATTTGGTATAAATTAATTAGCAGTCTGATTTTCTTTTTCTGTCTGAACCGTCTGTCTCGCTTTCATACGGAAGTCCATATACGATTTCGTATTCAATTTTGGAAAACCATCCTTCTCTAATTGCCTGCCAACCTTTTCCAAGGTCTGAATATTCTCTTCCAGAATGGTTCCATCCGGACGAGGGCCAATGTTCAACAATAAATTAGCATTCATATCTGCGCAATATCTCAATAGCTCCATAACCTCTTCAGCCGATTTCTGCCGTTGTCGCGAAGAAGTATGATATGCCCACCCTAAAGCCTGGATCGGGATGTTCAACTCAGCCGGCTTTTCTTTATTGCTCTCCCAAGAAAAATCGGCAGCGTCCTGTACCTTTTTAGGTAATCCGACACTTTTAAAGACAGGAGCCAATGATCCCATTTCTCTTTCTCCGGTTATAAAATCCTCATTACCGTTCGCACCTGTTTTAAACACGACTAATGCATGAGGCTGAATCTGATGAATCATATCATATATTTCCTGAATATTAAAAAGTTCAGAATACTGATACACTCCTCCAACCGTATCAAACCATATACCGGCAATCGGCCCATATTGAGTACACAATTCCATTATTTGCGTTTTTGCATAATTCAGATAATGCTTAAAATCTTCCACATTACGGAATCTGTAAGACTCAGGAACCTCTTTATAGTGGGGACGAGCCGGATCATACATCGTATTTGGCAAAAAGTAGGGATGATGCCAATCTATACCCACCGAATAATAAATAAACAGGCCCAATCCGGCTTTCCGGCAAGCGACAGCCAACTCTTTTACAAAGTCACGCTGGGCAGGATAATCCATACTATTGTAATCCGTCGCTTTAGTATCCCATAGGGTGTAACCATCATGATGTTTTGCAACGAAAGTAATATACTTCATCTTTGCTTTCAATGCCAAATCAACGTAATCCTGTGCATTAAACTTTTCACCTTTAAATTCCCGTGCCTTTTGTTCATATTCCTTAACCGGTATTTGCTCATTGTACATCACCCATTCGCCTTTTCCATATAGCGAAGCAGGCCCCCAATGAACAAATAAACCAAAGCGGGCATCTTTAAACCAAGCCAAAGCGGCTTCTTTGGGAGATTTTTCATACTGCGCCTCATAGCCTTTCAGGAAATAAGGTATTGTTCTCCACGTTTGCTCTTGAGCATAAACAAAGCAAGAATAACAAAAAGCAATTAATAATATCAATATTTTCTTCATTTCCTACTCTTTTATTTATACATCAACCAAGCAGTCGCTTTCGTGTCCGTATCCGATACGAAACGAATCCATCTCGCTTGGAACGATTCAGGAAATTGCTGAACGAACTTTTCTCCCGGCTTTACCGTATAAGATGCATACTCCATCCAGTCACCGTTTCCTGTCGGATCAACTTCTACGGTTATCACGACATTTTTATCAGACCGGTGCGATAAAGAAAGTTCCTTTTTATCGTAAAAAGCAATCAGATAAGGATCAGATGCGACATCTGTTTTTACATCCGTATCCTTCCACGGGCCACCTTGACCGACCGGTTTACCCAAAGTCCACAAGTCATCTATGACACCCACCCAAACAGCAGCTTTTCCATCATCGGAAATGACAACATGCGGATTTTCTTTCCCATCTTCGGGGGTCACACCCGTTAAGACAAGCATACCACGATAAGAGGCATAATCATTGATGCGGTAATTATGTGTCGATACAGGACGAATCTTAGCATAGCCATCCGCATTTTCAGCAGGAAGTTCATAAAATGTACCCATACAGGAGAAAAGATCACGTTCTGTAGCAACTTCACGGCAAATACGCAGCACTCCCTGGTCTGTCAGTTTTTTATATGTTTCATTTCCTAACGGCAAGCGCCAACGGCGACCTAAATCGTCCACCACCAGAACAGAGCTTTCTTCTATCGATATTACTTGTTGTGGAATTGCAAATTTACTACGGATCAAATCGGCTGTCTTGGCATCCTCTTTACGAATCAGTTCCAATTTATCCCCCATTTCATAATAACCGGTTTCCGAAATCTTTCCATCGACCGTCACATTCGCCAACAAACCTAAAGCACGACGATTATCACCCAATCCATACAATAAACCTCCGGTTGTTGTTGTCTTGTCAACCGTAGTCAAACCCTTATAGATCGAATCAGAAGATGTCGAACGGATATCAGGAGAAGTATAATTGAAACTTACTGTTGCCATCGTATTCTTATCGGTTTTCACCCGAATCCACTCTCCTCTTTCTGTCGAAAGAAAAGGAACGGAAGTGGCTTTTCCTGCATTAACAGTGACAGACTTTAAAGTCTTCCATTCATTATTTCCGGCTTCATCTATCTCAAATGTAAAATTCACAGGTTGATTACCTTCATTCTTCACCCAACCACAACGGTTTGTCCAACCACTGAAAAGAAACGGCTCTGATGCTTCATTTGCTTTTACGCTCTCTTTTGCCCAAACCGCACCTTCGGCTGTTGCCGGTCCTAACTCATCCGGTTTTGTCAAAGAAGTAAACCATAAATTTGAATTGGATTGGCCGGGGCCTTCCATATTTCCTTTCGCTTTCCGTTTATTCAAAAATTCCTTCTGGGCAGAATCGTCACAACCAAAAACCAACTGCCCGTTCCAACGGGTAAAATCACCGATTACCTTCAAGTAAGCGGAACGCGGGCGGATTCCTGCTGAATTATCGGCAGTAAACGTACCCGGAAAATGCCAGAACATCCCGTGCATCGTCATTAAATAATCAGGTTGCGATTCTGTTCCTACATTTCGGATACGCGGCCATTCCGTATTCCAACCATGTGCCCCATCATAGCTGTGGCTTGCTTTAGGCAAACGATAAAACGACCATCCTTTCTTGGCATCACGAACTCCTAACAAAACGGATTTATAATCCCATCCGGTCGCCCACAACGGATCTGTTTCCGGATTGGCATTTCCATAGATTCCACCCGGGCCTGTCACTTCAACAAATTGATTCCGACGGACAACCTTCCAGTCTTTACCATCCCATTCTGCTAAAACACCAGCTTCGACATCAAACTTCCTCAATGCCTCCCGTGTTCCTTCTCCATTATTTGTAAAGAGCATTACTCCCTGGCCTGAATAAAGTCCTTTTCCATGTACACCCGGTAAAACATTATTTGTGTCGTCCTTTATACCTTTCTTACTATTACCATCCTGATACAATTCTTTTACTTCTAATGTATTCACATCCACCTCATAAAAGCCTTCCTCCATAGTCCCATAATATATCTTACCTGCCGGATCTGTCAAATGGCGTGCATTACCGGTATGACGGCCCGGCATCGTCTGCCAGGGAATCACACGAACACTCCCTGTTTTATCTATTGCATACGGACCTATAAAGAGTTGATTGCTTTCTTTGTGAATCATTCGATTAGCAGGAGTTCCTCCAATACTTTCATCACGTACGATCTGCCGGTAGTCTGATGTCACTTCATACAATTTGTCGGAAGAGCCATTCGGTAAATGCGGCCCATATGTTATTACCCATAAACGATCGGCCCAAGGCACCACCGCCCCGGTTCCACATTCACCTTCATTATTATAATAAGCTAAACGGGGATAGATACCGGATATGGAATCCGGAGTCTTTTTTACATCTTTTTGAGCAGTACAGCTCATCACGGACAATGCTGCAACAAAAGCTACAGAACTTTTTATCTTCATTTTCATCTTTTTCTAATAATATATTGTTAAAATAAAGGCTTCTTCCTACTCTTTTAAACAAAGATCAAAAGAAGCCTTACTAATTTATATACAATTAATATCCAGGATTCTGTTCCAAATTTTCATTAATCAAGACTTCTTTGGTTGGGATCGGCCATAAATACTGCCGGTCGTTCCACATACGCTGCGACATCGGAGCAATCAACCCAGCTTTTTCCATAGCCGAGAAATCAGGAATACCGTCTTCGTCTATTTGGGGAATACCAGGCCAGAACCATAACCCTTTATCTACAACCTTTTCTCTTAACAAATCAACCGGATACAACATACCGTAATTCGGACGTATCAAGGCTTTGCTTGCCAATTTCCATCTGACCAAATCCATATAGCGCAATCCCTCTTTGGCAAATTCAACCCGCCGTTCCGTACGCAAGATTGTACGTAATTTTTGCTGGTCGGTAGTTGTCACTGCCGGATAAGCAGCCGTATTCGTATAATCCACCCCATAGGCTCTTGCACGAACTTGGTTGATTGCATCCAAAACAGACTGATCGATCTGCCCCAATTCAATTTTTGCTTCGGCATACATCAAGAGGACATCTGCATAACGGATAATAATTTTATCCGGATCCACATCCTTGCCATTTTCCAACCATGTTTCATCAATCCCTTTTTTCCATAACAATCCATTAAAAGAAGCAAATTGGGCATTGACACGGGCATCATTGTTTTTCTGCATCTTTCCTGTGTTATAATTCATTACTTGTACGGCATCCGGATGCGGATTATATTCAAAGCCAAGATGCCGGGTACCAAACTCCACTATGGTTGCCGTACAACGCGGATCACGATTTTTGAACGGATTATGCGGATCAAACAAGGGTGATTCATCAATTGGCAGGCCATCGGTACAGGTATAGGCGGCAAGTAAATCCCAAGAAGGAGCAAATGCACCCCAGCCACCAGGATTTCTTGATACTTCATTCATAACCGTCCAGTTTCCTAACGTAACTTTATATTCTATGGAGCGGGGCAAGAGGAAAATTGATTCTTCCGAGTTCTTTGTCGTACTCAGGAAAAGGTCTGAATAGTCTTTGTGCAATTTATAAATACCTAAATCCATGCACTTTTTAGTTGCATCAGCGACAATGTCCCAATCTCCCATATATAAAGCAAAACGAGCTTTCAAGGCCAAAGCCGCTCCCTTTGTGGCACGCTGCGAAGACAAGCCAGAATATTTTTCCGGCAAATTTTCTATTGCTTTATCATAATCCTCATATATCTTTGGTACGATTTCTGATTTCGCAGTCCGTCCAAGCGTAAAAGCTTTGTCTATATCAACGACCTCTGTCACATAAATAACATCTCCGAAATAAGTAACTAACCGGGCATAACAAGAAGCTCTTTGAAAAAAAGCTTCTCCTTCATACTGCTTCAATTTAACCTCTGAAATACCCATATTTACAGCCTTATCCATATTAGCTAATATTGTATTTGCCCGTGCTATGGACTTATACTGATTAGCCCACAATTTTGTCACATCGTCACTCTGTCCGTTAAAAGTTCCTTTTAGTATTTCAGACGGAGTCTCTCTATAAATAAAATTATCGGTTTTGTCTTCATTATCTAATGGCCAAAAGTCATCCCGATAAAAATCCTTGACAGACATTTCTATTTCCGTTTCGCTGGAGTACCAATTCTCACTAGATGCCTGTGACAATGGATTCAAATCCAATTCATAACATGAATTCAACCCCAAACAGCATCCCAATAATATTACTAATGTACGTTTCATCTTTTCACTCTTTTAAAAATTAACAGAAAAACCAAACAACAAAGATGTTGTGATCGGATAAGAAGAACTTCCCATTTCCGGATCCCATCCGCTCGGATATTTGCTGATACAGAACAAATCATTGGCTGCGACATATACACGTGCCTTCTTAATCGTCACTTTCTCAGTCCAAGCTGTCGGCAATGTATATCCGAATGTCAAATTCTTCAAACGGAAATAACGCCCCTTAAACATCCAATAGTCCGACATAGCATAGTTATTGGTTGCATTAGCATACGTCAAACGAGGATAAAAGGCCTGTGAATTCTGGGCTTCCGTATTCTTTTCACTCCAATAGTTACCATCAATAATTGCAGGCGTGTTTCCCCAATTTGCAAACAAAGGTTGTACCATCCTATCAGATAAACGTGCATTTTGGCGTCCAACTCCTTGAAAGGCTAAAGAAAAATCAAACCCCTTATAACCTAAGTTTAACGATCCGCCATATTGGAACCTCGGCAGTGAACCACCCAGCAAGACACGGTCATATTCCGGTGAGATCTTACCGTCAGGTACACCATCCGGTCCGGAAATATCTTTATATTTCACATCACCGAGTTGTACATTATTATTCAACTTAGGGCCTTTCAAATCCTCTTCCGTCAACATCAGGCCGTCACTCAGATAACCATACCATTCATTAAATTCACTGCCTTCCATTTTTACTTGGCTGCCTAAAAATTCCGTACCATCCAAATTTCCCATTTTAGAAACAAAATCGAAAAAATTGGCAGAGATGCCATATGTCAGATCACCGATCTGATCATTCCAGGCAAGTTCAAGGTCATATCCGTTGGTATACATCTTACCGCTATTCCGCTGGGGATTGTCAAATCCGACATAATCCGGGATCTCCAAAGCCAACAACATGTCCTTTGTCTGCTTGTTATAATAATCGGCAGTAAAACGCAAACGATTATTAAAGAATGTAGCATCCAGACCGACATCAACGGAACTTGTCGTCTCCCAAGAAATATTTTCTACTGCATATGCCCATTGCGCAGCTGATAATTCGGGTACTATCGCACCATTCTGATAAAACAATACATCACTGAAATTAATAAATGCCTGATACGGATAATAAAGAGGATTACCATCACTATTTATGATTCGTTCATTACCTAACGTCCCGTAAGAAGCTCTCAATTTCAGGAAAGACAACCAATCTATATCCGCATTTTTCACAAAGGCTTCTTCACTCATTACCCAACCGGCAGAAACCGAAGGAAAAACACCCCAACGATAGTCTGAATGGAAACGTGAAGATCCGTCATAACGCACATTCGCCTGCAACAAGTATCGATTATCATAGTTATAAGCGACGCGACCGAACCAAGATTGATAAGCCAACTGCACGGCACTTCCACTATTATCACGAAGATCCAAAGGGCCGATATCCAAATAAGGGAAATTGCTAAGTTCATACTGATCACGTGAAGCCCCTAAGTTTTCACCAAAATAACGATACGTTTCATAACCAGCCATCACATTCAAATCGTGCTTCCCGAATGTTTTCATATAATTTGCAATGCCCTGGATCGTCACATCGTAGCTATCATTTCTTTTTTCAGATAACTTTGTCGTATTATAGCCTTCCATATAACCACCGATCGTGTTCGGATCATCTTCCAAGGAATAAGGAACAGCTTTGCGAAAATCCTTATTTTTTGTGTATGTATAGTTAGGAGCAATCACCCCGGAAATTTTCAATCCCTCTATCGGAGTAATATTAATGGCCGCACGTCCACCTACTTTATTGTACCATTCGTCTTTGGTTCCGCCAGAGTTGACAAGTGCATACGGATTATTACCGTTTTTACCACTGGCATACTCTCCGTTTGCCCAAACAGCAGGATAGATCATCGGAGCCAAACGCATATCCGAAAATGGAGAATAATAGGGCTGATGGTTTTTTGTCCGTTTAAAGTTGAAATCCAGGGTTGCTCCCAAATACTTATTCACCGTAAAATCATTGTTTGCACGAATCATAAATCGTTCATAAAAACGATCTGCATACAACCCATCGACCTTATCGTAAACAAATGACGCATTCGATTTAACGGCTTTCGACCCACCAGCCACACTAATCGTATGTGTCTGCCGAGGAGCTGATCCCTTTAAAATCATACCAACCCAATCTGTCATCGGATATTTATCCGGATCTGTCTGATTATATTTTTCCCAATTATTCACTTCATCTTCAGAATAGGTCTGATTCCATCCACCCGATTTATTATCATTATAACGCAATTCATTGGTCGTTTCCAAGAAACGTTTGACACCCATATATTCCGGTTGTTTTGTCGGAATCTCCAAACCATACTCAAAATTATAGTTAATCGAAAGATCCTTTTCTTTTGCACGCTTCGTCGTAATCAAGATTACACCTGCAGCAGCACGAGAGCCATAAATAGAAGAAGAAGCGGCATCTTTCAATACTGACATACTTTCGACATCATTCGGGTTCACATCATTGATACTTCCCGGTACGCCATCTATAATAACCAATGGACTGGTATCGCCGATAGTCGTGACACCACGCACTTTGATACTACCGGCTGCTGCACCGGGAGCACTATTGTCACGAGTCACCGTCACTCCGGCAACAGCTCCTTGCAAAGCCGTTGACAATTGGGTGGTCTTACGGGAAGCCAAAGCATCGCCTTTGACTGCGGCAACCGCACCGGTCAGGTCTTTCTTCTTCATCGTTCCATAACCAACAACAACAACCTCTTCCAGCATTTCCGAATCTTCTTTCAGGACAATAGAAAAAGAGTTACGATTGTCTACTTTTATTTCCTGTGAAACATAACCTATATAGGTTATCATCAACGTAGCACCAGGTGCTACGTTGAGCGAAAATTTTCCATCAATATCAGAAATTGTACCGTTATTCGTTCCTTTTTCTACGACATTCGCTCCAATAACAGACTCTCCGTTGGCATCTTTTATCACACCGGTCACCTGTTTTGACTGATTTATACCGTCTGTGCCCTCTTTCTTCTTTGATAAAATAACTTGCCGGTCTACAATGCGATAGCTAACATCCGTACCGCCAAACAAGATCTTTAATGTCTCATTAATATTTTTCGAATGGATATTCATATCGACAATTCTGTCCGTATCGACAGATTTGTCTGTAAACAAAAATGAGAATTCCGTATCCTTCTCGATCCTGTCCAAGACTTGTTCGACCGTTACATTTCGGAGTGATAAATTAATAACTGTACTTTGCGAGTACAAATTTTCGGCATGTAGCTGAGCAATCACAATGAATAGTAAAAGTAAGCTTACTCTCATAATATGCATTAATTTAAGTAAATAATATGGGGTATTACCCCTTACTGATCTTGAAAAATTCATAACTTTGTATTTGGATTTAAAACTTTTGTACGATTGGCGTCGTACTTAACTAGTTATTTCTCTTTTTTAGGCAAGTATGAGTTGGCGCTTATACTTGCCTTGTTTCTTTTTATATATTTATATCATAATCATTTCTCCTTTCTTCATTAATTTAACATGTTTATTTTTATTTCAGCCAAACATCTATCCGTTGGCGCGGATAAGTATAATCTTGCTGTTGTTTCATATCTGCGAACGACCAACTTATCGGAGCTGCCATACGTAGATAATCCAATATTTGTGTGATACTTTCCGATGAGAAAGTAGCTCTGAACTTATAGTCTTTCTGGTTTTCCCGATGTAACACGATATCGACGTTATATCTTCTGGATAGTTTTTTCACGACTTCTTCAAGGGTCGCATTACGGAAAACCAATTTACCCTCTTTCCAAGCTGTTTTCTCTTCAATATTGGCTACACTAATGGTAAAATGTCCATCTTCCTTATCATAACAGACCTGCTCGTTCGGTTTTAACCATATAGTACGGGAAGCAGATATAACATCCACCAGCCCGGCCTCCAATGTCGTTTCCACAACCCGGTCCTCTTTATATGCATTTATATTAAATTTAGTACCATGTGCCTTGACTTTTATACCATTGTCCAAAGAGACATAAAAAGGGTACTCCTTATCTGACTGCACCTCAAAATATCCTTCACCACTCAATTGGACATTTCTCTCCTTTTCCGTAAAACGGGAAGGATACCGAAGCGAACTTCCTGCGTTCAACCAAACTTTTGAACTATCCGGCAGCAAGACTTGGGTAACAATTCCCGGAGCAGATAAAACTTCCAGATAAGAAACGGTATCGGCCTGTTTCAACTGTCGGGTATATAAATAAGATAATACTCCTGTCGATATGATTAAGGGCAACAACAAAATGGCTGCAATTCGCGATATATAGAAAGTAAAAAGGTACTTTCTCCGTCCAGTATCCAGTCTCTTCCTGTTTTTTTGATATGCCGCCTGTACATCGAAAGATTTATATTCACGAATGTCATTCTCAATCGCTTTAGCTATTCGAATCGTTTTCTTTATATCATCTGTATGTTCTGTCATTTTCTATTCTCTTTTACTAAATAGACACACGGGGATGACAAACCCGACAGGCTTTTTATCTTTTTCTTATAAAAATATTTTTATGTCTCTTATATTTCATTACTTTTGCCAACACCAAAAGATATAGAATTCTTCTTTTAAAAATGAAAGACACCAATGTACCCGATATTGATCATCTCCTGTGGAATATTTCCGTAAATGATGACGAAATTGCCTATCGTTCTCTGTTTGAACACTATTATGCAGCTCTTTGTCTGTTTGCCAAACGCTACATAGAGGATCGGGATGTACGGGAAGATATTGTGCAGGATATTTTTTTCAATATTTGGGAGAAAAGAAAATCTATATCAACTAATATTTCCGCCCGAAACTATCTGGTCACCTGTGTAAAAAACTTAAGCTTGAACTATCTGAGAAAACAAGGCTACAAAGAGGACTATCAAAAAAAGATCATTGATAATCCCCCGATCTATTCAAACGGGGAAGAAGACCTGTATATGTTGAATGAATTGGAAACATTGTTAGAGCAAACTTTGGCTAAACTCCCCCCGGAGTATAGAATGGCTTTCGAAATGAGCCGGATGGAACAAAAAAGCATGGACGAAATAGCAGAGATAATGGGAGTTTCCGTTCGTACAGTAGAGCGCTACCGGAACAAAGCACTTGACATCCTGAAAAAAGAATTGAAAGATTATCTTCCGTTCCTGTTATTTCTTAACAGTATCCCATAATTTACAATAACCCCAGATAAACGAAGATCCTGATTAAGAAAAATAACAAATACTACAGGAATCCCTGTCTTTTCAAAAAATCATCCGTCAACTTTCGAACCTTATAATACTCTTCCGTAAGCGGCTTTCTGTATAGAAAGATCGGATGCCCGGCACCTTCAAAGAGATGGAGTTCACAATCCACTCCCTTCTGCAAAAGTTTATCTTGATAGGCCTCGATCGTTTCGACCGATACGATAGGATCTTTCGTGCCAAGCAATATAAGAGTGGAGGGAGTTGCTTCCGACACATGATGGATCGGTGAAATTTTTTCAAAATCCCTTTTTATTTCCGGAAAACCATAACCTCGCGAAACCATGTCTACAACCGGATAATATAACACGGAGAGGTTCGGCCTGTAACCCGCCGGAACAGTCTCATCACTCCCGATCGTTCCGAGTGCGGCAGCCAGATGTCCACCGGCAGAACCACCGGCTACGGCAATCTTGTCCGGATCAAGCTGATAGTCCAAAGCATGGCTACGCAACCAACATATCGCATCTTTGGCATCCTCAAAACTCTCGAACGGAGTAGAATGGTGCAGATATCCGATACGATAATCAACCGATACAGCAACCATTCCTTTTGAAGCATAATAAGCACATTCACGATAAAACTGAATCGGAGTACCTAACTTCCAACCTCCTCCGAAGAAGTATACAATAGCCGGCCTTTTTTCCCCAGCCTGCATATTCCGGGGCTTGAAGATGTGAAGTGCCAGGGAATCTCCATCCTCTAATGTCTTATACCGAACGATTTCAGGAGAGAACACCGTCTCCGATGAAGCCAGTACTTTCTTTAAGGCCTCGAACCAGACAGTCGCCATCTTCTCCGCACCAGCCTTATTCGGATGTACTTTATCGTGTACCGTATAGTCTTGCCAGTTAAATCCCTGAGCCTGATTGACCAAAAAGACCTGTCCGGAGTTTAATCCGGCAACCATTTCCGCAATCTTCTCGTTCAATTCCGGGATATACGAATATTTAGGTAGTTTCCCGCTTGGTATTACCTGGGCAATCAAAATACGGACATTCGGATTGATCGCCTGTATTTTGTTGATAATAGACTTGTAAGAAGCTATCATTCCGGGAATAGGTTTCTCTTCCGCAAAATGGTTATGACCGGCATGGAGCAATACAATATCTGCCGGATAAAGCCGGTAAAGGCTGTCGATCTTCGACTCCAGAAACTCCACATTCTTACCGCTGAAACCACAATGATTAAGCGTCCCGATCCGACATTTACTCTCACGAGGGCCGATAAAATCAAACTGATACCCGGCTGTAAATAATTTTTCCCAAAGTGGATACAAATAGCAAGTGAAGAAATCCGCTCCTTCCGTAATGGAATCACCTAATCCCATCAAGGTAAACCGTTCCTGTTTTTTCTCTTGTCCGGTGGTAGTAACGGAACAGCACAATAAAAAAAATAATATCAGATATAAATAAAGAGCTTTATGTTTCATGGCTTTTTAAACTTGCAATAGTTTTATGGGCATATATTAAAAAGATGTGTGTCAAAATGTGATTATCCCCACGCTTGACGCAGAGACAAGTACATTTTGACACACACCATACTTTTCTGATTATTGGACAACCGGTTTGTCTTTCAACATACCGCCTTCATTATAACGCTGGTTATTCGGTAGCCCTTTCTTATTCACACCTTCTTTCATCAATGTCTTCAAATCTTCCAGATGCGAACGGTAAACACCACGAGGTGTCACATCATATTTCTTACACAATGATGCAGCCATACCTACTACCTCTCCCATCATTCCTGTCGTACGCATCACACGGACCGTTCCCAATGCCACGTGAGTCACACTGATATTACGGCCGGCCATAAACAGGTTGTCCACATTACGCGAATACAGACAACGATACGGAACGGCGTACGGATGGATCAGAATATGCTTTGTCACCGCTTTGAACTCATTGCCTGGAAAATGTTCACTGTTTTTCGGATCCTGCCAATGTAAATCGATACTCCATGTCGTGGCGAAAGAAGCATCTTCATGAGACACGTTTTTCGTGATATCGTCTTCCTTTAAAATATAATCCCCCATCAGACGACGTGATTCACGCTTGCCGGCGACATAAGCAACCCAACCTAATTTTCGGTTCTTATACTGGTCATTTTCCTTCATACGGTTTTTCAGATAACTCCAGTTTGAATAGACAACCAGCATTCCATAATCACGGATACGTTCGAAGTCCTTGATCTGGTCGAAGTTCATACCTGTCTCCCACGTCCATTCTCCCATCATCACCTTTTCACAATTCTTGTCGTTAAACTCCACTCCATAGCTGAACTCCGGGAAAGGGCTCGATTTCTTGTTATCCACAGAATACCACTGGACGGAAGAACCCATTGTCAACTTGTCTGCTTTCTCCGGAGCGATGCTCTCACCATACTCGTCACGACCTTCACGCCCCATACGGTAGTCGGCCCCCGCCAGGTAACCGATCGTCCCGTCTCCCGTACAATCAGAAAACAGAGGAGCCTCGAACTTCAGTTCTTTACCGCTTTCGATGTGTTTGACAATAACCGATGTGATCTTATCACCTTCCTTTGTCACCCCTATCGCACGAAAGTTCAGGAAAAGAGACACATTCTTTTCACCTGCTAGCCAATCCATTTTCTTCTGGTCTTCATAATATTCTGCAGGTTGTGCATTTCCTCCCTTTTCCGGACCAAATTCTTTCTGCAGACCGCCAAGTTCCTTATAAGTTCCTTCTTCGATACGGCCTCCTAAATGGACACGTATCTCCGAACTGTTATTACCACCTACCACAGGACGGTCATTAATCAAAGCTACCCTGCAACCCAGACGGGCGGCCGACACAGCGGCACTCATCCCGGCTATACCGGCTCCCACGACTACAAGATCATATTCGCCGGCAACCGGTGCTTCATCCGGTAATCCCAATGCTTGACGACGGAATGCTTCCAGTTCCTTTACATCCGACGGAGGCATCTTGCCAACTTCCGTGGTAAAGTAGATCGCATCACAACGACCGTCAAATCCCGTCAAATCATGCAGCTTGATTACAGTTTTCAGATTCTTGACAGATACTTTTCCAGCTATCTGCCACATCCAGGCAGAACCCTCCGCTCCCAATGGAGAAGTCATCTTCTTTCCTCCGACAGACAAACTGAATTTACCGGGACCTTCCCCTTTTTTCCACGGGGAAGTCCAGTTATAGGTCCGAACATATACATAATATTCTCCTTTTTCAGGAAACATTACTTCCGTAGAGGCATCATCGACGGGTACACCCATCCCATGCGCCAAAAGGTAAGGAGACCCCATCAAATCCATAAACTGCTGGTCAACCTTCCAACCACCCTTGTTACTGAAACTTTCGGCTTCGACAAAAAGGTCTGCCGCTCGAACACATCCCAAACTCAACAAAAATAATAATGATAAAATTACACGAGTCTTCATGATATTAATATTTTAAATTAACAAAAACAAAGGGAAACACAACACTCTCTAAATTTACTACTTTGCAAAAATAGAACTAATTATAAATAAACCATGCTGTTGCTTTACAATTTTTATTTGCGGTTACACGTACCCATCGAGCAGAAAAGCTCTCAGGAAACTCATAATGCATATATTCACCAGAACCGACAGTCTTAATTTCATAAATCTTAAACTGCCCATTGCCTACAACGTCTACTTCTATTTTAAAAGAAACAGCTTCATTCGAATCATGCCAAAGGTGAAGAGATTTCTGATCAAATCCATACATTAAAAAAGGATCAGACGGGACATGGGCCATAACTTCATCATCAGACCATACCCCTCCTTCACCAGTTGGTTTTCCCCACGACCACAAATCGTCTGTCTTACCGAACCACAATCCAGCTTGAGGTTGACCAGCCAAAGGATTTCCATCAGCAGTACCAAACTTCATTGGCGTCGCCTGATTTCCTCCCATCACCAACATGCCCCTCCAAGAACAATAGTCTGGAATTACACGCAAATGCGAACAAACCGGACGAATAGCCCACAGCTGATCAACATATAGATGAAATCCTATTTCATAAAATAACCCATGACAGTCCATCATTGCACGTTCTGTTTCAATTTCGCGAATACGCAGCCACTCCGTACAACTCGTCTCATCGAATGTTTTACTGGATTTTGGCAAACGATACCTTTTCCATTCCTTTGTATTCGGAAAAAACACACTCATTACAGCAGAAGCATTATCCCAACCTGTAGCCAAAATTGGTGCACCAAAATGAGAAGAGCTCCATACTTCCGTATACGACTTCTCTTCTATTATTTTCCAAACTTTACCATCCCACTCTGCTAAACGGCCTGCACTCCAATCCTTATTATAATCTTTTGTAGAATAACTATTGTTACACACAACAACCTTACCATGCCTTGTAAAACCAGATTTAAAATGAGGTTTCGACCCTTTCGGTTCTTTCAACTCATCATAAAGGTTAAATAATAATTTTGTATCTAAGGTATTTACATCCACTTCAAAAAATTGACCTTCCATAGCCAGAAAATAAACTTTATTCTCCGGATCCGTCAAATGCGTCATTGTTGCAGCTAAGCGATGATCCTTCACACCATCAATCACTCGCACATTCCCATTCATATCAATTACATACGGACCAATGATCAACTGATTCGTAGGGCCGTGGAGTAATCTGTTAGCATATGTTCCCACCACACTTTCCGGGCGTTTATGTATTTCCATCTTATCATTGATTTCAAAAAGTCCCGTACCGGAACCAGTCGCGGAGAAATGTGCGACATAAGTAACGACCCATAATCTGTTTGCCCAAGGGAACAAAGCGCCCGTCCCTGCTTCAGTTCGTGGAGTTTGATCTGCTACCATAGCCAAATGCGGAAACACTCCGCTACAATTTATTTGCTGCTGAGACAATGCCTTATTATTCAGACATCCTAAAACTAACAAAACAGATATTAAAATGTATTTCATGATTCTACAGATTTAAAGATTGCAATTCAACAACATCCGGTAATTGATTTATCAGTATCATCACCGGATGTCATTTCTACATTTTATTTATAATCCAACCAAGCAGTTGCTTTTGTATCCGTATCCGATACAAAACGAATCCATCTTGCTTGAAATGCTTCAGGGAGTTGTTGAACGAACCTTTCTCCAGGTTGTACTGCATAAGCGGCATACTCCATCCAATCCCCATTGCCGGTAGGATCAACTTCAACCGTAATGACGACTTTCTTATCAGACTGATGCGACAACGAAAGCTCTTTCTTGTCATAGAATCCAATCAGATACGGATCAGAAGCAATACCAACTTTTACATCTGTATTCTTCCACGGACCACCATGACCTACCGGTTTACCCAATGTCCACAAGTCATCGATAACACCTACCCAAACAGCAGCTTTTCCGTCGTCCGAAACAATAATATGCGGATTCTCTTTTCCCTCTTCAGGTGTCACACCTGTCAAAACAAGCATACCTCGGTAAGAAGCATAATCGTTGATACGGTAATTATGAGTTGATATAGGACGAATTTTTGCATATCCATCCGCATTTTCCGCAGGAAGTTCGTAAAAAGTTCCCATACAAGAGAACATATCGCGTTCCGTTGCCACTTCCCGACAAACACGCAGTACACCTTGGTTAGTCAATTCTTTATACGTTTCATCCCCCAAAGGAAGACGCCAACGCCGGTTCAAATCATCTACAATCAGGACAGAACCCTCTTCTATCGAAACGACTTGTTGGGGTATGGCAAACTTTGATCGAATAAAATCAGTCGTTTTTGTATCTTCCTTACGAACCAGTTCCAATTTATCTCCCATTTCATAATAACCGGTTTCCGATGTTTTTCCATCTACCGTCACATTTGCCAACACTCCCAATGCACGACGGTTGTCACCAAGCCCATACAACAAACCTCCGATTGTCGTATTTTGTTTAACTGTTGTCAAACCTTGGTAAATCGGATCAGAAGAAGTCGAACGGGGATCGGAAGTCGTATAATTGAAACTAACCGTTGCCAATGTATTTTTATCCGTTTTTACACGAATCCATTCTCCTTTTTCGGTAGAAGCAAAAGGGACAGAGACCGACTTTCCTGCATTTACTGTGACACTCTTCAAGGTCTTCCATTCATTTTTGCCGGCTTCATCTATTTCAAAAGTAAAGATCACCGGTTGTTTTCCTTCATTTTTGACCCAACCGAAACGATGTGTCCAGCCACTAAAAAGGAACGGTTCAGAGCTCTCACCTGCTTTCACGCTTTCCTTTGCCCAAACAGCACCTTCAGCAGTAGCCGGTCCTAATTCATCCGGTCTTGTCAAAGAGGTAAACCACAGGTTCGAATTCGATTGACCTGGTCCCTCTATACTTCCCTTTGCTTTTCGTTTGTTCAAGAATTCTTTCTGAGCCGAATCGTCACAACCGAAAACCAACTGATCGTTCCAACGTGTAAAATCACCAATCACCTTCAAATAAGCGGAGCGCGGACGAATACCTGCTGAATTATCAGCCGTAAACATTCCTGGAAAATACCAGAACATTCCATGCATCGTCATCAGATAATCAGGCTGAGACTCTGTCCCGACATTCCGAATGCGCGGCCATTCCGTATTCCATCCATGCGCACCATCATAGCTATGACTGGCTTTGGGCAAACGATAAAAAGCCCACCCTTTTTCGGCATCGCGTACACCTAAAATAACTGATTTATAATCCCACCCTGTTGCCCAAATCGGGTCTGTTTCCGGATTCGTATTTCCATAAATGCCACCCGGCCCCGTCACTTCGACAAATTGATTGCGACGAACTACTTTCCACTCTTTTCCATTCCATTCAGCTAGGACACCAGCCTCCACATCAAACTTCTTTAATGCTTCTTGTGTCCCTTCTCCATTGTTGGTAAAATACATACAGCCTTGCCCAGAATATAACCCCTTACCATGTACTCCCGGTAATAAAGCATTTATCGGCCCGGCATCCGTATCATTTTTTTTCTGTTGTTTCTTATTGCCATCTTGATACAATTCTTTTACTTCCAATGTATTCACATCCACTTCATAAAATCCTTCTTCCATTGTCCCATAATAAATCTTATTGGACGGATCTGTCAAATGACGAGCATTTCCAGTATGTCGACCAGACATTACAGTATATGGAATAACACGAACTTTACCTGTTTTATCAATCGCATAAGGTCCTATAAAAAGTTGATTGCTTTCTTTATGAATCATTCTGTTTGCAGGTGTACCTCCAATACTCTCCTTATGCATGATCTGCCGATAATCGGACGTCACTTCATATAATTTATCAGAAGAGCCATTCGGTAAATGAGGCCCATAAGTAGCCACCCATAAACGATCCGCCCAAGGTACGACTGCCCCTGTCCCACATTCGCCTTCATTATTATAGTAAGCCAAACGGGGATAAATACCAGAAATCGATTCCGGTATTTTTTTGACATCCTTTTGGGCAGTACATCCTAATACCGAAAATACAGTCAGTAATCCTATTATACTATTCAGTTTCATATTATTTGATTTTTTACAACAAGGGTTCCTCATCCTCTATATAACCATATAAAGCCGAGGAACCCTTAAATGAATATCATATCGAATCTATCCCAAACCGATCACCATTTCGGATTCTGTGACAGATTTTCGTTAATTAATCTATCTGCTGCAGGAACCGGCCACAAATAATCACGACTTTCATCGAATTTACGTTCGGTTGCCACGGTAATATACCCCTTTTCCGCCATTTCACTCAAATCTGCAATACCGTCTTCATCAATCTGTGGAATACCACCTATCGGATAGTTACCATCTTTCCAGTTCTGAATCAGCTGCTTGTATTCGGCCGAGACAGAACTTTCATCACCATTCCAAGAGGTATTACCGGACCACGCACGATTCAAGAAATAAATTGGACGATTAAATACCTTCCCTGCAATCTTCCAACGAATTAAATCGCTATAACGATGACCTTCCCAAGCCATTTCAATAAAACGCTCGGTACGGATAACCGTACGTAACTGCTGCTGTGATCCTTCCGTTACTCGTGGATACTCAAGACCTGTTCCGTTATAAGCCCTTTCACGCAACTTATTAATCGTAGCGTCCAACACTTCTTGGCTACACTGATTCGTCTCATTCATCGCTTCAGCATACATCAACAGAACATCACCGTAACGCAACATCGGATAAGTAGTCGGTGCACCAGCTTTACCATTTTCCAAAAATGACTCATCAACATATTTCTTAAATAATAAACCTGTATAGGATGCATGTTCCGCTCTTGCTTTAGAATCATTATTTCCCACTTGTGCACCGTCAGAAATTCTCTGAACGGTTGTTTTAACAGGAGAAGGAGAATACTCATACCCTAACCATTCATAATCGTTCGGATCATACGTTCCATCCAACACACTCTTGTTATATGCTGTTGCAAACGGAACAATTGTCATTGCCATACGTGGATCCCGGTTCTCGAAAAAGTCTTTCGGATTGTAAAGCGGAGATTCATCAATCGGTTTACCATCAATACAAGGATAAGCACAGACCAATTCATAAGAAGGAGCTTTTTGACCACCCCATCCTCCTGAAAGGCGAGATATGCTATTCAACACATCAGACGCAGCCCAGTAATATTTCTTCAACGTCACATCTCCACGGAAAAAGAAAATCCATTCGTCAGACCAAGAAGCCGTAAACAAATCCTGATAGTTGCTATGCAATTTGTACACATTCAAATCCATACAATTCTTGGCAGCAGTAGCAGCGGCTGCATAATCCTCATTATAAATAGCAATTCTTGCTTTAAAAGCATAAGCAGCCCCTTTCGTGGCACGCTGGATGCCTGGATAACTATTCGGTAAACGTTCCGCAGCCTTATCCAAACATTCGTAACTGTAAGCCAATACATCTGCTTTCGGAGATCGGGAAGCAGTATAAGCTTCATCTAAACCCATACCCACCTTATCCAAAATTGCATCCCCCCAATGAAAAGCTAACATACCATAAGCATATCCTAAATAAAAGTAAGCCTCACCTTCATATTGAGCAATATCCTTCTCCGAAACGCCCATAGCACGCGCTCGATCCATATTATTGATTATACGTAAAGCACGTGCGATACCTTTATAATAGTTTTCCCAACGTTTGGCAATCGTTCCGTCTTCTGAAGTTAATGTTCCATTATTTACTGCAGAAGTTTCATTTCGAGCAGTTACATCATCTCCCCATTTCATATCGTCAATCGGAAAAAAATCTGTACGATAGAAATCATTCAAAGACATTTCTATTTCCGCTTGAGAAGAATACCAATTCTCGCTTGATCCTTCAGAAAGAGGATTTAAATTAAGATCGACACACGACATAAGCATGAATAGGGATGCAGTACATATAGAAAATTTTATCTGTTTCATATCACTATAAATTTAAAATTTAACATTCGCACCAAATGTAAAAGACGTGGATATAAAGTCGGAACTTGCACCTATTTCCGGATCCCATCCTTTAGGATAATGGCTGATAGCTGGTAGATCATTTATTGTTGCATATATCCGAAGTCCTCTGATGAAACACTTATCCATAAGTTTCTGCGGCAACGAATACCCCAATGTAATGTTCTTGACACGGAAATAAGCTCCATTAAACAACCAATAATCAGATCCGGTATAAGTATTAGTAGTATTGGTATATGTAAGACGAGGATATTTGACATTCCGGTTTTGATCTTCCGTATTATGCTGGCTCCAATAATTCCCCAATATAAGAGAAGGCACAGCTCCCCATTGTTCTTTTAATGGCTGTATCCATGCAGAATTAAAGAGAACATTCTGATGCCCCACGCCTTGAAAAGAAAGAGAGAAATCCCAATCTTTCCAACCTAAGAAAAGATTACCACCAAACTGAAACTCCGGCAAAGAATTACCTAAACGAACTTTATCATCTGCATTGATAACGCCATCTCCATTCACATCGACATATTTAATATTACCAGCCTTATCGTTAGCAGTGAGTGTCGGATACTTGTTTCCTTCCGAATCATACAGATCTGCATCAGTAACAAACAGACCATCGGTCTTATACATAAACCACTCATAATAATAAGAATCTTCTTCATAAATCTTATTACCATCTATAGTTCTTCTGTCTCCCAAATATCCCATTTTTGAACGATAATCAGATAAATTAAAAGATACACCATAAGATACCTCACCAATCTGATCACGCCAACTTGCTTCAAATTCCCAACCGTGAGTATACATATCACCCGCATTTTGTTTCGGAGCAGAAAAACCGGCATAAGAGGGGAAACCTAAAGTCAAAAGCATGTCGGATGTTTTCTTATAATAGTAGTCTCCTGTTAAACTCAAACGATTATTCAACAAAGTAATATCGATACCAATATCATAAGTCGTAGTTGTTTCCCACGTAATATCATTAAATGCATAATTATATTGTGCAGCATTCTGTACAGCGGTCACCGATTGGGAACCTTTATCATACATATAACTATTTCCGAAATTGATTGCCGCCTGATATGGAAATTCCGCATCACTAATGCGTTCATTCCCCAATGACCCAATAGAAGCACGCACTTTCAAATAATCAATCTGCTTATCTTTAGGGAACCAAGATTCACTAGAAATAACCCAACCTGCCGATACAGAAGGGAATACCCCCCAGCGATAATCAGAAGCAAAACGAGAAGAGGCATCAGCACGAACATTCGCTTGTAACATATACCGGTCCTTATATGAATACATAGCACGTCCGAAAACAGATTGATAAGCATTGTGACCTGCACTGCCCGAATTATACTGATAATCTTCCGGACCAAGATTCAAATAAGGATAAGTATCCAATTCATAATTATTTCTTGATGCACCCAAATTTTCCCATTTATGCTTATACCCCTCATAACCTACCATCGCATTCAAGGAATGGTCAGTCCATTTGTTCTGATAATTAGCATAAAACTGGTAAGTACGGCTTTGTGTCATATTCCGTGTTTCATTTAAAGATGTTGTCTTATTACTTTGTGCAGCAATGGAGCTTCCATCCTCATAATACACATTCACTGCTTTTGTAAATTTTTTCCCTGTTTCAAACGTATATCGAGGAGCAAAAACGGCCGTAAGCGTTAATCCCTTAAGCGGAGTCAAATCTAGTTGGGCCTTTCCCCCAAACTTATAATAATTCTTTCCATCCGTTCCTCCTTCATTGAGCATAGCCAATGGATTGGCCCCAGATTTCACATCTGCATAGCGCCCGTCTTCCCAACGAGGATTATAATATGGAGCAGTCAAATAAGCCCAATAAATAGGATTGACAGTCGCAGGAGATACACTTTTCGACGCAGAAAAATCAACATCAATATTAGCCCGAATCCAAGAATTGATTTTATAATCGTTGTTGACGCGACCCGCATAACGCTCATACGATTTATTCGCATAATACCCATCTGCCGTCTGATAATTGAACGAGAATTTGGACTGCAATTTATCTGTACCGCCTGAAACGTTAAAGTTATGTTGTTGATGAGAAGTCGTATTCTTCAACAGCAAATCAACCCAATCCGTATTCGGATAATGATAAGGATCCATTGCATTATTAGCCATCCAAGAGTTAATGGTTTCCTGCGAATATTGCGAATAAGGATTAGAAGCACCATCGTTCCATTTAATCTCATTTTGAACATTCATCCAATCGATCACATTTCCATTAGTCGGTCGTGTAGTCGGTTTGTCAATGGAATATTCATAATTATAATCTAAATTGAATTTATTCTCCTTAGCTCTTTTGGTTGTGATCAAAATGACACCGGCCGCAGCACGAGATCCGTAAATAGAAGCCGATGCCGCATCTTTCAAAACACTCATGGTTTCTACATCTGAAGCCACGACATCATTCAATGAACCGGGTACACCGTCTATAATTACAAGCGGGTCGTTATTGGAAAGTGTCGTCACACCACGAACACGTATCGTAGCAGAATTACCAGGACCTCCGGAAGAACGAGTAACCTCCACACCCGAAATCTGCCCCTGCATAGCCGTAGACAGCATTTGAGTAGAACGTTCTGTTAAGGAAGCTCCTTTGACACTGGATATCGGACCGGTCAAATCCCCCTTACGAGCCGATCCATAGCCAATTACCACTACTTCATCCAACAATTCTGCATCCTCCTTCATTGTTATAGACACAGATGTTTTATTTTTTACAGATATTTCACTCTGAATATATCCGATATAGGAAACTATTAATGTTGCATCTGATGCAACATTAAGGGAGAACCTCCCTTCCGCATCCGTTATCGTGCCGTTAGTAGTCCCCTTCTCCACCACATTGGCACCAATGACCGGCAAGCCGGATTCATCGAGGATTACACCTGTAACAGTTTTCTTATTCTGTTGAACACCGCTCAATAAGAGGTTGTCCGAAGCCTTGATCAACACTTGGCGATCGATAATTTGATACTTGTAGCCAGTATTTTTCAACACCTGGTCCAGTACATCTTCCAATGTAGCATTTTGAGCATTGACACTCACAGTTTTGTTGACATTCACACGATTATCGTTAAAAAAAAATGTAAACTCACTGCTTTTTTCAATTTCTCTAAGGATTTCAATAATACTGCTGTTCTGCCTGTTGATCGACACCTTGTAACTCTGCGCATAAGTAGAGGCAGAAATACAGCATGCAATTCCCAACGAAAATAAGGTTGTGATCTTCATGATACGTTTAGTTTTTCTAAATAACGGGATACAATACCCCCTCTCACTGTTTTTTTCCATAACTTTGTAATAGTTTTTGATGAATAATAAATGCAAGTCTTTGGCTTGGACTCCTATGACAAGCATTTTTTGAAAACTCTCTGATTGGAAGGTGCTTGCCGGCATCTTCCAATTTTTTAAAGGTTAACTCTTTTTTATCCCATAAGCATTAGAATTAAGTTGTTTATAATAAGTTATTTTAAAGTCAATGTATAATCACCATTCTTCTCCTCTTTATACTGTAATGGAGAAGAAGCTTTTATCATAAAAAGTATCCGATCTAGCGACTCATCCCTCACCTTGAAAGTAAACCGATATTTATCTGCCAGATCCTTTTGGCACATTACCTTTCTGCCGTACCACTGTTCGAGACGTGGGATGATCATGGAAAGTTTTTCATTTTCGAAACTCAGTATCTTTTGTTTGCGCCAAGCGGTGTATTTGTCGGCATCCACAATCTGTTTGGAAATCTTGCCGGTTTGCCGGTCCACCAAGATCTTTTCGTCGGGAGAGACGAAGTATTCTTTCATTTGGTTTGTTTCCTTATTCTCCACACTTACTTTGATCTTGCCATTCAGGAGAATCGCTTCCATCTTATTTTCCATGTTGTAACTGAACAATTCGAACGCAGTCCCCAACGCCTCCACACTCATATCCTCCGTATGAACAATAAAAGGTTTTTCGCGATTCTTCGCCACATCGAAAAAGGCTTGCCCGTCCAATCTTATCTCACGCGTCTTACCGGAAAAACTGGCAGGATAGGTTAAGCGGCTGCCCGGTCCCATCTGCACTTTCGTTCCATCTGGTAAAGAGACAGATTCCATATTTTGGATACCGGAACTTACAACATACATTGGGACATTCGCCTTGTCCTGCAACGCAAAATAAACAGTCCCTGCCACACCCAATACCAATAAGATGGAGGCGACCATACTATATATCTTATAAAATACAACATTCCGTCCTTCATCATGTTGCCAGACTTCCTTACAAATATTCCGCCAGATAGACGGCTCGTCCGGACGATCGCTTTCCACTGCATCCGGAGCATTATTCCATTGCCGCTCCATTTCTTTTGTCACCCGGCGAGAAGATTGCAAGGCTATGCGCTCTTCTTCGGTCAGCGCATCTTGCATTAGTTTCTTTAGTATATATTTTTTGTCTTTGTATTCCATTTCAATTGCTTTACATATATAAATACACACAAGTTACTTCTTTCCCCTACCCAGTCCGGGAAAAAACAGATTATTTTAGCACCTGACAGTACAAATTTCCAAAAAAATATGACAATATCCCCTCTAAAAACTAACATCTCAACTAATAAACTGATTTTTAGCAAAATGCAACGACAACCAGTTTATTAAAAAATATTACCCTTGCGGGTAATTTGAATTAGAAAGGGTAGAAAATCGAATTAGATGCGGTAATAGTTTCGATTTGAACCCATCACTTTTTTAGATATTAGATAAATGATAATAAGAGATAGGAGACAGAATACATTCAATCAGATAAAGAGAAGAAGCAATGTGATATTCTTCTTCAAGTACTTGAGAGCTTCGCTGATTTGATTTTCGACTGTTTTCTCTGAAATATTCAATAGGAGAGCTATTTCTTTGTAACTCTTTTGCTCCTTACGGCTCAAGTTGAAAATCTCACGACGGCGCGGTGGCAATTCATCGATCAGGCGATCTATATATTCTTGGAGATTATGAGCATCAATTTCTTCTTCCACATCATACGGTTCTTCCAATGCGGCAAGGACCGTGACTTTGTAGAAATCTTCATTCACATTTTTGCGATGCCGGTTAAAGATCAGATTCCGGGTAATAATAAACAACAAGCCTTTAAAATGATCGTCCTCACGAAGAAATTCACGCGTTTCCCATATTTTGATAAAGACTTCCTGTACTACTTCTTCGGCAGCATCGGCACTGGTCAAATAGAGGCGGCTGAAATTATAGACCTGTTTCCAGTATTGCTTATACAGAGCAGTAAATGCGTCTTTGCTGCCCTGCTTCAATAATAATATCAGTTCCCGCTCTTCCATATTATTTTAAATAAGATACAAATGTAACAAATAAATTGAGAATTGAAACTTGAAAATTCGGAAGTGCTTTCTTCTTCATTTTTCATTTTCAATTCTTAATTTATTTAGTGGTTCGTTCCTTCAAACAAATCATGATCTTCCTTTTTCTGAGAGCTCTTGGCCTTGAAATTATTGAACGTATAACTGAGCGTAAGCGTAATGAGCGGATAGCTGGGACGAATCCGTGTGATGGATTGCAAGTCGGATGTGATGATCTTACTTACATACCGGGCAGAATTGAAAACATCCCGGAAAGAAAGCGTAGCCGACAACCGACGGTTCACCAACTGCTGGCGAACGGCGAGATTCACATACCAGAAAGCATCCGTACGCCCTTGGGTCGTAACGGACGGACCGACAAAATTGCCGTCCACCTGGATACGGGTATATTTAAAGACATCGAAAGAGTTGTTCCACATGACATCGTAGTTCGTACTTGTCTCATTTTCACCACCGGTTTTATACTGATTCTTCACATTATAATGATACAGGCTGCCGTTCAGGTTCATATTCCACCAACGGGTAAGTTGTACCTGTCCGCTCAATTCGACACCGGTCGAATAGTCGTGTCCAACATTCGCCATCGAATCCAGTGTCACACCTGCTTCATAAGGGACGCGCAAACGTTCGATCTTATCCTTACGGCTCCGGTGGAATACCGTAGCTGAAACCGTATGCTCACCGATATTCTTCTTATAATTCAGCTCGAAAGAATTGATATATTCCGAACGGATATCCGGATTACCGATCTCGGCCGAATAAAAATCCCGATAGGTGATATACGGCTCCATGAAAAAGAGTTCCGGACGAGTGATACGGCGCGAATAAGAAACCAATAGCTTATGTTCCTTCGGAAACGTATAGCCTAAATGAAGGGAAGGGAAAAACTCGAACTTATTATATGTACGATCCTTGCCCGGAATCGAGCTTCGCAAAACACGATGCGTATGCTCTCCCCGCACACCCGCCTGAAAATCGAATGATTTATAGCTGTCGGCAACGATTGCATAAACCGAATTGATGCCATGCTGGAAATAGAAAGTGTTATAGATATCGTCCCGGTTATAAAACTCTTTCTTTACCGGGTCCCAGAAATGCATCGTGTAGTCGCCGTCTTCCAAATAAGAGAAATATTGGTAACCGCCTTCGATCCGTCCCGTCTTGCTGTAAGGATAAATATAGTCCAGGTTACCCCGTACCGTCCAGCGATGCTCATCTTCCCAAGCACGATGTCCCTTTTCACGTTCGTTATTCTTATTAAAAAGGTCACTTTGGAAATATTCCATCGCATTACCTCCGTATTTCAGATAGAAACTGCCCATCAACTGATGCCCCTTATCGTCGAATTTATGATCGAAACCGATTGTTCCCTGGAAATAGGTTTCATGCAGATCGTAATCGTCACGACTATAATAATCGCCTTCACCGAAAGTAGCCCCGTCTGCCAGGCGTTTTTCCTTATAATCCAGATCACCGTTGCGCGTACGCCCGCCATAACCGCCTTCAAAGTCGGCATTCAACGTCGTATGGGGCAATGTGTACATCCACCCCGCCTTCATCGAATAGTTGAAATTGTTGCTTTTACGCGGTCCGTTGGAATGGGAGGTCGTTGCCGTGTCTGAGATAATAGTCGTTTTCTCCTGATCGAAATCGCTCTTGCGCAGACGATCACTCCACACACCGCCCAAATACCAACGCGATGCCTTGTTCTGCTGAGACACCAGAAAATCCACCCCGCGCGAAAGGACCGTGCTTCCCGTCAGGTTCACCATACCGCTAAAACCATGCTGGGCGTGTTTCTTTGTTACGATATTGATGATCCCTACATCTCCTCCCGTATCGTGACGGGCCGAAGGGGTGGTGATGATTTCTATATTTTCGATATGCCCTGCAGGGATCTGCTCCAAAGCCTGCGTACCGCTGAACACGCTCGGTTTGCCATCTACATAGACCGTGAAACCGGTACTTCCACGAAAACTGACTTCACCTTCGGCATCCACACGTATGGAGGGTGTATTCTCCAGGATATCGACAGCCGATCCGCCTCCGGCAAGCAAGTTTGAAGAGGCTTCGATCACTTTCTTGTCCAATTTATAAATCACTTGCTTTTTCTGTGCTACGACTTCGACTTCCGCTAATCCCACCTCCAAAGGTTTCATCGCAATCGTTCCCAAATCTACCGCTTTCGAAACCGCATCCAAAACAATACCGGGACGGTTATACAGATCGTAACCGACCAGGCGCACCAAAAGGTTATACTTTCCATCTTTCACATCGGCTATGCGAAACGTACCGTCACGATCGGGTAAAGCATGAAACACTGGATTAACATCTCCTTCACGAAAAAGGAGGACATCAGCAAAATCAATCGGTTGGTTGTTATTGGCATCGACTATTTTCCCTTTTATACGGAAACCAGGGGCCGCCACGGCCGAATAGCTAATACACAATAAGGTCAACAAGAGACAAAAACACTTCTTCATTTCCTACATTGGTTTGTTAACAACGCCACGAAGATAGGATTTTCGTACGAAAGAAATCGTATATTTGCATATATAAATCACCATTTAGCATGGCATCAGCAAGAAAAATCATCATCATTGGAGCAACTTCAGGCATCGGATACGAGATCACTCAACTGTACCGCAAGCAGGGATGGAGGATCGGGATTGCCGGACGGCGGACGGAATTGCTCGCAAAAATCCGGTCAGAAGCACCTGACCAGATCGAAACGGCACAAATAGACGTAACTTGCCCGGACGCCCCGGAAAAGTTAGCGGAATTAATCGATAGAGTCGGCGGAATGGATGTATTCTTGCTTAGTTCCGGAATCGGCAGCCAGAACCGGAACCTAAATTCCGATATTGAATTGTCTACCGTCCAAACAAATACAGTCGGTTTCACCCAAATGGTCATTTCCGCATACAATTACTTCAAAGAACATGGCGGCGGCCAATTAGCCGTGATCAGTTCCATCGCCGGGACAAAGGGATTGGGAGCCGCTCCCTCCTATTCCGCAACCAAGCGCTACCAGAATACTTATATCGAAGCACTCGACCAACTGGCACAGATGGAAAAACTCCCGATCGTATTCACGGATATCCGCCCCGGATTTGTAAAGACCGATCTGTTGAAAAACGATAAATACCCGATGCTGATGTCCCCGCAATATGTTGCCCGAAAAATAGTAAAGGCAATCGAACGGAAGAAACGACGCACCGTAATCGACTGGAGATATGCCGTTTTAGTATTTTTCTGGAAGTTGATTCCCAGCTTCGTATGGAGGCGGTTGCCCATTCACAATTAGCATTTGTATATCATCCGGGCAATCCCTACCTTTGTGCCCAAATTTATAACTATGCACAAATAAACGATGGGATTATTCATTAAAAAGCCTTTGGAGGCCCTGCAGGCCGAAGCCAATCAAACAGGAAGTAAATCATTAAAACGAGTATTAGGCCCTTGGAGCCTGGTCGCACTCGGCGTCGGGGTTATTATCGGAGCCGGCCTTTTCTCCATAACCGGAACAGTCGCCGCCGGATATACAGGACCAGCCATTACACTTTCATTTGCCATTGCAGCAATCGGATGTTGCTTTGCCGGACTTTGTTATGCAGAGTTTGCTTCGATGATTCCAGTTGCCGGGAGTGCCTATACATACTCATACGCGACGATGGGCGAACTGATCGCTTGGATTATCGGTTGGGATTTGGTTCTGGAATATACGGTTGCCGCGACAACGGTCAGCATCAGTTGGAGCCGTTATCTCGTCGTCTTTTTGGAAGGGCTCGGAATCGACCTGCCGACCGCTTTTACCGCCTGTCCCTGGGATGGAGGGATTGTCAATATCCCAGCATTCCTGATCGTTGTCCTGATGAGCCTCTTTCTGATCCGCGGGACGGAAGGAAGTTCTATCTTTAACGGAATCATTGTCTTTCTGAAAGTGTCGGTCGTCCTGATATTCGTCTTTTTAGGATGGAAATATATCAATACGGACAATTACATACCTTATATTCCGGCAAACACCGGCACGTTAGGCGAATACGGGCTATCGGGTGTCCTACGCGGAGCGGCCATCGTATTCTTCGCTTTCTTAGGTTTCGATGCTGTCAGTACGGCTGCCCAGGAAGCCAAGAACCCCAAAAGAGATATGCCGATCGGAATCCTCGTCTCATTGCTCGTTTGTACCATATTATACATGCTGTTCGCCCACGTCATGACGGGCGTAGCCCATTATTCCGAATTTGGCGGCCAACAGGGAATCGCTCCCGTGGCAATTGCGATCGAACATATGGGAGAAGTAGATGCTTCGGGCGTGCTTCATCCGGATTACCCTTGGATGAACAAGGCAATCGTCCTTGCCATCCTATTCGGATATTGCTCGGTCATCATGGTGACGCTGTTAGGGCAGAGCCGCGTTTTCCTCAGCATGAGCCACGACGGTCTATTACCTCCGTTCTTTTCACATATCAATGAAAAGTTCAGAACACCCGCCCGCAGCAATCTGCTGTTCATGGTACTCGTCGGTCTGCTGGCAGCTTTCGTTCCGGCACGCCTGGCCGGTGAAATGACCAGTATCGGAACCCTTTTCGCCTTCACCCTGGTTTGTGCCGGTGTACTTGTGGTCAGAAAGACAATGCCCGATGTGCATCGCGCCTTCAAGACTCCGTTGGTTCCGTTCGTTCCGGTAGCCGGGATCATCACTTGTCTGTGCATGATGCTTTTTCTACCTGCCGACACTTGGATACGGCTGGTGCTGTGGATGTTGATCGGGCTGGATATTTATGCTTGCTACGGTATCAAGCATAGCAAGCTGGAATACAATCAGGCTCACCGCCACGGTCATTTGGCTCTGAATATGATCGGGATCGTCCTTGCCATCCTTTGTGTGATCACGGGACTCTGGCATCAGCAAACCGTCGGTTGGGAAGAAAGTAAAGTTCTGCTGATCATCTCTTTTGTTTTTGCCTTTACACATCTGGGCTTTTATATGGTCCGGATATGGAAGCAAACAACAAAAGTTTTTTAATCATTTTTTATATGAACTCGAACAGAGGTTGTTTGTATAATAACGAAAAGATAACTAAATTTGCAGAAATGGTTCTACAATGTAGAACTCACATTAATCAAACAAACTATTCCTAAGTTTAAGGTATTAGTCAACTTCAGTTTGTTTTCATATGAACTGATTTGGTATAACCTCATCTACATGTGAATGTGGATGAGGTTTTTTCGTCATAATCTCACCGGTCACGGAATAGTGAAGCCAAATCGGCTGTTTGAATAAAAAAAGTCCATATAACCAGCTTTTGAAGCTAACTATATGGACTATCTATGTACGCAGGATGAGACTTGAACTCACACGCCGTAACCGGCACTACCCCCTCAAAGTAGCGTGTCTACCAATTCCACCACCTGCGCGAGAAAGGGTGCCCAGAACAGGACTCGAACCTGCATGCCTCTCGACACACGCACCTGAAACGTGCGCGTCTACCAATTCCGCCACCTGGGCCTTTCTTCAGTACATTAAAAAAGCGGCCTCATACCGCCTCTGTTACCGATTGGAGCGGAAGACGGGACTCGAACCCGCGACCCTAACCTTGGCAAGGTTATGCTCTACCAACTGAGCTACTTCCGCGATAACGGGTGCAAAGATAGAGGTATTTTTTTATTTTCCAAAACCTGACTGCACTTTTTTGCACTATTTTTACAGCCTACACCCGCTCAAAATCATATCTTACTTTAATCCAGTTGCTTCCATCCACATGTTTGCCATCAGCTGGCGACCGGGTAAATCGGGATGCACACCGTCATTCGACCAATAACGTGCCGGAGCCAGCTTCACCGCTGCATCGAAACCCGATTGGAAGGGAACGAATATGGTATTGAATTCTTCCGACAGTTTACGGGCAGACTTGCGGAATTCATCGAACATCGGATACCATTTGGAATCTTCTATAGCCGCCCCGTCACGCAAAGTGAAGGGTTCGCAAAGGACTATTTGCGTATTCGGGAGTTTCTCTTTCGTATATTTCAACAAAGCACGCAGATCGTTTTCGTATGTCTCGACCGTTCCTTTATAACCGTGTGTCAACGTATGCCAATAATCATTCACACCGATCAGGATACTCAGGACATCCGGCTGGAAAGCAAGGCAGTCGACCTCCCAGCGTTCACGAAGCTGATAGACTTTATTGCCGCTGATGCCGCGATTGTAAATCTTCGGCTGCAAAGCCGCTTTCCCCTCCAACAACTGCGTAGCGGTAAAGAGTACATAGCCACTACCGAACTGTTCCATCGTATTGCAACGGTTACTATTCCTGTCGCGACCGCAGTCCGTGATGGAATCTCCCTGGAACAGGATCACACAATCCTTTTTCAGATTAATCTTCGGAGCATGTACGGATGTATTTTCTTTAACAGCGGCTTTTGCGATCTCCGGGATCATCAGGGCACTGAACCCTGCCAACGCTCCCTTTTTAAGGAAGTCTCTTCTGGAATTCTTCATGGGTAGAAATAAGTTTATTTTATTACATTGATTGAATTGAATACAAAGATAGAAACTTTACAAAAAAACGTATCTTTGTTTCTTCATATTTTCAAAAAGAATAATTTGCCATGTTTAGTAGAATAGTAGCGATAGAGCCGGTCAGTTTGATCCCGTCTGCAGAAGAAGCATTGCACACGTTTGCAAATGAAGTAGTGATGTACCCCGATATTCCGGCGGATGACGAGGAGATCGTCCGTCGCATCGGCGATGCCGATGCAGTGCTGCTGAGTTACACTTCAAGTATCCGCCGCGAGGTAATGGAAAGATGTCCCAATATCAAATATATCGGTATGTGCTGTTCGCTTTACTCACCGGAAAGCGCCAACGTCGATATCATTTATGCCAACGAGCACGGTATCAAGGTCACAGGTATCCGGGATTATGGAGACGAAGGAGTAGTCGAATATGTCATCAGCGAACTGGTACGCTCCTTCCACGGATTCGGCCAGCCGGCCTGGGAAGGCGAGGTTCGTGAGATTACCGGGCTGAAAGCCGGTATCATCGGTTTGGGCAAGTCAGGCGGCATGATTGCCGATGCACTCCGGTTCTTCGGTGCGGAAATATCTTATTTTGCCCGCAGCGAAAAGGAATGGGCTCGTGAAAAGGGCTACCGTTTCCTTCCCTTAGACCAACTGCTTGAGCAAAGCGAAGCCGTCTTCTGTTGCCTGAACAAAAACACCGTCCTGCTACACGAGGCCGAATTCCGGAAGTTGGGTGATAAGAAGATACTGTTCAACACAGGGCTGTCTCCAGCATGGGACGAGAAACCGTTTATCAAATGGTTATCGGGCAATAACCTTTGTTTTTGCGATACCGTCGGTGCCTTGGGCGGCGCTCACCTTTTGGAGCATCCGCATGTACGATGCGTACAGGCCTCGACAGGCCGCACCCGCCAAGCGTTCGACCGTCTGAGCGAAAAGGTACTGGCCAATCTTTCAGAATACAACGGGTGAAACAATATTAAGCAGGGTGTTCACAACCGACCATCCTGCTATCTCGGCCGTCTCACTGTACACATCCACGACGGCATGTACCTGGTCGTTCCTGATCTCCACCCGCTGGGTGTCCCCCCTAAATCCGGGAGTCGACTGTATGGTCACCTGCATGGCTTCCGGACCGACAGAGGCACGTGAGGCGGCTACCGTGACATTCACTTTCGTAGGGAACAGGCGGATGGCTTCCACCGCATTGCCGGTAAACACGACTTTCTGTTCTTTCTGCAAAGCCTCCTCATAGACCGGTGTTCCTTTTAAGGCATCAGGTCCCTTTTCATTGTAGAAACGGGCAGTCGCCTTCCCCATCAAGGCTGCTGTGCGCAAGACATCGAACCCTCCGGTAGCTCCCGAAGCGATATAGATACGTGTCCCGTTCTCCTTGGCCGTTTCGCATACTTCCCGGTAAAACACATCATCGGCCAGCGCACCGATCGAAAGGGTCACGATAGAAGTCCCGTTCTTCAACGCCGGAACGGCGAACTCCCGAAGAGCGGCCGGAGAAGCCGTCTCCACCAGTATATCGGGTTTCAAGGCCAGCAACTCATCCGCCGTAGTACAGACGGCACAGCTTTTCCCTGCCTCTGCCATCCGACCGGCAATACGTTCCGCCTTGGCTACCGTACGCGAATAGACTCCCACCAACTCATATTCGGGCAACAACCCTTTGATGACAGCTTCCGAAACGATTCCGGCAAGCCGTCCGCATCCTGCTATTACAAATGTTTTCATGCTTACAAAAGTACATAAATACTTCCGATTTCCATGCTTGAGCATGAAAGAAAAAGGGAACAAACTACTCAAACACAACAAAGCAGTCATTAAAATTGATAGCCACCTTCTCGAACTGATTAACAAGTGCCATGCCTATATTGCCTGCGTATGGCACAAGTTTATCGCCTTCAATCGTCACTACCATATCTCGGAATTCCAAGCTCCTTCCGCCAAAAGAGAGCGCCCCAAAAAACTCTGATAATCCAACTCTTTTTCATCTTGAAAATGTCTTTTATATATGATTATGGCAAATATAGGGGAAACGTAAATCGTAAGGGACTGTTTGCGTTAAAAAACAGGAACTCCACTGGATTATAATCAGAAACAGTGCATAAAATCTCCTCAAACAAGGCAGATAAACAGCTCCACATCCCCGTTCCGGTTTCACGTAGATCCGGGTCTCCACCTCCTCCACACCCGGATCTCCCATGCCCTTCCACCCGGGTCTGAAGAAACTTTTCAAGTTGTTTTCACCAAAAAAGTAGCTTGTCTTCATGAAAAAACGAGCCTTTTTATGCTGTTTTGTGTCAACTTCGGGACACATCATGAATTTGATAGAAGGCTGATATATAATAATTTATTGTTTTTCCCCATGATGGTTATGATAGATGAATGATAGTTGAAAACAGGAACTATCATAGAATAACAAACTGTTATACAGTCATATAAATTCAACTATGATAGTATGACAGTTGTTTTGCGAAAAAACTTTTATACCATATATACCTTTCTCGTTCAACGCCTTGAATGCCATTTTTGCAGGTATCCCTTCTATCAAATTACCTCCTTCCGGAAAAAAGGTCAGTTTAGCGACTCGCGTATCCGGAGGTACGGAGGAATCATATCCTTTATTTGCTATAGTCTTTACGATACGTATCTTCTTAGGATAGAAAGAACGATAGTATCGTCCAAAAAGGAGAATCTGGTATAGGCATGGATACGGTAATCTTCCAGGATTCAGCTCCTTATCTATATAAATGTGACCGTCAGCAATGCCAGCTTGTACCGGATATTTTTCTTGCCAGACAATGCTGTCCTTCTTATCAAGCATTTCAACAAACTTGGTATTGTGCACCAACATTGGTGCAATCGGCAAAAAGCACCAATCCCACAATCCCCATAATCCAACACTTTTTCATCTTCTTCCCTTCTTATATCTTGGCAACTAATTCCCGGAAGAGAATGGTTATGACCGCTGCCGCTTGATTGGCGGCGACAATCACATCGGCCCCGTCATTGACGAAATCATCGGCAAAATGATAGCCTTCATTTGTAATCACGGACATACCGAATACACGCAAACCGGCATGACGAGCCACGATTACCTCCGGAACCGTACTCATTCCGATCGCGTCGCCTCCGACCCTGCCGTAGAAAGCATACTCAGCCGGAGTTTCGAAAGAAGGACCTGTCAGTCCGACATATACGCCCTTCTTCAATGAGATACCGTGGGACGCGGCAATTTCTTCGACAAGCCCAATAAACTCCCGGTCATACGCGCGCGTCATATCCGGGAAACGGGTTCCGAACTGTTCGTCATTCGGACCGATCAGCGGATTAGGCATCATATTGATGTGATCGCGTATGATCATCAGGTCACCGACTTTGAAACTCGTATTGATACCGCCTGCGGCATTGGAAACCAACAGATTCTTAATACCCAAGAGCTTCATCACCCGGACGGGGAAGGTCACTTGCTGCATGGTATAGCCCTCATAATAATGGAAACGTCCCTGCATGGCAAGCACCGGCTTCCCTCCTAACCTGCCGCAGATGAAGTTTCCTTTATGTCCTGCAGCTGTCGAATGCATAAAATGCGGAATCTCACTATAGGGAATAACCACAGCTTCTTCGATCTGGTCGGCAAGGGACCCCAAGCCGCTGCCTAAGATAATAGCGGTTTCCGGATTACCAGTAATACGAGACGACAGGTAACCAACCGCTTCCCGATAAATAGTATTGTCATTTGTATTCATATACATTCAAATTAATTGTTCAACGTCACAAAAGAATAGGTTTCATGTCGAGGGAACTTCGGTTTTCTCGCCTACGGTTCTCTTACCAACTTATAGGCAAGTTCGGCTGTATGCTCCATAATCTCCTCCTCGCCCGGAACCTTTTTGTCTTGCATCAGGATTTTACCATCACAGATAACGGTATCGATACAACTGCCGTTTGCTGCATACACGAGATTGGAGACAAAGTTATGATTCGGGGTAAAAGCCGGGATATCCAAATCGACCAGACAGAGATCCGCCAGATAGCCTTCGGCAATCCGTCCGGCTTTCAGTCCGATAGCCAAAGCACCGGCTTCTGTCGCCGCCTGGAATATTTCACTGGCTGGAATCGCCTCCGGGTCTTTCCGCCAGGCCTTGCCTAAAAGCGAAGCAAGTTTCATCGCCTCGATCATATCCAGATTATTGGAAGAAGAACAACCGTCAGTACCCAAAGCGACAGTAACACCGGCCTTTCGCATCTCACAAAATTTGAATTGAATGCCGGAGGCCAGCTTCATATTGGATGCCGGATTATGCACTACTTTCACTCCGTGATCCGCCAGCATACGAATCTCGTCATCATCGACATAGATACCGTGCGCAATGATCAGACGTGGGGATAATATGCCTAATTTATATAAATAACGTACAGGAGTAAAGCCGAACTGTTTGATTGAGTTTCTGACTTCGCCTTCCGTCTCTGCCAAATGCAGATGAATCGGGACGGAATGCTCGGCAGCAAAACCATGTATCCACTGTAACAGTTCGCCAGACACGGTATAAATGGCATGGGGACCGACCGCATACCGTATGCGCTTGCTATAGTTTTCCACATCGACAACAAGTTTCTCGTTTTCACGCTTGCTCTTTTCTGCCAATTCTGGTTTGAAATGATCGAAACAGACACCGGCAAGCAATGCACGCAGCCCCATTTCTTCGACAGCATCGGCCGTAGCCCGGAACTTATGATACATATCGAAAAACGTTGTCGTCCCGCTTTTTATCATTTCGAGACAAGCAAGCTTCGTTCCCCAATAAACATCCTCGCGCGTCAATTTCGCTTCATTCGGCCAGATCTTCTGCTCCAGCCAGGGCATCAACGGCATGTCATCGCCAAAACCACGGAAAAGCGTCATAGCGGCATGTGTATGCGCATTTACGAAACCAGGGATCAAGGCTTTACGCCTTCCGTCTATCACCTGATCCGCCTGTACCTGAAGATCCGTCCCTACCTGCCTGATCTCCTTTTTCTCTATATAGACATCAGTTACAGCACCATCCAATAAAGCGCCTTTTATCAATATGCTCATATAAACTTAGCTTTCATGTTCTTTATCTTTTCATTCCGAATACGCCCCAGCAAACCGGAAAGTTTAGTCCGCTTGACAGCTGCGAAAGCGCAACTTTCCTTTATCTCGACTATGCCTAAATCGTCCTTTTCCAGTCCACCTTTCTGAAAGAGGAAGCCGACCACATCCTTCTTGCTCAATTTGTCCCGTTTCCCCCGATTGATCGTCAGTGTCACCCACTCGGAACGGACGGGCTTCTTTGCCACTTCCGACAAGAAAAACTCATCCGGCTCGCGGGTGATATATTCAGGAATCGTCTCTTCCGCATTCAAGATCAGATAAGCAACCCCTTCCGCATTCATACGAGCCGTACGTCCGTTACGATGCACGTACGCCTCTTCACTCACAGGAAGATGATAATGGATCACATTCTTCACTTCTGGAATATCAAGACCGCGAGAGGCCAAATCAGTAGAGATAAATACGGTAGCACTGCCGTTACGGAAATGCGACAAGGCACGTTCACGTTCCGGTTGCTCCATTCCTCCGTGGAAGTATTCGTTATCTACACCCATTTCGGTCAGATAGTTGCTCACCCGTTCTACCGTCTCCCGATAATTGCAGAAGATAAGGGCAGAACCACCTTTCAGTTCACCTAAAAGCTTGTACAAGGTTTCCAACTTGTCCTTAACTGGAGACTTGACCACACGCAAAACCAGCCCTTTCGACTCCTTCACATCTTTCAAGAACGACAATCGTACCGGAGCTGTAATCCCAGTGAAAGCAGGAATATCGACTGCTGCCGTTGCCGAAGTCAGCACCCGGCGGCGCACGCCTGGGAGATGTGCCAAAATCTCCTTCATTTCAGCAAGGAAACCCAGTTCGAGCGATTTGTCGAACTCATCAAGGATCAGCGTACGCACACTGTCCAGATTGATATTACCCCGTTCCAGATGGTCGACGATACGCCCCGGCGTGCCGATCAGGACCGTCGGCGGATGTTCGAGACTCTTCTTCTCCGTGCGGATGGGATGCCCTCCGTAACAACAATTCACCTTATATCCGGCCTCCAACGAGCGCAATACCGTTTCGATCTGCAAAGCCAGCTCACGGGAAGGAGCGATGATCACGGCCTGTATCTTTTTGTCCTCATCCGTCAACGTCGTCAGCAAAGGCAAAAGGAAAGCCAGCGTCTTGCCCGACCCTGTCGGACTGAGCAGCACCATGTCTTTTGTCGTCCCGGCATCCAATACCGCCTGCTGCATCTCGTTCAGAGCAGTAATGCCTGTATTGGCAAGCGCACGAACAACTATTTCATTATTTGTCATATCAATTGAATCGTTTATAAAATTCGGCTACCGACTCGATTCCCTTATAAAAGAAATCAAGCGTACAGCTTTCGTTCGGCGAATGAATCGCATTCTGTTCGAGGCCGAATCCCATCAGGACAGTCTTGATGCCCAACACCTGCTCGAAAGTCGAGATAATAGGGATACTTCCGCCACGGCGCACGGCCAACGGACGTTTGCCAAAAGCTACGAAAACGGCTTCCTCTGCCGCCTTATAAGCGGGAAGATCGATCGGACAAACATAACCTTGTCCACCATGTTTAGGCGTCACTCTTACCTTGACATAAGCCGGAGCCACACGAGCGATGTACTCTTCAAACAGTTTCGAAATCTTCTCATGATCCTGATGCGGAACCAAACGGCAGGAAACTTTGGCGTATGCTTTGGAAGGAAGAACCGTCTTGCTGCCCTCTTCCATATAACCGCCCCAGATGCCGCAGATATCGAAGGAAGGACGGCAACTATTGCGTTCCAACGTGGAATATCCTTTTTCACCGAACAACTCATCCACACCGATGGCCGCTTTATATTTCGCTTCATCAAATGGAATCTGGGCGATCATCTCGCGTTCGGCAGGCGAAACATCTTCCACATCATCGTAGAAACCGGGGATTGTGATGCGCCCGTCAGCATCTGTTATATCGGCCATCAGCTTACACAACACATTGATCGGGTTGGCAACCGCACCACCGAAATGCCCGGAATGCAAATCGCGGTTAGGACCCGTGACCTCGATCTCCCAATAGGCAAGCCCACGAAGTCCGGTTGTCAGGGATGGCGTTTCGGCACTGACCATGCTGGTATCGGAAACCAGGATCACATCCGCTTTCAACAATTCTTTATGTGTACGGCAGAAGGCTTCGAGGCTCGGCGAACCGATCTCTTCTTCTCCCTCGAAGATAAACTTCACATTACATTTCAGCAAATCCAGATTCAGGGCAGTCTCGAAACCTTTTACCTGCATCATGGCCTGCCCTTTATCATCATCCGCACCACGCGCCCAGATACGGCCGTCCCGGATTTCGGGTTCGAACGGGCGACTCTTCCACAGGTCAAACGGCTCGGCGGGCATTACGTCATAGTGCGAATAGACCAAAACGGTCTGCGCCTCAGGAGAAACCATCTTTTCCCCATACACAACCGGGTTGCCTTCGGTCTGCATCACAACCGCTTTATCGGCACCGGCTGCAAGCAAGAGTTCTGTCCAGCGTTTTGCACAGACCTCCATATCAGGCTTATGTTCATGCTTGGCACTTATCGATGGAATACGGATCAAAGAGAAAAGCTCTTCGATGAAACGGTCTTTATTGGACTCGATATATTTTTTTACGGATGTCATATCTATTCTTAATTTTAATCTGTGCCTACTATAATACTGCCGCTATTTTTCTAATATGGGCCAATCTCTCCAAAAAAGAGGTATCGGATTTTGCCATTTGCATGTCATACCGAGCTTGCTGACGAATCCAAACTTCTGCATCAATACCAAGCGCCGCTTCAAACAAAAGAGCATATTCTGTCGAAACAGAACGCTTTCCATTCAATATTTCATTCAGCAATGTCGGAGAAACCCCCATTTGCAATGCCAATTTCCGCTGCGAAATACCTCGATATTCTATCTCATCCTTTATCAACTCGCCTGGATGTATGGGGTTGGATGGAGTTAAATTATTGGCGATCATTTTAGGATCAATACCTTGAAGTGTAATCATAGCTACAATCATTTATAATGGTTTGATAATTCTATTATATTACATACGGTAACAATCGGTTCTTCTATCGAATCCCTTACGGTAAACTCAACTCGATACTTATTATTCACCCGTACAAATGAAATACCAGCCTTATCGCCTTTCAGCATCTCATAATTCAAGGAATTTATCAAAAGAAGTTCTTCTACCTTCTTGGCATCCAAAAGAAAATCTATACACTTTTGATAACGCCTTATCACATCAGGCTGATAACGATGCTTCTTGTCATCAGTCTTTCCTTTCTCATAAAGGTCACGCAAATATGCTTCTTCGAATGTAACAAACATATCGTTCTCGTATTTGCGTACAAATATACTATATTCTCCCAGTATTCACAAAAATGTGAACAGCTTCTTTATGGAATCTTCAAGTCTTATTCTATTTTTTTCTCTTATACAAAAACGACTGCCAACGTTCCTCCGCATTCCCCTGGCGAAACATTTCATAGCGTGCCATTGTAAAAAACAAATCGGAAAGGCGGTTCACGAACTGCATGATCCCTGGTGAAACCGGATCTTTCCGGTTCAACGTCCACAGACGGCGTTCGGCACGGCGTACGATCGTACGGGCCAACTGCAAGTGAGCGGAAACCAAAGAGCCGCCAGGCAGGATAAAATAACCGTTATCCTCCATCTTTGCCGACAAAGCATCGATCTGTTCCTCACAAACAAGAACCAGATCATCGGATATTTTGTTCGGATTCTTATCACGAATAGCTGATGGAGTCGCCACATGTGACATGACCGCCATCATCTCCATTTGTATTTTCCCCAGCAAGCTTTGCCATTCATGTTCAGCCGGGAGTAATGCACGGATAATGCCTATTTCAGCATTCACCTCGTCCAGTGTCCCGTTCGCTTCGATCCGGATATCATCTTTATCCACCCGCTCGCCTCCATGAATCCCAGTACGACCTTTATCTCCTCCACGCGTATATATTTTCATCTTTCTTATTTATTTGTATACAGACTTCAAGTATTGCCATCGATGACAAATTTGGTAAACCATTCGTTTCCGACCGGATCCGCCCAATACAAATGCGTATATCCTGCCCAAACATTTTTATAATGATAAAGCGGAGTATCCGTTTCCACTCCTTTGGCAGTATAAGCGACAGCGCAGGACGGAAGCGGATTCTGTTGTTCCACCAGACGGGAATAGTGGAACTCATGCCCTTTCAGACGAGTTTCGTTGTATAATAAGGTGCGATATCCCAGGCGTAACTTCATATTCTCCATTGTTGCAGACTGGTGCAACACGCCAGCCATAGGATAAACGTATCCATTTTTATCTCGTATCTCGTCACATAGATACATCATACCTCCACATTCAGCCAACAATTTTCCTCCACTCTCAACATACCGGCGAATGGATTGAAGCATCTGCCTGTTTGCCGATAAAGCAGCAAGATATAACTCCGGATAACCTCCGGGAAGGTACACGAAACCAGCATCCGGCAAAGAAGTGTCTGCCAACGGACTGAAATACGTAACTTCCCCTAAATGATGCAGATAGCGAATATTCGCTTCATATACAAAATTGAATGCAGGATCGCAGGCTACCGCAATAGGGAAAGAAGGCTCACGTTTATAGATATGACGACCTGCGGATATAGGAACGACTGCTGTCGCAACTGGTTTTGTCAACTCCAGCAACCGATTGATGTTTACATGCTTTTCGACAAGTTCCGCTACACGGTCGGCGAACTCTTCAAAGCAGAAATCTTCATCGAGAGACAACCCTAAATGACGGCTGGGGATCTCCACATCCGCACACTTGGGAAGATATCCCAATGCCTCGACTCCGGCATCTTCACAAGCCTGTTTCAAAAAAGAATAATGGTTTTCGGAAGCAACAAAATTAAAGACAGCCCCAACTATCTGCACTTGCTTGTTGAATTGTTTAAACCCGTACAATAAAGGAGCCACCGAATATGCCGTACTTTTCGCATTTACAATCAGGACTACCGGTATTTTCAGCATACAGGCGATTTCCGCACAGCTCCCTTTCATACCGTCATACCCGTCAAACAATCCCATCACGCCTTCGGTTACCGCCACATCCGCTTTTTCCGTATAGCCGGCATACAAATCACGCACGTGTGCCTCTGACATCATAAAGAGATCCAAGTTCACGGACGGATTACCGGCAGCCATCCTATGATGACGAGTGTCGATATAGTCCGGTCCGCATTTGAAAGGCTGCACCTTAAACGAACGGTTCTTCAAGGCACGAAGCAAACCTAGTGTAAAAGTTGTTTTCCCGCTCCCCGATGAAGCAGCACCGATCAACAGATGGGACTGACACATTATTAATATTGTTCCTTCTCGTTCGGGAAATCTTGCGTCTTCACATCCTCAATATAAGTCTGCACGGCACGAGTGATATCTTCTGCCAAATTCGCATAACGGCGCAAGAAACGGGGAGAAAATCCCTGGTTGATACCTAACATATCATGCATAACCAACACCTGTCCGTCTACTCCTCCGCCAGCACCGATACCGATAATCGGAATCGTCAGTTCGGAAGCGACCTGTGCAGCCAAAGCAGCCGGAATCTTTTCCAATACGATTGCAAAGCAACCGATCTCTTCCAACAGATGAGCATCTGCGATCAGCTTCTTCGCTTCCGCTTCCTCACGGGCACGAACCGTATATGTCCCGAACTTATTAATAGATTGAGGCGTCAATCCCAGATGTCCCATGACAGGAATACCCGCACACAGAATACGTTCGATAGATTCCCGAATTTCAGAACCTCCTTCAAGCTTGATACAATCCGCATGCGTTTCCTTCATCACACGGATAGCCGAAGCCAACGCTTCTTTTGAGTTTCCTTGATACGTGCCAAAAGGCAAGTCCACCACCACCAAGGCACGTTTCACCGCTTTCATGACCGATTTGCCATGATAGATCATTTGGTCAAGCGTGATCGGCAGTGTCGTTACATTACCAGCCATTACGTTGGAAGCCGAATCGCCTACCAATATGACATCCATACCAGCCTGATCGATCAGTTGAGCCATCGAATAATCGTAAGCTGTCAACATGGAAATTTTCTCCCCACGCTGTTTCATTTCTATCAGGCGATGTGTGGTCACCTTTCTATTATCCTCTAAATCCCTTTTTGCAACTGACATAATGATTTTTATTAATTGTTACAAGGCGCAAAGGTATACAAAATGTTTAGAAAGTGACATCGATCCCACCCATGAAGATCGCTTTCGGCATCGGAAAACCATCATTAATAGTGTAACGGGTTGCCGTCAGGTTTTCTCCTTTCACAAAGAGGTTCAATCCTTTATCACGTGTACCGAAACGATAAGCGACTTTCGCATTCAAAGTTGTAAAATCCTCTTTCTTAGAGCATTCTGCATCTGTATACAAATCAAAGACAGACTGCATATTCACGTTCAAAGTGAAACGTCCCGGCATATAGGTGACCCCTGCATAGAACTTATGTCCAGGGGCTCCAGGAATAGGTTTGCTCATGTGCAGATAACTATAGTTCATATCCAGGTTCAAATTTTTGCAAATCTGATAGCGAGCTTCAAACTCTATACCTTTATTCGTAAAGGTTCCTGTATTCAAATTCTTATAAGGAGGTCTACCGTCCCCATTCACGCTTACGGAATAAATCATATCTTTCCCGTCGATAAAGAAAGCTGTCAGCTCAGTATACAAGTCGCCTCCTAAAAAAGACTGTCCGACAGCAACTTCATAATTTACCATACTTTCCGGTTTCAAATCTGCATTGGCTGCTCCCCACATATACATCTCGCGGATATTCGGACTACGAAACCCTTTAGAGACAGATGCACGGATAGTATTCCCTTCAAACGAACGTACCGTAACTCCTCCCTGCGGAACCCATTCGCCTCCATAAGTGCTACTGTGTTCATAGCGGACACCGGCATTCAGGCTCAATATGCCAAAAAGTTCTTGTTGCATGATGGCATATCCGGCTGTTTCATTCACCGTTTTATCCACCAATTCTTTTTTTGAACCGTCATTATTGTCATTCCAAGCATGTCCACCCCAGTTTTTATAATCCACACCGACAGTAAAGTTATTCCCCTTAAACAAACGGAACGATTCATACAATTGAACTCCCACGTTGTGGTCGTCAGAACGAAAAAGATAAGTCAAAGGCTCTTCTCCTGGATTGTAACCATCATTGATTTTATGGTTTCCCCAATTATAGAACAGGCGCAAGGCCCCGCTCATCTTACCCTGATTATTTTCCAATGCCATAGAAGCTGTTCCACGCAAAATATTCATTTTATTGTCTATAACAGGCTCAAATGTTTTACCAGGATTTTGAAACTTCGATTTGGCAAGGCTTACATCACCTGTCATCTTATAATGCTCATTGAAAGCATATCCTAAATTAGCAAAACCATTTGTGATGTTAAAATCCGAATTTGGTCGATGCCCATCGGTTCGATCGTGATTTATCGAGATAAAACTACTGAATTTACCTACGTTAAAACCGTTATTCACCATATATTTTTGCGTATTGTAAGAGCCATACATCACACGCGCCTGTGTACGCCGTCCTTCCTGTTTATGATGACGGGTAATGATATTGACAACCCCTCCCATCGCGTTAGAACCATACAGCAAAGAACCGGGACCACGAATCACTTCCACGCGCTCTACATCCGAAGCCACATAGGTATCAGGCAAAGAATGTCCGAACACTCCAGCCCATTGCGGTTGCCCGTCGAACAGCATTAAAACCTTATTTCCACTTCCGACACCACGAATGTTAACCGTACCTGCCGCTCCTTCCGAAACTCCAAAACCGGTAATTCCCTTTTGCGTCACAAACAATCCTGGTACATATTGGGAAAGTACCGGCAACAGTGCCGATTCGCTGCTCGCTTCGATTTGCTCTCGGTCTATCACCGAGATAGTAAGCGGCACACTACTCCGGTTCACTTGTACCTTATTCGCTGAAATCACAACTCCCTGCAAGTTAATCAGGCTATCGATTGCAGCCGGATCGCTTGCAAAGACCAGCGAACTGCACAAAAGCCCGGAAGCAAGTAAAATTACTTTTTTCATATCTCACTTTTATGTATTAAATTTCTATTGTTATTTAATCGTGTTACACTTTTCAAAATTCGTGCTACCATACGGGTAAAAAATATATCTAATCGGCCCGGCTCATAACCAACTTGCCATGCTTAAGCCCCTTTATCGTAGTCAACCGGTCCGACAACTCAGTCAGACGGTAAGCTGTGCCCATCACGGTTGCAATGTGCAGACAAAAATTCCGGTTCACATAATATTGGGAAGAAGACAAGATAACATCCTGATAATTTTGCTGAATATCGGCAATCCGGGAAGTAATCTCTTTTTTTACCTGGTCATACATAAGAATGATCGTACCTGCCACGATATGGTTACATTGCCATTTCTTTTCAGCGACATTCTTCTCCACCAGAAAACGGATCGCCTGCGAACGGTTGGCGAAACCGTTCTCGCTCACATACTGATCCAACGACTCCAGCAGGTTATCCTCCAACGAGACTCCGAAACGCTTCAAAGGCATATTCCACAATTTTTTGATTCTTAAATTATTGCCTGCAAATATACTACTTTTTCGATAAAATACCAGACAAGCTTTTACAATTGCAAAAATAGACGGATAATAATAACCGGACTGTATACGGATTACAGATAATATAACCACTTTTACAGATTAATGAAAAAGCAGCTCTAATCCATCGCCTTCGTCCTGTTGTTATATATATAAATGTAAAAACAGAAGAATATGAAAAAAATAGTATTGCTCCGCCACGGGGAAAGTATCTGGAACAAGGAAAACCGGTTTACCGGATGGACCGATGTCGATCTTACCGAAAAAGGCATCGAAGAAGCTTCAAAAGCCGGCGACCTGTTGAAAGAAAATGATTTCAAATTCGACAAAGCCTATACCTCTTACCTAAAACGTGCGGTCAAAACACTGAATTGCGTTCTGGACCGCATGGACCGGGACTGGATTCCCGTAGAAAAAAGTTGGCGGCTGAATGAGAAACATTACGGTTCATTGCAAGGATTGAACAAAAGCGAAACGGCCGAGAAGTACGGGGATGAACAGGTACTGATCTGGCGAAGGAGTTACGACATTGCTCCCAAACCCCTTAAAGAAGACGACCCACGCAACCCACGTTTCGAACTCCGTTATAAAGATATACCCGATAACGAGCTTCCCCGTACCGAGTCGCTGAAAGATACGGTAGAACGAATTCTACCTTATTGGAAAGAGGTGATTTTCCCTTCACTCGAAACTTCCGATGAGATATTGATTGCCGCTCATGGGAACAGCCTACGCGGGATCATCAAATATTTAAAAAACATTCCGGACGACGAAATCGTACATCTCAATCTGCCGACTGCCGTACCGTATATATTTGAGTTTGACGATAATCTGAATTTCGTGAAGGATTATTTCCTCGGCGATCCGGAAGAAATCAAAAAACTAATGGATGCCGTAGCCCATCAGGGGAAAAAGTCAAAATAAATTAAAGACAAAGAATGTTCCCGGGTATCCTCCCCCAATATTTACCCCCTTTTTATTTCAATGCCCGGAAACATTTATTCTATTATTTGACTAAGCAAATGCCTTTGCCTCTCATAGGTATCCGAATGTGAATAACTTTTTGCAGGGATTATTGTAAGCTGCTGTAGTTTCGCTTCCTTCCCTGTCCAGCCTCCAAAAGGAAGAGATACAAGGGCAGGAAATTACAAATTGCAGATTTTAACAGAACAAAAAACATCAATATATATTATTACATTTGCACCTCAAATTCTACATGACATGAATGCAAAGGTAAAAGGATATTTTTTGGGAGCGATCGCCGCTGCAACTTACGGAACTAACCCACTATTTGCTCTTCCACTGTATAAAGACGGAATGGATCCTGATTCGGTTCTTTTTTTCAGGTACTTGTTCGCAATTCCCATACTAGGCATGATGATTAAAGGGAGAGGGAGAAGTTTCAAAATAGAACATAAAGCAGCAGTTCCACTGATTGTCATGGGGCTATTGGTTGCTTTTTCTTCATTAGCTTTGTTCCAAAGTTACAATTATATGGAAGTCGGGATTGCTTCTACACTTCTTTTCGTCTATCCGATCATGGTCGCATTGATTATGGCACTTGTATTCAAAGAGAAACTAACCTTACAAACAGTCTTTTGCATTTTACTGGCACTATCAGGTATCGGTCTGCTCTATAAAAGCGGTGATGGCACAACACTCAGTCTCACCGGTGTTTTGCTAGTTATGGCTTCAGCTCTCTCCTATGCCATCTACATAATAGGAGTGAACCAATCGACACTGAAAAACGTGGCTACGCTTCCGCTGACTTTTTACATACTGCTTTTCGGCGTATCTCTATTCTTTGTCCGTGTCGGGTTCGGGAAAGACCTTTATATTGTGGACAAATGGTATCTTTGGGGAAACCTGATCGCGCTTGCCGTCTTCCCTACCGCCATTTCATTCCTTTGTACAACTAGTGCTGTCCAGTATATCGGTTCGACACCGACAGCCATACTGGGAGCACTAGAGCCGGTCACAGCTGTATTTTTCGGGGTTGCCGTGTTCGGCGAAACCTTGACACCAAGGATCGGTTGCGGGATATTATTAATTATTCTCGCCGTGACAATCATCATTGCGGGCAGCAACATCACGAGTCATTTGATCCGTTTTAGAAAGCTCTTCCCTCGGTTGCCGCTCAAAAGAAAACGGTAAGATGAACGGATAATAACTTTGATCTGTGAAGTCTGGGTAAACAAAAGCGAATGCTACCTGTTTTTTACATTTGTGAAAGACGGCTATCTGTCCAATGAAGGTGCATTCGGTGTCGATCCCGGCGACCGTTTTCGGGCTGAGATCGGGGCTTATATTTATATTAAAGCTAAAGCAGAGCAAAAAATCATGGAGAACGTGAACCTGATCACAAACGTGGACTTTTTTACTCCTTATAATAAGCAGTTCGGTAACGTAGACGTGAACTGGGATGTTCTGATCAACATGAAAATTAACAAATACCTCAATGCTACACTCAACACCACGCTCAAATACGACAACGACGTGAAAACCTTTAATGATGAAGGCGAAAAACGCGGCGCCAAAGTTCAGTTCAAAGATATTTTAGGTATCGGCGTAGCTTACAATTTCTGATAAAAAGAGAATAGTTGACTCCCTTTTTTCAAAAAAACCCGCCGTAATCGGTTGCAGTATTCAAAGAAAGGAGTAAATTTGCACGTTGAAAATAAAAATGATTAGAAATGATCAATAAGATTAACGCTCTGCTTAAGGAAGTAGAGAACCTGAAAGCGGCAAACGCTGAAGAACTGGAGGCATTACGCATTAAATATCTCAGCAAAAAAGGTGAAATATCTTTGCTGATGAATGATTTTCGCAATGTAGCGGTAGATCAGAAGCGTGAAGTCGGCCAGCACCTCAACAAGCTGAAAGAGGCAACCCAAAATAGAATTAATGAGCTGAAAGCCAGCTTTGAGAATGTACAGACGACGAATGATGACATCGACCTCACCCGTACATCCTATCCTATCGAATTAGGTACTCGCCATCCGCTTTCACTCGTAAAGAAAGAAATCTGCGACATCTTCGGACGCTTAGGATTCAGCATTGCTGAAGGACCGGAAATCGAAGACGACTGGCATGTATTCTCTTCTTTGAACTTTGCAGAAGACCACCCTGCCCGCGACATGCAGGATACTTTCTTTATCCAACATAATCCGGACGTATTGCTTCGTACACACACTTCTTCCGTACAAACACGTGTCATGGAGAATCAAGAGCCTCCTATCCGTATTATCTGTCCGGGACGTGTATATCGTAATGAAGCGATCTCCTATCGCGCACACTGTTTCTTCCATCAGGTAGAAGCCTTGTATGTGGACAAAAACGTTTCTTTCGCCGACTTGAAACAGGCATTACTGTTCTTCGCCAAAGAAATGTTCAGCGCAGACACGAAAATCCGCTTGCGTCCATCTTATTTCCCGTTCACTGAACCTTCTGCCGAAATGGATATTTCTTGTAATATCTGTGGTGGAAAAGGCTGCCCGTTCTGTAAAGGAACCGGTTGGGTGGAAATTCTCGGTTGCGGTATGGTAGACCCGAATGTGCTTGAAAACTGTGGTATCGACAGCAAAGTATATTCCGGTTATGCTTTAGGAATGGGGATTGAGCGTATAACAAACCTGAAATACCAAGTAAAAGACTTACGCATGTTCTCCGAAAACGATGTTCGTTTCCTGAGACAGTTTGAGTCAGCCAATTAAGTTGAGAACCTAAATCATTTACCATCTTCCCCGGGTCCTTAACCAGCCCGGGGAAAAACACACTAAAAACGTAAATGGTATGATAAAGGTTTTACTACTTATAACAGGAGGGGCAATCGGCACCGTATTCCGCTACGGAGTTTCCACGTGGGTACAGCGTTCGATGCTACACTCCTTCCCTTTCGGGATACTTTCGGTCAATGTGATCGGCTCTTTCCTCATCGGCTTCTGTTGGAGTATAGCCGAAACTTGTAATCTATCTGCGGGCGCAAGAGTATTTCTCTTCACCGGGTTGTTCGGCGGATTTACCACATTCTCTTCGTTTGCACTAGATACGATGTCGCTGATGAAAACAGGCGAATATAAGTTGGCACTTTTAAACCTGATCGCCAGCAATGTGTTAGGATTGTTAGCCGTATTCTTAGGATTGCTTCTTGGTAAAAATTTCATGTCACTAATAAAATAATATATGCGCAAAGAGGAACGATATAAAGGAGTCTTGAATTGGTTCAACGAGCATGTGCCGGTCGCCGAAACGGAACTGCATTATGACAACCCGTATCAGTTGCTTATCGCTGTGATCCTGTCCGCCCAATGTACGGATAAACGGGTGAATATGATCACTCCTGCCCTCTTCCGGGATTTTCCGACCCCCGAAGTCATGGCCGCTTCTACTTCGGAAGTGATCTTTGAATATATCCGAAGCGTATCTTATCCCAACAATAAATCAAAACATTTAGTCGGCATGGCGAAGATGCTGATGTCCGATTTCGACGGTGTCGTACCATCCGATATCGACGAGTTGCAAAAGTTGCCCGGCGTAGGCCGCAAGACGGCAAACGTCATAGCCTCGGTCGTCTACAACAAGCCGGCAATGGCTGTCGACACACATGTGTTCCGCGTAGCCAACCGCATCGGCCTGACAAACAACAGCAAAACCCCGTTGGAAACGGAAAAGGAGTTGGTGAAGCACATCCCGGAGGAACAAATCCCGATCGCCCACCACTGGTTGATCCTGCACGGACGTTACACCTGTATCGCCCGCAAGCCTAAATGCGAAGAATGTGGTCTCAAACCTTGGTGTAAATATTTCCTGAGTCCCAAGAAAACATAACGTACAATGAAAGCTGACAAGCGAGAAATAGTGACATTCGTTATAGCTGCTCTCGCTACACTGGTGGCAGTCTGGTTCTTTTTAGGCAAAATGCAAAAAGAGAAAGATACGGTGCGGACTGATCTATATACCTTAGTCGCCCCGGCATCGGATGCGATCCTAAGTGTAAATCGCCCTGCCGCTTTCACCAAATATATCTTATCCCGAGACTCGGAACGGGATGCTTTCGCCTCGAAGATTCCGGATATCTACCTTTCCATCATCCAAAACAACCGGAATATCCCGTGGTTACTTCTATCTTTCCATCCACAGGGAGTTATCCTTTATGCACAAGCGGGAAACAACCTCGTCGGCCGGATAGAGGAAAACACATTGCAAAAGGCTTTCGGCTCGTTCGCTCCGCAGAAACAAAAAAGGGACGGCATCACTTTTACCTATTACCCGGATACCGGAAACCGTTTTTTCGGTTATTATCAACACGAGGGCATATGGGTGGCAAGTTACAGCAAGAAACTACTCGAAGAAGTCGCCCAAATCCAACGAAACCGGCAAAGTTACCTGCTACCCGACCAAGATCGTCTGCGCAAGTCATTCGACAAAAACGCCCCGTTGAACCTGATGGTACAATCGGACAGTCTCGACCTCTATGTTTCCCTCCCCGATTCAACCGAATGGGGTATCCGAAAAGGTTGGTTAGGCGCCGATCTTTTCATGAATGAAAATCATCTTTGCTATTTCGGCAGTCTTCCCTATAATTCGACCGCCGACAGTTTATATACATCTTTAGGCGACACATTGGTGCTAAGGCTGGAACAGGCCTTTCCGCAATTCAAAGTGTCCAACCAAACGGCACGAGAAAACAACCGGATGTTTTATACAGGATGTTTCACATCTAAAGGCCAATAAATAATGAGAAACATATTTTATAGCAACTGCTGCAGCATCCTCAACGCCGTATTCGCCGCCAACCGGATATTATCTTCACGCTCTGTCCCGAAATGACAGCATTCTGATACGACCATGTCTTTCAGGGCGGCAGCAATCCAGACAGTTCCGACCGGCTTTTCCGGCGTACCGCCACCGGGACCGGCAATGCCGGAAGTGGCAACCGCACAGTCGCAACCTAACACACGGATCGCACCTAACGCCATCTGCTCGACGACCGGACGACTGACTGCCCCGTACTGAACCAAGCTATCTTCCGAAACGCCTAAAACATGGTGCTTCACTTCATTGCTGTAGGAAACGACTCCTCCACAAAAGTAATCGGAACTGCCAGCCACACGTGTAATCAGATGTGCAATATATCCGCCGGTACAACTTTCAGCCGTTCCCATCGTCAGATGGCGGGAACGAAGCAACTCACCTATTTCTTTTTCTATAACCATTCGTATCTTCTTTACCTTGTTCCTATATCTTATGAAAAGTTTCCCCTGTAGGAAACTTTTGTTTCATGCAGGGGAAACTTTTGTTTCATGCAGGGGAAACTTTTGTTTCATGCCCATGAAACGACCAACATGTTACCTTAGTTTCACCTCTACCCTTGCAAAGGGAGCCGCATCCATCGGGCAAAATTGCTTGTCGAGATATTTGTAATACCCCGTTATGGCAACCATTGCCGCATTGTCCGTCGTGAAAGAGAATTTCGGGATATGCACCTTCCAGCCAAAACGTTTCGCATGGTCAAGAAATGCGTCCCGCAAGCCGGAATTGGCCGATACGCCACCAGCTACGGCAACCTCCTTAATGCCCAGATCTTTCGCCGCCCGGCGCAATTTGTTCATCAGGATATCGATCACCGTCGCTTGCAAAGAGGCACAAAGATCCTGCTTGTTCTTTTCGATAAAATCAGGTTCCTCCTGTAGTTTATCACGCAAGGTATAAAGGAAAGAGGTTTTCAGCCCACTGAAACTATAGTCGTAACCGGGGATATGCGGTTTGCTAAATGTAAAAGCCTTCGGGTTTCCTTCGTTGGCAAGGCGATTCACGACAGGTCCCCCAGGATACCCCAGCCCCATCACCTTCGCACATTTGTCGAACGCTTCACCGGCAGCATCGTCGATCGTCTGTCCGATCACCTCCATATCGTTGTATGCGTTCACCTTGATAATCTGCGAGTTTCCACCAGATACCAACAGGCAAAGGAACGGGAACGAAGGAGCATGATCGTCTTCCGGCGTCTCCTTGATGAAATGGGCCAACACATGCGCCTGCAAATGGTTGATCTCGATCATCGGAATGTCCAACGAAGCCGCCAAACCTTTGGCAAAAGAAGTTCCGACCAACAACGACCCCATCAAACCTGGCCCACGGGTGAAAGCAACGGCACTCAATTCGGATTTATCGATACCGGCACGCTTGATCGCTTCGGCAACCACCGGAATAATGTTCTGTTGATGTGCGCGGGAAGCCAATTCGGGAACAACACCGCCGTAGGCTTCGTGAACAGCTTGACTGGCAATTACATTCGACAACATCACGCCGTCGCGTATTACAGATGAGGAAGTATCATCACACGATGATTCGATTCCTAAGATTGTCACACTCATATCTTCGTTTCAATTTTTGTGCAAATTAACGAAATCTATCGGGATATTGTTGTAGTTTTGTGCTTAAATATAGTAAAGATATCAAAGGACTTAAATACATAATTGTCACCCTGCTCACTCTGTTCTGGATATTCTATGCAACTCCGGCCATCTTATTGCGCATTCCCTATGTGCAGCAAAAAGTGGCAACGACGGCAACGAGAGAATTATCCGAGCGTTTAGGTGTGCCCGTACGGATCGGGAATGTAGACATCGAATGGTTCAACCGCCTGGTACTGGAAAATCTGTATCTCGAAGATGAAAGCGGAACCGTACTGTTCGATGCCAACCATGTGTCGGCAGGTTTCGAAATCCTGCCTTTGCTAAACGGCAGGATCGTGTTCTCGACAGTCCGCCTGTTCGGTTTCTCCGTCAACTTGCATAAGGAAACGCCGGCAGATAAGTTGAACCTGCAATTCGTCATCGATGCTTTCGCCAGCAAAGACACCGTAAAAAAGCAATCCAATATCGACCTGCGTTTCAACTCGATCTTAATACGCCGAGGAAATTTCCGTTACGATGTGAAAAATGCAGCCACTACCCCCGGAAAGTTCAATGCCAAACATATTGACATCCGCAATATGAGTGCCAAAATCTCGATGAAGGCATTCAACAAGGACAGCCTCAATGCTAATATCAAGAAGATGAGTTTCGACGAGGCTTCAGGTTTTTCGCTGAACAAACTTTCGCTCAACATCGTAGCCAACAAAGACAGCGCGATCATTAACAACTTTGAAATCAAGCTGCCAGAAACAGATCTTAAAATAGACCGCGCCCATATCCATACCAGAGAAGCAGTTAGTGCATCCGATTTACTGGATCATTCGCCAGTCGAACTGAATATCGCACCTTCGCAAATTTGCCTGAAAGACCTCTCCGCTTTCGTCCCGGCATTCCGCAACTTCTCGGAAACCATCGAACTTTCGGCCGAGGCATCGGGCTACATAAACAATATCGGCTTGAAACGGCTGACACTGAAATACAGCGACAAGATGCTTTTTGTCGGCAAGATGGAGATGAAAGGAATCACACACCCGGAAGACGCCTATATCTTCGGACAAGTCAATAAGATGTATATCACGACCGAAGGAATTTCGGGCCTTGCTAACAACTTCAACGAACGCCCAGTCAAGCTGCCGGATGCGATCGTCAAGTTAGGCACGATCAACTTTACCGGAGAGATATCCGGTTTCTTCGACAACCTGGTCGCTTTCGGCAAGTTCTCGTCGGCGATCGGTTCCGTCCAGACCGACCTGATATTCGGAAACGACAAAGAGAAGAATATCGCCGCCTACCTGAAAGGACACCTTTCGACTTCCCCCTTGCACCTGAATGAACTTTTTCCAGACGGTAATCCGTATGGAACAGCCAAGTTAGCCGTTACGCTGGACACACACCGTCCTGCCAACGGGTCGTTTTCAGGTAACATAAAGGCGAATATAGACGAGTTCGAATACAAAGGCTACAAATATGAAAACATACTCCTGTCAGGTAATTTCCAGAAAAACGGGTTCAACGGAGTGTTGGACATCAACGATCCGAACGGCAAACTGTATGCCGAAGGGCTATTCCTGCATGAAGGCAAAAATTCTATGTTCAACTTCACTTCACGTCTGGAACATTTCCATCCGGACAGCCTCCATCTGACGAATAAATACGAGGCTCCGGATATCTCCTGCACACTGAATGCCGACTTCACGGGAAACAATATCGACAACCTAGAAGGGAGCATTACGCTTGACAGCCTCTCCTTCAAGACCAAGCCGGACAGCTTTTTCCTGAAAAAGTTCAAGGTAGAGGCTACGGGGCATTCACTGGACCGTCATCTGACCATCACCTCCGACGTCTTGAACGGCGAAGTGACGGGTGCTTATTCCTTCACGACAATCATTCCCAGCCTTATGCAAACATTAAAGGGGTATATCCCGGCTCTGATCAACGTCACGCAAAAGAAACAGAAGGTGATGGAAAACAATTTCTCCCTCTTGCTGACTATCGAAAATACGGAAGCCATATCCAACACCCTGAAACTGCCTTTTACGATGTTGACCCAAGGACGTATCACAGGACATTACAATAACCTGTACAACCGCTTCCGCTTCGAGGCCTATCTGCCTAAATTCAACATCGGCAAGTCCATGTTCGAATCCGGCTATCTGACCTGTGACAACCCGGAAGACAGGGTAAGCTTGAAGCTCAAGGCAACCAACTACAATGCCAAAGGATTGCGCAACTATATGGACCTGAAAGCCGATGCAAAAGACAACCGGATACAGACGCAGATCAGCTGGGCCAACAACAAAGAACGCTTGTTTAAAGCAGACCTCTCCGCCTCCACACTCTTCATCGAGGAAGAACAGGAAAAAGGACCTGCCAAACTGCGTACGGAAATCTCACTGAACAAGAGTCCGCTGATCCTGAACGATTCCACCTGGCACATAGCCCCGTCTACTATCACCATTGCAGACGGCAAGATTGGGATACAAGACTTTTCCGTCTCCAATGGCACCGAATATCTCCACATGGAAGGAACAGTTTCAAAAGATCCGGCCGATACACTGTTACTGGATCTGAAACAAGTAGAACTGAGCTATATCTTTGACATTCTGAATATCCCAGTACTTCAATTTGCCGGAAAGGCTACCGGAACCTTCAACATTACCGACCTCTACGGCAGTCGGATGCTAAACACCGATCTCGAAGTACAAAACTTCTCGTTCAACCAAGTACAATTAGGACGCCTCAACCTTTTTAGCGAATGGGACGACCAGCAAAAAGGTATTCTGATGTTAGGCAGCATCTACAAGAACGATACGACTTGGACTGATGTGAGCGGCTATGTCTATCCGGTCGGCAAAAATGCAGGCCTTTCCCTCTTCTTCGGGGCAAACGACCTGAACTTGGCTTTCCTGCATCCTTTCGTCGAAAATATCGCTAAGAACATGCAAGGACGGGGCTTCGGGAATATCCATCTGCACGGGCCGTTCAAGGCGTTGAATGTAGAGGGGGACGCCTTTGTTCTCGATGGTGGGCTGGGTATCGAATATCTGAACACCTACTACACTTTCTCCGACTCCATCCATCTGACACCGGGAGCGATCATCGGACGCAACGTAACGGTGCATGACAAATTCGGCAACTCGGCAAAGGTTAATCTGACCGTCAATCACAAACATTTCAAAGATGTCAGCTTCGATGTAGGAGTCCAGACAAACAATATGTTGGTATTCGATGCCCCCCAAAAACAGAATCCACTGATATTCGGAACCGTTTTCGGAACCGGAACAGCCTCCATAAAAGGGAACGGGCAATTGATCAACTTCGATATCAATATGCGAAGCGATCCCAAGACATCCATCAAACTCGACTTCATGAACAATTCTTCCGCGGCAGAATATGATTTCATCACTTTCGTGAATAAAAAAGAATTGCGGGAAATGGCACTTACCAAACCGACCGATTCCATTAAACCTCTTATCTTCAAAAACGAAGACGAAGGGGCGGAATTGCGCATGAACTTCCTTCTCGACATCACACCGGATGCCGATATAGAGCTGATTATGGATCCGGTCGCAGGCGATAAAATAACAGGTAACTGCAACGGAAGCCTCCAGATACAGTACGGGACGAAAACCGACTTGCGCATGTATGGAAACATCGGGATCGTACAAGGAAACTATAATTTCAGCCTACAACAACTCATCCATAAAAACTTCAAGATACGGGATGGCAGTATTATCAATTTCCGGGGAGATCCCTTCGAGGCAACGATGAATGTAAATGCCATCTATAACGTAACAGCCAACATACAGGACCTGGATCCCAGTCTGACGTACGAAAGCTCCCGACGCAATACGCCGGTCAATTGCGTATTGAAATTAGACGGTGTGCTGAGAAACCCGACTATCTCGTTCGACCTCGAACTGCCGAGCTCCAACGAAGAACTCCAACGGCAGGTCAAAAGTTTGGTCGATACAGAAGACATGATGACCCGGCAAATTATCTATCTGCTGGTTCTAAACAAATTCTATACGCCGGAATACAATGCGCAATATAAATCGAATGATTTCAGCGCAGTGGCCTCATCCGCCCTTTCTTCCCAAATATCCAGTATCATGAATAGCTTCACCGACAAAGTGCAACTCGGTACAAATATCCGGACCAGCCAGGACGGTATCGAAGATACGGAAGTAGAAATGCTGCTGTCCAGCCAATTACTAAACAACCGCCTCATATTCAACGGAAACTTCGGGTACAAAAACAGTACGATCAACAATCAGAAGAATGCCTTCATCGGTGAGTTCGACCTCGAATATCTGCTGACGCCCAGCGGCGATATCCGCCTGAAAGCCTACAACCATGCCAACGACATGTATATGATTCTAAAACAAGCCCTGACAACACAGGGCGTAGGTATCATGTATAAGAAAGACTTTACCCGCTTCTCCGATATTTTCCGGCGACGGAAGAAATATCCTCTGATCCCCCTGCGCCCCACCGTACCAGACAGCACACAGCAAACACCGGTAACCACAGAGCAAATTCCGACAGCAACAGAACATACAAAAAAGTAATCCGGATTTCATATGTATGAAAGAAGAGGCCACGTTTCTATAAAAGAAGACTGGCACATCATGAAACGGGGGCCTGCATATATAGAAATACAGGCCCCCGTTTCATAATATTAATTAGTACAGTTACGCGAAGAACAGAATCAACAACTGTGCCGTCAATACCCGGAGAAACATAGTCAACGGATAGACAGTCGCATACCCAACCGACGGAGCGTCGTTTCCGGCTGTCGCATTCGAATAGGCCAATGCAGGCGGATCAGTCGTACTACCGGCAATGAGCCCCATAAGCGTAAAGTAATTGACCTTGCAGAAATAACGGCCGATACAACCAATGATCATCAGCGGCACAAACGTAATGATGAAACCGTAGCCTATCCAAGCAAAACCGCCATTATTCACAATCGTATCGACAAAACCGTCACCAGCACTAATACCTACGCAAGCAAGGAAAAGCGTAATACCGATCTCACGTAACATCAAGTTTGCACTCTGTGTCGTGTAAGTAATCAATTTATAATGGTAACCGAAACGGCTGATCAGAATAGCCACAACCAGCGGACCGCCCGCCAGACCTAACTTGACCGGCTGCGGAATACCTGGGAAGGAAATTGGAATACTACCCAGCACGATACCCAACGCAATACCGACGAAGATAGTAATCAGGTTCGGTTCATTCAGACGCTTCATCGAATTACCCAAAACCTTTTCCACATTGGAGACCGCTGTTTCGGTACCGACTACGTTCACACGGTCGCCTACCTGCAAAGTCAACCCAGGTTTGGCAACAAGATCGACACCAGCACGATTGATACGGGTGATATTGATACCATATAATTTCCGCAATTTCAATTGCCCCAGACGCTTACCGTTCAACTCCGGTTTCGTGATCAGGATACGGCGGTTGATAAATTGGCTCTCCATACGGATCCACTGTTTACGTTCCATATCGATCTCTTCTCCGATAAAGGTCTTGATCGTCTCGGCATCCGTCTCAGTCGTGATAACAAAAACCTTGTCGTTTTCCTGCAATACGGTATTGGCCGAAGCTATTTCGATCTGCTTGTTGCTATCACGCCAGACACGGGAAATAACAAAATCACGATGTTCCAGCAGGTTCGATAATTCGGCAACCGTCTTATTGAAGATAGCGGGATTCTTCACGATCAACGAGATCGGCTTGGCCTCATTGGTATGAGAAGAATCTTCGCTGTTCAACTGCTCGTTCTCCTTATCGAAACTTACACGGAAAATATACTTAATCAAGATAATAGACAAGATAATACCGATCACCCCTAAAGGGTAAGCGACAGCATATCCCAAAGCAATTGTATTGTCAGACACTCCGTGCATATCGGAAAATGCTTGCTGGGCAGCCCCCAATCCCGGTGTATTCGTTACCGCACCCGACAAGATTCCGACCATTGTCGGCATCGGAATACCGGTCGCATAATGCAGAATGACAGCCGTCAAGACACCTAAGAACACAATACCGCACGCCAGCATATTCAGCGTAATCCCTCCTTGCTTGAAAGAAGAAAAGAAACCCGGTCCGACCTGCATACCTACAGAATAGACAAAAAGTATCAATCCGAACTCTTTAAAAAAGTGAATCACGTTGTGGTTGATCGTAAAACCGAAATGTCCTAAAATGATCCCCACAAACAACACAAGAGTAATTCCCAAAGATACGCCGAAGACTTTGATCTTGCCTAATTGTATGCCTGCAGCGATCACAAAGGAAAGCAGAAGTATGGAGTGGCCAATGCCCTCGCCCCATAACAAATCATTAATCCAATTCATAATAATACGTGTAGTTATAATCTTAAATTTGCCTTAAAGGTTGCAAAGGTAGCCATTTACTTTGTGTTTAACAACATAAATACTATCTTTACCCACCAAATATTTTAAAAGATGAAAAAGAGCTATTGTATCTTATTAGGCTTGTTGGCCTGCCTCTCTCCTATCTTCGGACAGGGCGATGCGGACACCGTAACATCTGCATCTGAACAGGTTCCTGCGAAAATAGTCACCATCAACACGAGCGTCGGAACCCTAAAAGCAAAACTATATGACGATGTCCCTAACCACGTCCGCACCTTTATTGAACGTGCCAAACGGGGCGAATACAACGGAACGCTGTTCACACGCGTACTCCCTGAATTTATGATACAGGGCGGTGCTCCTGATTCGCGCAATGCTCCCGCCGGTGCCCGCTGTGGTTTCGGAGACCGAAATTCGGAGATCATGCCGGAGATACGGCCTCACCATTTCAACAAACGGGGCGCGTTGGCTGCTCCTCGCCAGAACGACGACATCAACCCGCAAAAGAAATCGGATATGTCGCAATTCTATATCGTACAAGGAAAAGTCTATACCAGCGGTGAACTGGACACGCTGGAAATGATTGCCAACCAGGATATCAAGGAAAAGGCTATGCAGAAGTTCTTCTATCCCGTCCGCGCCGAACTACGTATGCAGAAAGCCAGCAATAAACGCGAATACCAAAAACGTCTGCGTAAAATCAACGCCCAAGTAGACTCAATGATACGTGCTACACCCGGACATCTGCTGTTCACCAAAGAACAACGGAAAGCCTACACCACAGAAGGCGGTTGTCACCATCTGGACGGCAACTATACCGTATATGGCGAACTCATTGAAGGATTCGATGTGCTCGATATCATCGCCGGACAACCCCGCGACGAATATGACCGCCCTAAAAAGGATATCCGCATTATTCAATTGACAATTGAAAATTGAAAATTTTCAAAGCTAATATTTCTTATGCTTAAGAGAGACTTCATCATGATACAGATCGAAGAACTTGCCAAAGTAGTCCTTCAGATCATTATGAATCGCAACACAAATGCGGCTCGCCATACTCCAGAGTTGATCCAAACCATATACAGTTCCCTCAAACTGGACCGTCCTACCCTTATGACGGCCCAGCCCGAAGAGCTTGTCCGTCGACTCGACAGTGATGACAACGGCGGAATCCTCCGTCTTGAGATAGCCGTCAAGACCCTGATCGAAGAAAGTTATCTCTATCCCGACGAGGAGCAGGCGATGTTGCAAAAAGCCAAGACAATCTTGGAATATATACAAACGCACGACAACACATTTTCTTTGGAACGCGTGAATATGTTGGACGAATTGGAACGGCGCATTCTTTAATCGACAATCAAACATTTAACCGATATCTCAAGGATATTCACTATTTTTGTGCCGTAAAAGTAAACAGCAATGGCAAATAACGAAACGGCACACGAACTAATACTCCAAATTCTGAAAACGCGAATGACCTTTCGCCAAACCATACAAAGAGTATTGAGAACCAATAATGTCGACATGACATTCGAGATGCTCCAGGTGATGCATCGTTTATGGAAGAAACCCGGAGTCAGCCAGCAATATCTGGCAGAACAGACAGCTAAAGACAAAGCTTGCTTGACCAATCTTATCAATAATCTGGAAAAGAAAGGCTGGGTAGAACGTCGAGGAAACCCGACGGACCGGCGTAACAAACAAATTTACCTGACAGAAGAGGGCGAACGGCTCGCTCTCCGGGTAAAACCTCTGTTGCATGGAATATACGGTCTGATAGGAGATGAAATGCCTTCCCGGCAAATTGTCTCATGTAGAAATAATTTACAAAAAATAAATAGCATACTGAACAAATTGTAACTTGTCCAGTATGCTATCCATAAAGACGGAAACAAGTACATTCGACACACAATCCTAAAAGATAAACAAGGCTCATGCTAATGTCCGAACCTTGAGGTATCAATCTTCCCGGCTTCTTTCTTCTTATATCCACCGAAGCGGTAGCTGAAATGTATGGTAAAAGAGCGCGAATAAAAATCGTTGTTCATATCCAAGTGTTGCCCATTAAAACGAACTTTCAAATTGGGCATGCCCGAGTTGAAAAGATCACTGCAACGGGCAGACAGATTTATCCTATCGCTAGCAAAACTCCATTTCAATCCGGCAGTGAGGTTATAGACTGTTTCAATGTCAAAAGTTCCCTGGATCATCGGGGTTTGTATACTACCTATCAATTCGAAAGCCAGATTCTTACCTACCTTAAACGTGTTATCCAGCGAACTGTTGAACATCCATTTCCTCCGGTTAAACGGGATATCAAAAAAGTCATCGCAACGCTGGTGAACTTGCATACCTACCAAAGTAAGTCGTGAATCCAGCCAATTTCCGGCTTTAAAGGGTAAGATGACGTTTGTCCCCCACATCTGCATATAGTTCCAGTTCGTATTCTTATAAATCAATGCCAAACGGTCAGTCGATTGATAGCCCGTCTGTACGAAAAAGTCAGACGTATGCATGAAGAACAGGCCGAAAATATACTTTTGCTTCCATATATAATTGCCGTTCAAATTATAGGCTGTCGAAGGTTTCAATCCCGGCGTCCCCCAAAGCTCGGTATATCCGTTCAGATGACTGACGGAAGACTGCATATCCCAATAACCCGGATAAGTCTTATCCGTCGATAACGAAAACTGGAATAAATGTTCGGAAGATTTTACATACGTCAAAGATGCTTGCGGATAGACAGCCCACTTACGATAATTGCCGATGGTATAATATTCACCTGTAGCAGAGATAGAAACCGATGTACCAGTCGCATAGTTCTTGCTCAAGGAAACATAGACATTGGCAGTCTGCTCACGAAGCCGGGAATCCGTATTTTCGGTCGGGATATCACCTGTAACCTTATCATAGGTCTGAAAGTCACGGTCTTTTGCAAATCGGTAAGACATACCGTACCCCAAATCCCATTCTTTAGCCAAAGAACGCTTCCGGTCAACATAAATAGAATAACGGTCTATCTTTTGACCACCGATTATAGAGAAACCGCTTTGAGCACCATCCGCATAATCCGCAAACAAAGTTTGGTTATTATCTGACGTATAATGCGTGTAATCTCCGCCGACATCAAATCCAGATCCGGAATGATATTGCAAAGTGACATTGTGCATACGGGTTTCGACATATTTGTCAACATTGCTTGCCTGATAATTACCGGAAGTCAGGCTATTGCTATGCTGCTCAGGTGTAAAACTGCTGGTATAAGCGAGATTAAAATGATCTTCATCATCCAAATTATACTCGAATGCAGTCCTAAGATTGTGGTTCCAATACTTCATCCGTAACTGCTCGTTTTGCCTGATATCATATATTTGATTTTTCAATGTATGCCTGGAATAGAGATCCATATATTCCATTTTTTTTACATCATTGGCTCCATACATGACATCAATAGCCATCTTAGGTGTCGAAAAGCGGAAATTACCGTTCGCCCCACCGCCATTGAAATATTGGTTTGTATAATCGGCATTGACTTCTCCCTGAAAAGAATAATCATTCGAACGTTTCAAGACAATATTGATCACAGCTCCTCTTACATGATATTCGGGAGGCGCACTGTACATGACTTCCGCCTTTTCCACTCTATCCAACGGAGTATTGCGCAAAAGCGTCTCAAGTTGTCCGGCGTCCATTGTTGTCGGTTTTCCATTCAAGACGACTGTCAAATTTCCCGTACCTGCCAAAGTTAATACGCCTTTAGTTTCTTTTACACCGGGGAGTTTAGTCAGAGCCTCGTATGCATTGTTCACCACTCCGTCGCCGGCAAGAACGGACAGATCATATCCCAAACGCCCTTCTTCCACCTTCACAAAAGGACGCTCCGCTTTTACCACGACCTCATCCAAAGCATAATCCTGCGGATCAAGTTGAATGACACCGACATCTCTGCCCTTTCCCTCGATTTCCTTAGTCCTGTACAAGAGATGCTGCACGATCAAGCGGTATTCTTCCGGCAGGCTATCCAGCACAAAAGTTCCGTCTACATTTGAGATAGAGGCGTTTATATAAGTAGAATCTATTGCCTGCAAAACGATAGTTGCACCATCTACCGGTCGGTTTTTATTGTCCGTAACCTTTCCTGTTATATTCTGTGCCTGCAAGGAAGCAACAAAGAATAATAGTAAAATACCGATTCCGACTTTCATATAATATAAAGTTTGTATTAATTTCCACTCTCCCTAAACAAGGGTTTTCATCATGCACCCGGACACAATTATCTGTCCATCATTTTCTAATACGCCGTAAACATACAAAATTAATCGAAAAGAATAGCAAAGCATGAATCCCATTTCATTAGAAAAGGTTCGGAAAGATTTGCTACTTTTGTCCCCTCATTTCAATAGACAGTGAATTTACATGAAGGTAAAAGGATTTTTGTACGGACTTATCGCATCCGCCACATTCGGATTGATTCCTCTTTTTTCCATTCCCGCGCTTGAAAACGGCGTAGGTTTGGATTCGTTGCTGTTTTACCGTTTTTCTTTAGCTTCCGTACTGGTTGCCGTACTGATGTGGATGAAAAAGATTCCGTTCGATATACAGAAAGATGAATTCGGGATCGCTTTTATCTTAGGTACGCTCTATGCCATCACGGCGCTTTGGCTGACGGAGGCTTATCTTTATATTCCGAGCGGGGTAGCGACAACCATCCATTTCCTTTATCCGGTGGTAGTCAGCCTGATCATGTTTGTATTTTATAAGGACAAGCTGACAATACCAATATTACTGGCAATGGCGATGGCGGTAAGCGGTGTCTATATGTTGAGTAGAGGAAATACGCCGGGAGGTTCTATCAATATGAAAGGATTGATGTTGGTATTGGCTACGGTAGTTGCCTATGCAACCTACATCGTAGGCATGAACCGAAGCCGGATTGCCAGGCTCGACAGCTTGAAAGCCACTTTCTATATCCTGCTTTCCGGAGCGATTGTCTTTCTGATAAATCTGGCGATAAAAGGAGATTTGCCCGACCCGATGCCGAATCTGGACACAACGATAGACGTGCTGATGGTTGCTTTCCTCCCGACGCTGGTATCCGACCTTACGCTCATACTGGCCATTCGTTATATAGGTTCGACAACGACTGCAATCTTGGGATGTATGGAGCCACTTACCGCCGTATGTATGGGTGTCCTTTTCTTAGGAGAGCATCTACAACCGATGCAGATCGGCGGAATAGTAGTAGTGCTATCGGCAGTCTGCATCGTGATATCAGGCAGTTATATCAGAAAATGGATGCGGGATATCCGTCTTTTATTTATGCACCGGATATAAACGACGAGATATTCACATAATAAAAACAATATATTCGTAAATATGCATATCATCTTATCTCCAGCTAAGACAATGGCTGGAACATCCAAAATAAAAGCGCCAGCAGGCACAACGCCCCGATTCAACCGGGAAGCAATCGAGATCGCATTGCACATGGCTCAATATCCCGCCGAAGAATTAGGCAGGATACTAAAGCTCAGTCTCAAACTGATGCAGGAAAGTTACCGCCGTTTTCAGAATTTCCATTCTACGGAAGAAGAACCGCTACAAGCCTTGTTAGCTTATACGGGTGTCGTATTCAAGAATATCAATCCCAAAGATTTTACAGAAGCGGACTTCCGCTTTGCCCAGGATCATTTGCGGCTCGTTTCCATTTGTTATGGTCTCCTTCGCCCGCTGGACCTGATCAAACCTTACCGGATGGAATATGATGTGAAACTACCCGAATTAGGAGAAGGGAATATGTATATTTACTGGCGTGCCCGTCAAACCGAACCGCTTATTGAAGAAGTGAAAGCCGACGATAACCTGCTGATCAACCTGGGGAGCATGGACCTACAACCATCATTCGACTGGAAAAAGGTAGAACAATCAGTCCGTGTAATAACACCGGATTTTAAAGTCTGGAAAAACGGGAAAGCCGAAACAATCGTAATCTACGCCAAGATGGCACGTGGACAAATGACCCGTTACATCGTTAAAAACCGGATTACCAATCCGGATGCATTAAAAGATTTTACTTGGGAAGGATTCCGGTACAGAGAAGATATCTCCTCCGAAAACAACTGGATTTTCTTGCAGGATTAAGAGATCCTTGCAATAAACCGACAGTATCGTCCGTTTATACAAAGGAATTTTTTAATTAGAAATGAAATGAGAAAAACCTTTAATCTTTTATTCATATGTCTGATAGCCTTATACGGCTGGATCGGATATCAAGTGATCCATACTACCGATTTGACTCAATGTCAACCGGAAGGAAGTCTGTCCGATGTCGCCGAGGAGGTGATCGCCATCCCTTTGAAAACAAACGGACATTGTTCTTTGAACAAGATTAAAATGATCAAGCGCGACCGGGAAGACATCTTCCTTGTCAGCGATCGTCAACTTTATCATTTCAACAGTTCCGGCCAATTTCTCGGACAAATAACGGCACATCTGCCAGGAACGAGACAGCCAGTCGAACTGGTTGACTATGCGGTCGATCCTGTCCACGACCGGCTGGTCGTGATCGGCACCGGACATGAGGTATACTATTATGATTACGACGGGCAACTCCTTTTTCAGAGTATCCTCCCTCAAGATGCTTCATGGAAAACTTTCGGGCATATGGCTTATTATAACAACCATCTGTGGACAACAATAGACTTGGTTAATTCAGAAAACAAGCAAGCTCCGTCAATCGAACAATGGCTCTATAAATTTGATCTCTACTTTAATGAAGTCGGGAAGCGCAAACTGGATGTTGCCGATTTGGGAAGAATGGATATCAATTACAAGACAGGTACCGAAATAGCCGTCAAGGACGGGCACGTTTATGTACAAGCTCCATCCTTACAGCCAGCCCATATCTTAAACGACACGCTCTATCTCATCAATAGCAACCAGTTGACCATCACTGAGGACTACGCAAAAATTCTCCCTTTACAGATCGGGACACGTTTTTTAATCTCAACACACTACGATCCTACCCTACCGGAACGTAGCTATACATTTTGTTACGACCAACGAAGAACAAAAGCCTATCACGTGCAAGGAGGATTGGATGACAACTTTTACAAGACAGGCAAGATTCTCGAACTTCAATCCATAGACCTTCAAAGCAACACCTACTGTTATTATAAAAGCGGCAAAGAACTTGCCTACTCTTTTCCTGACCTGACAAACAAAGACAACCCAGTCTTATTTATAGTAAAAATGAAAGCCTGACTCCCCACAGCCAGGCTTTCATTTAATATATATTTACGTACGATTAGAAAATCCGTCCACACAGACGTATCTTCATAACCGGATAAACAGTGAGCTTATCCATGATTTTCGAAAACGTATCGTCCGGATCGACTTCATCCAACAAATTGTTGACATTACCATAGTCCGTATAAACATCCGGTTTGCCGTGGAACTGGACTCCCAGCTCGAACATTACACCAAGCCGTTTCTTCGGTACGGCACGGCCGAACCCCAAACCCACATACGGACGGAAATTCGAAACTTTCAAGCCACCTGACACATTACCGTTTTTGTCTACCGGAATCGTATAATCGCCGATAACAACACCGGCCTTACCGGCTTCGGCTACCAATTCCTTCAATTCATCACTATGCCCATTTATTTTTAATAAAGTTCCCCCGCCAAAGTAAGCACCAGCAGTCAAAAAGAAAGAACTTTTTTTAAACGGATAATAATTCACAAGTAATTCACCGGAAACACGCTTGATACTTCCCTCCATACCAATCGTAGAGGGAACACTCACGCCTTCCATAGCTTCCACATCAACATCTACATCCGTACTCATGCTGAAATTTGGCATAATGGAAAAACCACCACGTAAATCAAAGTGAGATGTGATGGGAGTTGCCACATTCACGTCGATACCGGTAGTACCTACGCCCACACCTACTGCCAAAGAATTAAACACACCCAATTCTTTCTGGGCCATAACATCACTCACAATTACGCCTGATAAGGCTAACGAAATAACACAAAGTAGAGTTCTAAAACCTTTCATAACCACTAAAAAATGTATTTGTATTGAAATAAAGTACAGCAAAGAAAAGAAGAATTTTTGATATAAATACTGATATAGAATAAAAAAAGAGAGTACAAGGTTATAGTCCTTGTACTCTCTTTTTTTATTCTATAACAAATACGAACTTATTCTTCGTCTCCGTTTTCGTCTTCCTTCATATTGTGGAACACATTCTGAACGTCTTCGTCCTCTTCCAACTTTTCAATCAATTTTTCAATCGATTCACGCTGCTCAGGAGTCACTTCTTTCACATCGTTCGGAATACGGACAAATTCACTACTGGTGATTTCATATCCATTCTCTTCCAGATATTTCTGAATAGCCGAATTCTGGGCAAATTCACCATAGAGAACCACTTCGTCTTCATCTTCATCCACTTCATCGACTCCATAGTCTATCAGCTCCAACTCAAGATCTTCCAACGACATGCCATCCTTTTTCGCAATATGGAAAACACATTTATGCTCGAACAGGAACTCCAAACTGCCAGATGTACCCAAAGAACCACCGTTCTTGTTGAAATAACTACGTACATTTGCTACAGTACGAGTCGTATTGTCTGTCGCAGTTTCCACAAAAATAGCAATACCGAAAGGACCATATCCCTCGTAGTTCATTTCTTTATAATCGGTAAAATCCTTAGAGACAGCCCGCTTGATAGCACGTTCGACATTATCTTTCGGCATGTTCTCTTTTTTAGCAGTCTGCATCAATACACGCAAACGCGGATTGTTTTCAGGTTCCGGTCCACCTTGTTTTGCAGCTATCGTAATTTCTTTACCCAACTTAGTAAATACACGGGCCATATTGCCCCAACGCTTAAACTTTCTCGCTTTACGAAACTCAAACGCTCTTCCCATAATTTATGATCTTATGATTTATGATTTATGTTTTTTATCCTCTCAATTGTGCACCTAACTTCTGTTCCAAATTTGTCTGGATCTTTTTCATGATAGCATCGATCTGCTTATCATTCAAAGTCTTTCCTTCATCCTGCAAATAGAAGCTGACGGCATATGATTTCTTGCCAGCCGGCAGATTCTTTCCTTCGTATACATCAAACAAAGCAACGTCTTTCAACAGTTTACGTTCACTTTCCGTTGCGATCTTTTCTATTTCGGCAAATTGAACATTCTTCTCTAACAACAAGGCTAGATCTCGTTTCACTGCCGGGAACTTGGAAATTTCAGAGAAGGTAACCTTGCTCTTCTTGATTTCCTTCATCAACAATGTCCAGGAAAGTTCCGCATAATAGACATCCGTTTCAATATCCAACTCCTTACAGATCTTCGGGCTGACGATACCCATCGTACCTAACTGGCGCCCGGACGAAGTCGTAATACTCAAACCTGCCGAATAGATATCGTTAGCCAGATTACCAAAAATGACCTTCTGCAAATTCACACCGAGACGAACCAAGATGTTTTCCACATATGCCTTCAATTCATAAACAGAAGACTTTTCATTCGGATGCGCCCAGTTGTTATCCACACGGCTGCCGCTTACCCACAAGCCCAAACGATAATCTTCCGAGAATTCGGCCAATGTTTCACCTTCCTTCTTATGGTCGATATTGTAATCATAGCAATTTCCGAATTCGAAGAAGCGGATATTGCCATTTTTGCGTTTCGCATTATGTTCGACACTTTCCAAGCCTCCGAACAACAACGTCTGGCGCATGCAATTCAGATCTGCGCTCAACGGATTCATCAACATCACACAGTGAGAAACCGGGTAAGTGGAAAGATTGTCATAGTAGGCCGAGCGTGTCAGCGAGTTATTCAGGATCTCGTTGAAACCGCAACCGCAAAGTTGTTCGGAAATCAGGTTCTGCAATTTATAACTGCGGTCAGTCGGAGTCTGATAGCTCAGATTAGACTTTACATTGTCACTGAATTCCACATTATTATATCCGTAAATACGGAGAATATCCTCGATCACGTCGACATCGCGCTGTACATCAATACGATATACAGGCACATCAATCACCAAACCTTCGGCAGTTTCGGAAACGATCTTCATTTCCAAGCTTTCCAGAATGCTCTTGACCGTTTCAACCGGAATCACCTTGCCGATCAATGTATTGACCTTATCGTAAGTCAGTTCCACACGATAGGGGGCAACCGGAACCGGATAAATATCCTGGATAGCACCCGTAATCGTTCCGCCTGCCACTTCCTGAATCAACAGAGCGGCACGCTTCATCACTTCGACCGTCTGATTCGGATCCAAGCCGCGTTCATAGCGGAAAGAAGCATCCGTATTCAGACCGAAGCGACGGGCTGTCTTACGGATCCAAGTCGGATGGAAAGTGGCCGATTCCAGGAATACATTCTTAGTCTGTTCCGTCACACCGGAATCGAGTCCGCCAAATACACCGGCGATACACATCGGCTCTTCCACATTGCAAATCATCAGATCACGGTCGGTCAACGTACGCTCCACACCATCGAGCGTCACAAACTTGGCACCTTCCGTCGCCGAGCGTACCACGACTTTATTACCTTTGATCTTATCGGCATCGAAAGAGTGCAAAGGCTGTCCTACGCCGTGCAAGATATAGTTCGTGATATCCACCACGTTATTAATGGGACGCAGGCCGATCACCTTCAAACGGTTCTGCAACCATTCCGGACTTTCCTTTACAGTTACATTTTTAATCGTAATACCTGAATAGCGCAGACAGGCTTCTTTATTTTCAACGACAACTTCGATAGCCGGAACTTCATCATCAATCTTGAAAGCATCCACACTCGGACGTTTCAAGTTGGCAGGCTTACCGTTCTGTTTCAGGTAAGCGGCCAGGTCGCGAGCTACACCGAAATGAGAAGTGGCATCCACACGGTTCGGCGTGATATCAACTTCCAGCACATAATCGCTCTTCACATTATAATATTCTTTGGCCGGAGTACCGACTACCGCATCGGCCGGCAGTACGATTATACCTGCATGATCTGTTCCAATACCGATTTCATCTTCAGCACAAATCATACCGTTCGATTCAACGCCACGGATTTTAGAGCGCTTGATCGTAAAGCACTCATCACCATCATACAATTTAGTACCGTTTACAGCAACAACCACTTTCTGTCCGGCAGCTACATTCGGCGCACCACAAACAATCTGCAAGGGTTCCGCGCCGCCAACATTCACGGTTGTAATGTGCAAGTGATCGGAATTCGGATGTTCTTCGCAAGTAAGAACTTCACCGATGACAAGTCCTTCCAATCCACCTTTGATGGTTTGAACTTCTTCTACCCCTCCGGTTTCCAAACCAATAGAGGTAAGTGCTGCTGCTACTTCATCAGGCTGTAAATCAAAATCAAGATAATCTTTCAGCCAATTGTAAGATATATTCATCGCTTTAAAATTTATTCAGTAAAGAGACGGGGCCGTCCGGCCTACGCCAAATTGACGGACAAAAGTACAAATAATTATTCAAATATGATAGTTTCAAGTAGTTTCTTCAGGGCAACCGCACCAAAACCGTGATCAAATATCATTGACAATAGTTATTTATGCATTCTTGATTCATAATGGCCATCTACAAGTATAAGGAACTGTTTGTGTTTAAAAAGCAGGTATTCCACTGGATTATAATCAGAAACAGTGCATAAAATCTCCTCAAACAAGGCAGATAAACAGCTCCACATCCCCGTTCCGGTTTCACGTAGATCCGGGTCTCCACCTCCTCCACACCCGGATCTCCCATGCCCTTCCACCCGGGTCTGAAGAAACTTTTCAAGTTGTTTTCACCAAAAAAGTAGCTTGTCTTCATGAAAAAACGAGCCTATTTAATCTGTTTTGTATCAGCTTCAGAACGCATCTGACATTTGATAAAATATTGATTTATAAAGCTTTATCGCTTTCACCCATGATGGTTATGATAGATAAATGATAGTTAAAAGCAAGAACTATCATAGAATAACACACTGTTTTACAAGCATATAAATTCATTTATGATAGTATGATAGTTGTTTTGCAAAAAACTAAAAATCCATGCTTACAAAACTTTATTTTGCAGACTTTGGGAAATCTCCTACATTTGCACCATAAATCTGAAATAAAATATGATGCGCATTGATATACTGACCGTACTTCCCGAGATGATCGAAGGAATGGTAAACTGTTCCATTGTGAAACGGGCACAAGACAAAGGTCTGGCTGAAATACATTTACACAATCTGCGGGATTACACGACCAACAAATGGCGGCGTGTGGATGATTATCCTTTCGGGGGTGAAGCCGGCATGGTTATGCAGATCGAACCTATCGACCGGGCCATCTCGGCTTTGAAAAGCGAGAGGGATTATGATGAAGTTATTTACACATCGCCAGATGGGGAAACCTTCAACCAGCCGATGGCAAACAGCATGTCGATGCTGAACAATCTGATCATCCTTTGCGGACATTACAAAGGAATCGACTACCGCATCCGCGAACATTTGATAACAAAGGAAATATCTGTTGGTGATTATGTCCTGACAGGAGGCGAGTTGGCTGCTGCCATCATCACAGATGCCGTCGTACGTCTTATTCCCGGAGCAATCGGCGACGAGCAAAGTGCCCTCTCCGACTCGTTCCAGGATAATTTGCTAGCTCCCCCAGTCTATACCCGGCCTGCCGATTACAACGGCTGGAAAGTTCCCGACGTCCTTCTGTCCGGGCACCAACGCAAAATTGAAGAATGGCGTCTCGGGCAAGCTCAAGAAAGGACAGCCCGGCTACGCCCCGATTTATTGAAGTAAATTGTCCTACTTCTGCTCTACTACGAAATTATAGATAAACTCATATTCATACGTGTTATTTTCCGCAGTTGCACCATTCACGGGATTGATCTTTTCTTCAATCGTCATGCCTGTGATATAATCGCCGGTCAACGTATAGCGGAATGTATATTCGGCGCAAATATCCGTTGCATCGGAGACATTATACCAATAGGCACGGGTTGGCAGATTCTGATTCATCTTCCCATAGAGCAGGTTCAACGGAGAAATCACATCAAAGCCGACCGGTTGAAATGAATTGACAACTCGGAACGGAAAGTTCTCTGGACGTAATTGAGAATTATATTCATATGTAATCTCTTTCTGTGGCAGATAAGCATAATGCACCGCATTTCCATTTTCCCACGAATAGCGATCCACCTCACCTAGTTCTCTTATCTGATAACCCGAACCGTCCTCATTCGGCCACTGGATAATCTGCGAAACTGATTTCAGCCAATTAGAACTATAGGTGTACCTGTTTTCTACAGCCGTATACACAGCATTACTCATATACTTGTTTTCAGATTTTTCTTCCTTGGCCGCAATCATATTTCCGCTTAGCGTGTAAACTGTATGGACAAAGGGATTAGTCGGAGAACCATCGATCATCTTCACGCCACTTACGGAAATCGTCTTGTCTACAATAATATAATTATCAGTAAACTGATTTCCTTCCGTATTTAATATAATCCGATTGATTTGCTTGTCCTGGTCATAAGTGATATTCGCGTTAAAAAAAGCATTTCCGTTTTTCGTACATGTAACACTCGTCAGCTTGTTCAACTCAGGAATAAACGGCTTATCATCATCTCCACAAGACATAAGACCTGCCGCCATCAAAAGCATACTTAAAAATTTCTTCATCTCTCTTTCTTTTTATTATTCGATCTTACAAAAATAGGACATTTGCTAAAATAACGGACGAAGTAACCTATTTTAAGTAATTCTACTTGAAGAAATGCAAGTAAACCATTAGCTTTGCAATATAATTTATCATAATAAATGGCTAATAACAAACATCTTACAATAAGATAAAACGTAAAGCATACAATATCTAAAATTTAATAACATGAGAATGAAACATCTGACGGTAGCAGCACTAACATTATTGCTGTCTGTTTCTTGTAGCCAAAGACAAGAAGATTATCCGTTTCGCAATCCTGATCTCCCTATCGACGAACGCATAGACGACCTCTTGAAACGTCTGACTGCTGAAGAGAAGATCGGCCAAATGATGAATACGACTCCGGCAATCGAACGCCTCGGTATACCCGAATACGATTGGTGGAACGAAGCCTTGCACGGTGTCGCACGTGCCGGAAAAGCGACTGTTTTCCCACAGGCTATCGCGATGGCGGCGACTTTCGACGACGACGCACTGTACGAAACATTTACGATGGTGAGCGATGAAGCTCGCGCCAAATACCATCAGTATCAAAAAAATAAAGAATATGACCGCTACAAAGGCTTGACCTTTTGGACGCCGAATATCAATATCTTCCGTGATCCCCGCTGGGGCCGTGGCATGGAAACCTATGGAGAAGATCCGTACTTGACAGAACGGATGGGGCTTGCCGTAGTGAAAGGCTTGCAGGGAGACGATCCGAAATACTTTAAGACACATGCTTGCGCCAAGCATTATGCAGTCCATAGCGGACCGGAATGGAACCGTCACGAATTTGATGTCACAGTGACGCCCCGTGATTTATGGCAAACCTACCTGCCTGCTTTCGAGGCTTTGGTAAAAAAAGGAAATGTACAGGAAGTCATGTGCGCCTACAATCGCTATCAAGGCAAACCCTGCTGTAGTAGCGACAAACTGCTCATCGACATCCTTCGGAATAGTTGGGGATATGAAAACATCATCCTTTCCGACTGTGGTGCGATCAACGACTTCTGGCAACGGGACGAACGCACGCCTCGCCACGAAACACATCCCGATGCGGAAAGCGCTTCTGCAGATGCTGTCCTGAACGGGACTGACCTGGAATGCGGCAACAGCTATAAAGCTTTGATCAAAGCTTTGAAGGAGGGAAAGATATCCGAAAATGATCTGGATGTCTCCCTACGCCGCCTGCTGAAAGGTCGTTTTGAATTAGGCATGTTCGATCCGGACGAGCGGGTTCCTTATGCTCAAATCCCATACAACGTGGTGGAAAGCCCCGAACATGTGGCACAAGCACTCGAAATGGCGCATAAGAGTATGGTGCTGCTGAAGAACAAGAATAACACACTTCCACTGAGTAAAACGATCCGGAAAATTGCAGTTGTCGGTCCGAATGCCGCCGACTCGACCATGCTTTGGGCGAACTACAACGGCTTCCCGACGCATACCGTAACAATATTGGAAGGTATCCGCAACAAAGTGCCCGATACAGAAGTAATCTACGAATTAGGATGTAATCATGCGGCTGACTTCGTAATCCAAGACTTGGGCAACCACATCACCTCCCCTGCCGGACAGGGATTCGCCTCCGAATTCTACAACAATACGGAATTCAAGGGAGAAGCCGTTTATAAAGGTTTAGCAAGCCAATTACATTATACGACAGGCGGAAACACGCAGTTCGCACCGAATGTAAACCTGACAAACTTCACAGCACGTTTTACCGGCGAGTTTGAAGCACCAGAGACGGAACAGGTTGAGATCAAGTTGTCAGGAAACGACGCCTTCCGCCTCTTTATCGGAGATGAAAAAGTAGCCGAAGTTTGGGAAAACGAATACGGGGCAGAAAAGACGTATATGCTGAATGCGGAAAAAGGAAAGAAATATCCTGTCAAGATCGAATATATGCAACGCACGGGTAGCGCTGACCTCAACTTCCAGATCGGTACGCGTCGACCTGTCGATTATGCCGCCACTGCCGCTAAAGTCAAAGATGCAGATGTGATTGTCTATGTCGGAGGTATTTCGCCTCGCTTGGAAGGTGAAGAAATGCCGGTCAACGTGGAAGGTTTCAAGAAAGGAGACCGCACCAATATCGAGATACCGAAAGTACAACAAGAAATGGTAAAAGCACTGAAAGCAACGGGTAAACCGGTTGTCTACGTGCTTTGTACGGGTAGTGCCCTGGCTTTAAACTGGGAAGACGCCAACATCGACGCCATTCTGAATGCCTGGTATGGCGGACAAGAAGCCGGGACAGCGGTTGCCGACATCCTGTTTGGCGACTACAATCCGTCAGGTCGCTTGCCAGTCACATTCTATAAATCGATCGACCAGTTGCCGGACTTTGAAGATTACAGCATGAAAGGTCGTACCTACCGTTATATGACCGAAACACCACTTTATCCGTTCGGATACGGCTTGAGCTACACGAACTTTGCCTATCGGAATGCGAAGCTGTCTTCTGGCAAGATTACCAAAGACCAATCTGTCACACTGACGTTCGACATTGCCAACACCGGCAAAATGGATGGTGACGAAGTCGCACAAATCTACATCAAAAATCCGAACGATCCGGAAGGGCCGATCAAAGCGCTGAAGGCTTTCTTGCGTGTACACGTAAAAGCTGGCGACAGCCAGGAAGTCAACATCGAGCTGACACCCGAAGCATTCCACTCTTTTAACGACAATACACAAACGATGGAAGTCCGTCCCGGAAAATATCAGATACTTTACGGCGGTTCATCAGACGAAAAAGCCTTAGAGAGATTAGAGTTGACAATCGAATAAAAACAAATGCCGCAGGTCTCCGGATAATCCGGAAAAACCTGCGGCATTCTATCTATTCCATAACCCTATGCATTACGCCTCCTAACCCATAAGGTTAAAGGGCGTAACCCTATGGGTCTTATCCAATATACGTCTCCATAAATTTGGCACCCGGAACCGGTGAAATCGTCACGACATCCGTATCTGCCGGAATCAGGACCGTTTGTCCTTGGTGAATATAAATTTCATTGCCTTTATTGTCACGGATAGAAGCTTTACCCTCCATACAAATATAAACGACGAAAGAATCCAGTTCGGAGAAATCACGAACCATGATCGTATCGACATCCAGCAAATTCGTTGTAAAATACTTGCAGGCTGCAAGCTCTACAGTCGCATTCGTATGCGCTTTGTAATGGGTGCGGTAGTCCGGATACAAGGTATAGTCGATCGCATCCTTTGCCAGTTCGGTATGCAATTCACGCCCTTTGCCATCCGGTCCCTTACGGTCATAATCATATATACGATAGGTGATATTGCTCGTCTGCTGGATTTCAGCAATAAAGCAACCGGCTCCGATAGCGTGTACACGACCCGCGGGCAGGAAGAATACATCGCCAGGATTCACCTCGTATCGTTGTAACACATCCATGATCGTATTATCCTCGACACGTTTCACGTATTCATCCGCATTGATCTGCTTTGAAAAGCCTGAATATAAGCCGGCACCTTTGGCAGCATTGATCACATACCACATTTCTGTCTTGCCAAAAGAATTATGGCGTTTCTTTGCCAATTCATCATCCGGATGAACCTGAATAGACAAATTATCGCGTGCATCGATAAACTTGATCAACAAAGGGAATATGGAACCAAATTGTTCGACCACCTTTTCCCCTAACAGTTGCTTGCCATATGTACGGATCAGTTCATCTAGCGTTTTACCCTCAAGTGCACCATTATCTACAACAGAATAATTGCCCTCTACATGTGAAAGTTCCCAACTTTCGCCAATACCTTCCTGCACCGGAGTGATGCCCTTAAACGGGCAAATGTCAGAGCCTCCCCAGATAATCTTCTTGAGGATAGGCTTAAATGTCATTGGATATAACATATTTGATTTTTGATTTATCAGATTTATAATTTATGATTTACGCATTGACCACAAATCACAAATTATAAATCACAAATTATTTCGCTTTCTTTACTTTCTTCAATACAACAGCGCTGCGTGCCGGAATGTATAATTTGAGCCATTCTTTTTTCTCTTTTTTATACAATGGATCGAATTGCGTGAAATGATGAATGGTATCATCCGCGAGCCCGAAGCCACCGAATCGGTTAGCATCGGTATTCAGTACCACCTCATATTCACCCTTAGGCACAAGGAAACCGTAATCGGCAAACGATTTTGTCGGATTGAAATTGAATACGAACACCAAGTCTTTTCGCATATAAGCCAAAATCTGATCCCCATCGTTATCCCAAACTTTCTGTATCGGAGTGGACTGGAAGTTTTTCACACTACGGATCAATTCCAACATTTCACAATCGAAATCGCCTAAGAAATGATATTTCAAATCCATATTATCGACCAAATCCCATTGGCGGCGTGCATACTTATGCGACCAGCCATTTCCTTCACGCGGGAAATCGATCCATTCCGGATGGCCAAATTCATTCCCCATAAAGTTCAGATAACCGCCGTTGATGGTGGAGGCCGTGACCAGACGGATCATTTTATGCAAAGCTACACCCCGTTCCACCATAAAATTGTGATCATCTTTCTGCATATGCCAATACATGTCGGCATCGATAAGACGGAAAATGATCGTCTTGTCACCCACCAACGCCTGGTCATGACTTTCCGCATAGCTGATTGTCTTTTCGTCAGCACGGCGGTTCGTCGTCTCCCACCAGATGGAAGAAGGATGCCAGTCTTCGTCTTTCTTTTCTTTGATCGTCTTGATCCAGTAATCGGGGATATTCATTGCCATACGGTAGTCGAAGCCATAACCGCCATCTTCATATTTGGCAGCCAATCCGGGCATTCCGCTTACTTCTTCGGCAATCGTAATCGCATTCTTATTGACTTCGTGGATAAGCTTATTAGCCAACGTCAAATACGCAATAGCATCACCATCCTGATGACCATTAAAATAATCAGCATAATTACAAAATGCTTCGCCCAGTCCGTGACTGTAATAAAGCATCGAGGTCACGCCATCGAAACGGAAACCGTCGAATTTATACTCATCCAGCCAGAATTTGCAGTTCGACAACAAAAAATGAAGCACTTCATTCTTTCCATAGTCGAAACAAAGGGAATCCCATGCCGGATGCTCGCGACGGGCACCGCCCAGAAAATATTGCGTGTAAGATCCATCGAAACGTCCGAGGCCTTCTACTTCGTTCTTGACAGCATGACTATGTACGATATCCATAATCACAGCAATCCCCATACTATGAGCCTCGTCTATCAACTGTTTCAGTTCTTCCGGCGTACCAAAACGGGAAGATGCGGCAAAAAAACTGCTGACATGATAACCGAACGAACCATAATAAGGATGTTCCTGAATAGCCATAATCTGAATGGCATTATATCCTTCCTTCGCAATACGGGGCAACACCATACGACGGAATTCGTCGTAACTGCCAACTTTCTCTTCATTCGAAGCCATACCGATATGACATTCATAAATCAGCAATGGAGAGACATTAGGCTTAAACCGTTTATGCTTGAACACATAAGGTTTCTCCGGATTCCATACTTGCGCGCTGAAAATTTTGGTATTTTCATCCTGAACGACACGCCGTATCCATGCAGGAATACGTTCCCCGCTGCCTCCTTCCCACTCGACTAGGAGTTTGAACAGGTCTTCATGATGCAGCAAACCTTCAGCAAGCGCAATCTCCCAAATGCCATTGCCCAACCGTTGCAACTTATACCGATCGTCCTTCTTCCATTCGTTGAAAGTCCCGATCAGATATATAGCAGTAGCATTGGGTGCCCACTCACGAAAAACCCATCCACTCTTTGTCTTATGCAATCCGAAGTAGAGATACCCGGAAGCCATTTCCGACAACGTCTGTCTGCCGTTACCGGTCAGGTTCTTCTCTTTGTTTACCACGTATTGGTACCGTCCTTCTATTGCCTCCTTATAGGGGGCCAGCCAAGGGTCATTCTTTATTAGATTTAGCGACTCCATGATTTTTTGAGATTGGTTTCGCACAAAGATAGAAGAAAAAACTCACATATAAATAAAAAGTCCGTCGCAAATGCATAGGCTTAAATCAATTATCCGAAGAACTCCGTTTGTTCTTATTCAAAATCAATGTCGACGGCATTTTTTGAAGTGCCTCTTTACGGTGTTCGGATACGTCGTTCCAAGTGTTGTAGCCGATCAGCATAAAGTTATAGCTATTGAACAATCCCGGCGTCAGGTCTTTATCCGGTAACAGCTGGGTTTGTGGGATGGACGAGACGAAATCCCAAAGCTCTTTGAGAATTTGATCATGTCCGGGTGTTGTGGTGGACATCTTGGCTACAATACCGACAGAACCGTGAGTCGCTTTCAGCAATGTCCTTGTATAGTCGAGCAGAAAGAGATCTTCTTCGGAACTGATAACCACCAACGTATTGGTGGCCTTCACGAAATTTCGGTTAATAAATACACCGACGTCGCAATTACTGCGGGCAATAAACATCTTAGTCTTATCTTTCAGCAACGCACCAGGATAAAACCAGGATTCGGGAGCTTTGAAGCGTTTGAAATAACGGTTATAGAAGGAAGTACGGTAACGGGTTGCCGCGATATCGTCCGGCGAGTCGCTCATAGAGATGCCAGAACCGACCAGCAGGAAGTCAAATCCTTCGTTATTGACAATGTCGCAAATATCCTGTCCGGCGTTATTCGAAACCTCATAGCGTGTATGGATGTGCATACCTAATTTTTTGGCTCCATACAAGATCGGTCCGAAACTCACTTCCTCAAAATTATCCGTATGTAACGGATTGACATCGGACCCGACGGTCAGGTGAAGCGCCGTCAAGTCCAGTTTGTTCTTTCCACGGGCAAACATCTGGTGAGCCACATCAAGCATAATCTGTCCATTTCCGGCACGTCCGAATGAAAGGAGAACCTTAAATATCCCGTCGGCCGGTTCCACACAAACCTGATGTTCCTTGATCTTTTCACGTGTCTTGAAACACAATTTAATGAAAGAAACCAACGGGATTGTCATAAAGGTCGTGACCAGGGTCATCAAAACCAACATGACGAAAATAGAAGGCGGCAATATCTTCATCTCATAACCGATCGTCAACACGACCAGCTCCATCAGACCGCGTGTATTCATTAAAGCCCCAATGTAAAAACTGTCTTTCCAGCTTTCACCGACAAAACGAGCGGAAAACAAAGCTCCCCCGAACTTACCGATAATAGCCACTACGATGAAGATTCCACACATGACCCAAAGTTCCGGTGTGTTCAGCAGACCGATCTCCGTACGCAGTCCGGTCGAAACGAAAAAAAGCGGCAAGAAGAGCGCCAATGACACGTCTTCCACCTTTTCCGTCATGATCTTGCGGAATTTGATGTTCCCTGGCATGACCACGCCTGCAATAAAGGCGCCGAAAAGAGCATGCAACCCTAATATCTCGGTAAAATAGGAGGATACGATCAGTAACAGGAACATCAGGGCCACCAGTGCTTTGTCAATCACTTCTTTATTATGGTATATATGCCCGATCATCCGTAAGAAAGGACGAACAGCAAGAAACATAAAAAGAATGTACAGAATGGAGAATAATATATTGTAAACGACACTCAGCATACTGCCCGCCTGAGCGATGGCAATCACGACGGCCAACAGGCACCAGGCAGTAATGTCTCCGTTGGCAGCACTTGCCAATGAGATGGTTCCCAAATGTGTTTTGGTCAACCCTTTTTCCTGGATAATCCGGGCCAAAACGGGAAAAGCCGTAATACTCATGGCAATCCCGATAAATAGAGCGAACGACAGGAATGGTGTTCCTTTATGAGCATAAGATCCATAGACATAATAAGCAGTCAGCATACCGAAGAAAAACGGCACGATCGTACTGGTATGGCTGATCAGGATAGTTTCCTTCAATTTTTTGCGAACTTCGCCGATATCCAGTTCCATACCGATGGCAAACATGAAAAGGATAAGACCGAATTGGCTTAATATGGTGATATTACCTAATGACTCGAGTGGAAAAAGAAACGCAGATACCCCCGGCAGAAGATGGCCGAGCACGGACGGACCGAGTACGATACCGGCTACGATTTCACCGATGACGGTGGGTTGGCCGATCTTTTGAAACATCCAACCGAACAAGCGGCAGACAATTAATATGGTAATAATTTGCAGAAGAAGGATTCCCATCGACGACTGGATATGGTGAGTAACCGAATCCCAGAACACAAGAAATCCCTCCCCCATAGTTTGGGGAGCATTTTGCATGGTCTGAACGGCTGTTCCGACCTGCTGGCTTTCTCCTTCTTTGACTATGAAATACATGAGTGAGCCAAAGACCAGGATCATCATCAAATAAAAGGCTATGCTTTTTGTTCCTTTACCCATCTGCTATCTCTGATACGGTTTCTTGCAAAAGTAAGAAAATGAATTAATATAACTCCTTGTGTGATGAAATATTTTACTGGCGATTTCGTTTTTTTGCAAAATGTCAGATTTACCTTCTTCAGGTTCGTCTGTACACGTCCATTCACCGGATTAGAGGCCACAAGCTTATGATAAATATTTATTTTATAGGAGGATATTGCCTGATTTGGATTTAAATATTTCAATTAGATACATCTTAATATATAATTGGGCATAAAAAAGCCACTAAAGCTGCACGATCCAAATAAGCTTTAGTGGCTTTTACAGTCAAGGTCAGCTATATTTAATTAGTATGTTGTCTTTTTATTCAAACCCTGCATGCACACCTTTGATGGAAAAGGAATCCGCTTCTCGTTTTTTCTCTCCAGTATACATCCATTCGATAGTGTCTTCGTATGTCTTGCCGTCTTTGCTTGCAACGGTCTTCACAATGTTCTTTCCGTCTGCCAAGGTAACATTGTCTATAATATAATGTACGTCTGTATAACCTTTACGGATACCGGACAACTCTTGGCCGTTCAAGAAAACTTTAGGTTCTCCGATATTAGAATAAACGGTGATAGAAGTGACTTTCTTTTCGCGATCCACATTCCGGCGCTGTGTCAAGTACAAGACAGGATCTTCACTCCAGTTCGCCTTGTACCAGAAATAAGAGTCTTTCTTCGTCTTGCGGTCAAAAGTGACCATGCCCTTCATGTTACGGGCGGGAAGATCGCCGCGATTAGCCAGCGGAGTAGCAAAATCGAAAGTGTTCCACAAATAAGAAGCGACAATATACGGATGCTTGGCGATCACGCTCCACTGGTATTCGTGTGTCTTCGTCTGAAAAGTTTCCGGATAGAAAGGTTTCGTCCAATTCAGTGAATTGTCCAGATATTCGGTCTGATGGACAATGTTGGCGTCGGCTCCATACTCCGTCAGCATCAATTTCTGATCCGGATAGTTCTTTTCCAAGCCTTCTACCCACGGTTCGATATCCTGCAATTTCTTTTCGTACCAGCCAAAATAACGATTCATTCCCTGTATGTCAGCATTCAAGTTGACCGGATGCTCCATGTGCCCGTAGCCATTTACCGAAACAGTGTAACGGTCGGGGTCTTCCGTCTTCGCTAGATCATGCAAGGATCGGGTCAATTCTTTTGTATATTCGTGCGGATGATAGACTTCGTTATGTAGCCCCCAAACATAGATGGACGGATGGTTGAAGCTCTGGCGGATCAGTTCGCGGAGTTGGCAACGGGCGTTCTCGGCTTCCTGTCCGGAGACACGGTTCACGAAAGGAATCTCCGCCCAAATGATCAATCCTAAGCTGTCACAACGCGAATAGAGGTAATCTGATTGCTGATAATGAGCAAAACGGACGGTTGTCGCACCGATATCCATAATAGTAGCCAGGTCGAAGTCATGATTTTCATTCTTCAACGCACTACCCAGCCCCCACCAGTCCTGATGGCGGGTAACGCCGTACATCGGATATTTCTCGCCATTCAGATAGAATCCTTCGCCTGCAACAATCTCGTATTTGCGCAAGCCTAAGGGCTGTACCACTTCATCTATCACTTTCCCATTCCGGATCAGGCGACTCACGATCTTATACAAATAAGGGTTCTTCCGCCCTTGCCACAAGGTAGGATTCTTGATCTTGAAATCGGCTTCGAACGACTGTACGCCCTGCGGTGTCAGGTCAAACGAGCGGCTCTGAGTTGCTACCAGTTTCCCTTCTTGATCATAAATCGTGTTCTGTAAGGTGAGCGGAGCCGGTTGCAACGTTCCATTATCCAACTTCACTTTCACTTTTACATCCGCTTGCTTTTTGGAGACATTCTTCTGGGTGATGTAGACACCGGAAGAAGCACAATCGGTCACACAGATATTATAAGGATCTGTCACGATCAACCAAACCGGACGGTACATCCCGCCATAAACGCCGAAAAGCACATGATTGATAGGAATCACGTCCGGACGTGACGCATTGTCGGCTTTCACTATGATCTCGTTATCCGCCCCCGGTTTCAGCGCCGTACCGATCTCGCATGAAAAAGCAGAGTAGGCTCCTTTATGAGTTGTCACAAGAGAACCGTTCACATACACCTCCGCAACAGCTCCCACACCTTCGAAACGTAGGAAGACGCGTTTGTCCTTCAGTTCAGCAGGAAAGAAATAGTGCTTTTTGTAGTAGGCAGGTCCTTCGTAGAATTGGTCATACTGCGTCTGCATATCTTTTGCATTCCATGTGTGAGGAATCTCGACCTCGGTCCATCCACTCTCCCATTTCGGCGCATTAACGGCCAGTTCCTTACCTGCCGGCGCTTTCTTAAATACCCAACCGGAATTAAACGGCTCAACAATCCGGCCTTCGGCCTGCATCACCAAACTGAAACAGGCCAGCAACAAGGTTAAACTCAATACTCGTTTATTCATGATGTTTTAATTGATTGAGTTACAAAAATAGGTTTATCAACTTGTTTAACCGTGTAAAATCATCTCAATCCTGTTCAAGATCGTCTCCAAATCACTATCTTTGCGGTATAAAAGATATACAGCCATGCGTCTTTACTCATAAACCATGAAACTACGGATGATAAAAAGATTCTATACCGCATTCACTATATATATTATGGTTATGCTATATACACCTCCTGTATATAGCATAAATTTCTTCTTCTCCCACCTGGGAGTAGAAGATGGCCTGTCGCAAGTTTCCGTTCTTGATATTTTCCAGGATTCGGACGGTTACATCTGGTTCGGGACGCGCAACGGCGCGAACCGCTATGATGGCTATGAATTCGTTGTCTACCAAAACGAAGTCAACAATAATGCAACATTAACAGACAACTACATTCGGGGATTTGCCGAGGACGACCGGAAGAATATTTGGATCGCAACTTCGAACGGGATCAACTGTATCGATTATAAAACCAAAAAGATAACCCGTTTTTACCCCAAAAGCATCAACAAGGAATGCACCACCAATATCATCAACCGCCTATTAAAACATTCGGACGGGAATGTCTATGCTTTCTGCAACCGATCCGTATTCAAATGCAGTATGAACCAGACGGTCGAAACGGTCTTCCCCGACATAGCAATCCCTTCACCAACCTATTCCGTAGCACAAGCTCCGGACAAGGACATTTATATCGGAACGGAGAGCAACGGCTTGTACATTTATTCCGAAAACTGGAAACTAAAAAAACACGTACCCATCGACGGTATCATTGCAACCATATTACCGGACAACAACGGGGATATATGGCTGGGACTAGACGAAACCGGAATTTGCCTCTTCAACAAAAACAAACAGACCTTTACATGGTTGCACAAGGATAACACCAACCTCAATAACAACTCGATACGCACATTCGTTTCCTATGGCGACAGTTCCATTCTGGTCGGAACATTCCGGGGATTAAACATACTGAATAAAAAAGAACTCACCATCACTCCTGCCAATATCAATATCGCCGGGAAAGGAGGCCTGAGCCACTACTCCATCCACAGCATGCTGATCGACAAGGATCAGACACTCTGGATCGGGACCTATTCAGCAGGAGTCAATTATCATAGTCCCTTTTACAGGCCGGTTTCCTATATCACGCCAAACGAATATGCCGGCATCATCGGCAAAGGTCAACAAGACAAAGACGGGAACATGTGGTTTGCAACAGAAGGTGCAGGATTGTTTTACTATAACCCGGAAAACGGGCGACAACAGCTTTATCCCATCAAACCTCTTCACGAAGGGAATTATGAGATTAATATCATCAAATCGATCCTGATACAAGGAGACTCGATCTTGTGCTCTACCCATTTCGGGTCAGTCTATTTGTTTTCCATTCGGGATAAACAGTATAAAAAGCTATACGACTTCCAGCACAACGACATTTTCTCCCTATACATCGATAAAAGCAAACGGCTCTGGATACCGACAAACAGCAGCCAGAACTTAGTGATGGTCGACAAAGGAAAGCAAACCAACCGGTTCATGGCCAACGGCATTTCCCGCTCTTTCAAATGGGTTACTGTTATCCATGAACTTGAACCAGAGCTGTTTTTGTTCGGTACATTGTCTGACAGCCTTTACCTGTACGACATGAAGAAAGAAACCGTCCGCAACCTTTCCACCGAACTGCAACCGGATCCCAAATTCGAAAAGTTGGGAAATATCACGGCCATTACGCAGGACAACGAAGGCTACGTCTGGATTGCGACCAATAAAAACGGCTTATACCGCCTGAACCGGAACCTGAAATTGGCCAAACACTATCAGAAAAAGGACGGGCTGTCCGACAGCTATATTAACTCACTTACAATCGACCAACACCAAAATATCTGGGTAACGACAGGAAAATCCATATATAAACTGAATCGCACAACCGATACTTTCAGTGAAATGAAAATAGTTGATACCCCGGCAATGGAGTTTACACGATTTTCAGGCAACAGCATTTCTGCCGACGGCAGCATCTATTTCCCCGGAGACAAAGGGGTCCTTTTCTTCAATCCGGACAAGATCATGGTGAATCCCAACATTCCGCCCGTAGATATCACTTCCCTGATTGTAAATAATAAAGACGACGTGACTGGAAACATTGAGGACGGGGAGATTACGCTCACTTCCGATCAGAATAACATCACGTTCAGATACACGGCGTTAAACTTTATCCATTCCGAACGGAACCAGTATGCCTACAAGCAGGAAGGAGCCGATCCGGCATGGCACATGGTCGGAAACCGACGGGAGGCTTATTACAGCAACTTGGCTCCCGGCACCTATACATTCCGGATCAAAGCCTCAAACAACGACAACATATGGAATCCCGAAGAAGCAACACTACGCATCACAATCGATCCGCCTTTCTACAAGACTTGGTGGGCTTACCTCTTATACTTTTGTATAATCACATTCGTCATCGTGAGAATCATTCGTCATCAGCACGATAAACACGAACGGGAACGGGAACTTCGCTACAAACAGATGGAGCAGGATAAGGTCAACGAATTGCATGAGGAACGGATGCGCATGTTCACCAATTTCTCACATGAACTGCGTACTCCCCTGACGCTCATCATTAACCCGCTAAACGACCTGATGCAGTACGTATCTTTCTCGCCTGAAATAAAGGAGACACTTCAGTTGATCAAAAAGAATACCGGACGGATGTTGCTCTTAGTCAATAATCTGATGGATATACAAAAATACGAAGCGGGCAAAACAGTCCTACAAAAGACCAGTTTTAATTTCTCCTCCTTTATCCGCGAGATGTATCACTCTTTCGAGAGCGTGGCAGACAACCGGGAGATCCGTTTCGTGTTGAACAACGAGCTACCGGAAAGATATAAGGTTTGTTTTGACGAAGCGGAGATCGAAAAGGTATTCTTCAACCTGCTCTCCAATGCCTTCAAATTTACACCTTCGGAAGGACAGGTGACCATCCGTGTCAACACGGTCACACAGGCGGAATGTGAACTGCTCCCCCATTTCCCGGCTCAATACAGCTCCATCCTGATAGAAGCTGGATACCTGTTTATCGAGGTGATAGACACCGGAAAAGGTTTCAGCGAACAGGAAGCAGAAAAGATTTTCGAACCTTTCTATCGTTCACAAGAAGATATACACCGGCAGATTTCCGGTACAGGTATCGGGCTCAGCTTGACACGCTCCATCATTTTGCAGCATAACGGTTGCATCTGGACCGAAAGTTCAGAAACGGAAGGCACCCGCTTTATGTTCCTTCTTCCCGACACCGAAAAACAGGAAGAAGGGAAGAACGAATCTCCCGTCCTATCCAAGTCCGCCGAAATCAGTAAAAAGTTCGATTTGCTGGTCGAAGAGACCCAGAACAAAAATAAGCAGACGGTTTTGCTGGCCGATGACAACCAGGAAGTGCTTCAATATCTGGAACAACAGCTCGGCCTCGATTATATCGTGGTTAAAGCTTTCAATGGCAAAGAGGCATTGGCGATGATTGAAGAGTCATATCCCCATATTGTCATCAGCGACATCATGATGCCAGAAATGAACGGGCTCGAACTTTGTAAACGTATCAAGGAAAACCAAAACTACTGCCATATACCGGTTATCTTGCTTACCGCCAAGTCAATGATATCACAGATCGAGGAAGGCCTAGATGCCGGTGCAGATGACTATATCGTCAAGCCTTTTCAGATATCTTTACTCAAAGCCCGTATCCGGAACCTCCTTTCCCTACATGAGAAAATGAAGACGATGTATGGGGAAACATTTTCCCTCAAACAGTTTGGAGTGGAAGAGCCAAAAGAGCACGATGATTTCCTCACTCGGTATATTGAGATTGTAAAAGCCAATATATCGAATCCCGAACTTGATGTATCAGTCATTTATGAGGCATTGGGAATGAGCCGGACTAACTTTTACAGGAAAGTAAAGACCGTAACCGGACTTTCTCCCATCGAGCTGATTAAAAATATCCGTCTGGAGGCAGGTGCTAAACTTTTAAAGGAATCGGACATGAATATTTCCGAAATAGCCCAGCACATCGGTTTTAGCAGTCGTTCGTATTTCGCCCGCAGCTTCAAGGCTGTCTATGGAATGTCACCGACAGAATATCAGGAAACAAAATCTCAAGACTAAGAATGCATCTATCAAAATTCATCAAAATAAATGTTTTTTAGCACGTTGGTATATTTTTATCCCCTTTTGGAATAAAAATACACGTGTTTGGCTTGCATCTTTCATTCTTTTGACACAAAAAACAAATAGAATCGACAGGTTAATTATTAATTGTTTAATGTGCTAATAAATTATGAAAAGCATGAACAGACAACTACGAGGGAATTTGCCTCCCAACGAAAAGGCAAACGGGAAGAACCGGTTTCTTTCCTTATTATTACTCTTTATGGCGTTTATATCCGTACAGGTATATGCGCAGGACGTCAAAGTTTCCGGTACGGTTATCGCGGAAGCTGACAAATTTCCGATTATCGGGGCTAACATTGTTGTAAAGGGTACGACGATCGGTACTGTTACCGATATAGATGGTAATTTCTCCCTTGACGTTCCCCAGAACTCGACAATCGCTATCTCTTACATCGGTTGTGAAACGCAAGAAATCAAGATTACAGGAGCAAAAACATTGAACATTGTTCTAAAAGACAATGCGATTGGTTTGGACGACGTTGTCGTTATCGGTTACGGTTCGCAACGCAAATCAGACTTGACAGGCGGTATCGTGGCTGTTGGCGAAGAAAAACTCCAGATGGTCACGACAAACAATTTGATGGATAAATTGGCCGGACAAATCCCTGGTATGAACGTGACAACCAGCAACGCCAAACCTGGTGAAGACCAGTCTTTGCGTGTCCGCGGTGAAAATTCGTTGAGTGCGGACAATTCTCCGCTGATCGTCATGGACGGTATCCCTTACAGCGGATCTTTAGGTGACATTGATCCGGATATCATCGAGAATATGTCTGTATTGAAAGATGCATCTTCAGCTGCCATTTACGGTTCACGCGGTGCAAACGGCGTAATCCTGATTCAGACCAAAAAAGGTAAAAAAGGAGCACCAACAGTCTCATATAAAGGACAAGTCGGCATGCAACAAGCACAACATCGTATCGATATGATGAAAGGAGCCGAATATGTAAAATACACACAAGACTACAACCGCATGAAATACGGTTATTCTGGAGATCAACTCGATCCGCTTGTACTTTTGAATCCGAGTGAACGTGCGAACTATCAGAACGGTTCTGAGTTGGACTGGCAAGACATCATGTTCCGTAATGCTTTAACCACCAGTCATCAGATCAGCATTTCCGGAGGGACGGAAGCTACAACCTATATGGCATCAATCTCTCACTTAAGAGAAGATGGCGTTATGGAAAACACAGGTTTAAAACGTACTAACATCGCATTGAACATTACACAGGTTTTAAATAAATGGTTAACTGTCGGAATGGGAACGCAAGCGATCCAAAAAGAATTCGGCGGAGAGCAACCTTATTTGGAGGCTGGGTTGAAAATGAGTCCTTATGGCATTTATAAAGATGAAAATGATCGTTACGTCGACTATCCAATGGACCAAACTTTGTTCTACAATCCAATGGCCAATATTGATGCGACGAACGACAAAACAAATCGTAATGTATTCATTTCAACTTTTGCAGAAATTCAATTCCCGATTGACGGTCTGTCATTCCGTACAAACTTCGGTTACAACTACCGCAATAATTTTGTAGGATCTTATTACGGAAGAAATACTCTTTCGGGTAAAAAGGTGAATGGTTCCGCTTCTATAGAGAATATCCACTATTATGATTACACATGGGAAAATCTCTTGAAATATAATAAGACATTCGGTTTGCATAAAATTGATGCCACCGCCTTGTTCAGTATGCAGGAAACAACCAAAAAGGAAGCAAAAGAATCAGGTGAAAGTTTTGTAAACGACGATTCCGAATACCACAATATGGCTGGTGCCGAGAAAAATAAAGAAATCACATCCAAACTGACAGAAACGGCAATGCTGTCTTATATGTTACGTTTGAACTATTCATACGCCAACAAGTATTTGTTGACACTGACAGGACGCTCCGATGGTTACTCCGCATTTGGAAAGAACAACAAATATGCATTCTTCCCTTCCGTTGCCGCAGCATGGAATATCTCTTCCGAAGAGTTTATGGAAAGCCAGACAAATTATTTGGACATGCTGAAAATCCGTCTTTCATGGGGTTCAAACGGTAACCAGGCCATCAATCCTTATCAGACGCTTGACCGTTTGACACTGACCAACTACATTTGGGGCGACAACGGAACGGTTGTAAACGGAGCTTACCTGCCTACAAACGGTGTTGGGAACCCAAACCTGAGATGGGAAACCTCACGCACGATCAATGCAGGTATCGACTTCAGTTTCTTCAACGGACGTCTTTCCGGTAACATTGACATGTATGTGGTCAACACAAGCGACTTGTTGATGAGCCGTACAGTTCCTTACATGAACGGTTACAAATCCATTATGGATAACGTAGGTAAAACCCGTAACAAGGGTGTTGAAATCGCATTGAACTCCGTCAACTTCCAAAACAATGATTTCCGTTGGACCACAAACGTCAATTTCTCGCTGAACCGCGACAAAATTATTGAACTGCGCGGTGATGGCAAAGACGATATCACAAACAAATGGTTCATCGGAGAACCGCTGCGCGTATTCTACGATTACAATGTCGTTGGGACATGGCAGGAAAACGAAACATATGTTGAAAACGGACATACGATCAGCTGGGATGCCGAAAGCGGCAAGTTCCTGAATGAAGAAGGAAAAGAATACCAGAAAGGCGCTGTCCCCGGTTCTGCTAAACTGGAAGACAAAGACGGAAACGGCTCTATCACAGCCGATGATAAGAAAATCATCGGTTCCAAACTGCCCAGCTTCCTGCTGTCAATGGGTAACCGCTTCGATTACAAAAACATCTACTTCTCTTTCTTGCTGAACGGAGTGTTCGGACAGACAAAAGAATTACATGACTACAACTTCGACCGCTGGATGCCGACATACAACTACATAAGCGGTATGGACTACTGGACACCGGAAAATCCGACAAACGAAATGACATCTCCTGCTTATGTTCCTTACGATAAACATTCATTCTACAAAAAAATGAATTACGTCAATATCAAGAACATCACGATCGGATACACGTTCCCGAAGACAACATTAAGTGCAATTGGAATCAGCTCGCTGAGTATCAATGCAAGTGTCAACAACCTCTATACTTTCAGTAACATCGACAACTGGCTGAACTTAGAAGATAGCGATGCTAACAGAAATGTTCTCGTTACCTACCCGACAGCCCGTTCTTACATGTTTGGATTAAATCTTACTTTCTAACATTATAATATAATTGAATTTGGATATGAAAAATATATTAGCAACTGCCGCTGCTGCATTTTTATTGGTGACATCAACCGGTTGTTCAGGTTTTCTGGATGAAGAGCTAAAAAGCTCGCTATCTCCAGACAATACATACACAAGCAGCTATGGTTTTGAAGTCGGAGTAAACGGGTTGTACGGTTGGGCCCGTTCCGAATTTAACACATGGGGAGGAGCAACAACAAGCCAGGGACAAGCTTGTCCGTACGAATCATTTCAGGTAGCAACAGACATTGTCTACACAGGGCATGGAGACGGTTCATTGGTTCCTTTCGAAAACTTGTCTTATACACCATCCACAACATTTGTCACTTCCTATTGGAACTGGGGATACGGTTTGATCGCCTCTGCCAATGAAATCCTCGAATATTCGGAAGGTAATGTAAATTGGGACAAACCGACCGATAAAGCCTACTATCAGGCTATCGCTCGCTTCTTCCGCGCTTATGCTTATCGGTATCTGGTATATTTGTACGGAGATGTTCCATATGTTGATAAAATTGAAAAAGACTTCCGGATAGACTTTACCCGCACACCGAAAGCGGAAGTTTTAGGCAAGATGATCGAAGACTTGCAGTTTGCAATCGCAAATCTTCCGGAAGATCCCGATAAGGTCGAAGTTGGACAGTTAACAAAATGGGCTGCCCAGCATATGCTTTCGGAAGTATACCTCATGGCAGGCAAGTATGCAGAAGCGGAAGCAGCAGCAAAAGCTGTAATCGATTGCGGTTACTTCCATCTGATGACTTCACGCTTCGGTGCGGAGAAAGACAAAGTCGGAGATCCGTTCTCCGATATGTTCAAAGAATATAACCAGAACCGTACTTCCGGTAATATGGAAAGCATCTGGGTTATGCAACTCGAATACAACACGACCGGAGGCGGCGGAGCAAACGAAGACTGGACAAAACGTGCTTGGGTTCCCAAATACTACAACGAAGACGGCTTTGTGTTGGCAGACTCTTTAGGCGGGCGTGGTTTGGCACAGATCGTCCCATTCAAATGGTGGATCGACAGCAACGACTTCTTCGCTTCAAGCGATATTCGTAACTCGGAATATAACATCAAGAGAAACTGGTATTACAACGATACTTCTTCTGATAAATATGGAAAGAAAGCCGAAATCACAGAAGAGACATGGACAAAATTCACCATATACCCGGCTGTCACGAAATTCTTCTACGGAAAAGCAGAGGATTTGAGCTATGGCGGTAACAATAAAGACCGTATGAAGTTCCGTCTTGCCGAAACATATCTGCTATTGGCTGAAGCACGCTTGATGCAAAACAATGCACAAGGAGCCGCAGACGCGATCAATGTAATACGCAAACGAGCCAATGCACCGGAAATTACAGCTAAAGATGCCACAATTGACTTCCTACTGGACGAACGTATCCGTGAATTGGTTGGTGAAGAGTTACGCCGATTTACGTTGGTTCGTACAGGCAAGCTGGTTGAACGCGTAAAGAAATACAACCCGCACAGCAACACTATGGATGAACATCACACCTTGTGGCCGATCCCGCAGACCATCATCGACTCTAACACAGGAGCCGAATTTCCACAGAATCCGGGATACTAAGCATTGAATAGCTATAAAGTAAAAACACACTTATAGGATGAAAGGGGAAGTTCCAGCCAAAGGGACATCCCCTTTCTTTTTAATAATCATAAAATTTGGTACATTTTTTACTCATTTTGAGATGATATTATTATATCCTGAGCCTTATCTTTCCTATTTTTGGTGCAGAATTAAAAGAAACAGAACGAATATCATGAAAACTACAATCAAGTACATCTGTACAGGCCTCTCACTTTGCGCTTGTACCTGTTTAGTGAACAATCTGCCGGCACAGGCCGAAACGACAAATACAGCCGCTGTCAGTGCGACGGAAACGGGCTGGGACCGGCAAAGCATCATGGAAGTTGCCCGGCGGGTGGCGGACTGGCAGATCAAAGATTATCCCGAAAACAAATATGCCAAGAGCGAACCGCGCGGATGGATCGCCGGAGCACTTTATATGGGGATGTTCGACTGGGCGGAACTGAGTGGAGACAATACTTATTATGACTGGCTCCGGAAAATCTTCAACCGCCAGAGCTGGCAAGTTGCCAACCGGATGTATCATGCCGACGACGTTTGTATCGCACAGACCTATATCGATTTCTATAATAAGGAGAAGAATGAGAATATGCTGAAACCGACCATCGCCCGCGCCGACTGGGTGTTGAACAATCCTTCCAACGGAAGCATGGATCTCGATTACAGCAAAGGCAGCACGATCGAACGCTGGACGTGGTGCGACGCCCTTTTCATGGCGCCCGGAGTCTACACACGACTCTACACGCTGACCGGCAACCGTAAATACATGCACTTCGCCGACAGTGAATTCCGTGCTACCTACAATCACCTGTATGATAAAGACGAAGACCTTTTCTATCGCGACAGCCGCTACATCGGACAAAAAGAAGCCAACGGCAAGAAGGTTTTCTGGGGACGCGGCAACGGTTGGGTAATCGGCGGGCTGGCGGAAATCCTGAAGACGCTGCCGGCGGAAGATACCGAATTCCGTCCTTTCTATCTCGAACTTTATAAAGAGATGTCCGAGCGCCTTGCCGGACTGCAAGGAAAAGACGGTTACTGGCACGCCAGCCTGCTGGACCCGGCCAGCTATCCTTCACCCGAAACGAGCGCGACCGGATTTATCGTTTACGGCTTGGCATACGGAATCAACCAGGGGTATCTGCCGGCAGACAAATACCTACCAGTCGTAAAAAAAGGATGGGAAGCACTGACCCGTGCAGTTGAAGCGAACGGGAAATTAGGGTGGGTTCAGCCGGTAGGTGCCGATCCGAAAAAGGTGACACGCGACATGACCGAGCTCTATGGTACAGGTGCATTCCTGATGGCTGCATCGGAAATTTACAAATTAGCAGACAAATAAGTCACAACAAGGCTCTTTTTTTCATAAAAGTACCTGCAAAAGCTCTTGAACACCCGGGTAAACCCGCCTTTAACATCCGGGTGTCGGGAGGGCAAACACCCGGATGTACAGAGAACAAACATCCGGGTGTTCAGCATCAAATCTCACTATCTTGTTGAAAACAAGCGATATGCTTTGTATCTTTTTTCTGCCGTATTGGAAAAAGATGGAGTGATAGTAGAGTGATAGATAAAAGTGACATATATCACACAACAAACAGTTGTATATGAATAGTTTATATACGAAGTGTGATAGAGTGATAGAGATTTTGAAAAAATAATAATGATATGAAGCATAAAGTTTGTTTACTCTTCACGTTCCTCTCTCTTTCCGTATCCGGTATTTCCGCAACGAACGGACAAGATTCAATACGCCAAATTCAGCTAAGCGATCTGGAAGTGCAAATCCGATGGGTAAATCCTATTGCCATACGTGCCTATCTGGACGACACAAAAACAGCATTGGGAGGAAAAGCTCCCGCGCTTTACGAAAAACTATCCCGTCTGGAAACACTTCTACCCGGCGTGCGGCAGGCCTTCTCCGATAAGGTTTCCGGCAACACGATCGACGAAGTAATTGGCCAAGCTCAAGAAATACTTGCCTTGAAGCGTGAGATCATCCTAGCCAACCCGCTGCTGGACATGGACAAGATCATAGTGGCCCGTTACCGTTTGGGAAACAAGGCCCGTAAGGCGATGGGCCCGTCGATGGGAACTTCGACAGCCAACTACAACTCGCTATTTTCCAACTCGCGTAAAGGCTACGATGCCGAGATCGACCTGCTCACGGGCTTGCGCGGACAAATCGAAAGCAGCCGGATATACAAGCCCGAAGCCGATGTTCCCATTTCGGACATACAGCTCCACTGGGATGCCGACCGCCTCCTCTTCTCCTCGCTCGACAAGAACCGGAAGTGGCAGATATACGAAATGAACATCGACGGAAGCAACCTTCACCAAAAGATCACCGTTGATGAGCCGGATCTGGAATTCTGCGACGCCAATTACCTGCCGGACGGGAAAGTGGTGGCGACGACCAACATCGGTTACAACGGCGTTCCTTGCGTGCATGGCGACGATGTGGTAGCAAACCTTGTCTCCTTTGACCCCGAGACGCGTGCCTTGCGCCGCCTCACCTTCGACCAGGACGGGAACTGGTCGCCTATCGTGATCCCGAACGGACGCATCATGTACACCCGTTGGGAATATACGGACCTGACACACTATTTCTCCCGTATCGTGATGCACATGAATCCCGACGGGACGGAAAACAAAGCGCTCTACGGCAGCGGCTCCTATTTCCCGAACAGTACGTTCGACATGAAACCGCTCTCCAAGCACAGCAGCCGCTTCATCGGCATCATCTCCGGCCATCACGGGACGGCACGTTCAGGGCGGCTCGTCATCTTCGACCCTGCCAAAAGCCGGAAAGAGGAAAAGGGGATGATACAGGAACTGCCGTTCAAAGACCGCCCGATCGTCCCGATCATCAAGGACGAATTGGTGGAAGGCGTCTGGCCTCAGTTCATGAAGCCGTACCCGCTCAGCGAAAAGTATTTTTTAGTCGCCTGCAAACCGGCCAAGGATGCGCTTTGGGGAATTTACCTGGTCGACGTTTTCGATAACCTGACACTCATTGCCGAGCAGGAAGGGGAAGGTCTGACCGCTCCCATCCCGCTGGTAAAACGCGAAACACCTCCTGTCATCCCTTCGAAGATCAAGCCGGACAGCAAAGAGGCTACGGTCTTTATCCAGGATATCTACGAAGGAGAAGGTACGCAGGGCGTTCCTCGGGGCACGATCAAGGCACTCCGTATCTTTGCTTATGAGTATGCCTATATCTTAGCTCCTTCCGATCACGATGCACAGGGAATACAGAGTGGATGGGATATCAAACGTATACTCGGAACAGTCTCGGTCGAGGAAGACGGTTCCGCGCTATTCACCATTCCCGCCAACACGCCGATTTCCATCCAGCCGTTGGATAAAGACGGGGCAGCCATCCAATGGATGCGCAGCTGGCTGACAGGGATGCCGGGCGAGATCGTCTCCTGCGTCGGTTGCCATGAAGATCAGAACAGCATACCCATTCCCAAACGCACGATTGCTTCGGCCAAGCAGGCACGCCGGCTGGAAACACCGGAAGGAGGTGTCCGCCCATTCACGTTCCGCCTGGAAGTGCAACCGGTACTGGATCGTAACTGCGTCTCTTGCCACAACGGGAAAAATGCCGAACCGGACTTCCGCAAGGATCAAATGGTCACATATAAGAGAGGTATCTTGACGAAAATCAACAAGCAGTACGACCAGAGCTATCTGAACCTGCACCCATACGTGTACCGCCAGGGACCGGAATCAGACATCTATGTCCTCAAGCCGGCCGAGTTTCACGCGAGCAACAGCGAACTGATCCGCATCCTGCAAGCTGGACACCACGACGTAGAGGTTCCGGAAGAGGACATGCGGACGCTCTATGCCTGGATCGATCTCAACGCGCCTTATTATGGGGCTTTCACCCAAATAGACCTGAAGCCTCAATCTCCCAAAGGTCAGGTGGAACGCCGTATGGAGCTGGCCGAGAAATACAGCGGTGTACGGGTTGACTGGCAAAAAGAGATTGCCGACTACGCCGACTGGCTGAAAGAAAACAAAAAGGCAGACGGCATTACCGGAGCAACGACCGGCGAAACAGTCGAAATAAAGAAGCCGACCAAACCGGTCCGCCCGGTCAAGGTAAAGGGATTCCCGTTCGACACGCAGACGGCGACTGCCCGGCAAGCTGCCAAAGACGAAACGACCCGCCGCCTCACCATCACTTCGGATGTGCATATCGACCTGGTATGGATTCCCGCCGGCAGCTTTGTGATGGGTAACAACCGAACTCCCTCCGCTTCGCCAGCATTCAAGGCAAACGTGAAGGAAGGCTTCTGGATGAGCACGACCGAAATCACGAACGAGCAGTTCCGCGCACTTTTCCCGGAACACGACAGCCGGTACATCGGACAGACTTGGAAAGATCATACTACCCCCGGCTATGCAGCCAACCGACCAAAACAGCCTGTCGTGCGCGTCAGCTGGGACGAAGCGAATGCTTTCTGCCAAAAGATCAGCGAAATATCAGGCAATACAGTTTCTCTGCCTACCGAAACACAATGGGAATGGGCAGCACGCTCGGGAAGCGCAGATGATTTCTGGTTCGGATCGACGGAGAGCGACTTCGGTGCTTTCGAAAACTTGGCAGACAGTACGACTGTCGATCTGGCGGTAACAGGCGTAGATCCGAAACCGATGCGGGCAAACGATCCCATGCGCAAGTTCTGGGATTTCCTACCGAAAATCCTGAACGTAAACGACCACCAACTGATCAGTTGCCCTGTTGCCTCTTACCAGCCCAATCCCTGGGGATTGTACGACATGAACGGGAATGTGGCGGAATGGACAGCCTCCGATTACATTCCTTATCCTTTAAAAGAAAAGGCAAACAAAGAGGCTGTCGAAAAGAAAGTCGTACGTGGCGGCTCTTGGCGTGAACGTCCTAAATACTCCACATCGGCCGTCCGCAAAGCCTACCTGCCTTGGCAGCGGCCGATGAACGTCGGCTTTAGGATTATTGTCGAAGATATGTAAAGGCGAAAGCCCTATTCTCGCGCTTGACGCGGGATCGCATGAGAACCGGACCTTATAAAACCTGTTCTTTTGCGGCCCCGCGTCAAGCGCGGGGACAAGGGATTTTGGAACTTTACAAAACTTCAAGAAAGCTGCGTCCATTGCCGGCGCGATTCACACAGATGCGGACAGGGATGCGCTCAGTCATTTCCTGCACATGCGAGATGACTCCGATCTTGCGTCCCTGTGTCCGCAAACTTTCCAAAGCATCCATCGCCACACGAAGCGTCTCGGCATCCAAAGAACCGAAACCTTCGTCAATGAAAAGGCTTTCAACCCGCATCCGGTTGGATGAGAGGGAAGACAGGCCAAGCGCCAGTGCCAACGAAACAAGGAACGATTCGCCCCCTGAAAGGCTATGGACGGTACGCACCTCATCGCACATATCCCGGTCGATCACCTGCAAGGCTAGTGTTTCGGGAACCCGTTCCAGCCGATAGCGCCTTGTCAATTCACGCAGTTGCACATTGGCATAGTTCAACAGTATATCGAGCGTATATCCTTGCGCTATACGACGGAACTTGGCGCCGTCGGCAGAACCGGCCAGTTCGTTCAGCTTCGCCCAACGTTCGCTTTCCGTACGCCGGACATTCAATTCTTCCTGCAGACCGGAAACTTTCGCCTTGTTCTCCGTCTGAGTACGAAGCCGGAAAGCAAGTTCCGTCTTTTCCTGTGTGTACCGGGACAAGATAACTTCGAGTGGCTCTCCACCCGAAGAATCCAAATAATCAGCTGTCCATTTGTCTAAAGCCGCCTTTCTCCGGAGCAGGTCGGCAGAGGCCTCGGTCAGGTCTTTTGCAATCTGGTCGGCAATGCCGCGTGTCTGGTCGGCGATGCCGGATTGCTCAGTCTGGGTGGCCGACAGTTTTTTCAAACGCTCTTTCAGTTCTTCCATTCGCCGGATGTACTCCTGTTCTACGCTATCTGCAGATCGGCCATTCAAAAGTTTCTTTCGTTCTGCCTGCAAAGAGGAAAAAGCGGCACGGTTCTTTTCGTGGAGCTGTCCGGATTCTTCGGCTTGCTTTTCGAGAGAAGGAAGGAAGGAGGCGAGAGATTCGCATTCGGCTTTTTGGGCGCTTTCCTGCCGTTCCAGTTGATGGAGTTTCTCGGTATTCTCATGCCACTGACGGGCGAAGTCTGTCAATGTTTTACGGAAAGTTTCCGGATTCCGCAACCAAGCTTTCTGCCACTCGCCATTACCGAACAGGAGGTCGGCAGCCGAAAGGGACTGAGTCAACTGAACGGATTGTTCTTTTACGATAGTTTCTTCCCGCTCTTGCCGGCTAACGGAGAGCTGCTGCTTGCCGATCATATCCTTACAAGCGGCTTCACTGTCTGCAAGCTCTTTATGGAGTTGGAGCAACTGCTGTTGCAGACGAGCGAGATGACGAGTATGGGCGATGTAGGTCTCTTTTTTATTCGATAAATCCTGCAATTGAAGAGTAAGGGTAGAAACAGGGGCGACAGGGGCTTGATTGACAAAAGGATGATGCGTGCTCCCACAAACCGGACAAGGTTGTCCATCCTGCAACCTGCCACGTAAATCCTTTATGTTGCCGGAAGCCTCCAAACGTGCCTGTTCGATAAGCAGTTGTTCCCGTTCCTGGCGAAGTTTCTCGATCTGTTTGTCCAAAGCCGATGCGTCGACCGCTTTCAGTTTTTCTTCCAGGCTCCGGTAGTCCTCTTCTGCCTGCTTCAACGCCTGCTGCTTGTTTGCACTGGTCTGTTGCAGACCGGCAAGTTGTTTATTCAACGCCACAACCTCCTGCCGGAGCATTTCGATCGAACGGTTTGCCGCCTCCACTCCTGAACGGGCAGCCGATGCAGCATCCAAATGCAGCAACAAGGCCGAAAGCTGCTCCGCAATACTTTCCTTCTCTTTATAACGCTCACGCCAAGCGGTCAGACGGGCAATCTCCTCCATCCCCAGCTTTTGCCGGAGGATGGCAGCCTGATATTTCTTTTCGGCCTCTCCCTTACGAAGCGTTACATTCTTTAACTGTTGCTCCGAGTGTGACAGATCGCGGATGGCCGCATCCAACTGGATGTCCAGTTTACGCGCCTGCAAGATCTCCTGTTGAAGGGATTTGAAACGAGCCTCAGACTGTTGCTGTTCCTCCACTCCCTTTTCGTATTCATGGCGAGCGACCGTCAACAATTCCGTTGCGTGCACCAACTTATCGGCCGCCTCTTTTTGTTGTCTCTGGCGGATGGTTATCTGCTGTTCGATAGAACGGACGGCCTCTTGAAGGGCCTGTTGCTCCGCTTTCGCTTTCTCGACTCGCTGCAGCTCCTTTTCCGTTCCGGCAAGGCGAATGCGCAAGTCGTTTTCTTCCTCATCCGTCAATAGCTCGATACCCTGTATTCGCGTTTGGATCAAGTCGAAGGCTTCTTTCGCCCGCGCATTCCTTTCAAATATCTGGCGAGAAATGGCGGAATAGAGTTCGGTTCCGGTCAACTTCTCCAACAAGGAAGCTTTTTCTCCCTGCTCGGCTTTCAGGAAAGTGGAAAAATCGTTCTGCGCCAGCAATACGGAACGCGTAAACTGTTCGAAAGTCAAGCCAATCAAATCGATAATACGGGCTTGCAGATCGGAACGCGTCCCTTGCTCTTCCTCCTCCTTGTCGAGGTTATACAGAGCCAAACGCGGATTCTGCAACCGTCCGTTTTCCTTGTCGCGTGCCCGCGCCACCGACCAGCGTGTCCGGTAGCGGTGTCCGTTCAAGGCCATGAAATCCACTTCTGCAAAACCGGAGGATGTTCCCCGCCGCAGCAAGAAACGAGGATCGCTCTGCGACAATTGTTCATTACTGACATCCTGAAGTTTGACATTATTTTCTTTCGCCTGGTCGGTACGAGGCGTACGGGCGAACAGAGCTAAGCACATCGTATCCAAAAGGGTGGACTTACCTGCTCCCGTAGGCCCGGAAATAGCAAATATCCCGGCTGAAAGTAATGGCTCCACCGTAAAATCTATTTCAAAATCACCTTCCAACGAGGCCAGGTTACGACCTCGTATCGCTAATATCTTCATAGGGAAACCTCCCGCATTACATCGTTAAACATCTTTTCCAACTCTTCCGGCAAATCTCCCCCGAAACGGTTCGTAAAGGTATGGCGAAGCATATCCAGCGGAGCGATCTTTTGTAAATCCGTATAAGAGAAAGGACGAGAATCTTCCTCTCCCTCCTTTTTCGGATAAGAAGGGATGATGGAAGTCAAGCGTACAGCCTTATCCGCCAGCGCCTCCTCCACCCGATGCCGAAATCCCGGATCTGGCTCCGTCAGCAGTACCTGCACCTCCAGATAAGGCCATAGGCTGCGATCGGCTCCCTCTTTCGCCAACGGTAGGTTGGAAAGCGACAAAAGGACTTCGGCAGGCGACGCCGGTTCCGCCGGAATCCGATGCAGGGCGGTTCGGAGTGGGATGGGCACTGCTTCGAGATCCGACAGGCATCCGTTTTCGAGGGTAAAGGCAACAACCTGATGGTGATAATGCTGTTCGGAGAAAGACATCGGAAGCGGGCTGCCGGCATAGCGTACAGACTCGCGTCCCCCTACCCGTTGCGCCTTGTGGATGTGACCGAGGGCCGTATAGGCCAAGTCCTCGTTAAAGGCTTCTACCGATATAGATTCAAGTCCTCCCATGATAGTCCGTTCGCTCCGATCGTCTTCCGACAGTTCAGCACCAGTCGCATGCAAGTGTCCCATCGCAAGCAGGGCCTCGCCCGGTTGCCTTTGGCTGTCGGCATAGTCATAGAGCTGGCGATACATTCGGGTAACGCCCTCCACATAGGTATCTTTCCCTTCTTTCGAAGCGGGATAATCTCCCTGACGAAGATAGGGAACAGCCAGACAGATCGCTTCCCGTTTTCCTTCCTTATTATATAAAGGAATCAGAAGCGAATCGAAATCGATCTTGCACAGGTCGGTTCGCGGGACAGCCCCTACAATTGACGTATTCAGTTCTTCCAACAGGGGTATCGGCGCCTCCAGACGGGCTGCCGAATCATGATTACCTGCGATAATCACGATCTGCAATTGTGGGTTACGCCGGTTCGCTTCCCGCAAAAAACGGAAAAAACGGCGTTGGGCGGCTGCCGACGGATTGGCAACATCAAAAACATCGCCTGCTATCAGCAGGACATCAGTCTGCCGCAGCGTCAATATATCGATCAACCACGAAAGAAATGCCTCATGTTCCTCATCACGGTCATACCCGAAAAAGGTTTGCCCAAGATGCCAGTCGGCAGTATGGATTATTTTCAATGACATGTTTTTCCAGATTTAACAAATATGAATCTGATCTTATTTTGGGGATAAAGGTAATGAAACAAACGAACAAAGACAATAAGGGGAGCCTGTGTCAAGCGCGGGAACGAGAGAAATAGATGGCGAATCAAATTATTGTCCTATCTTTGTGCCGTCAATAAACAGGGGAACTTTATGAATTGGTTACAAGAGGCCTTTTTAGAGCCTACGATGGTGCAGGCAGTCATCATTATTTCACTGGTCTCTGCACTTGGATTGTATTTAGGACGGATCAAGATATTCGGGATCTCACTGGGTATCACATTCGTATTCTTTGCCGGTATCTTGGCCGGGCATTTAGGGATCGTCGTGAATAAGGATATGCTGTATTTTGCTCAAAGTTTCGGCTTGATCCTTTTCGTCTATGCATTAGGGTTACAGGTTGGTCCCGGTTTCTTCTCTTCGCTGAAGAAGGGAGGGGTAGCTATGAACATGATGGGGTTAGGCGTTATCCTGCTCGGACTCATTATGACAGTCGGTCTGCACTGGGTAACAGGAGTTTCCCTTTCCAATATGGTCGGTTTGCTTTGCGGGGCCGTTACCAACACGCCTGCTTTGGGAGCCGCCCAACAGGCTTTGTTGCAGATAGATCCGGCCAATACCAAAGGGGTGACGGACATGGCTTTGGCGTGTGCCGTCGCTTATCCGCTCGGCGTAGTGGGCGTGATCTTGGCGATTATTATCCTGAGAGCCTTGTTTGCCGACAAGAAACAGAAAGACTTAAAGGAACAACGCGACACGACTACCTATGTCGCCGAGTTTCATGTAAGCAATCCGGCTATCTACGAAAAGAGCATCAAGGACGTAATGAAGCTGACGGACAAGCATTTCGTTATTTCACGTGTATGGAGAAACGGTAAAGTAAGCATTCCGACTTCGGACACCTTACTTCACGAGCATGATCACCTTTTGATCATCTCCGTTAAATCGGATGTCGAAAATATTAAAGTCCTTTTCGGCGAGCAGGAGAATGTAGATTGGAACAAGGCGGATATCGACTGGAATGCCATTGACAGCCAACTGATCTCGCGCCGCATCGCGGTGACACGCAATCGGGTGAACGGTGTGAAATTAGGCTCTCTCCGCCTTCGTAACCTCTACGGTATCAATATTACGCGTGTGAACCGTGCCGGTATAGACCTGCTGGCCTCTCCCGACCTGCGCCTGCAAATCGGTGACCGGTTGACTATCGTGGGAGAAGCGAATTCGGTAAACACAGTCGGAAAGATTTTAGGGGATGAGATCAAGCGGTTAAACAATCCGAACCTCTTGGCTGTCTTCATTGGTATATCGCTGGGGATGCTGTTAGGAGCATTGCCGATCACGTTACCGGGGATGAGTACGCCAGTCAAATTAGGGATCGCCGGAGGCCCGATCATCGTCGGAATCCTGATGGGCGCATTCGGCCCTCGTTTCCACCTGACAACCTACACGACAATGAGTGCCAACCTGATGCTTCGTCAACTGGGGATCATTATTTATTTAGCGGGATTGGGGATCGATTCGGGTGTACATTTCTTCGAAACGGTTTTTCGGGCAGAAGGATTGCTTTGGATCGGGCTTGGATTTCTGCTGACGATCGTGCCGGTGCTGATCGTCGGTTTCATAGCTTCGCAATTTTTCAAACTCGATTATGCGCACAACGTGGGTATGCTCTGCGGGAGCATGGCAAACCCGATGGCACTGAGCTATGCCAACACGACTGTCGATGGCGACGAACCCTCCGTTTCTTATGCCACCGTCTATCCGCTTTCAATGTTTATCCGCGTGATTTCAGCACAATTGGTGCTGATGTTATTCACCTGATCGATCAGGCTTTGGAACACTTGACCAGTACCTTTTCTCCATCCACCAAGGTAGTTGCAAAGAGATAGACATGGCCTCCGTCGGTGATCTTCGTCCGCTTACGCAGTTCTTCTACGGAGAGAGGAAAATTGCGCACGGTTATATTTGCTTGGGGGATTGTCTTTGATAGTCCTTTACAGAGTTTTCCGGTAAAAGACAGCACTTCGTCCACTCGGAATCTACGACCGGGAAAGTCGGAAACTAAATGGTCCGATGTATATAGATGGCTGTTCACCTGCAACTTCTTCACTCCCGTCCGGACGGCAATCTGCTTAAATGCGCCGGCTTTTAAAACCGAGGCATTCGGTTCATACAAATACGTACCGACCTGACCGGCAGGAACCAATACGGCGCTACGTTCTTCTTCTAATGTAAAAGAGAAAGATTGCATTCCATCCAGTCCGAAATTGATGCACCGGACTGACGGTTCTCTGCCATCAGTCTCTCGTTCCACCACAAAAAGCAGTTCCTTGCATTCGTTCCTAACCGAAAGGACATGCACGGATGTCGTCCCCGGCAACAGCTCCAAAGTCATTTGTATATCTGCCATCGGCGAAAGCTTTGCAATGACGCGCGGGGAACGTTTCAGAAGCTCCGGCAACAGTCCGGGCAGGTTAGGTTCACAATCCTGCAAAGCAAAAACCCGCTTGTTGGATTCTCCTCGGCGTGCAGGATCGATATAGAAAGCATCGACCTCCGGAAGGGTATCAACAACTTGGGCGGCATCAGCATTTATGATCGTTATATTGTTGGCCTCCAAGACAGAAAAATTATGTTTCGCGGCTTCACAATAAACAGGAAAACGTTCTATATAAGTCAAATGTTTCGCCTTGCGGGAAAGAAAATAGCTATCGATTCCCAGTCCTCCCGTCAGGTCGCAAATGGTCCAACTTTCACCAATCAGTTCCTGTTTATAAGCTGCTGTCTGTTCAGATGAACACTGTTCCGCCGCAATCTTAGCCGGAAAAACCAATTGTCCGTTCTCAAACCACGACGGCAACTTCTCCCGGATCTGCCTTCGGACAGCAATCTGATCGACTAAAAAGGGAATATCCATTCCGGGATACTTGGCAGCGGAAAGCAACAGGCGGGTTAAATCGTCTGTTGCATGGTCTTTGATAAACTGTATGTGTGAAGTTGTCAGTTCCATATCGGCACTAAATCAGTGACGACATAGAAAAAGAGGGTGTGTCGTGATATTTGGTGGACACATCCTCTTTTCTGCGGAAAGCGAGGGATTCGAACCCCCGGTACAGTTACCCGTACACCGCATTTCGAGTGCGGCCCATTCGACCACTCTGGCAGCTTTCCTTAGGTCGTCGTTTGCGAGTACAAATGTAGGGAAAATTTAAATTCGTTGTCCCCTCAAAAGCATTTTTTTCCAATAAAAAGGGCACTCTCCTAAAAGAATACCCTTCCTTTGTTAACGAATTTGCGAATTATTTGAAATAACGGTTGTATAAACCTTCAAATCCTTTACCGTGGCGAGCTTCGTCCTTACACATTTCGTGAACTGTGTCGTGGATAGCATCCAAGTTTAATTGTTTTGCACGAGTGGCAATACGTTTCTTATCTTCGCAAGCACCGCATTCAGCGTCTTTACGTTTCTCCAAGTTTGTTTTTGTGTCCCAAACAACATCACCCAGCAGTTCGGCAAACTTAGCAGCGTGTTCAGCTTCTTCCCAAGCATAGCGTTTGAATGCTTCTGCTACTTCAGGATAACCTTCACGGTCAGCTTGGCGACTCATAGCCAGATACATACCAACTTCAGTACATTCACCCATGAAATGCGCGTTCAAATCTTTAATCATTTCTTCATCACAACCTTTAGCAACACCGATCACATGTTCATCGGCAAAAGTCAATGCACCGGTAGTTTCTACCATTTCTTTAAATTTACTCTTCGGCTGCTTGCATTGAGGACAGAATTCAGGAGCTTCATCACCTTCGTGTACATAACCGCATACTGTGCAAATCCATTTCTTTTTCATCTTTGTAAATTTTTATTGGTTGTATAATCTAAAATAGTTGTAACACTCGTTATTTGTTCTTTGCAAATGTAGGGAAACATTCTAAAACAAGCCCTACAAAAACTCATAAATTTATTCTATCTGTTAATTGATAAAAACTATGAAACCTATCCTTTACGGCCCATGTTATATTAAAAAACTTTCATAAATATGGACACTTCAAAGATTATCAGCCTACTGGGCGAACAAAGCGAATTCCTGTTGGGACACACTTGTAAAACGATCGATAAATCACTTATACACATTCCTTCACCGTCTGTCATCGACAGTATATGGATCGGCTCGGATAGAAATATCCAAACATTAAACAACCTGCAACGCCTGTTAGGAAGCGGACGGTTGGCAAATACGGGATACGTCTCAATACTGCCTGTGGACCAAGATATCGAACATACGGCGGGAGCTTCCTTCGCTCCGAACCCGATCTATTTCGATCCGGAAAACATCGTCAGGTTGGCTATTGAAGGAGGATGTAACGGAGTAGCCTCTACGTTCGGAATCTTAGGTTTCATAGCACGTAAATATGCGCATAAGATACCGTTTGTGGTCAAACTGAATCATAACGAATTACTGACTTATCCCAATTCATACAACCAGATCATGTTCGGCTCCGTAAAAGAAGCCTGGGACATGGGAGCAGCAGCCGTAGGCGCTACCATCTACTTCGGTTCGGAAGAAAGTAGAAGACAGTTGGTCGAAGTTTCGGAGGCTTTTGAATATGCGCACGAGCTAGGAATGGCCACCATCTTATGGTGTTACTTGCGCAACAGTGAATTCAAAAAAGACGGTGTTGATTATCATGCCGCAGCCGACCTGACAGGCCAAGCCAACCATTTGGGTGTTACGATCAAAGCAGATATCATAAAGCAGAAGCTACCGGAAAACAACGGAGGATTCACAGCTGTCAAATTTGGCAAGATCGACCAAAAGATGTACACCGAACTAGCTACAGAACACCCGATTGACCTCTGTCGCTACCAGGTTGCCAACAACTACATGGGACGTGTCGGCCTCATCAACTCTGGTGGTGAATCTCACGGAGCTTCCGACTTGAAAGATGCGGTCTACACGGCTGTCGTCAATAAGCGGGCAGGCGGTATGGGACTGATCAGCGGGCGAAAAGCGTTCCAACGTCCGATGAAAGACGGTGTAGAGCTGCTGCACACCATACAGGATGTATATCTGGACCCAGGAATCACAATTGCTTAGTATAAATAAAGAAACGCCGTCCCAGACAATTCGGAACGGCGTTTTCTCTTTTATGAATAAATCCTTATTTCTTCAACCACATATCCAGCCATTCGAAGAATGTACGCTGCCAAAGCACGCCATTCTGAGGTTTCAGCACCCAATGGTTTTCGTCGGGATAGATCAACAACTCGGCCGGAACACCTCGAAGGACGGCTGCATTAAACGCCGCCATACCCTGGTTAGCCAAAATTCGATAATCCTTTTCACCGTGGATGCAGAGAATCGGTGTATCCCATTTATCGACAAACAAGTGTGGGGAATTGGCAAATGTACGTTGTGCCGTCGCATTCTGTTTTTCCCAGTAAGCACCACCCATATCCCAATTAGCAAACCACATTTCTTCTGTTTCCAGATACTGCATTTCCATATTGAAAATACCGTCATGTGCAATAAAGGCTTTGAAACGTTTGTTGTGGTGACCAGCCAGCCAATAAACGGAGAAGCCTCCGAAGCTCGCTCCCACACACCCCAGACGATCCTTATCGACAAACGACTCTTTCGCCATCTCGTCAATAGCCGTAAAATAGTCTTTCATGCACTGGCCTCCATAGTCGCCGCTGACCTGTTCGTTCCACTCCATACCGAAACCGGGAAGGCCACGGCGGTTCGGGGCAACCACGATATAGTCGTTAGCGGCCATAATCTGCATATTCCAACGGTAAGACCAGAATTGGCTTACCGGGCTTTGAGGACCACCTTCGCAGAATAACAAGGTAGGATATTTCTTATTCGGATCGAAATGAGGAGGATAAATCACCCAGGTAAGCATCTGTTTACCATCTGTCGTTTTCATCCAACGACCTTCCACTTTGCCGATTGTCAACTGATCATAGATATGCTTGTTCTCTGTTGTCAACTGGGCTATTTTATTATTATCAGCCAAATCGATCGAATAGATTTCATCTCCCATGCTCAAAGAATGGCGCTGCACGATCAGCTTATGTTCACCCAACAAAGCCACACCGGCATAATCGTACATTCCGGAAGTAAGCGGCGTGATTTTATTGCTATCCGTCAGATCGATCTTATATACTTGGGACTCACCATGCCATACCCCCGTAAAGTAAAGAACCTTTGCATCTGCACTCCAAACGAACCCGTCTACGTTGGAATCAAAATCCTTGCTGGCAAATATCTTTTCACCTGTTTCCAAATTCATGACCATCAAGCGGTTCTGGTCTGACTCATAACCGTCACGCTCCATGCTCTGCCATGCGATGAACTTGCCATCGGGAGAGTATTGGGGATTCGTGTCATAACCCATAATACCTTCACTGATATTGGCCGTCTTTTTCGTATTCAGGTCATACACATAAATATCCGAATTGGTGGACAACGCATATTCCTTTCCGGTCTTTTTACGACTCGTGTAAGCAATCTTGTCCGATGTCGTATTCCATGCCAACTGCTCAATTCCTCCGAATGGTTTCATCGGGCTTTCAAACGGTTCGCCTTCCATAATATCGACAGGGTTACTGATTGCCTTACCATCAAAATCAGCAACAAAAGGATGCGGGGCTGTTGTTACCCATTCATCCCAATGTTTATACATCAGGTCTGTGACAATAATACCAGTAGCCTTATCCAAGTCGGGATATTTATCTGCCGTACTCTTGACTGTCTTTACCTGTGAAATAAACAGGACTTTCTTCTCATCGGGAGAGAAGGCGAAACCTTCGATATCCCCTTCATATTCAGAGAGCTGTCTGCGGTCGCTTCCATCCGGATTCATTTCCCAAAGCTGGCTGCTGCCGCTTTCATTGCAAAGGAAAGCGATTTTTTTTCCACCTTTAATCCAAACAGCTTCATTTTCGGAATAAGACGTTTTTGTAATCTGCTTATTGTCCGTCCCGTCTGCATTCATAACAAACACTTCGCGATTACTTCTGTTTTCCGGTACGCTGTAGTAGGCTACAGTATACACTACTTTCTGTCCGTCCGGAGATACATTCATCCCCCCGATACGTCCCATTGCCCAAAGCACTTCCGGCGTCATCCGTCCGTCTTTGACTTTAATATCCGAACGCCCGATCACATTTTCCGTGTTTCCTTTCTGTTGGGTCGCACGATCGCACGTTTTTCCATCCCCACTACAAGCTCCAAATAATAAGGATGTTGCCATAACCATTGTTCCGATAGATTTATTCATGTAGTTTATAATATATTGTGTTTTGGGCACGAAAGTACAAAATATAATTTATATCTTTGTCCCATTAATTTAAGAACTGAACAGTATGAATAAGATTTGGTTATTTGGAGCCTCCATATGTATGGTTTTAGCATTAGGTTCTTGTAAACCTAAACAGAGTGCGTATAAGGCTGCTTACGAACAAGCAAAAGAAAAAGAATCGACAGCTCCAGTCGAGGTAGTCGAAGAAGAGGAAGTAGTTGAAGAGGTAACTCCGGTTTCTAAACCGAGAACTTCCAACGTCAGTACACGCGCAGAAAGAATTAATGCTGCACAGGGTGAAGACGCAAGCAGACTGAAACGTTACAGTGTCGTTATCGGCAGTTTCAAGAACAAAACAAATGCTTACGCTTTGAAAGAACGTATGCAGAACGACGGATATAATGCTGTTTTGGGAGAAAACGAACAGGGCATGCTTCGTGTGATCGTCGCCAGTTTCAATGACAAAGCCGATGCTGCGGACAGCCGCGATGCAATCAAAGCAAAATACGCTCCAAACTTCCAGGATGCATGGATTCTGGAAAGACAATATTAAAAATCCAATCCACGGTAATAAAAAAGGATGAGTCCAAAAGATTCATCCTTTTTTATTGCTTGCCGTCCCGATTCCATGCTCCTCCGGTTTTGAATACACGAGCATGAAAAACTTTAATCCAATTTCAATACAGCCAAAAACGCTTTTTGTGGAACCTCAACTGTACCGATCTGTTTCATTCGTTTCTTTCCCTCTTTCTGTTTTTCAAGCAACTTACGTTTACGGGAGATATCGCCACCATAACATTTGGCCGTTACATCTTTACGAACCGCCTTTATCGTTTCGCGGGCAATAATCTTGGCTCCGATAGCCGCCTGGATAGCGATATCGAACTGTTGCCGAGGAATCAGCTCTTTCAGTTTTTCACACATACGCCGGCCGAAGGCAACGCTGTTGTCCATATGAGTCAGCGTCGAAAGAGCGTCCACCGGTTCCCCGTTCAGAAGAATATCCAGTTTAACCAGCTTGCTCGGACGAAAATCATGGATATGGTAATCAAAAGAGGCATACCCTTTAGAAATACTTTTCAGCTTGTCATAAAAATCGATTACGATCTCACCTAAAGGCATATCATAATGAATCTCGACACGATCACCGGAAATGTATTCCTGCTTGATCAATATGCCACGTTTACCCAGACAAAGTGTCATGATCGGACCGATAAAAGTCGTATTGGTAATAACAGATGCACGGATATACGGTTCATCAATATGGTCGATCAACGTAGGATCGGGCAAGCCGCCTGGATTATGAACCTCCGTACAGTTGCCTTTCTTATCGTAAACTTTATAAGACACATTAGGAACGGTCGTGATCACATCCATATTGAACTCACGGTCCAAACGTTCCTGCACGATCTCCATATGCAACAACCCCAGGAAACCACAACGGAAACCAAAGCCCAATGCCGCTGAGCTTTCCGGCTGGAATGTCAAAGAGGCATCGTTTAACTGGAGTTTTTCCAAAGAAGCGCGCAAATTCTCAAAATCTTCGCTGTCGATCGGATAAACACCGGCAAAGACCATCGGTTTCACTTCTTCGAACCCAGCTATCGCGTCTTTCGCCGGACGGGCCACATGGGTGATAGTATCTCCAACCCGGACCTCGCGGGAAGTTTTAATACCAGAAATAATATAACCGACATCCCCGGTACGAATCTCATCACGAGGAGACATCGTAAGCTTCAATACTCCAACCTCATCGGCATCATACTCCTTACCGGTTGCAATAAATTTGACATGATCTCCTTTACGGATCACCCCGTTTACGACTTTGAAGTAAGCAATAATGCCACGGAAGGGATTAAACACAGAGTCAAAAATCAAGCACTGCAACGGAGCTTCCGGATCACCTTTCGGAGCCGGCACTTTTTCGACAATTGTATTTAAAATGTCATATACCCCTTCTCCCGTCTTACCACTGGCCCGGAGAATATCTTCCCGAGGACACCCCAACAGTTCGACAATCTGGTCTTCCACCTCATCTGGCATTGCACTCGGAAGGTCTATCTTGTTCATGATCGGAATAATCTCCAAATCATTTTCTATTGCCATATACAAATTGGAAATAGTCTGTGCCTGAATACCCTGAGCTGCGTCAACAATCAGCAAAGCACCTTCACAAGCTGCAATCGAACGGGATACTTCATATGAAAAGTCGACATGTCCCGGAGTATCGATCAGATTCAGGATATATTCTTCTCCTTTATAATTATACTTCATCTGAATGGCATGACTCTTGATCGTAATGCCTCGTTCACGCTCCAAGTCCATATCGTCCAGAACCTGCGCCTGCAAATCTTTACCTTCTACTGTCTTGGTATACTCAAGCAAACGGTCGGCCAAAGTACTTTTACCATGGTCAATATGAGCAATAATACAAAAATTGCGGATATTCTTCATCTGCTAAACTTATTTAGGTGTGCAAAGATAGTGAATTTAGGCTAAATTGTTATACATTTGGCATACCATTTGTTATTAATAATATATGACACTACAAGAAATAAACAAAGCATACAACCGCATAGTCGGTTCATTGGACAGTAAAGAATTGAAGAATGCCTTCGATTCCTTACAGGCTCTTATTGCAGGAAGTCGCGAATATTCTTTTCAGGACAAGCTGAACGAACTTCAGGACACCTACAAATATATGCTGCGCTACCGGATTGAAGGAGCAAAAGATCCGATGCAGGAACAGATATACAACAATCTACAGGCATCGACTTATGAATTGGCCGATTCAGTCAAGCAGAAAGCAGTAGCTGTGGAATCTCCCCTATCCTATTACAGCCGCCGAAGAAGCCTGAACATACAGCCTTCTCTCACTTACAAACAGCTGCATGACCAACTGTTCTTAGAACATGAAGCCGGAAAGCACAAAGAGAGTGACGCATTCAATATTCTCATCTTTAATAAAATATGGGTATCTTCTTTTCTGAAAAGAGAGGAAGCTGAAGATATCCGCGGCATGCTACACGACAATGCACTACCTTTTACAACCGGTAGCCAGATTGTTTCCGCCTTGATGTTAGGATTGCAAGAGGCGTTCGACAGAGAAAAGATACTTTTATTGTTCGACGCAGCCAGCCATCCGAACGAAGAGGTCAAAGTCAGAGCATTAATTTCAATCCTGATCACTTTATACACATATAGAAAACGGACGCAGTTATATCCGCAGATAGCCGACAGGCTAGCGGCTTTGGCCGAAACTCCGGGGTTCATCAAAACGATCCGCACAATCATCCTACGCTTTATCTTAGCCCGCGAGACAGAGAAGATCACCCGCAAACTACAGGATGAGATCATCCCGGAGATGTTAAAATTGAGTCCAAAGCTCAGCAAAAAGATCAATCTCAACGAACTCACCCCTGAAGATTTGACAGGAAATGAAATGAACCCAGAATGGGAAAGCTTCTTTTCTGACAGTACCCTCGGAAAGAAAATGGTAGAATTCGGGGAGCTTCAACAGGAAGGGGCCGACGTCATGCACTCGACCTTCGTTCATTTGAAAAATTTCCCGTTTTTCCATGAATTAAGCAACTGGCTGCTTCCATTCACAATCGAGCATTCTTATTTCGATGATCAGTTCACTCCGGACAACGAAGCTGAAAAGCAGATGCTCGACTCTATGACATTCGCTGCTTTTATGTGCAATTCGGATAAATATTCGCTTTATTTCAGCATGATGCAATTGCCGAAAGAAGCCCGAAAGATGATGATGAACCAATTCGACAGCCAGGCCACAGAAATGATCCAGCAGAATAAAGAAGAATTGATCAGCAAACGTGGAAAACAGGATACGATCATCGGACAGTACATACAAGACCTGTATCGTTTCTTCAAACTATATCCGGGCCATCTGGATTTTACGGATATCTTCACGATGCCGCTCGACTTCCACAATCTTGCCATCCTGCGTCCTTATATCTCTGATAAAGAAAGCCTTACAAACATCGCTGAATATTATCTCCGTAAAAACTATTTTAGCGATGCACTGACCATATTCAACCAATTGGCAAAAACGGATCAAGATAGCGACATTCTTTTCCAGAAAATCGGCTATTGCAAGCAAATGGAAGGAGACTTGAAGGGCGCCCTGGAAGCCTACCTACACGCAGACTTGTTGAATTCCGAAAGCAAATGGGTAATCCGACGAATCGCCAGTTGCTACCGCTCACTTAAACAACCGGAAGAGGCTTTGAAATATTACCGCCGGTACGAAGCTTTAAATCCGGATAATTTATCAGTTCAAATCAGCATTGGCCATTGCCATCTCGAACTAAAGGATTATAACGAAGCGTTGAAATGCTTCTTCAAAGTCGATTACCTGGATAACAAAAGCCATAAGGCATGGCGACCTATCGCATGGTGTTCTTTCTTGACAGGGAAATACGACCAAGCACGGAATTACTACAAAAAGATACTGGATAACCAACCCCACGCACAAGATCTGCTGAATGCCGGACATACCGAATGGGCACTGCAGAATATCAAGGGCGCTCTCTCCTTTTACCAGCAGGCGGTGCAAATGGAAAACGGCAACATCCTTAAGTTCCAAGAACAGTTCAGCCAAGATGTAGCAGACCTGTTGATCGCCGGTATAGAAGAAGCCGAAGTCGCCCTGATGTTGGATCAGTTAAGATATAAAATAGAAGGAGCTATTTAAAAATTTAAAATGGAGAATTAAAAATTAGCTACAGATGTAATTTTCAATTCTCCATTTTAAAATCCCTTTATCCTCTGCTTCCAAGGCTATCCGTATCGGGATTGAGTTCTTTGACAGCATCCTTCACTTCTTTCTCACCTATCGGATAAGTAACAGCTACTTGTTGTACGGGGTATTCTTCCTTTTCCCTATCCACAGCTTTCGATTCGGCATTCTCCGGAATCTTAGCAAAATCTTTGTTCATATCATTCACTATTTATGTTTCTATAGCTATTCAACAATAAAAATGGCCCGGAAGTTCCGAGCCATTCAATCAACCAAAACAAAAAAACCTAAAAACCTAAACATCAACCATCTTTTTCTTTTTGCTCTACTATACGTTAAGGTTTCCTAACTACTAAACAATCTTTCTAACCTAAAAACTAAACCTATCAAATCATATATATATTTCCCTTGTTTCCTATTCCTCGTATGCCGGCCATGCCCCCTCTTTCGTACAGACATAAGCAGCTGTGCGGACGGCAAATTCATGCGCTTCCCTTAGCGAAGCCCCTTTCAGCAACGAAATGACCAATGCTCCGGAGAAAGCATCACCTGCTCCAACCGTATCCGCCACCTGCACTTCCGGGGTTTGCAAAGTCGATTCTTCATTAGCGGTATATATCGTACTATAAGCTCCTCCGACCGTCAGAACCACCAAGCGGAGATTATAGTGTTCTATAAACCAATGAGCCACCTCCTTGTCCGTTCCTTCCAAATGAAACATATCCCGCAGGACGACCAACTCCCCGTCATTCACCTTCAACATATTTGCTAGATAAAGCGACTCTTCGATCAACTCTTTCGTATAATAATGCTGACGCAAATTGATGTCAAAACAACGATAAGCATCGTCCGGGGCAAAAGAAAGAATCGCCTGTATCGTCTCTCTCGACTGTGCGGAACGCTGTCCTAACGTACCGAAGCAAATGGCATCCGCCCGTTCGGCCAAATCAATCGCATTTGACGTCGGAGAAAGATGATCCCAAGCTACACGTTCATTAATAATATAGTCAGGGACACCATCCTGCAGAGTAACCTGTACCGTTCCGGTCGGATAAGGGACTTTCTCGATCAGATACCGGATCGAATTATTATCCAGTTCTTCGAGGATTTCGCGCCCCAGCCCATCGTCTCCCACGGCGCTGATAGCATATCCTTCCGCCCCCAACCGCGACGCATGGTAGACAAAATTGATAGGAGCACCACCTGCTTTCTTTCCTGTTGGCAACATGTCCCACAGGAGTTCTCCTATGCCTACTACGACCGGTTTCTTATTGTTGCTTTGCATTGTTTCATTATAGTTTATTTGACAAGGATAATTTATTATCTACGATGCAAAGATAGAGACAGGTAGCAGATGCGACGATAACTAATGCTACAAGATTGATAACACTTGTTACATTATACTCTTATTTTCGAGTTACATGCACAAGTGTTACACAAATGTAACGAGCGTTATCAAAGAGAAGAATATTATTCCTTTTCCAGATACTCCGTCGGAGTAATATTGTAAACGGCTTTAAAACATTTCGAGAAATAAGCAGGCGAACCGAAGCCCGTCGCATAAGCCACCTCATTCACATTCCCGGCTTTCCGTCGGAGTAGAGCAGCAGCTTTCTTCAAACGATAGTTACGCAGGAAATCGGTCGGTGTCACTCCGGCAAGCTCCTTCACCTTCCGGTAAAGATGCACACGCGACAAGCCCAATTTTTCACTACCTTTCTCAATACTGAAATCCGGATCGGCATAGGACTCTTCGATCAGTTTCAAGAAACGATTCATAAAAAGATCGTCCATGCTTCCCGCTTTTTCCTCCTTCACGGAAACAGCAGGCGAAGAAGCATCGCGAGCATAAGCCTCACGCAACCGGACACGGTCCTCCAGCAGCTTGATGATACGCAGTTTCACGACTTCTATGTTAAAAGGTTTCTGGATATACGCGTCCGCACCACTGGCAGCCCCGTACATCTGTTGCTTGTCGTCGGACAAAGCAGTCAACAGCATAACCGGAAGATGACTCAGGACAATATCCGACTTGATCTTACGACAAAGATCGAAACCGTTCATTTCCGGCATCATCACATCGCTGATAACCATCGAAACCTCTTCGCTCATCAGCACCTCCAAAGCCTTCACGCCGTTATCGGCAACCAACACACGGAAGTTCTGTTTTAATTCCGCCTGCAAGTAACTCTGTATATCAAGATCATCTTCTACGACCAGAACAGTATAATTGTAGGTACGGTTCAAAACCTCCTGCAATTCATCCGTGTTCAAGTCGGCGACACCACTGGAAAGCTCGGTTACGGAAAGATCGAATGTACAAGATTCGTCAAAATGAGATTTACCTTTCAAGAGGATGACCGTAAAGACAGTACTCTTATGCGGAACACTCTCCACCCGGATCGTGCCTTTGTGCATGTGGACGAACTCACGCGTCAAGTGCAGGCCGATCCCCGTTCCCGTCACATAGTTCTGGTCACCGGTAAAGAAACGGTCAAAGACGGAAGCAATATTTTCCGACGGAATACCTTTGCCATTATCTTCGACAGAAAGCTCGACCTGATCTCCTTTATCTTTCAGATGGATCGTGACCGTACCTCCGTCCAGCGTGAACTTGAATGCGTTGGACAAAAGATTGGCCAGAATCTTCTCCATCTTATCCCTGTCTACCCATATATTAACAGAAGGGCAGTCATGCTCAAACGTGAAATGTATCTGCTTGGTGGCAGCCATCGTATCGAAATAAGATTTCACTTCTGCCACAAAAGCAACTAAATCTACCTCTCCGACCCGCATATTCATCTTATTGCTCTCTACCTTTCGAAAATCAAGTAACTGGTCCACGACTCTCTTCAACCTTTCCGCATTTTTCCGAATGATACGGATATCGTCTGCCAATGAAGAACCTTCCGGAGCCTCTTTCGACAGCTTGCCGAGCGGACCGAGGATCAACGTCAACGGCGTCTTGATCTCGTGTGTGATATTGGTAAAGAATTGCAGTTTCTGAGCCGTCGACTTCTCAATATAACGGTTTGCCTCAGCCAATTCTTCTTTTTGCTGTTGTACCTGCAAGTTCGTACGTTTCAGCTCGCGGTTCTTCCGCTTCACCGCCCGGTTCACATGGATCACGTACAAGGCGGACAAAAGCAACATCCCCATCAGCAAAAGGATAATGCCGACGGAGTTTTGGAGGAACGTGTATTTGGAAAGCATACTCTCCAAATTCTCCCGTTGCAACTCGATCTGGTGCTGATAGTCGACCACCTGTTCGGACTGGATAAACAGCGTTCCGGCATTGTTCTTATCGATCAAGGCAGAAGAGAGCAAATATTGCCGAGACACATCTTCTCCGTTCAATATCTGCATGGCTACACGGATAGCAAGGCTCCCACCCGTCGGATACAAGACCGAAGCGGCCAACTCTCCGTGCATGACGGCTTCCAGCCCCGATCCCCGTCCCGAAACGGCATCGATCCCCACAAAACAAATCCTGTCCGCCAATCCGGGATGCATCCTTTCGATTGCCCTGCGGGCAGCCATTGCCATCACATCATTATGGGCAAACACAACATCCACCTCCTCCAGCGAATCCATTTCCGCTATCTCCTTCTCCACCGTTTCCGGCTTCCATTTCCCGAATATTTCCTTCACCTTGATGCGGGAGTTCAAAACCTCCATAAAACCGCGATGGCGATCCTGCGCCGGAGAAGAACCGGACAAGCCCCATACTTCCAATACGGTAGGATATTTCTCTTTCACCTGTCGGTTCACGAAAAAGCCGGCCTGGCGACCGATCTCGTAATTGTTACCACCGATATAAGTCGTATATTCGTCCGAACTGATCTTCCGGTCTACCAGGATAGTCGGAATGCCGGCACGGTAGGCCTCAATCGCAATAGGAGTGACAGGTTCCGATTCATTGGCGGAGATAATCAATAGATCGACCTTACGTTTTATCAGGCTGCGTATCTGCTCCACCTGCAACAGACTACTGTCCGCCGCATCCTCGACTAACAGGGAGACGCCCGGATATTCGGAGGCCTGCACCTTCATATCCAGCAACATCGATTTACGCCAAGAACCTTCAAGCGTACACTGCGAGACGCCAATAACATACTTTTTCTTCTCCGAATCTGTTTTACAGGAAAAACAGAATGCCAGAAATAAGGCCAGTAGAGCGTAATAAGTTAGAGCAGGTTTCATTCTGTTTTATTTACAGGTTTCTGCAAATGTACGGAGAAATGGCATACCAGCCAATATTTATTTTGTACATTCGTCCTCCAGTAATCAATTATTCGCATGAAGATCATAAACGAAGCTTTATTGGATGAAACGACCGGGCGTGCCAAACAGTCACCCCGACTACGCATGAACTACAACTTTCATGAGCATTTGGACGATCCCGTCAACCGCTTGCTCAATGCCCTTGAACCGGGAACCTACCTCCGCCCACACCGCCATCTGAACCCTAAAAAAGATGAAATATTCCTCCTGCTGCGAGGTCGCATTGCTGTATTCCTCTTTGACAACAAAGGGGAAATCACCAAAACACAAATACTCGATCCGAAAGAAGGTGTCTACGGCGCCGAAATAAAGGCGGGAACATGGCACGGGCTGTTAGTTCTAGAATCCGGCTCTGTCATATATGAAATCAAGGAAGGGCCGTTCGCTCCGCTCGCTCCGGAAAATTTCGCACCCTGGAGTCCGGCTCCAGAAGACACGAAAGGGGTGGCAAAATATATGGAGTTATTAGGAAAGGCTATATAACCTTGCACTACCTTCCCGTTCCCCTTAAAGAAAACTTTATTTTCATAGGGATGAAACTTCTTTTTCATCCCCATGAAACTATCATTCCATCCCTATGAAACTGTTATCACATACCTATCGGCTCCTTTATTGCTGGAATACTTTTGTCAAACGGATCATGGCTTCTTTCACCGGACAGTCATTCTTATCCGTCCTGACAATAGCGTTCTCATAATTTTCAACTTTCAAATACCAACATCTGACAATGCTTGCAGTCGAACTGCAACCGGAGGCGCGTATCTTTATAAAGCAGATAATACGGTTCCTTGTAGGGAGACTTGTCTTTCTGATAAGTAGGACACCACCCCATGCTGTAGCGCAGGCAGTGTTTGGTAAACATCAACGGAACATCTTTCCGGGGAGACAGTTCAAATGCCGGGTCGATCTGTTCCACCCCGTGATCCTGGTAGAACGAACGGGCTTTCCCGTTGGCAACATTCCCCAAATAAGTAAGTTGGCGTTCGGGGAAAGGTATCGACACGGACGGCTGCACACGTTTCACTGTCTCACGAGGATAGCGGGCACGGCGTGCTTCCAGCAACTTCTCCACTCCTCTACGGCGCATATCGGCAAGCAGAGAAGAGGGAACGAACCAGTTTTCAAACAAACCGACCACCACCTTCGATGCCTCGAAAGGCGTATTCCCCAACCTGGATAGCTGTGTCCGTATATTATCCTGCTGTTCACGACGCGCCAGCTCTTTTGCAAACGGCTCGGTCAGCATGATCCGTGCTCCCGTCTCATCCTCCATACAAAGCGTAAAACCGAAGGGATTGTCCAAGAACTCGATCTCCACGGACAGCTTACGTTCGGCTGAAGGCTTGGCGAGCAGTTTATCAAACGCCTGGTCGAAATTGCGGTAAAGAGGAGTCTTGGGGGCAAGCTGCGGCATATCCAGCGGAAACACCCGGTTTGCCTCCACCCGGTTTACACGAAAACCTTCCAATTCGCCTTTCCTATTGAAGAAAACAAGCCCGTCTCCGTTGTTCAATTGCTTTAAGCCGGCCACGGTAAAGGAATTACCTTTGATCTCCTTGACTGTTCCGACAGGTTCGCCCAACGACTTAGGTGTATTAAAAGCGGTAATATCCGCCGTCCGTCCCTCCAAAAGGAACGGGGTGAGCCCACGGTTAAAACTCTTTTCAGCTACCGGCTCGAACGTATAAGTGCTTCGTCCAGCAGAAGCACGACGATATTCCGGACGGCGGGACAGGACTGCATCTAACTTCTTCCGATAATAAGCCGTGATATTCTTGACATAGCCGGCATCTTTCAACCGCCCTTCGATCTTGAGGGAAGAAACACCTGCATCCAACAGGGCTTCCAGCTGGTCGGAGCGGTTCATGTCCTTGAGCGAAAGCAAGTGTTTATGGGTGACGATCTCCGTCCCTGTCGCATCAACCATCGTATAGGGCAGGCGGCAATATTGGGCGCATTCTCCGCGGTTAGCACTACGTCCACTCAAAGCGGCGCTCAGATAACATTGCCCGCTATAGCTGACACAGAGGGCGCCGTGCACGAATACTTCCAGCGGAACGGTAGTCGCTTCCGATATCCGGCGAATCTCGTTCAGCGACAATTCACGTGCCAGAACCACCTGTGTAAAGCCTGCGGCTTCGAGGAAACGGACCTTTTCCGGTGTGCGGTTGTCCGTCTGCGTGCTGGCGTGAAGCGGAATAGGAGGCAGGTTCAGCCGGGTAATCCCCATATCCTGAATGATCAGGGCATCCGTCCCGACACGCCAGAGATCCCAGATCATCCGTTCGGCTTCTTCCAACTCATCTTCTTTCAGGATCGTGTTGAGCGTAACATAGATACGGGCTTCATACAGATGCGCATACTCGCAAAGCTCACGTATATCTTCCAAAGAGTTGCCGGCAGCAGAACGCGCACCGAACTTGGGCGCACCGATATAGACGGCATCGGCACCGTGATTAATCGCTTCAATCCCGCAATTGAGGTCTTTAGCCGGAGAGAGAAGTTCTATAGGACGGGATTTTGTTTGCATGCTATTATTTCTTATTTCTTGATTACAAATCACCCAACTTGCTGATATCCTCGATACGGAACGGGGTTTCCTGATAGACATAATAGTTCAGCCAGTTGGTGAACAGAAGATTGGCATGACCACGCCAGCGGACCACCGGACCGAGGGCCGGATTGTTATTACGGTAATAGTTACGGGGAACGGCAATTGGCAATCCCTTGTTCACGTCGCGCATATACTCGTCATTCAGCGTGTAAGGCGAGTATTCGGAATGCCCGGTGATAAAAAACTCGCGTCCTCCGCGCGCCATCGCCATATAGACACCAGACTCTTCGCTTTCGGACAAGAGCGTCAAATCGGGAACTTTCATCACATCCTCGCGGCGTATCTCCGTATGCCGGCTGTGCGGCACATAGAACTCGTCGTCGAAGCCTCGGAAGATCGGCACATAGGGCTCGCGCAACGTATGGCGGAACACGCCGAACATCTTGGCTGGCAGATCATATTTGGGGACACCATAAAAATGGTACAACCCGGCTTGCGCCGCCCAGCATATATATAAGGTAGAAGTCACATGCGTACGCGCCCAATCGAATATCTCGGTCACTTCCTCCCAATAGTTCACTTCCTCGAAAGGCATCTGCTCTACCGGAGCACCTGTGATAATCATGCCGTCGTAAAAATCATCCTGCATCTCGTCAAAGTCTTTATAGAATTCCTTCATATGCTCGATCGGCGTGTTCTTGGGAGTATGGCCTTTTATCTTCATAAAGTCGAGCTCCACTTGCAAGGGGGTATTGCTCAGGAGGCGAACAAGGTCCGTCTCCGTCGTGATCTTCAGTGGCATCAAGTTCAGCACAACTACACGTAGCGGACGAATGTCCTGCTCAGACGCACGCAACGAGTCCATCACAAAGATGTGCTCTTTCTTCAACAGCTCAACAGCTGGCAAGTTCTTCTGTAGGTTTAAAGGCATCTTCTTTCCTTAATTATTTATATAAGGCACAAAGATAGTGAGAAATTGCCTTTCATTGAAAATAAATCGTTGTTTCCCGCGTTTGTAGATTTAATAATTAGATGGAATATGAAGATTCGTGCAATAGCTACACTACTATTTATATTATTTTCGATAAGTGCTTTCGGGCAGGGACGTGCCAAAATCAGCGGTTATATCCGCGACGCGGACGGTAATCCGCTGGACTTGGTCAATATCCGGGTCAAGAACACGTTAAACGGGACGATGAGTAATGAAAAAGGCCACTACTCGCTTTCGGTCGCTACCGGTGACTCGGTGACGCTTATCTATTCATGCCTGGGCTACAACAAGGCCGAAAGGATCCTACCTCAGGTAACCAAAGATATGCGTCTCAACGTGCAGATGAACTATACATCACTCGAACTGGGAGAAGTCGTAGCTACCGCCATCCGAAAGCAGACAACCACCCTTGAAACCCTGAATGCCGACCGCGTCAAACTACTCCCCGACCCTGCCGGAGGAAGCATTGAAAGTCTGGTCGTTACATTTGCTGGCGTTACTTCCAATAACGAATTAAGTTCGCAATACTCCGTACGCGGCGGCAGCTATGACGAAAACATCGTATATGTGAACGGACTGGAAGTGTTCCGTCCGCTGCTCATCCGTTCCGGACAACAGGAAGGGTTGAGTTTTATCAACCCGGACATGACGGAAGCCGTCAATTTCTCCGCCGGAGGATTCGAAGCCCGTTATGGGGACAAGATGAGTTCCGTGCTGGACATCACCTACAAAAAACCGAAAGGATTCGAAGGTTCGGCTTCCGCCAGCCTGCTGGGAGCCAATGCTTATGTGGGCAGTTCTTCCGGCAAGTTCACACAGGTGACCGGTTTCCGTTACAAAACAGGACGATCTCTTTTGAAAACAACCGATACGGATGCCGAATATGATCCTAATTTCATTGATTTGCAGACTTATATGACATACCAGCTTGCCCCCAAATGGGAGATCAACTTTCTCGGAAACTTAGCCATAAACAATTATAAGTTCATTCCCCACACCCGAGAGACTTCTTTTGGAACGGCAACAAATGCCAAAAAATTTAAAGTATTCATGAGTGGCCAGGAACGGGATAAGTTCGAAACGTTATTCGGAGCACTCACTTTAAAGCATAACCTGAACGACAATACGGAACTCGGCTTGCAAGCATCCGCCTTTACCAGTAAGGAAGAGGAAGGATATGATATTGCCGGTGATTACTGGCTGGGAGATGCAGCCGAAGAAGGAGGCGGAGAAATACAGAAATTATCCATCGCACGCTATAACGAGCACGCTCGCAACCGTCTGCACTCCAATATCATGAATGTCGGGCATTATGGTGTCGCTCGCATAAAAAACAATACGTTGAAATGGGGTGCTACCGTCCAGTTGGAGAAAATCAACGACAAGATCAGCGAATGGGAAAAACGCGACTCCGCCGGATACTCGTTACCGCAAGGGGGCGGGAATGTCAACGTGATCGCAAACCTGTTCTCGGATAACAAACTGGAAAGCACACGTATTTCCGGCTATTTGCAGGATGTATTCAAGTTTCGTACCAAACAAGGACTGTTCACGCTGGTTGGTGGTGTACGCGGCAGCTATTGGAGTTATAACAGGGAATTTATATTCAGCCCGCGTGCTTCAATAGGTTTCATTCCGAACTTCGACCAGAACCTGACATTTCGGCTGGCTTCCGGTCTGTATTATCAGTCTCCGTTCTATAAGGAATTACGTACAACTGTGCAGGACGAACACGGCAACAGTATCATACAACTGAACAAAAACCTGAAATCACAGCGTTCCATCCATGTCATTGCAGGAGGCGATTATACATTCCGGGCATCCGGCAGAAATTTCAAAGTCAGTGCCGATATGTATTATAAAAAATTGGATAACCTGAACCCCTATACGGTGGATAATGTCAAAATCCGATACTACGGCGAGAACTGTGCGCAAGGCCATGCGATGGGGCTCGATGTCAAATTCTTCGGCGAATTTGTTCCGGGTACGGACTCCTGGATCAGCTTCTCCCTAATGAAAGCGGAGCAAAGCATCCGAGGGAGCGAATATGTACCGATGCCTAACAGCCAAGGTTATAATGTCTCGCTCTTTTTTCAGGATTATTTCCCCGGATACAAACGTGCCAAACTGAATCTGAAAGGCGTACTGTCCGGCGGCCTTCCCGTCACAGCCCCACGTACAGGCTACGAGGACGGCTATTTCCGTACTCCGACCTACAAACGCGTGGACCTCGGTTTCTCCTACCAGCTTGCCGGGGGAACGGATGCAATCATGGATCGCGGATTCTTCCGCAATCTCAAGAACATTTGGCTCGGATTGGATATTTTCAACTTGTTCGACATAAAGAACACTAGTTCCTATTATTGGATTACCAATATAGACAACCACCAGTACGCAATCCCTAATTACCTGACCGGAAGACAATTGAATATTCGACTTATCGTTGATTTTTAACCACATGATTTCAAAAATATGCTTTTTAAACATATCCGGATCATGCTGATAAATATTAACGAATTATTTCTCTATTAATAAAAAGAGTGTACCTTTGCCAACATAGAACAAAAAGCAATATTAAATTACTAAATTATTATTGACATGGAACTTACACATATCGAACATTTGGGTATCGCAGTAAAGAGCATCGAAGCTTGCCTGCCGTATTATGAAGAAGTTTTAGGACTAAAATGCTACAACATCGAAGAAGTAGCAGACCAGAAAGTAAAAACTGCATTCTTTAAAGTAGGCCAGACTAAGATCGAGTTGCTGGAGCCGACAAGTGAAGACAGTACAATCGCTAAATTTATCGAAAAGAAAGGTGAAGGTATCCACCACATTGCATTTGCTGTTCCCGACGTACAGGCAGCATTGGACGAAGCCGAATCAAAAGGTATCAAGCTGATCGACAAAGCTCCTCGTGGAGGTGCAGAAGGCTTGAACATTGCATTCCTTCACCCGAAATCGACATGCAGCGTTCTGACCGAACTTTGCATGCCGGGAAAATAAGAAACAATTGACAATTGAGAATTGACAATTATTTGATGCTATTCAATTGTCAATTCTCAATCGTTAATTGCCAATTAAATAAGTTCATTTCTAACAACAAATCTATAGTACAATGAGTAACCAACTTGAAAAAGTAAAGGAGCTTATCGCCCTTCGCGAAACAGCTCGTTTAGGTGGTGGAGAAAAAAGAATCGAATCTCAGCACAAAAAAGGTAAATACACCGCACGCGAACGTATTGCCATGTTGCTGGATGAGGGAAGTTTTGAAGAATTCGATATGTTCGTACAACATCGTTGTACAAACTTCGGTATTGAAAAAACTAAGTATTTGGGCGACGGTATCGTAACAGGTTACGGAACGATCGACGGACGTCTGGTATATATTTATGCTCAGGATTTCACCGTGTTCGGCGGTGCTTTATCCGAAGCATTGGCCATGAAGATCTGTAAAGTAATGGATCAGGCCATGAAGATGGGTGCTCCCGTTATCGGTCTGAACGACTCGGGTGGCGCACGTATCCAGGAAGGTGTCAACGCCTTGGCCGGTTATGCAGAAATCTTCCAACGTAATATCTTGGCTTCCGGGGTTATTCCTCAGATTTCCGGTATCTTCGGTCCATGTGCCGGCGGTGCGGTTTACTCTCCTGCCCTGACAGACTTCAATATCATGACCCGCGGAACAAGTTACATGTTCCTGACTGGTCCGAAAGTTGTAAAAACAGTTACAGGCGAAGACGTTACACAGGAACAATTAGGTGGCGCAAGCGTACATACGACCAAATCCGGTGTGGCCCACTTCGCAGTCGATACGGAAGAAGACGGTTTACAGTTGATCCGCAAATTGATCAGCTTCCTGCCGCAGAACAACCTGGAAGAAACTCCTCTGATCGAATGTAAAGACCCGATCGACCGTCTGGATGACAACCTGAACGACATCATCCCTGACAATCCTAACCAGGCTTACGATATGTATGAAGTTATCGGAACCATCATCGATAACGGCGAATTTCTGGAAGTACATGCCGACTATGCCAAGAACATTATCGTCGGTTTCGCCCGTTTTAACGGCCAGACTGTCGGTATCGTAGCCAACCAGCCGAAAGTAATGGCAGGCTGTCTGGACAGCAACGCCTCCCGCAAGGCAGGCCGTTTCGTCCGTTTCTGCGATGCTTTCAACATTCCTTTGGTTACATTGGTTGACGTACCGGGATTCTTACCGGGTACAGGCCAGGAATACAACGGTGTTATCCTGCACGGAGCCAAATTGCTTTACGCTTACGGCGAAGCCACAGTGCCTAAAGTAACTGTAACATTGCGTAAATCTTACGGTGGAGCCTATTGTGTGATGAGCTCCAAACATCTGCGTGGCGATATGAACTACGCATGGCCGACAGCCGAAATCGCAGTTATGGGCCCAAGCGGCGCTGTAGAAGTGATCTTTGCAAAAGAAGTGGCTGCCTCGGAAGATCCGAAAGCTTGCGCTGCAGAAAAAGAAGCCGAATACAAAAAAGCATTTGCAAACCCATACAATGCAGCTCAATATGGCTATATCGACGATGTTATCGAACCTCGTAACACTCGTTTCCGTATTATTCGTGCTTTACAACAATTGCAGACCAAGAAGTTAAGCAATCCTGCCAAGAAACATGACAATCTGCCTCTATAATTCTTAAAACAGGAAATGAATATGATTAATAAGAAAATAGGGGTATTGCTGCTGTTCGCGTTGCTCGTTTCATTCGGGGCAAAAGCACAGCGTGCAACCTCCATGCGAATAAATGAAGTGCTGGTCATCAACGAAGATAACTTTGTTGATGATTACGGCAAACGCCATGCCTGGATCGAATTGTTCAACAATTCGGCCGGTTCGGTCAATATCGCCGGTTGCTACTTGACTAATGACAAGAGCAACCCGAAAAAATATCCGATTCCGAAGGGCGACGTTCTAACAGTAATTCCTCCTCGCCAGCACACTTTGTTCTGGGCAGACGGAGAACCGGATCGGGGAACATTCCATGTCAATTTCACGCTCGACCCATCAAAAGAAAATTACATTGCGTTATACGATGCAGACGGTAAAACTCTGATCGATGAGATCGTTATCCCTGCTTCACAAAAAGCAGATGTCAGCTATGGTAGAACTTTAGACGGACAAGGAGAATGGACAGCTCTGACAAAAGTTACACCCAGCACCAATAACGTAACATTGGATTCTAACGAGAAAATCGAGAACTTTAAAGAAAATGATTCTTGGGGTATCGGTATGACCCTGACTGCCATGGCAGTTGTGTTCTCCGGATTATTCCTGTTGTTCATCATCTTTAAACAAATCGGAAAGCTCTCGATCGCGGCCAGCAAACGCAATGCACAGAAAGCGGCCGGAGCGGCTGTTATTGCAGACAATGCAGGTCAGGAATCCGGGGAAATCTTTGCGGCTATCGGTGCGGCTCTATACGAAATGAGCGACGACAACCACGACATCGAACATACGGTTCTGACGATCCGCAAGGTTCAAAGATCTTATTCTCCGTGGAGTTCCAAGATTTACGGTCTGCGTGAAGTTCCCAAAAAGTAATTATCTCTAAAAACAAACAAGAATGAAAAGTTTTAAATATACTATTAACGGTAACGTATATAAAGTACATATCAGCTCGGTAGTGGATGACATCGCTGAAGTAGAAGTAAACGGTACTCCCTATCAAGTAAAAATGGAGAAACCGGCAAAAAAACAGATGGTTACACTGAAGCGCCCGGCTCAAGCTCCTACAACGGCAAGTGGCGAACCGGTTATTTCCCGTCCGGCAGCCTCAACCACCAAGGGCGCTGTCAAATCTCCGCTGCCAGGTGTAATCCTGCAGGTTAACTGTAAAGTCGGTGATACTGTCAAGAGAGGCCAGAATCTACTTGTCCTCGAAGCCATGAAGATGGAAAACAACATCAATGCCGACCGTGACGGCAAAATCATTGAAATAAAAGTAAACAAAGGGGATTCCGTACTGGAAGGTGCTGACCTCGTCGTAATAGGATAATATTATGTTAGGATCAGTATTATTACAGGCAGCGGGTACGGCTCATGAAAGCTTTCTCCAGTTCTTGGGAGAAAACTTGGAGTTGTTCCTCACTTATACAGGAGTCTACAACGCGACACCGGGTCACCTTATCATGATCCTTGTCGGTCTGTTGTTCATCTTCCTGGCTATTAAATATGAATTCGAGCCTATGCTCCTTATCCCTATCGGATTCGGTATCCTGATCGGTAACATTCCGTTCAAAGATGCAGGATTGCAGGTGGGTATTTACGAACAAGGTTCTGTGCTGAACATCCTCTACCAGGGTGTAACCTCCGGATGGTATCCGCCGTTGATCTTCCTCGGTATCGGGGCCATGACCGATTTCTCCGCATTGATCTCCAATCCTAAACTGATGTTGATCGGTGCAGCGGCTCAGTTCGGTATTTTCGGAGCATATATCATCGCTCTTCAAATGGGATTTGAACCGAACCAGGCCGGTGCAATCGGTATCATCGGTGGCGCCGACGGCCCGACAGCAATCTTCCTTTCTTCCAAGTTAGCTCCGAACTTGATGGGTGCTATTGCAGTATCAGCATACTCTTATATGGCGCTGGTTCCTATTATCCAGCCTCCGTTCATGCGCCTGCTGACGACTCAGAAAGAACGTCTGATCCGTATGAAACCGCCGAGAGCCGTTTCTTCCACGGAAAAGATCGTATTCCCGATCGTAGGCTTGTTGCTGACTTGCTTCCTAGTTCCTTCCGGTCTGCCTCTGTTGGGTATGCTGTTCTTCGGAAATTTGTTGAAAGAAAGTGGTGTAACACGTCGTTTGGCTGAAACAGCCCGTGGTCCGCTGATTGATACGATCACGATCCTGTTAGGTATTACGGTAGGTGCTTCTACTCAAGCAACCCAGTTCCTGACATTGAACTCCATCAAGATCTTCGGTTTGGGAGCGTTGTCATTCGTGATCGCAACTTGTGCAGGTATCCTGTTCGTGAAGTTCTTCAACCTGTTCTTGAAAGAAGGCAATAAGATCAATCCGCTTATCGGTAACTCCGGTGTGTCTGCCGTGCCCGACTCTGCCCGTATCTCTCAGAACGTAGGTCTGGAATATGATCCGACCAACTACCTGTTGATGCACGCCATGGGTCCGAACGTAGCAGGTGTAATCGGTTCTGCCGTAGCAGCCGGTATCCTGTTGGGATTCTTAGGATAATTCACTTATTCTACATAAAAAGGAGCTGAACTCCAAGTCATCTCCAAATATAAAAACTTACCCAAGTTTACGGACTTTAACGTACTCTTGGGTAAGTTTGTATATGCGCACAACGATTCATCAGAAGTATATTAATGGCTGCATCATAAAAAACTATTTACGACACAGCCTCCCTTTTTATATCCGACCTTATCAGATATTTTGTTCGACGGTCATCGGATCTGTCTCTGGATTTGCCTCCTGTTCCAATGTTGTCCCCAAAAACAACCAAATCATTAACAGGATAATCGCGATCACCACACCAAAGACCAGCAGTACATTCGTATTCTTTCGTCTCATGTCCATTCTTCAATATTGATTTGAAGATTAAACAAGACACCCCCTTTTTTGGTTTAACCGTTCCTTACTTTTGTTCTTTATTTAACTACAATCCGCAAAACCACCCGTCCACCTTTTCAAAACGAAGCGTTTCTATTTTGAGGTTCTTTTCCAAAACGAAGCGTCTCTTTTAGAGCAAAATCAAACGGCATTCAAATGGACTTCTAACCCTATTTGAATGCCGTTCTTTTATTACTTTTTGTGATGAAAAAGTGTCTGCACAAGTTGTTAGTCTCGTACTTTTTCCGTAACTTTACAAAGTAGTTAAGATGGCATGTTACAACTTTTTATCGTATGTCGAATAGGCCTCTATTTGCAGAATGCGACGAATAACGCCCTTTTCTATATTATCTAAGCAACGTCCCAGCGTCCGAAGCATAGCCGGAATGATCTCCTGTTCATAAAAGATGCGAGGCCGCATACCATAGTCTATTTTTACAATCTCCTGCTCGCAAATATCGCCGGTGTCATAGCCGGAGTCTGCCCAAAACCATGTGGCGGCGGTTATCGGTTCCCCTCGTTTATACGCCCATTTGATAGATGATGCCCCGCGCCCATAAGGTAATGGGGACGGATGGAATATCAACGTACCCCAGTTCGCCTCTTTCAGTTCTTCATCGGAAACTTTCACCGTAAGGAGTGGCGCAATGGCAAGGTCACAACGATACCCTTCACACCAAAGCGTATGCCCTTTTGCCTTAACGAACATTTCGGCCGCTTTGAATGCCTCCGACTCGCAATTTCCCAATATTTTAATTACCATTCCCTATATATTTAAATGCCTGAACCGCCCTGAAATGGCCGCCATAACCGGTTGCCGCACGATCAGACTTATTTAACCTTTGGGCCGAACGTGCCATCGAAGCCGCACTGCGCCCTTTATTAACTCCATATAAATGTGCTCCGGTTTGTATCCACTTTTTAGAGTGACGTAACGCTCCACATAGTTGCGGGTGTGAAGTGTGAAAGAACACCGGGTAAGGTTTACCACATCTACCATGTCCCTGAAGATGATATTCACAAACGGCCGCTAAAAATTTAGTACCAACACCTATTCCCTGCCATTCGGGAAGTACTACCAACCGGGTGGACCGGTAAGCCTTTGCCGTAAAGAGTGGCGTTACCGCTAAATGGCAGACGGGCTCACCACCGACAAAGCCCACGAAATACTCGGCCGCAACCGGCATAGGAAGGTCTAAATAATAATGCTGCTTAAACAACCTTGGGAATATAGTTCCCCTGACTTTATAAATTTGAAGTTCGAGTTTTGGACGTTGCCGAAGGCAGTCACGGTCGTAAAACCGTGCCTCCGCAGTATCATACACCCAGTCAGGTTGTAGCCATTCGATTATATCATAGTGGCAGGAAAGAAGCACGATCTGCCCGCTGCCACGTCTCCATGTCTTCGAGAATGCGGCGGCCCCGACCTTGGCTATCTGCCGGTCAATGACCGATGTAAACTCGTCCACCACGGCGTGCCGCGGTCGTTCACACGCCAAACGCGCAAGACCTGCCCGGAATTTTTCACCGTTGCTCAGCACATGAAATGGCCGGAGCCACGCTGGAACATCACCAAGGCCAACTGCCGAAAGCATACCCGTCACCGTGTTGAAGTCTCCGTCAGGAGCAATACAGTCCACAATCGGCTTATCCTTATCCCAGCCGGAATAGAGGTCATAAATAGGTTCTTTGAATATTTTGTTTCCAATACTGGTTTTTCCACTACCGGATGGTCCGACGATCAATCCGATTTGCCATTCCCGGTCCTCGATTGGTAGCTCTACTGTCTTTTCCCAATCACAGCCTTTTTCTGCGTTGAAAAGGCTTTTTACCCGTGCGGCCCGATAGCTGTTGAAGTCGCTACAATGGTGTTGTACCTCTATTTTCATACATTCACCACTTTAAGGGTTAGACCTTCTTTCAAGAGACGTTCGTAAATCTCCTTTTGTTCTTTTTCATCTGTGCAAATGACGATTACGCCATATTGCGGCTTGTAAGTGTACTTGCTCATACTTTGTTTTGTTTTATGGGTTTGGAACAAAGGTAGAGCCAAACTATTGGACGAACTAATTTAAACCGAATGTTATACTGCACCGCTTGTGCAGTCACTTTGGAAACGTTTCAAAAGACCATACACTTTCCGTTCGCTCACGGCATACCTTTCAGAAAGTATAGCTACAATATAGGACACTTTTTCACCATTCTTGTACAGATTCATATAATCGGAATACAAGTCAATATACTGGGTATCTTCGAGGCGTATTCCCGCCTCATGTAACTTTTTCAACAACTCACGATTGAAGTTTAGTATCTCTATCACTTTCATACAAACAAAAATTTAGTACCTTTGCAATGTCTCACTTATTAAACAACAAAAAAACACCCAAGTGGCGTGGCAGAGGGCATTTGCCCCCGGCCGCGCGCCGCTTGGGTGTGTAAAGTTGAATAGTAAGTGAGACGACTGTTTTAACAGGCCGGGGGCTTTTTTCTATCCCTTCCCCCGCGGGGATTCATCCATTACCCGGCTTCATACAAAGCCAAGTCCAATGCGTCCTTTTTCTTCCATCCTTCAGACAACGCGTCTTGTATGTGCTTCATCGCTTTCACGTAGAAATCCTGAAGGTCTGAGACCGTTTCAAACGTCCTGTAATACGGCTCATCATCCGCACCCAGCTTGAACGTCACCGGCAGGTTCCGCCCTCCCGTTTGGACGGCAAGATCGTATGCGGCTTTGTAGTTGAACTGGTTCTCGCTGGACAGCCATACCGGAATTTCCTCGTATGTGAATCCGGAAAGGATGGCCTTGTCAGTCTCCCGGTTATACCAGGCCGTGACCGTTGACCGTATCTCCTCGTCGGTCGGCTTATGGTTGAACTCCTCTTCCATGTAGGAAGCGGAACCGTCTTCCTTCTTTTGCACATCCCAGCGGATGCGCCACTTGTTTTTGACCGGGTTCGTGCATTCCAGCAGCGACACACCGGCACTTCCTTCTACTCGTTTCATGTAAACACGTATTTGGTTCTACCTTTGCCAAACGTTTCCGTCTTTATCGTTGTCTCAAACGGAAAACCGTCCGGCATTTCCCTTACCTGTGCAAGGATGTTTTTCATTTCTTCCGAATTAGTGAAAAACTTCTTGGACTCACCATTCTGCTCGATACTCACGATACAGCGGTCCTCGCCCTGTTCTGTCTTGATTCCCGTTTCAAAGTCTTTCACTATGATGGGAAGGTTCACCAGTTCCCGGATGCTTACCACAGTGCCGGGAAAACGTTTCTTGCCGTCCTCCGGCTTATAGGAAACGTTCAAATCTTTAAAACTTTTCATTTCTTTGCCTGTTAATTTTTTAAACAACATATTACAATCCGCGTGCTTGGCCATACCATAAAAACTGGCCACCAATTCACGCCGTCTCCTTCTCGATTTAACCTCGTGTATCTTCCGGGCAAAGTTCTTTTTGATGCGCTTCCTTAAAAGCACACGATCGGGATAGATAACGTATCCTAAGAAATCGATACCCTCCGTCACTGGGAATATACGTTCGTTCTCCTTTACTTGAAGACCGATAGATTCTATACACCCGTGGACGACATCACGAATCTTCCACAATTCCGCTTTCGTTTCACCCAGTACCACACCGTCATCACAATAGCGGTAGTAATAACGGACGCCGTACCTGTCCTTCAAATAATGGTCTAAATAAACAGACAACAATAAATTGCCCAGCCCCTGCGAACTCCTCAGGCCGATACTGATACCCTCAGGCATCAGCCGGACAAAGTTATCCAGCATGGCGATGAGCTTCCTGTCCTTGAATATCCGGTTCACGCAATACATCACGAAATCTTGTTTCACGCTTTCGTAGAACTTCTTGATGTCAAACTTATAACAGAACCGCGTGCCTTCCGGATCTTCTTTCATATCACGGCGAATATACGCCATCAGATCGTGCGAGCCACGTTTTTTGATGCTGGCCGAAGTGGTTCGGATAAACCGTTTCCTCAAACGCTTGTCTACGATGGTCATGATAGCGTGTACGGCGATACGGTCTCTCATGCTTAGTACCTGAATACGCCGTAACTTACCACCTTCCACTATATCCCGTTCATGATAATCTTTCACCCGGAAACTTCCGGATGCGATCGATGCGGTCAGTTCATCCAACACCTCTTCCTTATGCGCAAGCAGGTAACGCCCTTGGCGGCTACGCTTTCTTTTCGTGCCGCGAAGGACTTGATCAAAGGAATCCTCCATATTGGACGGTTCTATAATCTCTTCTATTATGTAACCTTCTCTACGCATATCATATCACATTACGGCCACACGGCCTTCAATCTCCCGGGCCTGACTTCTTCGAGCCTTGCGGCCTACCAAACTCTACCCGACGCTTGATTTCTCAGTTTTCCAACCCTTCCGGGCCGCTGTTACTGGGGCTTGTTCCCCTCGGCTCCACGGTGGGGACAAGTCCCCGGTGTTGTACGCCGATTTTAATTTCCTTCGATTGTTGTTCAGACGGGAACCGATATTCGAGTTCGAGTTCGAGGCATCGTTATTCGCATTCGCGTACGACACACCACCATTCGCATTCGAGTTATTGTACCCACGAAAAACCACACGGCTTAAAGGAAACGCCACCCTTTGGAATACAAAGGTATTATTTTTCATGCGGAAACACTGTTGATATTATATTTTCGACGGGCTTACGCCCGTTTTCGTTCGCTTCGGATCACACAAACGGGAACGAGAACGCTTTACGTTTTGTCGCTTCGCTCCCGTTTTCGATCATGCCTTTTCGACTATCGCCTTGTACGCTTCCACGCTTTCCGCTTTGACGATCCGACCGCGGAAGGCCAGACGGGAACCGAAAAACGAGCTCGAGATCGAGGCATCGTTACTCGCATACGCGCACGACACACCACCATACGCACTCGAGTAATAGTACCCACGAAAAACCACACGGCTCGATGCGGTAGATATGTAGTATTTATCGCAATAATACGTGCTGGACGAACCGTTTGCGGTTCCCACTGGTATCACGTCCATATACTTGCCATGGGCGACACCCGTTATCCACTGGTCGCTCGAGGTCTTGCCTTTCACCATACGGGTCGTACCGTCCGGCATCCAGATACGCCACTTGCCCTGGTTTGCGCTGTCATTGGGTAAATCTACGCCGTCCATCATGTCGTACTTATGCCCGTAGATATCCTCATAGCCCAGACAACTGATATTGTTTACCTGAGTCACGGTCGGAGAACCATACTCGTCCTGCCCACGATACCAAGCGTACTGGTGGATAGAACCGTCCACGATGGAATTCGTGATCTTGTCGTTTATTTTATACGCTTCATCATAACCGATCGTATCCTGCATGCCGTAGCCCGCCGTACCGCCCGTGATACGATTGTTCGTATGCTGACCGCCTCCGCACTGTTCCTGGCTGTCACGACGGCCATATCTTGCGTAAAACAAGTTCGCTATACGGGAGTGCATCAACGCGTCTATCTGTTGCATACCGCGCTGAACCGAGTAATAATGAAAGTCGATCCAGTTCATGCTGGCCGTCGTGGAATTACCCGTTACGCATGAACGCAACTTGCTACCCACCACACTGCTACCCACCACGGCGCAAAGATGTTCCTCGTTGGCCACCCAATCGGGCTCCATATCCTCGATCTTGTCGGAGTTGGAAAGAACGACCTTGTCGAACTCGGCCGTGTTCAAGATCGAGAAGTGCAAGGCCGTGGCGTCCTCCGGAATATCCGATATCAAGTACATGCCCGCCTCGAACTTCAAGCCGATCGTTGGAACCACGATGGTTTTGACTACGTTTCCAGAGCCGTCTACAAATAGACTGCCGACCAGACCCGTGCCGGGAACACTCGGAAAACGCACACGCTTGTAACCTTGCACATCCACCTTGCAGACCGAATAAGTCTTGTCCGTGCTATAAGAATCCTTCAACGTGGGCTTGCCACTCAGTAGTTTGCGTTCCGCCAAGTAGCCGTCCTTGGTCTCTTTTATATCATCCAGTGTCAAAACGGTTACTTCGGGGATGGGAGGCATATCGTCGGGGCCGTTGGAACTGTAACAACTGTAATATTTCTCGTTCAGATAGTCATTGATACCTTTCGACCAGAAGAACGGCTCGTACATCATCCAGTCGCCCTCGCTGCTGTCAAGTTTGGCAGCGCTTCCGTCGTAATATTTATTGCTGGTGGTATCATCCAAAGGACAATAGGTCATCTCACCATCCAAATTGTTGATGTCGACCGCCTGGCCCGCCATCTCCACTTTACGGCTCGTGGGTTTCTTCGTCACCTTGGCAAGCACACGGTGGCGCTTCTTGAGGATCGCCACTACGTGGGCATTCATGACGTAAGCATTTCCATACTTATAGCCGGTCTCGTTGTCCGGGTTGGAAATATTGGCATCGTCCGGTACGCTCTCGTCCGACTCGATGATACTGTAGGCCGGTTGCACGATCTCCAGTTCAGGGTACCGCTCCCTGTATCTGTCCGCTTCTTCGTCCTCCATGTACTTTGTCAGGCGGAGCCTGCCACGCAATCCGGAATGACGGTTGTCTATCGCTCCGGTGGAGGTATAGGTACCATAATCGTAGTATTTTCCGAGCAGCCTGCCGTCATCCTCCATATCGATGTCAAGGACAAAACGCTCCAGTTTACCGCTACCGTTCAACTTGGCCTGATGAAGACGTTCCAGCATGGCAAACCCGTCAATGCCCGGACAACCCATGAACCGGTAGCCTCGCACGTTACCGATGCCATCCAGTACCAATCCGCTCTCTGCCAACCTGGGAAGATATTCCAGAAACAGTTCCTCTATCGTTTCCGGCAAGCATAACTGCACAACAGGCGCACCGGTGGCAAGTTTCACGCGGGTAAGCCCCGTGCCTCTCACGTCCAGCTTCTTCAACCGTCCCTGCCAGCTCAAGTCCAAGGTCGTCACGTTGCCGTTATCGCCATTCCGTGCCAGCAGGTTGTTGCGCATATTAAGCTCTTCCAGAAGAAGCATGCCGTTCGTCGAGGCCATGAATGAACCGTTACGATAACCGCTGGCTTTCTCCACGCTCATGTCAAGTTTAACCAATGAGGTAAGCAAGCCGAAATTGAATCCGATGGCGAACGCGTCCTCATGCCACACCAGCTCCTTGATTTTGGCCGCGCCGATAATCTTCAGCGGGTCGTTCTCACCGAAGGCACGGGCCAGCTGCAGGGAGTGGAGCACGTCCGCATCCACCACGCCGCTGTCGGCCTGCACGCCGTTGCTGGTGGAAAGCTGCACACGGTACGGGATGGTCAGCCGGTACTGCATCGGCTTCAATTTGTATGCCTTGTCCAGCGATGCCGTACTCTGGTAGAACTGGGCGCCCAGCGTAGAGACATAACCGTACTCCACCTGCTTCAGGTCATACCTGCGCTGGATGAAGTAGTTCCGGTGCGCCTTTAACGAACCCTTCAGACCGTAGATCTGCGGGTAGGTCTGTTTCGCGCCGTCCGCACCCACCGGCATCTCGTTCAGGAACGGATACACATACTTGAAGATGCCTGATTTGTTGTACAGCCGGCTGCACCACCTCTTCATCTGCTCGGTGTCGAAATGGTCAACGGCCTTCTGGATGCTGAAGGCACTCATGAAGCTGGTACCGCCGTTCACACCCCTGGTCATCACTTCCTCCAGCAGATTGCCCATATTGCCCAATATCAGGTTCCACAGCCAGCTGTTGTGTCCCTGCATCACATAGGCACCGTCCCGCTTGGTCTGCCGGTTGTCATCATACTTCCCGGTCAGGAACGACTTGTTGTCCGAACCCAGCTGGCAGTCTCCGTCGTAATAGGTTATCCACCACATCACGCCGTCCCACGTCCGCACAAGCATGTTTTTCGCCAGCTGGTCCACACCCAGGTTGAACTGTACATACAGGTAGTAGGCGGCCAGGTTGGGAAGGTTGAAATACTTCCCGGCTTCCGCCTTGAAGGTCGGGCTCACCCATTTGGCCGTCGGGAACTTGTTGACGTCATCCTCATAGTCCACCCCGTCAAACGTGTGCGTCTCCTTGTTATAGGTCATGCCCTTGCCGGCAGGCGTTTCCTTCACGCATTTATAGAGGAAACTCATCATGCGGTCAAGCGCCTTGTACATCTTGTCGTACTTGTCACCGGTGCCCAGGTGTTCCTTGATGTTCGGTTCTTCTTCGGCATCGCCTCCGCCATCGTTCCAGAACACGTCTTTCGGATGGTTGAACTCGAAACCGCCGTCAAAGTTGAAATCCATGAAGTCCGTATGGTCGGGCTCCGTGGACGGAAGCCAACGGAACAGGCACAGGTCGTTCGAGTTGTTCAACGTCTCGATGCAGATGGGCAGGTATTCCTTCGGCCGGTCGCCGTTCGCCTGCAGGTAGTTCAGCGTATCGCCGGTCCCCCACTGCTCGTTGCCGATGGCCTTGTCCTGGCCGAATATCGGGTAGCTGTCGCTCTTCTCGTTGTTCATGTTGTACTGGCCGTAGTAGGTCAGATCCTCATCCACGCTCTTTGCCACAAACAGGTCACAGGGCAAGCCGTCAATGGCCGAGCGTATGTCTTCCTTGCACGTATCCGCATGGTCGGCGGCATACTGCTGGGCCGGGGTCAGGATGCCCATTTCCTTCATGCCGTCATGGATGAACTTCGCGCCACCGGTATTGGTGGTCATGGAGGAGTCCGAGAAGTCACACTTCGCACAGGCGAGTTTTGCCCCCACCGAGTTGTCCCGCAGTCGGAACAGGTTCTTCTTACCCTCCGTAGCTGTCGGGTTGCTCTGCTGCCCGTTACCGTCTATCTCGCCGTAGCTCATCCGTGCCGTGTAACCGCTGGCTGTCTTCTGGAAGTAGAAGCGCAGGTTCTTGCGGGCATAGTTCACCGAACTGGTACCCTGGATACGCAGATAAATGTCACGGGCTATCCAGTCCAGCGCCCGGTTCTCACCGTTGTAGAATCTAACTTCCCGGCACAGCTTGTTGGCCTTCTTGTTGTTCAGCTGGGCCAGCGCGTCCATCACGTTCAGCGTGTCGCTCTCGCTTGGCACCTCACTGCCCACGCTGCCCGTGCCTATCAGTACCAGGATCGAGTTCCGCCGCTTCTTCATCAGCCCCATCAGCTTCTCCATGCTCACCGTGTCCCCCTCGTTCAGCACGCGGTTGTCCTCATCCAGCGAGCGCACGCCCGGTTCCCCGTCGGCATCCTCCAGATGGTTGCGGTCCACGATGTAGTTGTTAAGCACCTCGTCCGAGGTCAGCGCCTTGTTATAGATGCGCACGCTCTTCACGTTCAGGTCAGCCCCCTCCGATTTGAACTCCAGCTGGCTCCGGATGTCGAAGCTCACCTTGTCCAGCCACTTCGAGGCGGCCGACTCCTCCCCGTTCACATAGAAGCCGATCAGCGTCCGCTGCTCGTTGGTCTCCACGTCCGGGTAGAACACGTAAGTGATACGGATATTCTTACCGGGTTCAAACTTCGTACCCACCGAGTCCTCATAGCGCAGGACCTGACCGGCATCCATCGCCTCCGTCACCACGCCGGTAAGGAACTTCGCCTCCTCCGGGGTCACCACCAGCCCGTAACGGTTGCCGTTTTGCAGGGTGCCCAGACAGGTGATCAGCTCCGCGTCGGTGTCAGTCACGTTGGCCGTGCTGTATTCTATCTCCAACGTCATGCCCACGTCGCGGATGGCAAAACCCTCGGGCTTGTCCGCCTCGTTGAACGGGCGATAACCGCCGTCTGCCGTCAGGGTCATGCCCGCACCGCCGGCCAGCAGCAGGCGGTCCTTGTGCCAGCCGCTTCCTGCGCCGTATTCGTTCACGCTCCACAGCACATCACGGAATTCCATCCGTTTGTCCCCGCTCACCCAGCTTTCCGGGTTGTTTTCCGTGTTGCTTCGCCCGAAGGCATCGAACGTGCACACGGCATCCGGTGCCAGCGTGGCTTCAATGTCGGGGTGCGATGTGGTGTTCACCCGCACCTCAAGCACGGCATCACCGCACGACACACGGTAGTCCAGCGGTTCCACGTTCACGTTCGTACGCCCGTAGCTGCCGGTCTCACCGCGCTGCAGCAGGTCTTCCTTCACCACACTGCCCCGGCTGGTCACTTTCACACGGGCCGTGTACGCATCCCTGTCATAGCCGGCATACGTGAAGTTCCACGCCGTGAACTGCTCTGCCTCCAGTACGGGGTGCTTCCAGTCACGCTGGAACCCTGCCGCCCGGTGGTTGAACATCATGCCGGCATAGGCCGTCACACCTTCCCCGGCTTTCAGCAGGGTCAGGTAGTGTATCTCGCTCACCACGCCGGAGTTCTCGTGCAGCGCATAGGCTTCCACCACGTTCATGCCCTCCCGCATTTCACTCAGCGCAACGGTGACGTTCTTCTGCTGGACACCGGAACCGGCTGACAGGCCAAGCGTATAGGGCTGCCCGCCGTTGATACGGTAGTAGATGTTCTTCTCGCCACTCGTTCCCTTAGCTGTAAATGGGATGTTCACGTCGTTCCGGTATCCCCCGTCAGCAAGTCCGTTCCCAACCGAATAAGTGGTACTTAGTTCCATAGCCACCATCGTCACCCTGGCGGTAGCGGTTTTCATCAGCGTACCGCCATCATAACCGGCCTGCGCCTCCACCTGCACGGTGTAGGTCGTGGCATCCTTCAGGTAAGGCGACGCGTCAAAAGTATAGCTCTGACCGGCCGTAACGCCGACAAACTCCGCATCCTGGAATTCTGAAAGGACCGTGGAGCCACGTTTTACGACCACCTTGGCCTTCAGGTCGCTGTAGCCACTCACCTCGCCGCCACCGGCCGTGCCCACGCCAACGGCATATCTCACCACGAAACCGGTACCCAACGACAAATACTGGGAAGCGGGCAAGGAGGAACCCGAAGCATCGGTCAGGTCTATATTCACCACCACCTTGTCATCGTCGCTATACTTGGAAAAGCGCACCTCCCTGTCGCTTTCTCCCCCTTCGCCATCCTTCTGCGTGACTGTCATCACGTACTGAGTGCCGTCCTCGCTGTCCGTCACGTCGATATTCGTCACGGTACCCACCAGCGAGGCGAACACCGCGCCGCTCGTGGGGGCTTTCGTCTCACCGGCGACCAGCTCCTCCGTAGGGGTGGCCTTGTCATCAATACTTTTGATATAGTTCTCCACCAACCGGCCGCTCACCGGAAGATTACCCGTGGATTCGTCACCGGACCAATCGGTCTTCTGCATATCCAGACCGTCCTCGTCATATACTTTCTTTGCCATATCGTTATTCTTTAAAAGTTATTTCATCCGTTTCCATCCATCCGTTCGGCTCCAAGGTTTGTCACCGCGCCAAAAGCCCGCGCCGAAACAACTCCTTATCGCCTGCCAAACCAGCTTGGCTCCTATATAGACCGCCGCCACCACCCGTTCACCTACGCGGATGGCCGTCACCTCTTTATCTCCAACATGGATCATCCCTGTTCCTCCTCGTAAATCAAGTAAATGGTCTTGCCGTCCTTTTCCGGGAGACTTTCAAACTCCTCCTCACTCATCTCCTCATGTTTGTAACCTTGGGCTATCGCGTCCTCGGCCTTCTTCGCGGCCGCCTCCGCCTTTGCCGCCGATTCACCCGCAGTTTGAATAGCTTTCTTTGTCTCCTGGGTGGCCGCTTCCATTTTCGGGGCCAGTTCCTCCACCCTTTCGGCAGCCTTGATCGCCCTTGCCGCCGCGTCATCGGCCGGCTTGCCCAGTAAGGTGATCGGGACGTTCACCAGCTTGTCACCTTTCTGCGCAGGCAGGGATTTGACCCCGCTCAGCGAGCCGACCGTCTCAAGGGATTCGACACTCTTGGACTCCGCCTTGACGACTTCCAGAATTTCCTGTTTTTCTTCTTCTGTAAATGCCATACCGCTACTCCTTTCTTTCTACAAGTTCATACACTTGCCCATAGCCTCCGGCTGTCAGACTCTCACCGCACACCTCCTTAATCAGGGTGACGTCTTCACTCTCCAAATCCAGCACGCCCCCGCCCTGGATGATACGCTGGCACAGGACATAAGCCTTGAACTTCTCGTCACGTCCCACGGGCTTGTCCTTCCCGTAATTGAACAGGGCCTCCGCCACGGCGGTGGCGACGTTGTCACCGTCAAGCTCGTTCCCTTTGAACCCCCTGAATCTCCTGTTTAAGTCAACTTTCATATTCTTTGGTTTTAAATGTTTATTCTCCTGTATAGCCGACAATGATGCCCCCCCTCACGATAAGTCTTATTTTGTCAAGGTCTGGATTCTGGGCGGCACCATCCCCCCAGTTCACACCCTCGTTATACACGTATGTACCGTCGGAATTACGACTCTTGATGTACCGGAACCCTTTCGACGCGCAAACATCACTTATCAATCCGTTACCGGTGTCCCTTACATCTACCGGACCGACAAAGAACCCGGCATAGGTCATACCGCTGGCCGGATAGGTCAAGGGGCCTGTCGACGCGTATATGGCGGCCCCACCGGAGGTCGCCCCGACCGACTTCACGCCGAACCGCCCGTCGGTGGCGCCATTGAAGGCCACGTCCACGATCCCCTCCGTCGAGGAGCTCGAGACCCCCAGTTTCAAACTCCGGGAATCGTTACCGAAATAATCGCGGCTCTTCCAATACAAGCGGCCGGACTCGATGGTGAAGCCGCCTATCTTGCCTTTATCGGCCTTGACGATCCCGCTGACGTTCGCGTTCCGGGTCTCGATGCTCCCGTCCGTGAGGACCTTGAAATAGCCGTTCGCCGTAACAAGCCCCTCCAGCTCGATCTGGTCGGCCCGGATGGTGACACCGGAAACAAGGTCCCCGAACTCGTCACGCTTGACATAGACCTTCAAATCCGCGCTCTTGACAAGACCGTTGTCGCTCACCCCTTGGGCGAACAGCTTGGAAAAATCAGCGGTCGTCACCAGGCCGGACTTGTTCTTCAGGCTTCCGTCAGCGTTGAAACGCTCGGATATGAGCCTGTTGTACTTCGATGTCGTAATGATGGATGACTCCTCCAGCACGTTACCGTCCTTGTCGAAATTCGCCGCCGCGATCTTGATCATCTTGTCCGACTGCTCGAAGAACGTGGCGTACTTATATGCCAGGGCATCCGTCCGGTCTGTCGAGAACACCAACAGGGACACTTGGATGACACCCGTGAACGACAGCTTGAAGTCACCCGTCCCGTTCCACAATCCGGAATGGTTGAGTACCTTTTCCCCGCCGACCGGCAAATCACCGTCGTAAGCGAACATATTGAAGTTCTCGAATCCCGCCTTATTCCCGTTCACGAACTCGATACGAAGATGGCCGGCTTCGATCACCTTGTAATGGAAGGACAGGTAGACATAGCCCGGAATGCGAAGCCCGTCCCCGTTCAACTCCTTGAAATCGGGGATCGTGCGGAAATCTCCGTTCTTCTGCATGATGTAGCTGTTCGTTATCCTGACGTAAGGAACCTTGCCGGTCTTTACGACCTCCACGTTGCCGTTCTCGCTCGATGACAACAGTTTATTACCGGCAAGAATCCACTTGCCGCCGAAAGTCAGGAACGCGGCCTTGTACCCGCTTATCCATTTACTCATCCCCTCGGTAAACGTGGTGTTATCGAAAAAGCTCTGCTCCTCCCTCACCTCGTCACGCAGACCTTCTACGGCGGACTGTATCTTACCCTCCGTAATTTCAAATTTCGTCAGGATATCCTCGCCGGTCATAAGGATAAACGTACCCTTGAGGTACACGTTGTCGCCATAAAGACCGTTCCCGTGCGGCTGGTTATTCGCAGGGAAAGCGCTGTCCTTGATACCGTCGAGATTACCCACCCGGCAACGCAAACAGCCGTTGAAGTTTTTCGCATTCACGCCGTCCAGTACGTCAACACGTGGCTGGCCGTCCTCGGTAGCCGATATGCTGATCAGGTTCTGCCGGAGCGGGTTTTCCGTGTTACCCATCAACACGCACTCATCACCCGCCTTCGGTTCCGTCCCGCCAAACTCCCTCTGGGGTACCGTTATCCCTTCCGTGTCGCCTTCCGACACTTCCACCCAGTAACCCAGAATCTCCGCCCCCGTAAAAACGGCACAGCGCATCAGGTCGTGCGCCACGAACGTGTTCTCCTGCTCAAAGGTGATGCGGTAATTGTTGCCCTCCTTGGTCACGGTCTTGATCTTACCGTTGGCTGCGGATACAACCAGCTGCCCCCTTACGCTGCGAACCGTTTCTATGAGCAGTTCCAAGGCTACCAACGTCTGCCGGATGGTCGCCTTGTCTATCGTGAGATTACTCAGCCCCGTTATTTTATCTATCCATAGCTGCCAACCCTCGCCGAACATGCCGTCCACGAAACGGGTACTGCGGAGCAATTCCCGGATAACAGCCGTCAGAAACTCGGCGTTCCCGTCGCCGTCAACATTGCCTCCGGATTCCCCGGCTTTGTAATCCCCAAAATAAGCCCCTTTCAAAAAACCGATCACCTCGGCAGCGGTATCCCGACGGTGTTTGCTCAGGAACTCCCTTTGGCTTCTTTTTGCCGAGAAAAGGTTGTTGTCGGTCGGCAGCGTATTATCGAAGCTCCGGATAATATCGGGAAGCCCGGAACTTTCGGCCTTGGCTTTCGTATAGCTTTTCAATTCCCCTATACTGTCGTTTACCCTGTCAAATTTCGATACCTGCAGGGCGTCGCTGATCTCCAGGTCCATCTCCCCGGGAAGGTTTACCCTGCGGGTGATCTTCGTAATGCGGCTCCTGCGGTAACCGTCTTTCGGGAAATACTCCGAGCTCTCCAATTTTACGCGCCGGCCGACAAACAGATCGGCCTCCTGCTGCTCGATCCACACATGATCGGTCGGAGCCTTGTAAGCGGCAATATCCAGCCAGTGGTCCTTATTATATTCGTCCACCGCGGCCGCAAATTCCTCCTCTGCCAACCGGTAATATTTATCCGGCATCCGGATATTCCAAAGGACATAGGTGTCCCCGGCCTTCGGGACGAGCTTGCCGCCCGGAAGCTGCGTGTCATTGCCGTAAGGCCAGATCGTGACGATCTCGAACTCACGGGTGGCACTATCGAAGTTCACCTCGAAATAATGGTCGTCCCCCTCTCCCAGCCCGGAAAGGTCACCGCTCTGGAAGGAGACGCGTTTCGTCTCACCGGCCAACTCATAATCGTTAGGATCGAAATCCATCCCGCCGTCCTTGAAGTAATAGACGGTAAAGGCCTTACCTTCCTCGTCCGTCACCTCCTCGCTCCGGACACTGCTTACCGTTCCCACCCGCCGGGGATAGATATCGCTGAAGGCGGCCTGTTCGTAGTGGTCATAGATACCGTACTCGTCCACGCCCACCTCCACGTACTTCTTTTTTCCGGGGAGCATCAGACGGGGGCTGCCGTACTTCTCGGCGTCGATGTTCCTGCTGCTGCCGATCGGGAAAAGGCGTGTGTAGAACTTCGCCGTATTGCTCGTATCCCGCTCCAGGGAGGTCAGCCCCTTGCCGTATCCCAACGTGATCTCCTCACCGTGTTCGCAACGGCACACGTTTACCGTCTGCCCCTCGACCCACCACTCGGCCTTGCCTCCCACCTTGCCGGCGATCTCCTTCAAAGCCTGGTCGCAGTACATGCCCTCATAGTCGATCACGATAAGATCGGTACCGTCCACCTGCCCCACCTTCCAGTCGGTAATGTTACCCATGCCGTCGTTGATGGCCTTCACCACCATCGCCACATGGTCCCGCGGCGTGGCCGTCAATGTAAACAGGGGATTGGTGTCGCCGTCCGTTGTCTCCAGCACGAGAAAACGCCTGATCAGGCTCTCGATACCGTACAGCTTCAGGTTATACTCCCACTCGCTCCCGCTTTTCTCTTTCGGGGTGTACCGCTCCGTCAGCCAGTACCGCTCGCCCATGTAGTCCGTGAAGTCGCCTACATCGAGGGGAATATGGGCATAATGCGTGAAGGAGAGCGCCAGCACGTTGTCGCCCTGCACCTCCTTGCTCTGCGTCGAACTGTCACTTGCAGCCACGTCCGCACGCTTGGCCCCGGATTTATCGTATATCGTTAGAAGCATATTCGAATCGTCTTTGAATGGTTATATAATCGGTACCGGCTCGCGGAACTTCACCTTGAATTTCCCGGCGTGGACCCCTTCCTTCCACAAATAGGTCAGCGGGGTGAACTTCGGACTGTCCGTGTATTTCACGTGCAGGGTCAGATCGAGCTGGGGAAACGCGATGTCGAGCCACCCGCCCTTCCCTTTCTTCAGGAAATTGATGAACGCGAAGTATTTCCGCAGCCATCCCTCCTTTGTCTTGTTATACAGGGCAAAGTGCAGCGTCACGTCACGCGCCTCGTTCCTCGGGGTAAGGACCGCGCTGTATTTCTCCCCGTCCTCCTCCCGTATGTCCACGGCCGTCTCCTTCTTCGTCTTGCTCGGGGTCAGGATCGCCGAGAGGTTATCCATGCCACCGCGCCGGTCCTCCACCAGGAACACGCCGTATTCCGTCCAGATGTCCGTGCCGTTCACCAGCACCAGCCCGCCCAATATATCTGCCATGTCATTTCACTTTTAGTCCGTCACGTATCATTTTCTTTATCTCATCCTTTATCTCGCCCAGGTGGCCGGCACTTACACCCGTGTTCTCAGCGATGCGGGCCAGGTGGCCCTCGGCCGTGTCCATCTTCTCCACCACGCTTTCCAGCCGGTCGTCCATGCTGCTCCAGTGCTGCAACCCGCCGGTGAACATGCCCTCCAGCTTCGTGCCCTGGTCATACGTCATGGCCGTATAGCCGCCCGCTTTCGCGCTTTGACTGGTGCCGCCCTGCTGCGTCTTGTCATAACCGGTGGCTGCCGCCAGGTTGTCACGCAGGTCCACCGCCTCTTCCACATACTGCAAGTATTCATCGGCCAAAGCCTTCCGTTCCGCTTCCGTCAGGTCGTTGTCTTCCATCGCCTTGCCGAACCGTTTCCACCAGCCCTTCAACTTCTCGCTGTACATCTCACCGATCTTGTTGCTCAGCATCGCCCGCATGAAGTACTCGGATATATCCTCCGCCGCCTCCTTCGCGCCATACTTCATGTTCATCAGGTTATCGATAAAGCTGCCATACATTCCATCAAACGAAATGCCGGTAAGCCCTTCATACAGCTGGTCGGTCAGTTCCTCCAGCTTACCGGCCTGTTCTATGTAGTCATCCAGTTTCTCGGTAAGCCGCCCGCCGTAACCGCCCTTGCCCGTGTCCTGTATCTGTGTCCACATGTCCACGTTGCTTCTGAGGGCCTTCATCTCCTCCGGACTCAGGCTCCACAGACTGCCGTCCCACTGGCGGCCGATCTGCCCGCTCAGCTTGTCTATCTGTGCCTGGGAAAAACCATCCCAATAATAATTCCAAGAGCGGTGGCTGCCGTGGTAACCGGCCTGCGCCATCGCCATCTGCAGGTAGTTGGAATCCGTCTCTTTCTGCATCCGGTAAGCGTCGCGGTAAGCGGCTACAGATTTGGTGCCCTTGCTCTGTTTGATAGTGTCGGTCAAGTCCTCGATGGAAGTCTGAAGCATTTCGTTCCGGCTGGTCAGCCGGTCTATCGTGGCCTGCACCTCTTTCGCGTTGCTTCCGTTCCAGTTGATGGTGCCGCCCAGACTGAACAAAGTCTTCACCGCGCCGCTTACCGCCTTGACACCGCCGGTAATGACGCTCATCGGTTTGGTCAGGTCGATGCTTTCCAAGCCGTCCAGCGTCTGCCCCAAACCTTCCAGGTATTCACCCATCCATTCCGGCGGATCGATACCGAACTGTTCCACCAGTCCCAGCAGGTCTTCTGCCGCTCCCACGTATTCCTTCACCTGCCCCACGCTGCCGTGCAGGGCATCCGTAGCCTCGGCCAGTGCCCTCTGCTTCGCGTTTCGGGCGGCATCCAGTGCGGCCCGGGCGTTCTTCTGCTCGGCTTCAGTCCCTTCTTCCACGGCCTTGTTATAGGCTTCCTGGGCCTCCTTGACGGATAAGGTCGTGGATTTTACCCGCGACATGGATGATTCTAATGCCGCAAAGGGATTGCGCTCGCTAAGTTTCTTGTCGATGGAATCGATGGCACGTACCAGGTCTTTCAGGCTGTCCGGCTGCAAGTCCTTCTGGGTATCGATATATTCCTTCAGACGGGTACGGAGGGATTGGAGGCTTTCGGAGGATACCTTGTCGAGGTCCCCGAATACGGCTTCCCAATTCAATCCGTCCTTCAATTCCTTCAGATCAAGGTCAGACAGTTTCTTTTTCAACTCTCCCCGCAGGCTGTCTTTCTCACCGTCCGTGGCGGCTTCCCTGATACGTTTCTCGTATTCCTCGGTAATGGCCCACTTCTTTTTTTCATAGCTGCCATATTCCGCCAGGTAATCACGCATGGCCTGGGCTTCTTTTTCCATCTCTTCCTCCAAGGTGGCCGTAATGGCCGCGTTCCGGTTCTTATCGTTCGAGTCGCGTGCGCCGGCAAGGGCATCCGTCTGGCCGGGAGTCAGACCATTGCCACCGGTGGAAACACCGGCTTCCTTGTTTTCACGTTTCCATTCAGCCTCCTGACGGGCTATTTCTTCTTTTCTTCTGTTATAGTCGTATTCGATCTGTGCCAGTTTCTTTTCAGTGCCGTCTTTCATCCGGTCTATGTATTCCTGGGCGTTTTCCGCCTGCAACGCAGCAAGTTCCTGCGCCAGCCTGCGCTCTGTAGCCATACGCTGCTTGGCTTCCGTTTCCGATTTTTTATCGGACTGTTTAGGATCGGAGTGTCCGCCGATATTTCCTTTCTTGGCAGCTTCGGCGGCTTTCCTCGTTTCCTCCTCCGCCTTCCTCAGATAACCGTCACGCTTGTTCTCCGCATTTTTCAGCAGGATATCATAAGCCTCCTGATCATGTTTTCGGATAGCCTCCTGCGCGTCATACACCTGGCCGACTTCCGCCATATTGCTTTGCATCAAATACTGCCCTATTTTTCCAAAGAATCCCATAGCACTTTCAGCCTCTTCCGGTTTCTGGGCCTTGATCTTGTTTACTTCTTCGTCAGCTTCGGCTGCCTTGCTGACGAGGTTCTGGACGTTGGCCTGGTGAAGCAATACCTGCACGTAGTCCTCGCTCTTTTGGATAAGGGTATCGTACCACTCGGAAAGGGTTTTATAATAACCGAAACTTTCCCCGTATTTGCGGTTCAGTTCCTCCACTTTCGCCTTTTCCTGTTCCTTGCTGCCGGTAAAGTTCTTTATCTCATCGGTGACCGATTTCAACTCAAAGCGGGTACGCACCATCTGGGCGCGGCCGTCCTTCTCGATCTCGGTCATTTCCTTCAACGAGATCGAGAACTCGTCCACGCCTTTCTTCGCACTGAACAAATCTTTCGTCCACTCCACGATCTCGTCACCGTACATCACAAGCAGCATGATGCCAGTCGTAAGTGCCGTCTGCCAGGAAAAGAGGGAAGAGAGCACCTGCTTCCATACCGGCGTGCCTTTCTGTCCCGACTTCCGCAGCTCGTCGTATTCCTTACGGGCACGGGCCAGCTCATCGGTGAATACCGGCAGGTTGTTACTGATGGCCAGAAAGAACATCTGCGGTCCCATAGCCAACGAGGGCATCTCACGGGCAATCTGCTGGATGCTGTTGTGCAAGCCGTTAAACTGGCGCTGTGCATTGGGCACGTCCGGCGGGGTGACCTGTACGGATTCCGATTCCGCCTGAAGTTGTCTCAACTTGCCGCGTAATTCCTCAAGCTGCTTTTCCAGCGCGTGGATCTGGGCGATGTTGGCGCTCTGATCCAAATTGGGGGCGGCCGTCTCACCGGCAAGGCGCAGCCTTTCCAGTTCCGCCTCCAACACCCTGACGGTGTTACGAAGCTCCAGCGCCTCACGCTCGGCCTTGTCCATGCCGGGCGTAAGGCCGTCCTTCATCAAAAATTCAACTTCTACAGGTTTCATTCCAGTCTGCTTTGAAAAAATCCTACAATATCGTCCGCCTCGTCCTCCGCGCTACGGTCCGTTCTCCGGCTGCCTTCACCGCCGCCTTTCTTCCGCCTCACATACCGGGGCGCGTCACTCAGCATCATGATCAGCGTCTGGTAATTCACCCCGTCAAGGATGTAATCCACGCTCCAGCCGGTCGCCGATGCAATCTGCCATATAAATCCGAAGGGGCTATGGGAACCCTCATAACGGGTCCTTAACTCCCCCTCCCCACCTGGCTCAGCCTCGGCTTCATCGGGTTCGCCCGATCCACCGACCTGATAATACGCATAAAATCCTTCGTACCCATCAGTCGCTCAAACATCCGAAACATAGCCATCAGGTAACGCCACTCCACAAAGCTCCGCAGCACCCAGGCCGTCAGCCCGATGCCCATGTGCCGCGCCACGTAGCCCCGGCACACCGTATAGGCCAGCATCCGGCTTATACCTTTCCCGTGCTTTGCAATAAAGGCCATCTCCTCCGCCTTGTTCTTCACCTTCCAGCCGGGTGACACACCCAGTTTCAGATACTCTCTTGCCAGCAGTATCTGGCCCCGAAGCCGGGGACGCTTCATCGTCACACGCAGTTCCAAGGGACACTTCTTAAAAGGAATGCGACACCTTTTAAGAGGAACGGACACGCCACCGTCCAGCAACGCGTCCGCACATTCCATTTCCACCAGCTGCTCCAACCGGTCATCCATACGCTAACCCTCCCCAGTCTGGATTTGTGCCGTCGCCTCTTCCGCTGCCGGCAGCTTGTACTGTTCCCACTCACTGGGAATGGATTCCGTATCGAACACACCGTAAGGCTGTGAACCGTCCTCCGGCATTGCCACCTCCAACGTACACTCGATCTTCGCCGTTTCTGTCAGGGTCAGCTTGCCGCCCAAATTGGAGAGCAGTGTCGCATTGGGCATCAGGATGCTCTTCCCGGACACAAGGGCAAGTTCCCAGGGGCCCTGCATCACCATCGCGGTCGAGGGGGCCGTCCAGCCGATCGGAGTTTTCTTTTCCGAATCTTCTTTCTTATAATGCAGGCTGCCACCAAGCAGTTTGTGCAGGTTATCAAAGTCCATCTGGATCACATTGAACGTCGGCGCTATGCTGCCGTTCGACTGGGCTATGACCAGCACCGGGGCACCGGGCACCTGTTCCGCCTCGATTTTCGCCGCCTCAGGTTTCTGGCCGCCCAGGTCAAAGGAGCCTTTCTCGATATAGCCCACGACAAAATCCTTATATTTCACGGCACCGATGCCGTACATGAAATTCTTATCCGCCATCTTTCTTTTGTTTTTGAATTAATATTACCGCTAAAACGCATATCACTATTCCAGTCCCCAAACCATAGAAGAAGATTTGAACGGGGTTCGAACGCCGTTTTACCTCCGCCTCGTACAAATCCGCCATTTCCTCCCAGGCTTCCCTGTACGTCTCGGACCTGCCCGCATAATACTCGACCAGGATTTGCAGACTGTCGCAGCTCGCGTGCACGGCGATCACGTCTCCGTCGCGGCTTACCGACACGTTCGCCTGCCCGCTCTTTCCGCTATACGATGCCCTGGGGGGCAGTCTCATCAGGCTGTCAGCCGATATCGCCAGCCGTACCTCCGACTTCGGGACCGCCTCCGTCCGTACAAGGAGGACTTCTTTGGCCAGACTGCCCACCGCCATCCGATTCGCCTCCGTCCGGGAGGTCTCCTTCACAGTCTTTCGGGTGCTCGCGCAACCGGAAAAGCACAGGACAATCACCAGAATGCTTGCAATTGCCGGCATCACCGATAGCCTTGCGAAGCCGGGCCATCTCGCGCTTGGTAGACCCAAACTCCTTCTTGGTCGCACGCAGTTCTTCTCGGGTCTCATTCAATTCCTTCTTTAATGGTTCAACAATATTATCTATCAATATCCGGGTGGCTTGCTCAGTGTTGTCAATCCGGACTGTCTCGGCCTCGGCCCTCGCCTTCTCCGCCTCGGCATTCGCCTTGCGGACAGTCGCCTTCAGCGTGAGAAGCCCGATGACAGCCGCCAATAAACCGCCGCCCAGTACCAGGTTGAGTATTTCACTAAGCTCCATCTCTGATACCCGTTTATGACTTGCTTTCCGATTTCTTGACTATAAGGCCGATAAGCCATTGCACCAGTCCCGTGTCCGCAATCCCGTTCGCGACAAGGGACGCACCGAAACCGTAAAGCAGGGCTATATACCACTGGACATCCGACACAAATCCGGCATCCAGCCACCACAGCAACATGGCGCCCGCAATACCGACGCACCAGCTGACAATTTGGGTTACCCAGCCTTTCATATTCGGAAACAAGCCTTTCAAGCCTTCCGTCAATACTACCACACCGGCCGCAAAACCGGCAAACGTGCCAATCATCGCGTCATAATCCGTAACCGGAACATCGACTCCTTGGGCCATTACTGCCGACACCGTTCCAAGCATCAGCATCAAAAACAACATAATTCGTTTCATTTCTTTCTTCTTTTTTTTATTGGTTAATACCGATTTCTTTAAGCCATTTCTGTACGTCAAAGCTGGGGCAGGCTTTCGCCGCCAACTCATTGTGTCCTACAATGCGAACATCCGGAAAGCGGCGGTGGAAATCCTTCACATACTTCTCCAATGCCTTCTTCTGAGAGGCCGTACGTGTGTCCTTCGGAGTCTTGCCGTCAGCGGCACATCCTCCGGCATACACAATATGCCGGGAAACGGAGTTGTAACCCGCCGCACCGTTGGTGACTTCCCACGGGTCTACATTTGCGTCCTCGTTGTTGTCCACCAAACGCTCCACGCCGCCATTGAGGTGAAACAGGTCGGTGTAACCCACCTGTTTCCAGCCACGGCCGCCCTCGCTTACCGGGGCGGTGTGCCAACGGCGGATGTCCGCCGATGACACCTCACGGCTTTCCGCCGTGGCCGTGCAATGGATGACAAGGTATTTCAACTTGGCCATTACGCACCCCCTCCCTGCTTTTTGGCGGTCAGGGTGATTTTGGCCGTCTTACTACGATCGGCATCAAGGGTGAGGGTGATCGTGCCGGTCTTGTCGTTGCCGGTCGTGTTAGGCTCTGCAGTAACGGTCAGGTCCTCGTCCGTTTCCACCACCTTGAAACCTGCCGGAGCTGCGCTCGCTTTCCATTCACCGGAAGCCGTTACCGCAACCTTCTGCGTGCCGCCGGTACTCTCAAACGTGAGGGTGGCCGGTTCTACGGAAATGGTTTTCTCCGCGGCCTTGAACACGGGGTTGGTACGGGTATCCAGTACGACAGCCTCCTCGCCGAAAGCGATGTTCGTGTCCGCCTTCATCAGCAACTTGAAGAAATACAACTCGCTGGCGTTGGATACCTTGTCGATCTGGATCACGTCCTCGTCATCCTGCAAGTTGACAGCGGCGAAGAAATTGCCGTCCGCGCCCATCGAGCAAAGGGTGGTCACGATCAGATCGTCCGGCCACGCGGAGAGCGTCTCGATGGTGATGCCCTTGTAACGCTTGCTGTTTACGTCCGTCTCGCTGGCGTTCTTGGCCTCCCGTTCGGTCAACTCATCGTCGTACTTGTCGAAATCGTTAACGCTCATGATAATGCGCAGGTTCGGATTGTTACGGATGGCCACGGGGATAGCCTTACGAACGGCCTTCAACTTCTCCAGCATGGTCGCCGGCTTACCCGATACGATGATAAGCTCGGTATCTTTCGTCATCTGTGTCAGGATACCGTTCATCAGATGGTCGTCGTCATCCCCATACGTGCCGTTGATAAAATGGTCACCCAGCTCGAACTTCACCTGCTTGGTCAGCTCGGCCAGCAGGGCGTTCTGTCCTTCAGGGGGCAGTTCGGCGAACACGAGGTTGCCCTTGGGCTGCCACTTGCGCCAAATCTGCTCGTAGGCGCGGGGATTGAACACGGTAAAGGCCATGAAGTCCACCGGGTCAAGGGATTTCTCCGAATAGTTGAAATTCCCCTTGGAATCCTCGATGCCCGGGTGTTCCTTACGTTTCTGCAACATCTTGCCGCTTTTAAGGCGCGGCAGGCTGATTTTTTTCTCCACGCCGGGAATGACCATGATCAGCCCCTTCTCGACGATCTCGTTCCCCGTGGCGGCAAGCGTCAGGATCTGCTCCAGTACCTCGCCGTTGTAATTGGTGTTCTTTACTACTATTGCCATTGTTTATCGGTTTAGTTTGTTCTTGATTTCCGACATGCGCTTGTCCCACGGGCTTTCGCCTCCCACTTCCACGCGCAGGTCAGTGGTCACTCTCTTTTTCGGTTTCAGGCTCCGAAGGGCTTTCTCCCCGTTCTCGCGGTCAGAGCTAAGCAGGTTCTCATACACCGGACGCGTGGTCGCATCGATACGGCCGTCGGCCTCGGCATCGTCCAGCAATTTTTTCCTTGCCGCCTCGTCCTCCTCTTTGGCCTTGTCCGTAAAAGCCTTGTTCTCTTTTTTCAACCTGTCCACCTCGGCTGTCAGGCCGGGAACCTTTCCCGCCTCCTCCTCGAGCGCGTCCATCACGCGGAACACGTCCGAGTCCGTCGCGCAATCCTTGAAGCGCGGACGTTTCTTTACTTCTTCTAAATTCATTTGGGTATCGTTTAATGGCTGTTCAAGCCGGTTGTTGAATATGCGGTAAACCTGTTCGGGCGTACTGTCCTCCGGTACGGGGTCGGCATCATAAACCCCGTCGATAAAACCCAGCGAGAGGGCCTCGTCCGCCTTCAGCCAGTGGTCGGCGTCGTCAAAGTAACGCGCCCGGATTTCCTCCACGCTGGTGCCCAGTCTCGGGGCGTACATCTCGCAGAGGGTGTTTTCCAACGCCTCCACCTCCTCCAAGCAGCGCCTGAGTTCCGTCTTGTTGCCGTAACAACCTCCCGAAACGCTGTGCAGCATCAGTCTCGCGTACTTGCTCATCTCGACGGGCTTTCCGCACAGGGCGATCACGCTGGCCATGCTGGCGGCGATGCCGTCCACATAAATATGGATATCCGCCTTGCTGCCGCGCAGGGCGTTGAAGATGGCAATACCTGTATAGACATCACCGCCGTTGCTGTTTATCCTGACATCGATCCTTTTTCCCGATGCCTCCGCCTCCATGAGCTCGCGAACTATGGCGGCCGCCGTGACATCGCTGTATTCGCCGATGTCACCGTACAAAAGGATGCAGCAGGCGTCCTCACCGGGTATCATATTAAAAAAACGGTTCATTTCTCTATATCGCTTAGGGCGGGTTCCCGCCGTGTTTACGGTGCAAAAATGAAGGTATTTAGGGGATCAGGCAAATCGGATTTTTATCATACACGGCTTATAATGTTATCATTACGCTATAAAGTTGTATCATGCGGCAAGTTTTTTCCCGAACGTCGTTTTTTAGCCACCTTTGTCTAAAAAAAGACACTATGGCGGATAAAATGACTACCGGACAGCGCAAGGAATGGGCGAAACTGCTCTTCGTAAAGGAAAACCTCACGCAGGCGGAAATCGCCGAGCGGGTGGGGGTGTCGCGCGTCACCGTGAACAAATGGATCAACGCAGAAAACTGGGAACACCTGAAGGTATCGGTCACGATCACCAAGGAGGAACAACTAAAGAACCTGTACCGACAACTGGCCGAGCTCAACGGCAAGATCGCCCAGCGGGAACAGGGACAGCGGTTTCCCAACGCCGCGGAAGCGGATACCATCTCCAAGCTGGCAAACGCCATCAAGAAGATGGAAACGGAGGTCGGACTGGCGGATATCACGTCCGTGTTCGCCGACCTGCTCAAATGGTTGCGTACCTACGACGCGGAGCAGGCCAAACAGGTCTGCCCGCTGCTGGACGCTTTTGTCAAATCAAAACTCGCATAGGACATGGCAAAGAAAAGGCTTACACCACAAGACCGGATGGCGTTGGAAGGATGGAACGAACTGGTCGCTTCCATCCGGGAAAACTCGGACATCAACCCGGCGGATTCCACCGCCGAGATCGAGACCAGAAAAAAACGGCTGGAGGCGGACGACGAGGCATGGTTCCGCTACTACTTCGCGCAGTATTACACCTGCAATCCCGCCGACTTCCACAAGAGGGCGACACGGCGTATGATGGCGCATGAAAGATGGTACGAGGTCAGGGCCTGGTCACGAGAGCTGGCCAAGTCCGCACGCGCCATGATGGAGATCATCAAGCTGGCGCTGACCCGCCGGGTGCGCAACGTGCTGCTCATCTCCAACTCGCAGGACAACGCCCAGCGTCTGCTCCTGCCCTTCATGGCCAATCTCGAGGAGAACCAGCGTATCATACAGGACTACGGGACGCAGAAAAAGCCGGGCGCGTGGGAAACAGGGGAATTTACCTGCCAGTCGGGATGTTCCTTCCGCGCCATCGGAGCCGGGCAGTCGCCCCGTGGTACACGTAACAAGAACTTCCGTCCGGACTGCATCCTGATTGACGATATAGACACCGACGAGGAATGCCGCAACCCGGAACGCATCAAGGCCAAATGGAAGTGGCTGGAAGAGGCACTGATACCGACCATGTCCGTATCCGGACATTACCGGGTGCTGTTCAACGGGAACATCATCGCGGCGGACTGCTGCATCACACGCGCCATTGAAAAGGCGGAGGAACTGAAGGCGAAGGGCATCGGGCATGTGGATATCATCAACATACGGGGTAAAAACGGCGTATCCTCATGGCCCGAAAAGAACTCGGAAGAGGACATCGACCTGTTCCTATCCCTGGTCAGCGCGTCCGCCGCCCAGAAGGAGTTTTTCAACAACCCGGTGGCCGACGGCGAGGTGTTCCAGGAGATCGCCTACGGGAAAGTGCCCGCCCTCTCCAAATTCAAGTTCCTCGTCATCTACGGCGACCCCACACCGGGCGAGAACAAAAGCAAGAAGAGCTCCACAAAGGCGCTCTGCCTCCTGGGAAAAATCAGCGGGCGGTTATATGTCATCAAGGCATTTCTCGACCGGGGATTGAACGCAGAGTTCATCCAGTGGTACGTACAGCTGCTGGACTTCGTAGGCGGACGATGCCCCGTGTACTGTTACATGGAGAACAACAAATTGCAAGACCCCTTCTTCCAGCAGGTGTTCCAGCCACTGGTCAGAAAGGTGCGCCGCGAGCAGGGCGTGGAGCTCTACATCAGAGGCGACGAGGACAAGAAAACGGACAAGGCCACCCGTATCGAAGCCAACCTCGAACCGCTCAACCGGGAAGGGAACCTCATTTTTAACGAGGCGGAGCGGGACAATCCACACATGAAGCGGCTGGCAGACCAGTTCCGGCTCTTCAACCTACAGCTTACATATCCCGCCGACGGGCCGGACTGCGTGGAAGGCGGGAACCGTATCATAGACCGTAAACAGCGCGACATGGAACCGGCAAAGAAGATCGCCCGAAGCGTGTTGCGCAAAAATAACAAGTACAGACAATGAGCCAATTTATCGAACTGACAGATTATGACGCCAGTATCCACCGCGAGATACTGGACGCGCTGACACGCGAGGACGAGTCCATCGTGGAGATATGCGAGGACCGTACGCTGGCCGAAATGAGGGGATACCTCTCACGGCGGTATGATTGCGACCGCCTGTTCGCCGCAACCGGTCAGGAACGCAACCAGCTGGTGCTGATGATGGCCGTGGACATCACGGTGTACCACATCTTCTGCATCCACAACCCGCGCAACATGTCCTCCGTCCGAAAAGACCGCTACGACCGGGCAAAGGAATGGCTGGAGGCGGTGGCGGACGGGAACATCAGCATCGACGGCGCACCGCTGCTGCCGCAGGAAGAACGCCGGACACGCTCCGGCTTTATCATAAAAAGCAACCATAAACGTTCAAACCATTTTTAAATCATGGGAAGAAGAAAGAAAAATACAGGGCGCATCACCGTAGGCGGGAACTTGCGCCGGCCGGGCATCACGGGCACGCAAACCATCGTACTCACGCAGCCCAGACGTTTCGGCATCGACATCGCCGACATGACGGCGGCCATCCACGCCTTCGAAAACGTGGACTACTCACGCCGGTTCAAATTGTACGACCTGTACAGCGACATACTGATGGACACGCACCTGTCCAGCGTCATCGACAAAAGGGTCGAGGCCGTGCTGGCACTGGACATAGAGTTCCAGCGCGACGGGAAACCGGACGAGCGCATAAACGAGCAGTTGCAGTCGCCGTGGTTCCGGCGCTGCATCGAGGATATCCTTGCCGCCCGCTGGTGGGGATTCTCGCTCATGCAGTTCTACCGCGAAGGACCGTGGATCAACTACGACCTGATCCCCCGAAAGCACGCCGACCCCGTGCGCCGCCTCATATTACGCCACCAGACGGACATCACGGGAACCCCGTGGGATGAATACCCCGACCTGCTCTTTGTCGGGGACAAGGACGATATGGGGCTGCTGGCGAAGGCCGCGCCGTGGGTCATCTACAAGCGTAACGACATGGCCGACTGGGCGCAGTTCGCCGAAGTTTTCGGGATGCCCATACAGGAGTACACCTACGAGACAGACGATGACGAGGCACGCCAGCGTGCCATCGAAGACGCGACGGGTGTCGGATCATTGGGCGTGTTCATTCATGGCAAGGACACGGAACTGAACCTCAAGGAAGCGGGTAACAAGAGCGGATCGGCGGACCTATACGACAAACTCTGCGAGCGTTGCAACAGCGAGATATCGAAACTGGTACTGGGCAACACGCTGACCACGGAAGCCTCCAAGACCGGGACACAGGCCCTGGGCACGGTACACAAGAAGGTGGAGGACAAAAAGCTGAAGTCGGATTGCCGTTTCCTGCTGAACGTGCTTAACTACGACATGACCGACATTTTCCAGGTAATGGGCATCGATACCTCCGGCGGAAAGTTCTGTTTCCCCGAGCAGAAGGAAACGGACACGAAAACCGAAATGACTGTCCTCTCCACCCTGAAAAGGGACTTCAACCTGCCCATCGATGACGATTTTCTCTACGAAAAGTTCGGCATAGAGAAACCGAAGAACTACAAGCAGCTGAAAGCGGAAGCCGCCCAAAAGACACAAACACCGGCCTCGCCCGTTCCGCCGGAAGGCAAAAAAGAAAAGCCCGAGGAAAAGCCGGACAAAGAGGATGAAGCCCCCACGGGGAGACGGAAAAGGAACTTCATGGCGTGGCTAAAGAGTTTTTTCGACCACGCCCCGCACAAAGACGGGGCGGCTTTAAACTGGTAGTCGACACTCTTTATCGGAATGCCGCAGGCGAGGTATCCTCCGGTTTCACTTTTGACCGGGACGTACTGGAGGCGTTCGTGCGCCGCATCTACGAAAAGGACTTCCACCCCATGACGGACATCGAGCTTCAGATGTTCCGTGCCGTCTGGGATACGCTCGACATCGCCACCGACAAAGGGTTCGGAAAGCGTCCGGCAGATGATCCGGATCATGACTTCTACGAGGAACTGAAACGAAACAACGCCGTATTCGCCGCCTTCAAGGTACACCGCATGCAGAACGACATGGCCGCGCTGCTGCTCGATTCGAACGGCGTTTTAAAACCGTTCGAACGGTGGGCGAAAGAGGTCATGCCCATTGCGGACCATCAAATCTACCAGTGGCTGGAGACCGAATACGATACGGCGATAATCCGGGCGCACCAGGCCGCCAACTGGCGACAGTTCGAGCGTGAGAAGGACGTGCTGCCCAACCTGAAATGGATGCCGTCCACCTCCCTGCATCCGGGAGCCGACCACCGCCGGTTCTGGGGAACGATACGGCCCATTGATGATCCGTTTTGGAATAACCACCGGCCGGGCGACCGCTGGAACTGCAAATGTTCCCTCTCATCCACGGACGAGGAGCCTACCCCCCTACCCGACTTCGATCCCGCCGACAAGCCGCAGGACGGGCTGGAGAACAATCCGGGTAAGGACGCCAGACTGTTCTCGGACAAACACCCGTATATGGCTGAGGCCCATACGGGAGCGCAGGAAGCGGTGGACGCCTTGACAAGACGGATAAACGAAATGATAGCGGAAATGCCGGGTAACCTGACGTATGAGGAAAAGAAGGCCATCGCCATGCATAACCTTGAACTGGAAAAAGTTCTCGGGATCACCAAAGGCAAACCCATGAGCGTGGAAGAGGCGGACAAGCAGAATGCGAACCCGAAACATACAAATGAGTTCATATTAGACCCTAACGGAACTTATCAGGATAAAGCCGGGCGAAGATATAGAAAGAACATGGAATACGACCGGGAAAAAGCCAGGCCTTACAACATCAATTGCCAGACTTGTGCTCCGGCCTATGCCTTACGTTTAAAAGGATTTGATATCACGGCAAAAGGGAATGTGCCCGGTTCAAAACTGGAATATCTGAGCAAAGGACGCGCTTTTGAAGTCTGGAAGAATGCGGACGGAACAACTGCGCAACATACCAGCATTAACGACTGGCTTTACACAAAGGGATACTTGAAAATGACGCCCAAAAGGTATAAGGAGTTTTTCAATGAAATCTGCAAGGAAGAGGGTGTTTATGAATTGTGCATCGGTTGGAAAAACGGAGGCGGACACGCTACCATCCTACAACGGTTTGCCAACGGGGAACTTCGTTATATAGAACCGCAAAGCGATAACTCGGCCGGATCGGGGATGGAATGGAAGGATGTCAAATACCTGTGTGAGATGGGAGCGGCAACTTCTCACAGCTGCAGGGGGATCATGAGAATAGACAACAAACTATTCAACCTCGACTTCTTCGACATCTTTGACATATAAGCCTATGAAATCGAAGACTGAAGGCCCTGTTATCTCAATGGCCTCGCCGTCTTTGTACAAGTACAGGAACGGAAAGCCTATAACAAGATCATCCGGTAGACGCAGCAACCATGCCTTTTGGCCGTCAACGTCACCCAGATACTCAAGATTGCCGCCATATTGTTCCATCATGTTGCCGGCTTCTTTGATTACTTGTTCAGGTATGTTCATAAAAAGATAGTTTTCACAAAAATACGGTTTTTATTTGAAAGGACAACAATAATATGAATATAAAAGATTTTTCGGCCTCGCTCAAGGCTAAACAGAAGGAACTGGACACGCTCATGCGCCGCGAGCTGCCCATCAAGGTGGGACGCATGGCCAAAGACCATTACCAGGATAACTTCCGCAAGGGAGGCTTTGTCAATGGCGGCCTGCAGCGCTGGCCGCAGACGAAACGACAAAACTCCGGCTCCAAGTCGGCGGCGGCAGGTTACGGCCCGCTGCTCTCACGGCGTAACCATCTGTTCTCATCCGTCAAATATACACCGGGAGACTACCGCGTCAGGGTGGCCAACGACGTGGAATACGCCCCGCTGCATAACTGGGGAGGCGAGACACATCCGACCGTGACACCCCGGATGCGGAAGTTTGCATGGGCGATGTATTACAAAGCGGTAGGCAAACGGAAAAAGGGTAAAACAAGGCAAGGAGAACTGCCGCCGGAGGCCGGTATGTGGAAAGGGCTCGCCCTTACCCGGAAGAAAAAGTTGAAGGTAAAAATCCCTCAACGCCAGTTTATCGGTGAAAGCACGGAATTGAACAAACAAATCAGGCAAATCGTCGAAGCGGAAATAAGAAACATTTTAAAATAAACAACATGGAAGAACTGTACATCGCAATCCTGAAAAGGATAGAAAATGAAATGCCGGAAATAGCCTACATCGACGAGGACTACGGCCAACTGGAAGGAATGAATTCGGAAAACGAGGATTTTTATCCGGTGACGTTTCCATGCGTATTGGTAGGAAACACCGAAGCGGACTGGAAAGACATCGGGCTGGGAACGCAGGCGGGAGAAATAACATTGACCGTCCGACTGGGCATCGACTGTTACCACGATACCCACATCGGAAGCGGAACGACCGGGCGTATCAAGGAACGTATGGAAATGGCCGGGAAACTATACCGGACACTGCAAAACTTCCAGTTCTGCCGGAACATGGACGAACTGGTCAGAGTCAAAAGCCGGGATTATACCCTGCCCGGAAACATCAAGGTGTATGAATTTGTGTTCTCGTTCAGCTATCGCGATGAATCTGCGCTATTGGATAGCCGGCATCGTCCGTGAACAGGGAAAGCTGTTTGAAGGTTAAACGGGGCGCACGGACTTTGGGGACCGGGTGGATATCCGGATCGACCTTGCTGCGTTCACGGATAATGGCCATGATGCGCTCCTCCGACAAAAAGAACTCTTTGGAGAGTATCTTCAGGGCACGGTCAAAGCGGACGCTCTGCGCCTCCGTCCAATAATAGTAACGGCGGCACAGGGCTTCATTTCGTTCTCTGATCAACTGTTTGTCTCGTCCTTTGGCCATAAATCAATGTATTTAATACAAAAGTACAGCTTTATACCGTATTTTACGGCGGCATTGGCTTTTAAGTTTGTTTGGAACAGACGGTTTTTAAGTTTGTTTAAACCAATCACCCCAAAAAACAATCGGCGGGACAGCTTTTTGTTCCGCCGATTGCTAATTATTATCCGGTTATTTCGTCGATTCCAACTGTTGCAATCGTTTCAAGTGGTAAACCACCGCCTCGAAAAACTCAGGGCTTCTCTCACTTTGCCGTTTTTTGACTCTGCTTCTCAATCGTGGGATTTGTTCCTTGATAATTTCCGCCGTTCCTTCGGCATCTTTGACGCATTGTGCCACACTGGGAACCAGTCCTAAATCTTTCATGTTCATAATTCAATCCTCTATTATATCGTTGCTTTGCAATAAACGTTTCATGCTCCTGTCCCTTTCCGCTTTGCTGGGGTAATAATCGCCGTATCTTTTCCAGCTATGCGGATTGGCTTCACTTTTGAATTTTATGCATGGAGAAGGATAATCCATCCGGCGAAGTATGGTATAACCTGCCTTGCATAATTTGGCTTGATCTGTCGCATTCATATTCAACAGATATTAAAGCCTTCCGACTGTTCACAGAAATCTGCCAGCATTTCTATCTTATGTAAGAACTCTTCAGCCGGTGGTTCCGCTTTTTCCCCTAACATGGATTTGATCTTGATTTGTCCCTGTTCCGACAGTTGGTCCCATTCTTCCTTCAACTCCCTTTTTACAGAGACATACCCCCTAAAGAGCCTCGCCATGATACAGGCTTCTTCTTTTGTGACTTCAAATCCGTCATTGCTTACCGGACTGCCATCTTTCCGGGAACCGACATAAATATATTTTCCCGGAGAAAATGTGTGGTCCCCATAGCCAAACAGGTAGCAAGCACCGGTTTCGTTCAGTATGACGGGCCATGTAAATATCATTCCGCTTTTACAATCGACCCCCTTTTTTTTTGGTATTAAATCATAACCCATAATTATTCTGTTTCCTCCTGTTTTTGTAGTGTTAAACCCAAAGCAGCCATTGCTATTCCCAATTCCATTTCCTTTTTTTGTTCTCCCGCAAGTTCCATGGGGAAAAGAATTGGTTCTGCAACCATTTTCTGCCAGACTTCATCCGACAGGTTTATATCAGCTAAAAAACACGCTGTCTGAACCACGTTCTTATCCAATTCCATTACTATTCTTACTTTTTCTCCCATGACTGATTATTTTTAATCGTTTTCTGGCACATAAGCCGATACATAAGTTGTTACCTCACACGATACGATCACACGCCCGGAACCTTTACACTGCGGGCAGGTCGCGCCCTCTTTCGTCCCCTTGCCCTCGCAGACCTTGCAGACCACGATATGCGGTGGGATCATTCTCTCCCGTTTTGGTAACAGTTCGTCCGTCTTATTCGGTCGATCTGCTTTTCTTTTTAACCTGTTTAAAATACTGTTCATCATTTCTCCTCTGTTTTAAAAATTAATCATTGTCAGACCAAACCTGCTGTCCGGCATTTTCGGACCATAGGTTTTCAAGAGTCGTAATCCGCTTTCCAGTCCACCGTAACGACAGCCCTCATTCTACCCGTCCCGTCACAACGGGGGCAAGTCTTCCACCTGTAATCGTCACGCCCTATTTCTTCCTGGAAACCGCCACTCCCGTTACAGGAGGGGCAAATAAAGCCCCTGGCTTTCACAACCTCCGTCTTGGGGGTGTATTTGTCAATAAAAAGATCGATCGATTGTACGCTCCTGCTCATACTCTCACCTCCCCTTCCTGACACGGGAACAATCCCGGTTCTTTAGATTCCTTCAGGTATTCCAGAAGGCAAAGGTCGATCAGCTGGGTTTCCCAATTGACCGGGCGATGCTTGTACATGGCGCGAAGCGCCTGCCTGCAATCTTCCGCCGAAAGGCCCATGTCCAACTTTGAAACGAACAGGTTTATATCCGAAAGGTGGATGCGTTTCACGTCTATGATCCGGGCATTCCCCTTCCAGATGCCCTTCAAGTAAATCTGCTTGACGGCACCGACGCAATATTTCACGGGATCATGCAGCCTCATGGTTGTGAAGCTATCGCCGTTCAATTTCCCGTTCCAGTTTTTAGAAAATTCTATTCTTTCTACCATAATCTTGTGATATTTTCCATTGGATTGTTTGCATTTGAAACAATATACCAGCCATTTCCCCTCTGTTTTATCCACCCGACAAACCGAATACTGAAAGTCGCAGGGACAGACATATATCCAGTAGCCGGGGGTAAGGGTGGCAGATTTTACCTTCATGCCTCTGTCATTCCTAACGGTATCGCTATCCATGCCCCGTTATCGTTCTTAATCTCGGCCCGGATGAACTGTTTGCTGATGGCCGGCTGGTAGGCCTCCTCGATGATCTGCACGCCTTCCATGAAACGCTCGTCTTCCGATTCCTCGGCTATCTTGCGAAGCTGGACAATACGGCTTGCCTTCAGCGTTCCTTGCGCGTTACGGGCCAACAGGCGGAGTACCATTTTTACGAGTGCCTTCGTTTTCTTGTTGTCGGCAAGCCCCTCGATATACTCCTTCACGATGGCGATACCGTCCTCCACCGTGTCGCGGTAGCCATCGGTTTCATAATACCCTACGGTGATACGCTTGTCTCCAGCGGAATTGGTAAAGGTGTCTGTGCGTTGGCCGTCCTTTTTCAATTTCAAGACTTCCGACTTCATGTCGATCACGCGGCGGAAGTTATTCAGTACGCCGTTTTTCACGGTCTTGATGCAGTCGCTTACCGCTTGCAAGTCCGGGATCGCCTCCTCGATCGTTTCGTCCACCAGTTCCTTGTAGGCCTCGCGGTCACGTTTGGCCTGTTCCTTGGCTCGCTTGGCGGCCTGTTCTGCCTTGAACGCCTCGAATTGTTTCAGTTCTTCGTCCGTCATTTCAACGGCTTTTCTTTCTTCTGTCATAGCTTTAATTAATTTAGTTGTGAATAATCCGTGTTCTTTTCCCTCTCTTTCCTTTGGATGATCCGGAGTTTGATGGCCACCGTATCCAGTTCCCCGGTCGTCAGCCGGGCGAACTTCTTGCCCGCGATCCGGGGATTCTGGCAGTAGGCGTCCACCCGGTTCCAGTCGGTCGTGTCAATGCCCTGCTTTTGCATCAACTTCAGCACCGTGGAGCGTTTCTGCCGCAGCTGCTCACGGTAGATTTCCCGCGCCTTGTAATTCTCATCCATACGCTGCATGTCCTCGCACATGGCGTCGTACTCGTTAACGGTCATTTCCCGGAGCGATTCGGTGCGTCCTCCGGTGTATTGGCTGACCAGCGAGGCTTTCAACTCGTCCTTATCCTCCGTGGGCAGACGGTTCAAGAGGATATAAAAACGTGCGTAGTTCCTGCTCATTCGAAATCCTCCTCTTTAAATCCGTACTCGGTCATCAGTGCCGTATGCGATAAATCCGACAGGCGGTCTGATACCTCACTGTAAATGAATGATTGGTCGCCGGGGGAAAAGGCCGTTGCTCTTTCCACCGCGTCGTTTACGATTGCTTCTATCACTTCATCCATAATTTCATGATTTACGATTTTTACTTCATTGAATATTGGGCGGCACCTTCCTCCCAAATTATATAAGAATTGCCAGGCTGGGTGATAAACCTTCCTTTACACACGGCACGGAATCCTCGGATAAATATTTTCATGTCTGCGTCATAGGCAACTTTCTTCGCCGCACGTCCTTCCGGTTTTTCACCCTCGCAGTGACTGACAAATACCAGCAGCTTATTCCGATGTTTTTCTTTGAGCGTCTTGTAGGCAGCATAAGTCAATCCTGTATATTGAAAACTGTCTATTATCACCACATCCGGACTACGACGTTTCAAAAGACGTTCACTCAAGTCATCCATTGGTTCCCGGTCCAATATTTTGAACTTGTAATTCACTTCCTCCATGCGCTCCCGATTCAAAGTGTTCTGAAACGAAAGGCCGGTACTTTCTTCCAAGCTGTCATAGGCTACCGTACACCACTGGCAAAGGTATTTTGCCAATTGCATCACAAAGCTGCTTTTTCCATTACCGCTTTCACCCCAAATAATCCATACACCTGTACGATCGGGATGTCCGAAAGCGGCCTCCCATTTCCCCTCGAATGGAAAACTGGGAATGTTCATCTGTTGCACCTCTGTTGGGGAATAGGCCCGTTTCATGCTTCCCCCCCCTTTCTTAACTTTTCTATTTCGGTGTAAACCCGACGGAGACTTCCGCCGGTACGATTTACAATCTGCATGATATCGTTACGTTCCGGGGCGTTTACCTTGACCACCATAGCCGCCTGCGCCTTCAGAAATACTTCACGTTCTTTGCCATCGTCCGGTGTTACCTTACTAAACTTATCGCCGTAGCGCGAGAACATTTCCGTATAGCCGATCTTTTCGTTTTCGATGGAGCGAGTGATCTTTGCCCGAAGCCCGTCGGCACCCATCATGTACCAAGCACAACCGCGTTCAGTAGCATTCCACAGGGCTTTCAGTTCGAGAAAAGCGTCATATTGCAGGTCTCCGGCCTCGTCCAATATGATAAGCGGATGTTCCAACGTCCGGAGATAAAAACAAAGGTCATCGTACACGTCTGCATACCGGCCGTTGTTATTTACACCGAACTCTTTGGCGATAAAGCGGATCAGGCGTGATTTGTTCTTTACCTGAGAGCAATCCACATAGATAGCGTTGCGATGTGCTTTAACATAGGCGCGTGCCGTGAATGTCTTTCCGATATTGGCAAGGTCGCAAAGCAGGGCAGACACACCGCTTTCCTGGCAAGTGCGAAGCTGTTCTGTGATAAACAGGAAAGTCGGAGTTTCGGCGACTTTCCATTCGATTTCGTTCTGCAAAGAGACGTTCAACCGGCGAGCAAGGCAAATCCAGTTCGTATCGCTTACCTGTTTATCCGTTATTCCTTTTTTTAAAGAGTTATACACACTTGCTGAAATACCCAATGCGGCAGCGTGCTTGTTGTCACTCGGATAATTCTCACGATTGACACGAATAGCGGCCAATATACGGTCTTTTATTTCTTTCGTTACTTCCATGTTATAATGCTTTTTGAATTGTTTTATAATGCTGTTTAAACCGCATCTTGTCCGATACGGGTGTAATCTTTGCCTTTGAAATAATTTAAGTAGTCAATCTCCTCTGTTTTCGGTATCTTCACTGCCTTAACCGGTGCCGAGGCTATCTGTTTGACGGATTCCGATTTCAAGGTGCCGACGGGGGTAACGCCGTTGCGGACCATCATTTCATCAAAAGCGTGGATATATTTCATCTGTTTACCTAAAATTCGCTTATCTTCCTCAGTCTGTTCCACATCAGCAGTATTGAACCGCCCCATATCAACCAACGTGTCGATCTGTTTCCCGTCCTGATAAATAAACACGTCCTTTATGCTACCGTCCTCTTCCGGTATATAGTAAGCATCCACCTTATAATTATTCGGGGATAACTTCTCTATGACCTCCGGAGAGCTCAACCAATAATCCGTATAATTCACCCGGCAGTAACTGTTACGCCGGATAGTGGTCGGTACGCACTCGCCAATAAATTGGGCTATATAGGCTTTATCGTACGGTTGTAAATTCGGGTTCATACGTTCACAAAGCACCTGCCAACGGCTCATCCCCGGATATTTTTTTTGGTTCGGATGAAGTGATTCATTAAATAACCTAATAATCTCCTGGTCCTCCGCAATCAATTCCTCCCACGTGTAATATTGTTTATCCACGTAAGTATCATTTAGTTCGTCGAACACTTTCTTTGCCTCTGTCCGGTACTTCTTACTTTTGGCGTAAAACCGACCAATACCTAACTGATGTTCGTGTTCCAAACTTCGCTTTTTGGCTCCGTTCAGTGGCTCAGCGTATTTTTCCTGCGAATTTTGCGGGGCACAAAAGCGGACAAACTTAAACACCTTCCCAGCTTCCAGAAAACCCTCTTTCCATTGGCTCATTAAATGATTCTCGACTTCTACCTGTGCCGGGATTCCCCAACCGTTACGCTCTATCAGCCGGAACATATTTCGAAACATATCCACAACCAAATCCACGTCCTTTTTCCGGCTGTAGGAGAATCCGACCACACACTGGCTTGCCACATCATAAGCATAATAAGCCTTCGGACGTTGTTTGCTGTCTTTCAATTTGCGCGGCAAATCGCGGTCGTCAAAAGATACCTTACTGAAACTGTATTCGGGTGATTCGCGATGGACGTGCGGGCGTTGCTCGTGCATGAAGGTTGTCCAGCTCATCTGCTGTTTGTCTATCAAGGCCTGATTTTTAGGCAACGTCAAATAATATTGAACGGTCGAAGGGCTTAACTCTATCGGGTTACCTTTCTTATCTGTAAAATCCGCCGGGTTATAGATTTCTCCGGTTTCCGGATTGAACATTTCCAACTCGCCACGTACAAACTGGTTGTACATATCGCAAACGCTGGTGTTCCACGGCCGATTGGGACGTGCAGCGATACTGACAAGCAGCTTTTCGATCTTCACGTTCACCAGGCGCGTGTTCTGGTTACCAAACTTCTTGCTGATAAGGGCTTCGTAGCCTTTCTCTTTAAATTCGAGAACCTTCTTTTTAAAGCGGTTTACCGAAAGGGGGAGCGTATGGCCGAACTCGGCTTGATAGAAATTGATCGCACCAGCCATTTCCTCCCAGCATAACCGTTCGCCCTGCATGACGGCACGTTGCATTTTTACGTCGTCCATCAGCCTAAGAACAGCCTGTATTGCAGAAGCATTCAGAACACATTCCTGCTGTTTCTCCAAATCAAAATTATCACCGAGAACAAGGCTTTTCCGAGTATAAAATGTCCGGGCGGAATCGTCTACCACCCAATGAACCAAAAACCAATGTCTAAGTATTTCCAGGCGCATATTGCCGTATTTTTCTTCTACTCTTTTTCGATATTTCTCCGGGAGACTCTCAACTGAAACTAATGCGGTAACACCACGACCTACGCCTTTTCGGATAACTCGAATTTTCTTTCTATAAACCAGTTGATCGTAGCAACTTACACTCATAATAGGAGCTTTAATGTCGTCTATCTGATAGCCTCCTACCATCGGGCGATCATCCCTTGTCAGGTCCTCTTTTGAAATACATAATATTTTTCCGAAGTATTCCATATCAAACCTCCTTATCCCTGTAAAGACTGAGCCATTTTATAGACTTCGCCTTGTACACTCATAAATTCGGAAAGGGTAAGCCCGTCTTCAATCCGGCAAACCTCGCCGTCTACCAATACCGCCAGCCGGTTGGTATTCATGTGCAATATGATTTTCACACGAGGACCGAATGTTTGTGTCATAGTTCCTTCGGCCGTTTGGTGGGTCGTATCAAAACCCGGAAGCGAACCGTTTATTTCCACGCCGCCCATTTCCTTTTTGGCCGTATAGCGGATTTTCCGGGCCAATTCGTTGTCGCTCTCATAGTTGAGTGCTTTCCACACCGTAACGCGGGTAACTCCAAATGCCTCCTGGAGTCTCTTTCTTGCGTCGCTGTCGATTATTATTTGTCGTTTCATATTCTATTGCTTTTTAAATACCGTTATTATTCTGTTCTAATTATTCTTTGTTTAGAATAATTCCACACGCTGTTTTGAAATGCTATCGTAGAAATAACCGTTGGAGTAAAAAGCTACTGTCAGTCCATAACGATCCACTATATCTATTTGGGTATTAGAAATGTTACACCCGTAACATACCTCCAACGTACAACTTCCGATATGTTCTTTTCCAACCACCACACCACGCTTATTTTCAACCAGTCGTTCCGCCAAATACACAGCTTGACGACTCTCTATGTCCATTTCCTGCCAACTATTACAAGTTCCAGCCTTACGATTCACTTTCATGTGCCTTTCCTCCTTTATTTTATAGTTTCAATCGTACAATCATCCAATTTTCCGGCAAGAACCGCCCTTACATAAGCCATCGCACATTCGCCAGAAGTGGCTACTACAAAATCCGTTTGCCCCGTCCCCGTAGCCACAATATCCTCGTGGCCGTTGAACTTTTCTATAAGGTTCAGCATCTTAAACTGCTCCCTTTCGTCGATAAAGACTTTAATTGCTTTCATGTTTAACCGTTTTAATTATGCCGTCTTGAGCGTTTTTTCTATATTTACCGCCCGTTATCATTGTTAATATGCTGCAAATATAAGCAGTTTGCGAATACAAAACAAGCAAATTGAGAATTATTTCTCAAAATGCTTATATATTTATTGAGACACATGGAAAAAACAGAAATGTTAAATGCTATTATACGCCATTGCACAGGTGGAAATAAGGCCCAGTTTGCTAATATATTAGGCGTTACACCACAAACAATTAGTTCGTGGCTTAAAAGAAATACTTTTGATATTGAATTAATATTCGCAAAATGCGAATATCTTAACCCTGCTTGGTTACTTAGCAATGGAAAGGGAGCAATGCTAAAGGAAAGCAGTTCTTCACAAGGAGATTTAGCACAGGTAAGATCAGTATGTTCTTCACCTGAAACCTCAATAGATAGCACTCTTAGCAAACCGGAAGCTATACCATTTGCTGAGGCCGCACGAAACGGGTTGCACCCCATCCCTTTAGTGACACGAAAGGCAGCAGCCGGTTTCGGTAATGGAGATTTTTCTATTGAAGAAGCCGACGTAAAGGAGTATTATGTTATTCCTAAATTCAAATATTGCCATGTTGATTTTATGATTGAGGTTTCTGGGCTTTCCATGTACCCTCACTTTAATCCGGGAGACGTTATCGCATGCTCTATACTCCGCAGCACTCAATTCCTGCAATGGAATAAGTGCCACGTAATAGCTACACGCGAGCAAGGCATATTAGTGAAACGACTTATGCCAGGGGAAGACAAAAAACATTTACGCGCAGTCTCAGACAACAAAGAATATCCGCCATTTGACATACCTGTTGACGAAATAACCGGTATCGCCGTTGTGGTTGGCCATGTGGGGCTTGAATAGCCCTCAAAGGCATACGCACGCAAAAATGAAAGCGAGGATAGAAGATACAAGTCATAACTACTTGATAATATGCAATATAATACACATAATCACATTGATTAATACGTTTATATTGGTGGCTTTTTCTACCCACTTAAAGATATTTTTTTGTCAAAGCTGCCGTTTTTCTGACTTTTTATATATCCGTACAATATCGAAAATACGACTTTTTGTAAGTCTTTTGTAAGTGTTTTAACATTTATGATTGTAGTTCTTTTATATAAGTCTTTTTGTAGTTCTTTTTGTTTTTACGCACATAAAGAAAGGCCGCTATGATACTACGGAAACGAGTATCACAACAGCCTTTAAACAGCAATATAACAACGGTTTAACGATTGCCTCTAATAAGGTGAGAAACAACAATCCTGGCTCTTTGTGTCATCTTTATGCTGCCATCAGTCAAACCAGCGTGTAAAAGGGTACTTTTCTTGATACCGATCCGCTCTTCCTCCAGCGTATCAAACACTGCCGACAGACTTCCGAAATAGAAATCTTTCTTCTCGAAAATCAGGTGTACATGCACTACTTTTACCTCTCGTTTCTCCATGCTATTTGGAAATATCTTTTACACAAAAGTACCAAATAATAATTATTTGGAAGTATTTTATACGTTAAACTTCCAAAAACGCATAACGAAACGACATAAAAAGAACGCCAACCAAACCAACCTGTTTTAAGGCGATCTGGCGGCGTTTCATATCTTCAGCGATAAAAGATACACCATGCAAAGCCCGATGTAAAGATAAGGCAAAGAATCGCCCCAAATCAGGCGTTCGAATGTAAACATAAGGTAAAGATAAAGTTATTTCGTTTTGCGAGGTCGTTCGAGCCTATTCCTTTATAACTTGCTGTTTTATAGCCTCATACTATTATTTTCGTCCTATCTATATTTTATCACTTCGTTTTAAGCCCCATATAACTGAGTAAATATTTTAGAAAGAATGTTTTTTTCTTCACTTACAAATACAATTGGAAATAGACGATCCAACTATCATACCATCATAATTGGCAATAACCCACTATATATCAACACAAAATAGCCATGACAGTTCGCAAAATAACTGTCATGGCCACTATCATACCATCATACATAAAATTAGTCAATCAATTATATATCAACCATCTACCTCTTCCACATAATAACAAGTCCCCCTCATCGTCCGCTTATTCGGCACGCTATTCCGCTTCAAAAGCTTGCCGAAATTAAGGATCATCGTTTTTGTAATGTTAAAACCAGGTTGTTTCTCCGCGATCATATCCAGTATCTCGGACGCCAGAAGCGGCTTTGCCTCTTCAATATCCTCCGCGATCTTGAAATAACGCAGGAACAGTTGCTCTTCAGCCGGCTGCTGCTGGAAATCCCTGTTGTTTTCAGTGATCAGCGCCTCTTCCTCCGGAGTAAACCAAAAACGTTCACCACGCCTCAACAATTCTTTCGCTTCCGCATACAACTGATCATAATCGATCGGCTGGGCATAATCGATCCGGCCCTTCACCTCCACGCAAATGAAGCGGCGGCTACCGGTCGGATCCGTCAGCAAATCATAATTGTTGCTGGTCGCGATAAACGTGGCATAGCGACGCAAGTTACGGCTCGCGCTCTGATAAGGCAAACGGGTGTTCACAACCGCTTTTTGCAGGATATGCTTCAAAAAACTTTGATGAGAACTTTTCACTGAATCAAATTCATCGATATTAATCAACGCATACCGGTGCAAAGCCAACTCCGCCCCACGGCGATTGCCGAAATCGATACTGTCCGTATAATAAGGACGCAACACTGGTGGCAACAAATTCAAGCAAAACGTGGATTTCCCACACCCTTGGCCACCGACCAACAGAGGTGTCGTACTATTCCCGTGTTCCGAATCCAGTTCCATCCAATGTGCTACCATGCTTAGGAACCAGCGGTAAAACAAATCTCCCCATATCGGATTGTCACAAGGGACACGCCCGGCTAATGCCCTGATGCGTTCTTTTCCGTCCCAAGCCGGAAGATTCCCAAGAAAATGGTCGATAGGATGATATATCGGAACACGATCGGAATTGACATACCGGTCGATATCCTTGTCCCATACATTCAACCCTTCCTGCTGGGCTTCCAGGCAAATGGAATTCCGAACTTTCGTCGTATAAGGCTTGTAAACGAACTGTATCATCGAACGGTCCAAATATTCCACTCCACCGCTCATCTCATTCGTCCGGAAGAAATAACGCCGGTTCATAAACTCGTCCAACCGCAACACCAACGACATGGATGGCGGGACGGAAGAGAGCGGCTCCGCCCGGTTTGAAACATTCTCCAACGTATATGCCGTACGGAAAGCCATACGGATGTCTATCTTATATTTTTTCAAAGCCTCATAGCGCAATGTCCAGCCCACCGCCTCTTCCTCCGGTATTCCAAGCCGGCAGCAAGCTTGCGCCAAGTCGATGAACAGCAGTTGGATATCATCTTCCGGGCTTTCTGAAAACCGGCGCGTCATCTCCATCAGGATGACACTGAACAGCGTGGCGATCTGCCCGTTCCGATCCGCTCCCGGAGCCATCATCTCCAACGGATCCCGAACCGGAGAAGGCACGATCTTCAAGTCACCCCCGTCCGGCATCTGCAAAGGTTGCTCGATCCGGATCGCCACCGCATCCGGATTGTAATAGGCGTCCGGATCCACACTCATCCGGCACCCCCGCGACAGGAACGGTTCTTTCAACGATATAATGCTGCCCAACTGCGGCTGGTAATGCCGCACCGCCAGCTGATAAGCCGCAGCATGAAACATACGGGCCTGCTCCTCTTTTTTCGGCAGCGAGCCGTCGGGCAGCACAAAAGGAACCACGATCTTGACCGAACGCCCGCTCAGCCCGACGAACGCCAGCAAGGTCTGCGGCAGGGCGGCAGCTTCACGGCGGACGGCCTCCGCCTCATTCTGGCTTTCCAAGCCATTCACTTCCAACAAGACATACCCGTTATAGCGCCTCAACTGTATTCCATCGCCATTCTTCTTGAACGTCGAGCCAAAAGCCAGAACCGGTAGTTTTCCGGACAAATCCGTGGTTCGTGCCAAAAACGCCATATTTAATTTTCGACGAACCGACAGTATCGCTTCCGCATCTTTGCCGTTTTTCAGCAACCCGACAATATATTCCATATCACGCGAGTGCATCCGCAACACGCCTTTTTTATGCCTGTAATATGTGATTTGCATTACCAAGGATTTCTTTCGAATTTGACAAATTTCATGCTCTTTCTCACACAGGGAGCCATCCTGAAACAGACACGACGCGCCTTCACCCGATGGGGAGTACATTTTTTCGGATCTTCGAAGCCTTCGCTCCCTGCCGAAAGATAAAAATCACCCAACCCGTCCAACTCCACGGAATAGCCGTCTTTCAACAATTCAAGAATCATCCCTCCGATCTCGCAAACCGAAGCGAACACATCACCTCGGCTCAACGAGCAACGATCGGCAACCAAATCAGCCAGCTTTTTCGTTGAAACCCGCCCGCACGTAACCGGAACACCATAATAGCGTACTTTATCTTCCGCTCCCGTCTTGTCCAGTTTTTGCCGGACTACATAGTAATGTGCCATAAATAACAGTATTTTTAATATTAAACAACCAGATATTCTTCTTAAGACGCCCATTTTAACACTTTTGACACCCCCATCTGAACGGTATCAACACCCGGGTCTCACCCCTTCCGACACCCGGATGACGGGCTTCTTTTCTTATTACAAATATACAAATAAAACATCTATAATGCAAATATTTACAGCACTTTATTCAATTATATCTACACTTATTTTTCCCCAGCACGAAGACAGAAGCATGTGATATACGACATGATAGTATGATAGTATGAAATGATAGTTGAAAATAGATACTATCATATTTTTATAAACTAATATACAGACATTTATAAGAAAATATGATAGTATGATAGTTGGATTTAAAAAAAATCATATGTACATAATAGGTGGATGTTTACAGCAGCTTATTTATATTGCTTGCAGGAGGAAGACTTACATGGATGGCAACCCTAAATAACACATCGTCCTGTTTCCATGTTTGACATTGCAGCTATCAAACACAAGAAACAGGACGATTTTGCATATCTAAGTTCTTTCCCGATTGACCGGACTTACATAAAAATTTCGACAAACGTGCCATTCCGACATAGTACACAACTACATCATCGAGCTAAAAGCACCTTATTTTTTGCAACCGTCGCCTGAAACTCTTTCAGGTAGAACGGTTCGAAATAGGCGGTGTCTTCAAACTTGCCGGTGGCAAAAGCTTGTTCCGAGAGCGGAATCATGTTTACGGCAAGAGGATGGATGTCCTCGATAAAGATGGCATTCGGAGAAGTGATGACCGATTTGCATTTGGAAGCACCGTTGCCAAAGAAACAAACTTTCCCTTTTTCCAGATAAGAAGCATACGTGCCGACTTCCACAATATCGGCCTTCGTCTCGCGGACTGGCTTTAAGGAAGCATCGTAGATAGCGGCATAAACCTCCATACGCCGGGCATCCAACATAGCACAATAAAGGCAATCATCAGTAATAGAGACGATTTGCGAATCACCCTTACTGTTGACAGTAGCAGCCATGATGTCCAACGTATGAATGCCGATCAGAGGAATACCGAAACCAAAGCAAAGACCTTTAGCGACAGACACTCCGATACGGAGTCCGGTATAAGAACCAGGACCGCTACTGACCGCTACGGCATCCAAGGCTTTCTTCCCCTTCTTTTTCAATACGGAAAGAGCTTCTTCAACAAATACGCCTAATAGGGCTGCATGCGAAGGGCCGTCGAACGAAGCCTTCGCAAAAAGGACTTCACCATCCATAGACAACGCTACAGAGCATACAGAAGTCGATGTTTCGATATTTAATATACAAGACATTTTAATTGACAATTGACAATTGACAATTGACAATTAGAATATGTGTCAAAAGCCAATCGGTTGATAATGGATGCAAAAGTATAAAACATAACTGTAATCTCATGATCAAAACCGATTTTATTAAGGCTGACACGGATGGTTTCGGCTTTTTCCCAATTATATTGTCAATCGTCAATTGTCAATTATCAATTGATTAGCTATCTTTGCACAAATTTTTAGAACAATGATACAATCAATGACTGGATTCGGTAAGGTTACAGCCGAACTTCCTTCTAAAAAAGTAACCGTAGAAATAAAAGCTCTGAACAGCAAGCAACTGGATTTGTCGACCCGCATTCCTTCCATCTACAAAGAAAAAGAAATGCAAATACGCAGTTTGTTACTCCAGTCGCTTGAACGTGGAAAAGTCGAATTTAATATATTTGTCGAATATATCGGTAAAGACACACCCACACAGATCAACTTGGCTGCGGTAGAAAACTATTACAATCAAATCAAAGATATTGCCGACCGCCTGAACATCGGACTTCCCGCCGACTGGTTCCAGACCCTGCTCCGCATGCCGGACGTGATCAAGACAGAGGCCCAGGAAGTAAACGAAGAGGAATGGAATGTGGTTGAGAAAGCGATCAAAGAGGCCATAGGGCACCTTTGCGATTTCCGTATTCAGGAAGGCGCCATGTTACAAAAGTTGTTCGAACAGAAAATTGCCAATATCTCCCGCCTGCTTTCAGAAGTAGAACAGTATGAAAAGGAGCGGATCGAAAAAATCAAAGCCCGTATCATGGACAATCTCGAAAAGATTGCCGGACAGGACTACGACAAGAACCGGTTCGAACAGGAGATGATCTATTATATCGAAAAACTGGACGTAAACGAGGAAAAGAACCGCCTGGACAACCACCTGAAATATTACATCAGCACGATGGAGAGCGGACACGGACAAGGTAAGAAACTCGGTTTCATCGCCCAGGAAATGGGACGTGAAATCAACACCCTTGGTTCGAAAAGCAACCATGCCGAGATGCAAAAACTTGTCGTCCAGATGAAAGACGAACTGGAACAAATCAAAGAACAAGTATTAAACGTATTATAAAAACGATATATGGCTGGTAAACTGATCATATTCTCCGCGCCGTCCGGTTCGGGCAAATCCACTATCATCAATTTCCTGCTGAAGCAGAATCTGAACCTGCATTTTTCCATCTCGGCTACCAGCCGGGCCCCACGTGGTACGGAAAAGGACGGAGTGGAATATTATTTCCTTACACCGGATGAATTCCGTGCCCGTATAGCAGCAGGAGATTTCCTGGAATACGAAGAGGTCTATACCGACAAATATTACGGCACGCTGAAAAGCGAGGTGGAACGAAGGCTGATGAGTGGCGATAACGTCATATTCGATGTTGATGTCGTAGGAGGTTGCAACATCAAGAAGTTTTATGGCGACCGTGCTCTTTCGGTCTTTATCCAGCCCCCTTCGATCGAAGATTTGCGGAGTCGTCTGGAAGGACGCGGTACGGATGCTCCGGAAGTAATCGAAAGCCGCATTGCCAAAGCCGAATTTGAACTGGGTTTTGCCGACAAATTTGACGTAATCGTGGTGAACGACAAGTTGGAAGTCGCAGAAAAAGAAGCACTAAAAGTGATAAAAGAGTTCCTTAAAAAAGCATGAACGGCAAGAAGTTATCCAAGAAATGGCTATATACATTCATTGGTATAGCATTTGTCGCTCTTGCCACTTGTACAGCCGCCCTATATTATAAGGAGTATATCATAGCGATCGGTACCGGATTGGTATTCGGTGCACAAGTCATAAATATCATCAAGTGGAAACGGGACTGAAGGAAAATACGGCCAGCAAACGTAAAACCGGCATTTATTCCGGTTCATTCAATCCGGTTCATATCGGCCATCTGGCATTAGCCAACTGGTTGTGTGAATTTACGGAGCTGGACGAGCTATGGTTTCTGATCACCCCCCATAACCCGCTAAAAGAGAAGGAAGAACTGATGGATGACCGGCTTCGCTATGAACTGGTTAAAAAATCCATCGCTGGTTACCCTAAGTTCCACGCCAGTGACTTCGAGTTTTCCCTTCCTCAACCCACTTATACCATCAACACACTCCGGACATTGGAAGCAAGTTATCCGGACCGTGAATTCTATTTCATCATGGGTGCAGACAATTGGAAATATATTACCCGGTGGGTAGAATACGAAGCCATCATTTCCAATTATCCGATCTTCATCTATCCGCGTAAAGGATTCGATGTTGAAATTCCGGCACAATATCCTCACATAAAAAAAGTAGACGCCCCTTTGGTCGAAATATCCTCAACCTTTATACGCGAAGCTTTCAAGACCGGAAAAGATGTCCGCTTCTTCCTGCCCGAAGCCATACGTAATCTGCCTTTTCCATTACAAAACAATACCTTTTAAGAACATAAAGCGTAAAGTCGCATACGTTTTTAGGCAATAAGTAAGAAAAGTTTTGTATTTTTGCGCCGTATTATACAAAATAATAGCGTAATGAATCTATTAGAACTGAGTGAACAGGAAATCATAAGACGTAACAGCATGGAGCAGTTACGCCAGATGGGGATAGAACCTTATCCCGCAGCTGAGTATGTAACGAATGCATTTTCCAAAGAGATAAAAGAGAATTTTAAAGACGATACAGAGCCCCGCCCTGTAAGTATTGCCGGTCGCATCATGAGCCGCCGCATCATGGGAAAGGCTTCCTTCATGGAATTGCAGGATTCAGAAGGCAGAATACAGGTTTATATCTCTCGTGACGACATTTGCCCGGAAGAAAATAAAGATCTGTATAACATTGTTTTCAAGAAATTGCTCGATATCGGCGACTTTGTCGGAATCAAAGGTTTCGTATTCCGTACACAGATGGGCGAAATTTCCGTCCATGCACAAGAGATAACGGTATTATCCAAATCACTCAAGCCGCTACCGGTCGTCAAATACAAAGACGGTGTAGCATACGATGGATTCAACGATCCGGAATTGCGTTATCGCCAACGCTATGTCGACCTGGTGGTCAATGATGGTGTAAAGGATATTTTCATGAAACGTGCGGCAGTTATCAAGACCATGCGTACCGCCCTGGACGAAGCTGGATATACGGAAGTGGAAACTCCGATCCTGCAATCCATTCCCGGAGGGGCAAGCGCACGTCCGTTCATTACGCACCATAACTCGCTGGATATCGACCTCTATCTGCGTATTGCTACCGAACTGTATCTGAAACGATTGATCGTCGGAGGTTTCGAAGGTGTCTACGAAATCGGTAAAAACTTCCGTAACGAAGGTATGGATCGCACCCACAATCCGGAATTTACCTGTATGGAACTTTATGTCCAATATAAGGACTACAACTGGATGATGAGCTTCACCGAACAGCTATTGGAACGTATCTGTATCGCCGTCAACGGTACATGTGAAAGTGTAGTCGACGGCAAGACCATCAACTTTAAAGCTCCTTACCGCCGTCTGCCGATTCTGGATGCCATCAAGGAAAAGACAGGTTACGACCTGAATGGCAAGAGCGAAGACGAGATACGCACGATTTGCAAGGATTTGAACCTTGAAATCGATGAAACAATGGGTAAAGGCAAGCTGATCGATGAAATCTTCGGTGAATTCTGCGAAGGCACGTTTATCCAGCCGACTTTCATTATCGACTACCCGGTCGAGATGAGTCCGCTAACCAAGATGCACCGGAGCAAACCTGGATTGACCGAACGTTTCGAATTGATGATCAACGGTAAAGAAGTGGCAAATGCCTATAGTGAGCTGAACGATCCGATCGATCAGGAAGAGCGCTTCAAAGAGCAATTGCGCCTGAGCGAAAAAGGGGATGACGAAGCGATGTTCATCGACCAGGACTTTTTGCGTGCACTGCAATTCGGTATGCCTCCGACGTCTGGTATCGGTATCGGCATCGACCGTCTGGTGATGTTGATGACTGGCCAAACGACTATTCAAGAAGTGCTGCTCTTCCCGCAGATGCGCCCGGAAAAGACAGTTAAGAAAGACACCGCAGACAAATATGTCGCACTGGGTATCGATGAAGCATGGGTTCCTGCTTTACATAAAGCCGGATATCTCACAACCGACACGTTGGTAGACGCTAATCCCAACAAGCTGAGACAGGAACTCTGCGAAATGAATAAGAAATACAAACTGGAATTGCAAAACCCCACTGCCGAAGAAGTAGAGGCATGGATTGCAGGCGCAGCCAAATAAGAGTAATACTATGAAGTTGCCCGGAAAAATTGCAATAATGGGAGGTGGTAGCTGGGCTACCGCCTTGGCCAAGATTGTACTTTCTACACAAGATAGTATTAACTGGTATATGCGTCGGCCAGACCAAGTAGAAGAGTTTCTGTTGTTGGGACATAACCCCAGCTATCTTTCCGCCGTCAAATTTGATACTGACAAAATCAAATTCTACACGGATATCAACAAAGTAATCAAAGATTCGGACACATTGATTTTCGCCACCCCTTCTCCTTTTTTGAAACAACATTTGATGAAGGTGACGACCTCCATGCAAGACAAATTCATCATTTCGGCCATCAAAGGAATCGTTCCGGACGAAAACATGCTCGTAGCCGATTATTTTGCCGAATACTACAATGTCCCGATTGACAATATCGCTGTCATCGGCGGTCCGTGCCATGCCGAAGAGATCGCTCTCGAACGGTTGTCCTATATCACGCTGGCTTGCCCTAATATCGAGAATGCAAGAGCTTTCTCCTCCGTATTTAAGAACCAGTATCTGAACAACTCCTGTTGCAAGGATGTTACAGGTATTGAATATGCTTCCGTATTGAAAAACGTATATGCCATCGTCGCAGGTATCTGCCACGGTATGAAGTACGGAGATAATTTTCTGGCAGTTTTCATCTGCAACGCGATCGAAGAGATGCGTAACTTCCTCAACGCCGTACATGGCCTGGAACGGGATGTGACAGATTCGGTATATCTCGGTGATCTTCTGGTAACCGCATATTCTCGCTTCAGCCGGAACCGTACGTTCGGAACCATGATCGGGAAAGGTTATTCCGTCAAAATAGCCCAGCTCGAAATGGAGATGATCGCCGAAGGATATTACGGGACAAAATGTATTCGGGAGATAAACGAAAAATATAAAGTAAACATGCCGATCTTGGATACTTTATATAGTATTCTATACGAAAAGAAATCGCCGACTACCGCGATACGGCAGTTGACTGAAACATTTAAATAATAATGTAAATATGAAGAACATCAGTCTTAACATTGACAAAGCGCTGGGTACTGTGACGAAAGAACAGGTGTATGCTCAGGCTGCAAAGGCCCACGAATGTAATGTCACTTTACAAAATGGTAATGGTGCAGGTAACGACTTTTTAGGTTGGTTGCACCTCCCCTCTTCTATTACAGATGCTGAACTGACAGACATCGAAAATACAGCTAACGTACTTCGTTCTAAATGTGAAGTTGTTGTCGCCATCGGTATCGGCGGTAGCTATTTAGGAACAAAAGCAGTGGTAGAAGCATTAAACAATAGCTTCGACTGGTTACATACGAACCGTAAAAATCCGGTTTTAGTATATGCTGGACACAATATCGGCGAAGATTACTTGTATGAACTTTGCGAAATCCTGAAAGGCAAACAGTTCGGTCTGATCAATATCTCCAAATCCGGTACGACTACCGAACCGGCCTTAGCTTTCCGCATGCTGAAAAAGCAACTGGAAGACGCAGTCGGCAAAGAAGAAGCCAAACACCGTATCGTCGCCATCACGGACGCCAAAAGAGGCGCTCTCCGCACGCTGGCTGACCAGGAAGGCTATAAGACATTCATTATTCCCGACAACGTCGGCGGTCGTTTCTCCGTACTGACTCCAGTTGGTTTGTTACCTATTGCCGTTGCCGGTATCAGCATCCGCGATTTGGTTGCCGGAGCTATTTCGATGGAAAAAGCAACAGACGTAAGCGTTCCTTTTGCTGAAAATATGGCAGAAATCTATGCTGCTACCCGTAACGAATTATATAAGAGCGGCAAGAAGGTTGAAATCCTCGCCAACTTCCATCCGAAACTCCACTACATCGCCGAATGGTGGAAACAGTTGTACGGTGAAAGCGAAGGCAAGGACGGTAAGGGTATTTTCCCTGCTTCCGTCGATCTGACAACCGATCTGCACTCTATGGGCCAGTGGATTCAGGATGGTGAACGCACGATCTTCGAAACTGTTATTTCTGTTGAAGAGCCGAACCACAAAGTAGTCGTCCCAACCGACGAAGCAAATCTGGACGGTTTGAACTTCCTCGCCGGCAAACGTGTGGACGAAGTGAACAAGATGGCAGAATTAGGTACTCAATTGGCTCACGTGGACGGCGGTGTTCCTAACTTGAAGATCACAATGCCGGAAGTAAGCCCTTACTACATCGGCCAGCTATTCTACTTCTTTGAAAGAGCCTGCGGCATCAGCGGTTACATGTTGGGAGTAAATCCGTTCGACCAGCCAGGTGTAGAAGCCTATAAAAAGAACATGTTTGCCCTGCTGAACAAACCGGGTTACGAAAAGGAAAGCGAAGCGATCCGCGCACGGTTGTAGCCAACAATCACATAATATAAAAATTTTTCAGGCACGACTCTCCTTCAAAAGGATCGTGCCTGAAAAATATCTATTAGCAAGCAATTAAAAATGATTCAAGAAGCAATCGCCCAATATCTGCAAAAACAGCGACAAGTTTTATTTTCTCCCAAGGCCGTACTTTTCGATATGGATGGTGTCCTTTACGATTCCATGCGTTTTCATGCCCGTGCCTGGTACGAAACGGCTACCCACCACCAGTTGATCTCCACCCCGGAACTATTCTACCTGTATGAAGGCCGGACGGGTGAAAGCACGATCAACGAATTGTATCAAAAGACTTTCCTACGAGATGCGACCGATGAGGAAAAGAAATCCATCTATGAAGAAAAAGCTATCTTGTTCAATCAATATAACGATGGAAAGGCAATGCAAGGAGCGGCCGAAGTACTGAAAAAAGTAAAAGCCTCCGGCTTGCAAACACTTGTCGTAACCGGTTCCGGACAACACAGCTTAATCAACAAGCTGGAACATACCTACCCAGGCTATTTCAAACGGGAAAAGATGGTGACGGCCTTTGACGTGAAGTTAGGCAAACCTCATCCCGAACCTTATCTGATGGGATTGGAAAAGGCAGGAGTCAAACCCTATGAAGCTCTTGTCGTAGAGAATGCCCCGATGGGCATACAAGCGGGAGTAGCTGCAGGGATCTTCACGATAGCAGTCAATACTGGTCCTTTGGACGACCGAATTTTACTCGATGCTGGCGCCGATCTACTTTATCCGGACATGACGGCTTTGGCGAAGGATTGGGACAACCTTATGAATGCAATCAAGATCTCTTAAATAAATTAGGCACGGATTACAATTGATGTAACCTGTGCCTAAAAAACTTATACAAAAACGTCTTACTTCACATAATCCGCCTTGTTCAGATAATCATAGCTCTGCTGGACGCTGGCAACCGGATCATTTTGGGTATACTGTTCGACTTCAACATACCAATCTTTGATATTATTTGCGTACATCTGGTCAAAAATAGGTTTGAAGTTCATCTTACCACTGGCGCCGATTTCCTTTTCGTCTTTGATATGGACAGCCTTGAACTGGCTCGGACGGTTCTTCAGGTAAGCAACCGGATCACCACCGCCTTCCTGTACCCAATACACATCCATTTCAAAAAATACATGATTCGGACTTACATTATCTAACAAGAAGTCGTAGATCAATTGATCTTCGATTTTACGGAATTCAAAAGCATGGTTATGGTAACCGAATGCGATGCTGGCAGCTGCCGTCTTGTAGCCAACGGTATTGAAATAGTCGCAATACATCTTCAAATCGTCCAAAGTCGTCTGGTCGGTAACCGGCATCCACGGCTGAACCATGTATTTGACACCTAATTCATTGTGGGCATCGATAGCCTGATCCCACCAACTCATCACTTCAGCTTCTTTTTCCTTTGTGAAAGCTTGTCCTAAGTGAGCGCTCGTACATTTCATGCCCAAATCATTCACCATCTTCTTGAACTCAGCAGGAGCCAAACCATAGATCTTGCCATTGTCATAGCTAGCTGTTTCAAGATTCTTATAGCCCATTTTCGAAGCCGTTTCCAATACCTTCTGGATTCCTTCTTCTTTTACAAGGTCTCTTAAAGAATATAGCTGAAGCCCGATATACTTGGAGGACTCGGAAGCTGAGGCTTTACCGGCACAAGAAGTTAGCAACTGAGGCATCACCATCCCCCCTGCGAGCATTAACGAAGCCCGCTTTAAAAACTCACGTCTGTTCTGCATAGTACTAAAAAATTAAGTTTGCTTTGAGAATTTCTACAAAAGTAAAACTATATTCGGTGGATTCTAACATAATAACGTTAAAATCATCAAAACGGAGTCATAAAACCTTCTTATCTTCTTTTACCAACCTCTTAAGAGGACGACAAGAGAAGCCACAAGAGGAATACCATTAAAAAGTCTGCTTCATCTTCATATACCTATGCTGCTTTATAATCATTTTCCGGCTACGGATAATTTGAAAACGATATATCACGAGGGCCAGTACGAAATAGGCACCTGCCTGAATCCATAACGTATGATATTCATGTACCACCTCATTCAATGCCGCCCCACATGTATTGATACGGATGAATCCCTGAATCCCCGGTGTCGAAGGAAACAGATATCCTATAGCCTGCCAGAACGGAGGAATCGCTTCTTTCGGCCAGGAGACTCCGGATATGAATAACAAGATCACAGATGTAAAGACAAACACTAGCATAGGCGCCTCTCGGGTAGTCATAAAACCGGACAATGTCATGGCAAAGAAGATCGAAGCAAACAGATACGGCAGGATGAACAGCAAGATCGTAACCGGATCACCCACTTGAGGCAGGGAGAAGAGTTTCGGCACGACGGCTAATACCCAGATGCAGACAACTACATAAATCAAGATATAGGTCAGAGACTTGCCTAACACGATGCGCAACGTCCCGTTGAAATGCCGGCTAATCGGAACAAGGCTGTGGAAGCGGTTCTTTTCACGTGCTGTCCCCCCTAACATACCGATCCCTAAAACCAGTGTTTGCTGGATAACTAAAATAAGGATAGCCGGAACTAAAAAACTGGCAAAGCCGTTTTGCGTATTGAAGAGGGTCACGGATTCATAAGGAATCGGATTGACCGTTATTTCCTCCTGCTTTGCCGATGCACCCGGAGCATTATGCATCCGTATTTCTTTCCCTAAGTCGAGTGATACTTCCGTTGCCGCCAGCAAAAACGCTTTATAAAACAGCAGGCTGCTCATATCGCAATACAAGGGAACCGTCGTCTGCTTGCCCGTATGCAAATTCTTACTGAACTCGGTCGGGAAATAAAGGATTCCATAGGCTTCTTTCCTGTCCAGCATCCGCTTGGCCTCCTCCATATCCGTCGAGACGGCGACTACCCTGACATCGGGCGTAGCATTCACACGACGGGTAAACTCGCGACTTAGATAGGAATCGGACTGGTCCACAACCACCATCTTCGCCTCGCGTACCACTTCATTATTATAAATAAAGGAATAAAGCAACGGATAGGCAAAAGGCACCAGGAAAAAGAAGATCAGCACGCCCTCGTCTTTGAAGACATTTTTCAATTCATCCTTCCAAATGTAAAAGATGTCCAAGATCCCTTCCTTGATCATATCTCGTAAACGATATTCTCTTTTCATTACTTTCTGTTTTACGGAATATATTTAAAGTACAACAATGCGTTCTTCAAGTTTTTTCCAATCAGGAAAGGCAAAACGAGAAAACCCATAAGCCAGGCATATTCAGCCCAGCTATAAAAGAAAGGCCTTCCGTTCAAAGCCTGGTCAACATAGATCAGAAAATAGTGCCGGAGAGGGAACAGGTTGGAGAGTGCCTGCAAAGTAGGGTCCATCCCCAATACCGGAAAAGAAAATCCGACGATAGAAAAAGCGATCATCCCGAATAGGCAAGCAAAGCTCAACCCTAAACGAAAAGTCGGCAACACCCCTATCATGAAAATCCCGACCGCCTGCGAAGCAATCACCAGCAGAAATAGAGCCGACAGCATCGGTAACCAGCCACTATTCAACGGGAACGAATTAAACCCATACAAGGCCACCGCATACAGGAATGCCACAATCGTAAAAATCACCGTATGAGGGAATATCTTCCCTATGAGGCTCACCGTAAGCGAATTTCCACCCATCTGCAACCATTCGCGGGCCGTCGAGTATTTAATCTCGGAACCGATGCTCAATACCGTCACCAAAAAAATCATCAATTGCAAAACACCAGGCAAAAGTGTGTTATTCAGATAGACCGAATAGTTAAGCCAAGGATTCCCGATCGCGTGTGTGTCGATCACGATCGGCTGGAGCTGCGCCATGATCTGGGTTTCAGTATAGCCATGCGCCAGCCCCGTCTGAAGCCCGACCGAAGCACCTGCTAAGACAGACATGGTTTTCATATCCCGAAACAACAGAGATGCAGCAATAAGATAAGTACCGTTCGTATAGAACGACAGCTTAGGCTGCCGACCTGCTGTCGCATCCACACCAAAGTCCTTCGGAATATAAAAAATGCCATAAATTTTCCCTTCCTGCATAGCCTGGCGAGCTTCCTCGAACGAGACGGTTGTCAGCATCACCTTCGTCTGCTCGAATGCATCCAACTGGCGGGCTAAGTTACGGGAGTTGGAAGAGCCGTCCAGATCTACTACCGCAACAGGCATATCGGTAGGCAAACCCTCCTTCATCAACGAAAGAAAAAAGACCACACAGATAGTGGGAGCCACCAACATACAAAAGAAGTAGACCGGGTCTTTACAAATCCTGAATATCTCACGCTTTGCAATTGACAATTTTGGGGTACTATTTAATTTTTCATTATTCATTTAACCTTGTTCTTTAATTGTCAATTATCAATTGTCAATTTCTTAATGACCGACATTCCAGGACGTAAGTCGGCCACCTTTTCCATTGGACGGGCACGCACCTCGAATGTCTTGGAGTCAAACTGTCCGTTCGTTTTTGTCGCTTTCCAGGCGGCATAAGTTCCCATATCCTTCATATAATAAACTTTCAGTTTGACCGGCCGGTTATCCAACGCCGGGATAAAAGCGTCTAATTCGGTACCGATCTTGATGTTTTTCAGATGATCTTCACGAATACTGAAGGTCACCCACATATCGTTAAGGTCGGTGATATTCATAATCGGAGCACCCGTACCGACCAACTCGCCCACTTCAGGAAAACGTTCGGACACCTCCCCGTCGATCGGTGAGACAAGTGCCGCTTCCTTCAAGTAGGATTCCACTTCGGCAACCGCTCCGGCAGCCTGCCCTACGAGAGCGGCAGCCGCGGCCTTATCTTCCACACGGGCTCCGTCTACAGCCATATCATACTGGGATTTGGCAGCTTTCTCAGTAGCGGCCATTGCCTTGTAACTGGCTTCTGCCTCATCGCGTTTCTGGGCAGACATTACCCCTTTATCGAACAAGTTTTGTACGCGCGTATATGATTTCTGGGCAATATCCAATCCTGCCTTCGCCTTCTGCCACATTTCATATACTCCAGCTATCTCTTGTGCACGGGCACCTTTAATAGCCTTTGCGTTCTGAGCTTCAGCGGCACGACGCACAGCCTCCGCTTGCTGAAGCTTGGCAAGAACTTCGGGCGTATCTAGGAAGACAAGCGTGTCACCCACTTTCACCTTGTCGCCCTCACTGAAACGATATGCTTCGATCCGTCCGGGAACTTTTCCCGAAATACGAACTTGCGTAGCCTCCACTTGCCCCATGATGATATCATCCGGCGGCGTCAGTAAAAAGAAACCGGTTAATGCAACTAATCCGACCACACCTAAGAATGTGATAAATGCCAATAGCATATTATTGATTGAGTATTTTTTATTCTCGTTCATGAGTTTATAATTTGAGATTTATGATTGTATGATTTAGATAGTGTCCTCAAAAGAATCAGGTCCGTGTTCATCCACTTAATCCGCGTTCCTGGTTCTTCCAGAGAGCTCATCCCCCAGCTTTCCCATCGCTTTCGTCAAGTAGACTTCCGTTAATTTCACCTCTATCTGTGCATCTATCAGGCAGGAACGAGCCGATACCCAGGCTGTCTGCGCCTGCATCAGGTTAAGAGCCGGGATTACGCCTTCCTCAAATCCGAGATTGGCATGACGAAGATTCTCTTCCGCATTCTCCATATTGCGGGTGGAGACGATCAGCTTCTTGTTTGCTTCATTGACCTTGTAGACAGATTGATTGACCTGCAATTCCACCTTCTCGCGTGCATCCTGTAACTCCAAAGACTTGATGCGTGTCTCGGCACGAGCCGAATTGCGCTTATAACTGCCCTCCCACCAGCCGGAAAGCGGAACTTTCACCATTACACCGACATTGAACATCCCGGCAAATTCATTTTTGAAGCCGTTCATGGAATTAGGGTTCGTGACCAAGTAGTTCGCCATAAATGCCACATTCGGCAACATATCCGACAAAACAATCCGCTCCTTCCTCTTATAAATCTTAGTTGCCAAGTCAAGGCTCTTCAACTCGTTACGATTCATAAAGGCCTCATTCACATCAGCCGCCGTAACGGAAGGTTCTGTCAGAAAATTTTCGATATCTTCATCTGCTAAAACAAGCGGGTCTTCTAATGGCAACCCGCATATCTGTGCCAATAACATGCGGGAAAGAGCCAGACCGTTATCGACTTTCGTCTGTGCCATCTCTGCCTCGTTCAGTTTGACTTTGACGGAGAGTCCGTCGGCTTCGGTCGCTACTCCCTCATTGATCATCGCTGTCATATCATGATCGGTCTTACGGAGCAAATCGACATAGGCATCAGCTAACTTCTTCTTATTTACTAAAGAAATCACCTGCCAATAGGTTTCATCGGTTTTACAGATGACATCCTGCAGTTGCTGGTCATTCATCGACTCGGCCAATTGCTTGGCGTACTTGGCAATCTGGTTGTAATTAATAATCTTGCCTCCCATAAACACAGGCTGCACAAGTGAAACGCTTCCCCCCCAGATATTCTGGATATCGAGGTGTTGCAAGTCGTCCACCCCTTCCATCAACTTTCCAAACACCGGCAATTGGGCGATCGGTCCGAGAGCTCCTTCAATAGAAGAACCGAGTGCTCCCATATCCAGCAGGTTTATATCTTTCTGGTTCCACATATACGCGCCAGTCGCCGAGAGCTGAGGAAAATATTTGGTGAAAGCGACGTTTTTCTCATAGTCGGCCATTTTAATCTTTTCCCCCGAAATCTTCAACTCTTTGTTATTCTGAATAGCCAATTCACGACATTCCTCCAGCGTCAACGTACGTCCGGCATTCGCATAACCCGACGAAACAAGTAGTGCAACTAATACGACAAATCTCTTCATCTTTATCTTATTTTATTCAGATTCTTTCCTAAACGGTGCAAAAGTACTGGTTCGCTTTAAATATACAATTGAACTAATTCAATAACTGCTTTCTTATATGTTCACAAGCATATAGTTTCACATGGTTTCATCCTGATGAAACCGTTGTTTCCCACCGATGAAAATATAGTTTCCCGCCAGTGAAAATATAGTTCCATGCCCATGAAACTTGTTCCGCCACTTATTCTGTTCTAGTGAATGAGAGGACTTTCCGCTTCAACTTGCAATACCAGGCATTACTAATTCCCATATAATGGGCGATATACTTATCGGGAACCCGGTTGATCATCCAGACATAGTTTGTGTAGAGAAACTGGATGAACTCCTCCGCCGTGGAAGAGAGGCGAACGGCCAACAGAACATCCAGTTTATAGATGATCGTCAGCATGATATTCTGATAATAAGATGCAAACAAAGGATAACGGAACGAAAGGCTCTCGATATGATCGCGGGAAAAGCAGAGCAACTCGCCGGCTTCAAGCGCCTTAATCTCAAATTCAGAAGGTTGCTTGGTAAAATAGCCGATGGCGGAAAGGAACGGAAACATATTATCAGCCGCAAAACCGGTGACACATTCATTACCGTTCTCGTTTACATATAAATTGATGAAAAGACCTTTGTTGATGAAATAGGCATCCTGACACAACTCACCTGTACGCAACAGATAATCTCCTTTCTTCACGGAGATCAACTTTGCGTTTTTTGCCAGTTCGCCGAGAAAAGCTTCATCACAGACGAGGGCTTCCGGAAGGTCGGCAAGTAGTCGCGCAAAATGGACATCTGTTTCCATTGCTATTTTTCGAGTATGAAACTTTTACGGCCGATCAAATTGCCATCCGCAAATATATCGACCCGATATGTACCCGGAGAAAGAAATTCTTCGATATTCCAGTACATCGTAACCGGCAATTCCTCACCGTCATATTCAACCAGCTTCTTCATGGAGTAATTGATTTCTTTTCCTTCGAAGGTAAATACATCGGCACGGCTCTTCAACAAGATATCGTCGTCCGGCTTCATGATGCGCACAAAGATCGTCTTCTCTCCGACCGGAGCCGTAATGTTCTTACTGATCCGGAAGTCAACGACAAATTGTTCCATCTTCTTGATCACCTTTGCCTTCTTTCCGCGACCATTGACAGGAGTTACATTGATACCCGTCGCATCCAAACGACTTGCCAATGTGACACGTTCCGTCAGTTTCTCTTTTTCCTTCTTCAAAGTGGTAGCCGTAGAAGAAGCCTGCTTGTATTTCTTTACCGCCTCATTCTTTTCCACTTTCAATTGTTCGTTAGCACGATTCAGAGAGTCGATCTGAACTACATAGTTACGCATGATCTTACGCAATGTCTGCAATTCCTTCTTTAGACGGGCAATCTCTTTCGTATTTGTCGCCTTTACAGTACGAAGTTCTTCCTGTAAGCGTTGTACTTTAGCTTGCTCGGTAGATAATAGATTCAGTAAGGAGTCGTTACCTATATTAAATTTATATCCTTCATATTGGAGAGACAATTCGTTAAATTCGTCTTCCAATGATTCCTTATCCAGAACATAAGCCTGCTCCAAGTCCTCCATCTGCTGATTCTGGTGGAAAATATAATAAGCAGCACCGGCGATAATCAACAATAACACAACCACAGCCATGATCAGCAGTGACATCTTATTTATTTCTTTTGTCTCTTTCTTTTCAGCATCCATACGGTTACGATTAAAAATGAACACGCAAAGGTATGAAAAATGATTTAAATTTCGAATATTATTCCTACCTTTGTGCCACTCAATTAAATAATAATTTGCATGCACGAGAAACTTATTATTCTTGATTTCGGCTCGCAAACAACTCAATTAATCGGGCGTAGAGTCCGTGAGTTGAATATGTATTGCGAGATTGTCCCCTACAACAAATTTCCCCACGATGCTACAGGTGTAAAAGGCGTAATCCTTTCCGGAAGTCCCTATTCCGTATATGACGCCAATGCGTTCAAAGCTGACTTAAGTGAAATACGTGGTAAATATCCCGTATTGGGAATCTGTTACGGAGCCCAATTCCTGGCTTATACATCCGGCGGAAACGTTGAACCGGCCAACTCCCGCGAATACGGACGTGCCAACCTGTCGTATATCGACAATACAGACGAATTGCTGAAAGGCATCAATGTAGGTTCACAAATCTGGATGTCACACGGAGACACCATCACGTTCCTTCCTGAAAACTTCAAAGTAATCGCCAGCACGGACGATGTAAAAGCAGCTGCCTATCATGTGGAAGGCGAACAAACTTGGGGCGTACAATTCCACCCGGAAGTATTCCACTCGACTGACGGTACTAAATTATTAAACAACTTCCTGAATATTTGCGGATGCGCCAAAGACTGGACACCGGCCTCCTTTATCGAATCGACCGTTGCCGAACTGAAAGAACAGTTGGGAGACGACAAAGTAATCTTAGCGCTTTCCGGCGGTGTGGATTCTTCGGTTACAGCCGTTTTACTACACAAGGCTATCGGCAAAAACCTGACTTGCATCTTCGTCGACCACGGCTTGTTGCGTAAGAATGAATTTGAAAACGTGTTGAAAGATTACGAACACTTGGGACTGAACGTGATCGGAGTCGACGCCAAAGAGAAATTCTACAAGGAACTGGCGGGTGTCAGCGAACCTGAAAAGAAACGTAAGATCATCGGCAAAGGTTTTATCGATGTGTTTGACGAAGAGGCCCACAAGTTGAAAGATATAAAATGGTTAGGCCAAGGTACCATTTATCCGGACGTAATCGAATCGCTATCCATTACCGGAACTGTTATCAAGAGCCATCATAATGTAGGCGGTCTGCCTGCCAAAATGAACCTGAAACTGGTCGAACCGCTACGCCTCCTGTTCAAAGACGAAGTACGTCGTGTCGGTATGGAGTTAGGTATGCAACCACATCTGATCAAACGTCATCCGTTCCCCGGTCCCGGTTTAGGTATTCGTATTTTAGGTGATATCACCCCGGAAAAAGTACGAATTTTGCAAGAGGCCGACGATATCTATATGTCGCTGATGCGTGAATGGGGCTTGTACGACAAAATCTGGCAGGCCGGAGTGATTCTCCTCCCGATCCAGTCCGTAGGTGTTATGGGAGACGAACGGACCTACGAAAATACGGTTGCTTTGCGTGCTGTAACCTCGACGGATGCCATGACGGCTGACTGGGCGCAACTCCCATACGAATTCCTTGCGAAAGTGTCCAACGAAATCATCAACAAAGTCAAAGGAGTAAACCGCGTTGTCTACGACATCAGCTCAAAACCGCCCGCAACAATCGAGTGGGAGTAAAATTCCATATCCGCATTTCAAGTATACATAATGTAAAACCAATAAAAAATAAAGAATCGTATGAAACAAGATATGATTGTTATCCTGGATTTGGGCAGTCATGAAAACACTGTGCTGGCACGAGCAATCCGCGCGTTGGGTGTCTATAGCGAAATCTATCCGCACGACATTACGGTTGAAGAACTCAAAGCACTTCCGAATGTAAAAGGTATCATCATCAACGGTGGTCCTAACAATGTAATCGACGGGGTCGCTATCGATGTAAATCCGGGAATCTATTCGATCGGAATCCCTGTTATGGCAGCCGGCCACGACAAGGCTCTGTGTGAAGTAAAATTAAATGAATTCTCCAGTGACATGGAGGCAATCAAAGAATCGGTAAAAACATTCGTATTCGACACTTGTAAAGCCGAAGCGAACTGGAACATGACGAACTTCGTTAATGACCAGATCGAACTGGTAAGACGTCAGGTTGGCGACAGAAAAGTATTATTGGCTCTTTCTGGCGGAGTCGACAGTTCCGTTGTTGCCGCATTGCTTCTGAAAGCTATCGGAGACAAGTTGGTTTGTGTACACGTAAATCACGGTCTAATGCGTAAAGGTGAATCGGAAAACGTCGTTGAAGTTTTCAAGAACCAGTTGAATGCAAACCTGATTTATAAAGACGTTACCGATCGTTTCTTAGATAAGCTGGCTGGCGTTGCCGATCCGGAAGAAAAACGCAAAATCATCGGTGGCGAATTTATCCGTGTCTTTGAAGAAGAGGCACGCAAACTGAATGGCATCGACTTCTTAGCGCAAGGTACTATCTATCCCGATATCGTGGAAAGCGGTACAAAGACAGCCAAGATGGTGAAATCCCACCACAACGTAGGCGGTCTGCCCGAAGATTTGAAATTCGAATTGGTCGAACCGTTGCGCCAATTGTTCAAGGACGAAGTTCGCGCTTGCGGTCTCGAATTGGGTTTACCCTACGAAATGGTCTTCCGCCAGCCGTTCCCTGGCCCTGGTTTAGGAGTACGTTGCTTAGGTGCTATCACACGTGACAGACTGGAAGCGGTTCGCGAAGCGGATGCCATCCTACGTGAAGAATTCCAGAAAGCCGGATTGGACAAGAAAGTTTGGCAATATTTCACCGTTGTGCCTGATTTCAAATCCGTAGGTGTACGCGACAATGCCCGTTCTTTCGACTGGCCTGTTATCATACGTGCCGTCAATACGGTAGATGCCATGACGGCTACTATCGAGCCCATCGATTGGCCTATTTTGATGAAGATCACGGACCGTATCCTGAAAGAAGTCAAAAACGTCAACCGCGTTTGCTACGATATGTCTCCGAAGCCCAACGCGACGATCGAATGGGAATAAGATAAAAAGGAAGCATTACAAAAAGTATTATCCGTCTATTCGCTTGATCACCCGGCAAGGGTTTCCGACAGCAAGTGAATAGGCGGGTATATTTTTTGTTACTACGCTACCGGCTCCGATCACCACGTTATTACCTATTGTAACACCAGGGAGGATGATGACTCCGGCACCAATCCATACATTATTACCGATCGTGATCGGGTAAGCATACTCCAAGCCCTTGTTGCGATCGGATGCGCCTAATGGATGTCCTGCTGTATAAATACCGACATTGGGGGCGATAAAAGCATTATCTCCTATACAGACCTTTGCCCCGTCCAATATAACCAGATTGACATTCGCATAAAAGTTCTCTCCTACTTCTATGTTATACCCGTAGTCACAGGCAAAAGGAGGTTCTATGATCAAGTTCTCCCCGGTCTTCCCCAAAAGTTTTTTCAGAAGTTCCGTCCGCCTGATCTGCTCGGAAGGACGTAAACGGTTATAATCATAAAGTAACTCTTTTGCACGCTCACGATCCGCCAATATTTCTGGATCATAATTAGCATCGTACAACAGGCCGAGACGGCATTTTTCTTTTTCGGTCATTGTTTGTTATTTATAATTCTGACAAAAATACGAATTATTTTAATTCATGTAGACTTTTCCTCATTCGCCAAAAACTTTCTATCTGTTCAAGAGAAATCCCCTTTGTCTCCGGTATATAAAAATATCCCCAAATCAGTGCCAGAAAAGCAATTCCAGCATAAAACCAAAAGGCACCAGCTGGATTACCCAAATTTTCCCCCTCCAACAGAATCTCTTTACCAGGTATAGTCAATATTTTCACTATTTTAAAGAATGTAAACGAAACTAGACTATTAAACAACCACACAGACAATGAACCCAGTGAAACTCCTAATCCACGTAATTTTAGAGGAAATATTTCCGAAATAATCAACCAACCTAAAGGTCCTATACTTATTGCAAAAAATGCGACATAGCAAAATATGAGCATTATTGCCAACCACTTAACAGAATCGCCTAATTGATTGCTTACCCAAAAACATACCCCTAACAATAATAAAGAAACTGTTATTCCAAACAAACCGATAAAATAAAGTTTCCTCCTTCCTAAACGATCAACAAAATAGACCGACACAACCGTAAATATCACATTTACCAATCCCACCCCGACAGAAGCCCAAATAGCAGCAACAGTTCCCTCAAAACCAACCATTAAGAAAATTTTGGGACTATAATAAATTACAGTATTAATCCCAACAAATTGTTGAAAAAACATGATACCTATACAAATGAAAAGAGGGGGTCGAAGCCAAGGTTGTAATAGTTCCCTCCAACTAGACTTCTCCACTTCCTCCTTTTTTTTCATTTCTTCTTGCATCTGTTGCATAGATATTTTCGCCTGCTCTATCCCTTCAATTTTATTTAAAACATTCTCACTTTCATTCCATCTTCCTTGGCTCATCAACCAACGAGGTGTCTCTGGCATAAAAATCATACCTACTAATAGTACACAAGCAGGTATCACACCGACATAAAACATTGGACGCCAACAAGACGGATTATTTTCATCTGCAAAAAACAAATCAGATAAATAAGAAACTAATACACCAATCGTGACCATCAACTGAAACATAGAGACAAGTCTTCCTCTCAATTTTGCAGGTGAAATTTCTGCAATATACAAAGGCACAGCAAAAGAAGATACTCCTATTGCTATTCCAAGAAATAAACGAGCTAAAATTAAATTCCAAACATCAAACGCAATCCCAGACCAAATAGCTCCCACTACAAAAATAACAGCAGAAGCCAATATAACCTTTTTACGTCCTAGTTGATCCGTTATTTTACCACAAAACAGGGCTCCCAAAATTGCTCCTAACAACCCAACCGATGTTACTAATTCGATCATATTATTATCAATTCCAAAATCTTTTTGGAAAAATGGAATTGCCCCAGAAACCACTCCCGTATCAAAACCAAAAAGTAAACCACCAGTAGCAGCAATTATAGCAATAATATAAACCAACATCTTATCGTGCCCAATCTTCATGATATTCAAAATTATAGATTAAACTATTTTATGGAACAAAATTTATCCAACACTCCTCTTTTACTTGAGGAGATGGTACAAATAAAAAAGTTTCAGGATTTTCCTCAAAAGTACAATATATAGATTTACCTTTACTTATACCCAAGTTCGCATAATCTGATGGAGATTTACAAACAAACTCTGAAAATTGATAACAGGGATTTGCTTTCCATTTAATCTCGTTATATTCATTAAACACAGGATACCAAGCGATACCTTTATGTTTTTTCACTCCATCATATACAAACCCATATTCACGATCACACCAAGCTCCAAATGTCAAAGGCCTATTAGGATTAGCACTAATAGTAGCATGTGTCCAATAGGGGGGAACAATCACCACGTCGCCAGGCTTTGCATAAACCGCAAAGCAACGTCCTGGATTATCTTCAGCATATTCTTGCATGTAAACGATCGCCTCCCCAGACCATATTTCATACACTTCCGGAGTTGACCAATTACTAAAAGGGGAAACCTTATGAATATGCCCTTGGCTTCGAATAGGTTCAACTCCTAATTTTCCAGCTGCATAAGTCACTACTCCATACAACAAATGCATAGAATTAAGCAATTCTTTATGGACATCTTTACCAACATCCATCGCAATAGAATAAACGATATCTGGCCCTTCACAATTTGGATCCATTAGGCTTCTCGAAATATCTTTCAATTTACGATTCTCTACTTGGGGACCAAAAACCCCTGGACCATAAATAAATCCCATAGGATTTTCTGTTGGCTTAATATCTAAACCTGGATCAAAAAAAAGTTTACACATGATGTCTTACAAAAGCTTTAATAGTGGCACATTCTGTTCCTTCTGATTTTCCATACGGACGAATCGTATATTCTCCAACAGCTTCTGGTATAATAAAAGTTTCCGCATAATGAACAACAAATGGTTCAAAGAATCCAGATGGACTTTCCACTATCGCTTCTTCTCCTTCAACCAAGTTCAAAACATTAACACTACCATCAGTATGATGTAAAACAGGTTTAGTAAACCAATGTCTTCTCGTTTCTATAAATTCACGTTCATGCAGACCTGTGTGTTCCTCTCTCCATCCGTCTCCTTCCGAAACAAGAACTACTTGATTCAGAATCTCTTTCTTTACCCATGATTCTGTACGTTCCCATTGAATCACATTTTTTCCATGTCCTATATTTATAGGCCTAGGGCGTCCATCCAATCCTAACCGTCCCCAATCCCACAACTTAAACGTAAAAATATAAGGAGTTGCACTAATTTCAAGCACCATACCATTTGCTCCAGAACAATGGATTGTTCCTCCCGGTATTAAAATATGGTCATGCTTTTTTACTGGATATTCCCCCACAAACTTTTCAACCTCGAATGTTCCAGTGATTTGAGCATCTTCCAATGCTTTGATCATTTCCATTGAATCAACATTTTCTTTTAATCCCAAATAAACAACTGCATCATTTTCAGCATCTAACAAATAATAACTCTCATCTTGAGTATAATGCATTCCAAATTTTTCTTGGATATACTCAGTCAGCGGATGTACTTGCAAACTCAAATTTCCACCTTGCATCGTATCCAAAAAATCAAATCGGATCGGGAACTCATCACCAAAACGAGCATGTACAGGGTCTCCTAATAATTCACGAGGACAAGCAAATACTAAATTTATAGAAGGTATCTCGAATTTAATATCTCCAAAAGATAACAATAAGCTATTCTCTTCCGGTACACAATCAAAACACCAAGCATAATTAACAGCTTTCCTATCCAAATCACACACTTCTTTCATCCACTGTCCTCCCCAAGGCCCTGGATCAAAGAATGGTACAACACGAAATGGTTGTCTTACAGCTTGCACTAATCCTGCATAAACAGCTTTTCCTGTTGCCATCTTGGGTTCTCCCACATGATTTGTGTCAAGAACATAATCCCAACGAGACATTAATTTTTTCTTGAGACGGTCACAAATACGCCAGTCGACAAAAAAGCCTCTTTTATATTGTAAAGCAGCTCGTTCATTCTGATTTTCAACTCCTATATTACTAATTTCGTTTCTACGGAAACGCATTTGAATTTCCCAACGAGCCATATCTGCATAAACCAACAGATCCATTTTCGGCTGAATATAAGTCGCTCCCGTACCATAAACAACAACAAGCCCCCGTTGTTGACTTATCATATTACGCAAATCACACACCTTACATTTATCGAAATAACAATCTATATTATAACGTGTCATATAGCCAAATATCTCGTCATCCGTTATATCTGCCTGCAATTTGGCATTCAATTCTTGCTCTGATAACATACCCTCAGAAGAATCCACAAACAAAGCATCAGGAAACGCCAAACGGAATTGCTCTCTAACCTCCTCATGAAGTACTCCTTGATAACATTCCACCACTAATATTTTGCAAGATTTATCTATTGCCTCTAATCGTTGATTCAAAACGTTCAGAATATTCTTCCAACCTAAATAACAATAAGATGTATAAATATCAGGCACACGAACAGACGGATATTTATCATAATTGGATTTATACCGATAAGATTTCATTTTTTCTTTTTTTATTTTTAAAACTATATTCAGATGCCAAAACTGCAGCATTATCACCAAGTTCAGATGCCACGATTTTTACATTTTCACTCGGACACCAAGCTAATCGTCCCACACGCTCACGAATATAAGGAAGTATAACATCCTTACTATTCATTACCCCCCCCCTAAAACCACAATCTGAGGATCATAAGCATGTATACAAGTAACTATTGCTGCACTCCATACATCCATACATTCATTGCACACTATCAAAGCATCCACATCTCCATCTGACGCCAATTTGAAGATCTGTTCAAAATCATAATAATCTGCTTTTTCTTTAAATGATGCCGACAAATTCAAATTTTCCTTTATTATAGAAGGTAGAAAAAAGGATGAGGAAAGTGCTTCCACACACCCTACATTACCACAACTACATTTACGTCCTTTATAATCAACAACAAAATGTCCGCCCAATGAACCAGCTTGATAATGTTCCCCGTACAGGACACGTCCATCTAAAATAACTCCTGTACCAATTCCTGTACCTATTGTCATCATTACAACATTGTCCAATCCACGGGCAGCTCCACATACCCATTCTCCTATAGTAGCAAGCCTTGTATCATTATCCATATAAAAAGGAACTCCCCAGTTTGATTCACACCATAACTTTAAGTTTAAATCACAAGCATCATCATATTTTTCATTTGTAGCTAGAACCTGACAATGTTTTACATCTACAATTCCTGGAAAAGCCAAACTTATACCTGCTAAGTCCATTATTTTAATCCTATAATTACTCAATAAACCATTTATAGCATCTTTGATTCCAGGCAAATTATCTCTAAGTCCTTTCTTTGAATAAGCAGGCAAAATTATACAATTCAAAACTTTACCAGATTCAATCAGACCTATTTTTACAAAAGTTCCTCCTAAATCAATTCCTATAGTATACATATACAATCTATTTATAATAAAGTAGGAACTCCATTCACATCCATCAAACGACGTGCAAATCCTTCCGATGCTATCGTTGCATAATCATGTCCTGCATCAGAGGGCCAACAAGCCGAAAAAACTAATTTTTGATATCCAATATTAGCTACACGATGGGCAACCTTTCCTGGAATATAATGCAAGCTACCAGGACACATTCGTTCCGCCCACACTTTTCTTTGCTCATTCATCAATATTAAAATGCCCTCTCCTTCAATCCCCCAATAGAATTCTGCACGATCATTATTTAAATGAAAATGTCCTTTTGTCATAAAGAACTCCTGTCCAACTTTACCAGGATAAAGCGTTGTGATCCCCATAAACAGACCACCAACCGTATCCTCCTCTACAGGTAAAAAACTACTAACTTGATATATAATTCGGTCTTTGTTCATCAGTTCAAAGGCTTCTTTATCTTGAAAAACATCTTCCAAATCACCTAACAAACGTGTTGATTTTACAACTTCTCTTCCAGTAAGACAACTGTTAGTAAAAAAAACCTCAGGTACATAAATATTATTTGTTTCCATATTTCTCTTTTTACATTGATTTCATTTTTTATCTAATCCATTCATCGCTTGATAAATAAAATTCTTTATCTCCCAAATGTCTTGGTATCTCTATGTTTATTCGCTTACATTCACCTGGTAATAAATTAAAATAACCATCAGATACATATACCGGAAGCAACGAACTTTCGGATCTTCTATCACGTACATTGATTTTAACCCCTGTTGCTATATGTTTCGAATTATTTTTGATCTCAGCTTGAATCAATATTCGCTTTTCAGTTTTCTCTATCTCTTTTGATTTAAGTAGCAATTTTGTTTTTCCTCTCTCCTGCAATGCTGAAAAATCAGAAAAGGAAGAAGGGTTAACCCAATAATCATTATAGGAAATAGAATAACCTTTTTTATCCAATAATTGAGTTCTAATCAAAGACAATTCATTAATTCCTGATGGAATGGAAATCTCCATACAATCAGTCAATCGATTAGTGTCTACATTTACTACTATTTTTTGTTCGTACAATTTTTTACCACTCAAATTATATATGCTAAATAATACTTTTGCATTCGGAATAGCTTTAAGGGTTGTATTAATAACCTGCAATTTCCCATTTATTTGATTCCATTGTATATGAATCGGTTCACAAGCCTTTTTAGCTCCATAAAAAGAGCCATGCGTTTCATAATCATACGAATATGTTTGCCAAATGACACTCGGCCATGCCGGATGACTCATCCATAGCAATAATCCACTGGAATAATTCCACATTTTTTGATTCCAAGCCTCAAACATATTACGATGTAAATTATAATTAATAAATTGGGCTCGAGAACAAAACTCATCTACATTACGAGAAGGCGCTGCTCCTAACTTATCAACATCTCGAATATAATTTTTCCAATCAAAACTCTCATAATGTAGATCATGATAATACCACACATCACTAATCGGCCAAAGATCTTCTGCCGGTATAAATTTGCGAAGAGTTTCTGCCGTCGGAACAGAAGGTGCACCTAATTCTGTACTGAAACCATTTGCTCGTCCATTTAGATATTCCAACTGATTATCAATATAATGCCAAGGCCCACTCGGGCATAGGTTCACATCTCTTGAATTTCCATGATAATGCCGAGTTCCATCCTTAGTTCGAATTATTTTTTGAAAACCATCTTCTAAAATATTAGGAGCGTATCCTTCATTACGTGGACACCATATAGCAATGGAAGGGTGATTTCTAAAACGCACAACGATATCCTGAGCATTTGAAAGAAATAAATCATTGTCCAATGGTTCCAGATTATATCCTTGAGTAGAAATGGAAAAATCATTCCAAACAAGTAAACCATATTCGTCACAGAGAGCATAAAAAAGCTCTTCAGTGGATTCCCCTGTCCAATTTCGGACCATTGTAAAATTAGCTTCTTTATGTAAACGGAAATAAGGTTCAAGTCGTTCACGAGTCACACGCTTCATACCATCATCCATACCCCAGTTACCACCACGACAAAAAATAGGTTTACCATTGACACAAATCGTTAAAAAAGGATTGTCAGATTGATCTGTTTCTTCCTGAAGATACTGCTCTGCACCTTTCGATAAAGTAGGAATATCCACTTGTGAAGATACAGGACTCTTTATTGTAGCCCGTTCTTTATAATTAAACAAAGACATTTCTTTATTATCAACATCTGTAGGACTATATGAAAAACGAACATTCTTTTTTTCCGAGGTTTGTGCCATAAGGTGAGTTCTATCAATTCAATTTATCCTCTTGTATCAGACAGCAGAACTCTTT